>RCNC010002748.1_pt1 | contig 11629 bp, 6 predicted proteins | sample 2041301 | NCBI WGS metagenome assembly RCNC01 (sample SAMN09708231, study PRJNA481090) | Marine sediment metagenome, whole genome shotgun sequencing project. | biome: marine sediment; feature: ocean; material: sediment; isolation source: Sewage treatment plant 13A marine sediment (STP13A) ... | reverse complement strand
ACGGCAAAGTTGTCGCGCGATCAGGACATGCTCGATGCCCTGCTTGAATTGAGTGAAGAAGAGGGCGGCATTGCAGCCACGCTCATGAACATTCCCGAAAACCCTTCTGTTGATCTGACCGTAAAGACGAATGGCCCGTTGGACAATCTGGTCACGGATCTCAAGGTCGACACCGACGGTGAAGAGCGGCTCGCCGGCGAGATCGGGCTGATCACCCAAGGAAGCGCCTCCAACCCCGATCGCCGTATTCTGGCAGATATCGGTGGTGACATAACGGCTGTCATCCTGCCTGAGTACCATGATTTCTTTGGCCCTCAAGTGAGCCTCAAAGCCGACGCGTTGATAGAGGCAGGCGGCGCGATTTCATTGGACAACCTTGATCTACAGGCAGCGGCCGTTGATCTCAAAGGAAGCCTACGACTGTCGGACGAAAAATGGCCCGAATTTATCGACCTCGAGGGAACAGTTGCACACAGCGATGGCGACCCCGTTCTGCTGCCTGGTGGCGGTGGTGCAACGACGGTGGAACGCATTGCGCTGAAGGTCGATTTCGACCTGCAAGACGGCGATGCCTATGAAGCGGTTTTCGACATCACAGGTCTCAGTACCGAAGCAGCTACCGTGGCACAAACCACGCTGCGCTCAACCGGAACTATGACCGGCGCGCAAGGCAATGTTGGCCAGTTGAGCGGCACGGTGCAGTTCGCAGCAGGCGGTGTGGCGCTTATGGATGCAGCGCTGGCAGAGGCATTAGGCCAAGAGATCAGCGGCACAACCGAGATCAACTATGTCGAGGATCAACCTTTCCGCATCACAAATCTTGATTTGCAAGGAACTGATTACAGCCTGAAGGGCGATGTGGCGCTAAGCGGTGTGGGCAGCGGTCTTGAAACAACGCTTGATGCGACACTTGCCGCGACTGACCTCAGCCGTTTTTCCGCGCTGGCGGGGCGCGAATTAGATGGCGCTACATCGCTGCAAATCACCGGAGCTGTGACACCCTTGAGCGGTGCATTTGATCTTGAGGCGGTGGGCACAGCTGACGATATCAAGACAGGCATTGAACAGGCTGACGCGCTGCTTGCTGGTCGCACAGACCTCCAAATGACGGCCATCCGCAACCAGAACGGAACATTTTTGCGCGGGCTTGAGCTGAACAACGCCGCGATGGTGTTCACAGGCTCGGCGGAAATTGCTTCGTCCTCCAGCCGTGTGGACGCCGATGTGGTTCTGCGCGACATCGCAACGGTGCTGCCGCAATATCAGGGGCCCGTGACGCTCAAAGGCACAGCAACCGAGAATGGCGCGGGCTGGAACGTGAATGTTGACGGTAACGGCCCCTATGAGGCCTCCATCAGTATTGACGGGCTGGCCACGGGACCGGATGCTGAACTGGAATTTAGTGCAACCGTGCCTGAGCTGTCCTCTTTTGCTGAAGGGGTTCAAGGGCCGCTGCAAGCGGACGGCATGATCCGCCAAACCCCTGAAGGCTGGCTCCTGCAAACGGCTGCCGCAGGACCTTATGACGCCACCGCGCGCATCAATGGTCTTATCAGCCCTTCACTTAACATCGGCTTCGATGTGGCACTGCCGGAATTGTCGGTTGTTGCTCCACAAGTGAATGGTCCACTGCGCGCCACTGGTCGATTGCGCCAGACAGACGAGGGTTTTCAGATCGAAACCAATGCCACTGGTCCCTACAGCGCTGACCTCTCGGTGAATGGCGCGCTGACGCCCGCGGTTGACGTTACCTTTGATGTCTCTGTCCCGAACATTCAGCCACTGGTCCCTCAGGTGAACGGTCCGTTGCAGGCGACAGGGCAACTGCGCCAGACAGAGCAGGGCTTTGTCATCGAGACCTCGGCAAGCGGGCCATACGGCGCGCGCGCAATGGTCGAAGGGCTGGCCACCGGTCCTGACATGTCGTTGGATTTCAATGTGTCGGTGCCCAATGTAGCACCCCTTGTGCCCGGCGTGGATGGCCCGCTATCGGCAAGCGGCAACCTGCGCCAGACGCCAAGCGGTCTCGCCGTGAATACCGATGCCACAGGGCCCTACCGGACCAGCGCCACTGTGCGCGGGGTTGTGACAGGCCCCGATGCGGCAGTTGGCTTTACCCTCGATATGCCGAACCTTGCCGCAGTCGTGCCCAAGCTGAACGGCCCGCTAAACGTGGTAGGTAATGCAAACCAAACCCCCGAAGGCTGGAATCTGTCAACCGATGTGCGCGGACCCTCGGGAACACGGGCGCAGATCGCCGGGCTGGTTGGAGCTGACGGAAATCTCAACTTAGACATCAACGGGAACGCGGCGTTGGGCATCTCTGCGCCCTTCATCGCGCCGCGCAATTTGGAAGGGCAGGCGCAGTTTGATCTGGCATTAAACGGTCCTGCCGAACTTGGCTCACTCAGCGGCACCATACAGACATCCGATGCCACGCTCACTGCGCCCAATCTGCGCCTCGGGCTTGAAGGGATAAACGCCAACATCGCATTAGCAAATACCCGTGCCACGATTGATTTGTCTGCAAATGCCAGTGGCGGCGGAACGCTTGCTGTTGGGGGGAGTGTTGGCCTTGAGGGAGATCTCCCTGCCGATCTTGGTATTACCCTGACCCAAGTTGTGCTGACCGATCCGCGTCTTTACCGCACCCAAATTTCGGGCGACCTGCGCCTGTCAGGACCGCTGGCTGGCGGCGCAGGGATTGCGGGTGATGTGACCATTGGCGAGACAACTGTGACGGTCCCCTCAACGGGTATTACCAGCATCGGGGATATCCCGCCGATCAGCCATGTGGGCGCTAGATCTGGTAATCTGGAAACCCGCCGCCGTGCGGGGATGTTGGAGGAAGGGGCTGCAAGCGATCCTGTAAAAAGTGGCGGCGGTTCGGCGGGTTTTGGTCTTGACGTCACCGTAGACGCACCTGGACGGATATTCGTGCGCGGGCGCGGTCTGGATGCAGAACTGGGCGGACGTTTGAGGATCACTGGCGATACAAACAACATCATCTCGGCGGGCCGCTTCGATCTGGAGCGGGGGCGCTTGGATATCTTGGGTAAACGGTTTGATCTGACAGAAGGGTCGGCGGATTTCCAAGGTGGGCTTATCCCCTATATCCGTTTTGTCACAACCAGTTCTACCGAGAACGGCACGGCGAGTATCATCGTTGAAGGCCCTGCTGATGCTCCCGAAATCACCTTTGAAAGCACACCCGCAGGACCGGAGGACGAGGTGCTGGCGCAGCTCCTTTTCGGGCGCAACCTGTCCGACATCTCAGCGTTCCAGGCGCTACAGTTGGCCAACGCGGTGGCAACCCTTGCGGGGCGCGGCGGCAATGGTGTTGTAGGCAACCTACGCGACCGCTTTGGCCTTGATGACTTAGACGTGACCACAACCGACAGTGGTGAAACTGCACTGAGCGTGGGCAAGTATATCAGCGATAATATATATACTGATTTCACAGCCGCATCTGACGGCACTGGCGAGGTAGCACTCTACATCGACATCACGCCGACCCTCAAAGGAAAGGCCACGATCGACGACGACGGCGATTCCTCCATCGGACTGTTCTTTGAGAAAGACTATTAAGGCGCGGGGGTAAAACGGCCAAAGCCGCCCCGCTTGAACAAAAGTCCGTCGCGCTCGTCTGGTTGGGTCGCGGCGGCAGTGATTTGACCCAAGATGATCGAGTGATCGCCCGCCGTGTGCACCGCATAAGTGTCACAGTGGAAGGTGGCGAGGCAGCCGTGCAACGTTGGTGCGCCATTGGGACCCGCCTCAAACGGGTAAGGCGTGAAATCATGCCCTTGTGCTGCAAAGTGCATTGCCACATCTGTCTGCTCCGCGCTTAGTACGTGGATGCAGAACGCCGCAGCGTTGGTAAACGGATCGTGCCGTTTCGATGATTGCGCTGCGGACCAAAGCACCAATGGCGGATCAAGTGAGACCGAGGAGAATGAGTTTGCGGTCATGCCAAGCGGGCCAGCGTCGGTTTGTGCCGTGATGAGGGCAACACCCGTGCCGAACTGCCCCAACGCACGGCGCAGGTCGGTGGTGCGGGTCGGATCGGGGGTAAAGCTTTGCATGTTCGTCTCCATAGAGCGCAGCGGTGTCATGTGCGCCTTGATTCGTCCAGTGCGCGGGGGAGGTTGCCGTCAGGTCTGCGCTGGCAAACAGGTAGTACTTTCCACGTGAAGGAAAGGGGTTGAGATGCAACATTCGAAAAGCGGTTGGCCCCGCTTTTGGGGGACGGCTCAGTTAGCGACCTATGCGGCCTTGTTATTATAGTTATAACGAGACGAAGAAAGGGCGCCCCTAATTGGGACGCCCTTCCATTTTATTTCAAAACTTCGGCTTCAGCTGTTCATGCGGTTCGCGATGAGGTCATCAACCACAGACGGATCGGCCAGTGTGGAGGTATCGCCCAAGGTCGCGTGATCGTTCTCTGCAATCTTGCGCAGGATGCGGCGCATGATTTTGCCTGAGCGGGTTTTTGGAAGGCCCGGTGCCCATTGGATCAGATCAGGAGAGGCAATCGGGCCAATTTCGGTACGGACCCATGTGCGCAATTCGGTACGCAACTCGTCGGTGTATTCCTCACCTTCCATTAGTGTCACATAGCAATAGATGCCTTGGCCCTTGATCTCGTGCGGGTAACCGACGACGGCCGCCTCCGCCACTTTTGGGTGGGCGACAAGGGCTGATTCAACCTCTGCGGTGCCCATGCGATGACCTGATACGTTGATCACGTCATCTACGCGGCCCGTGATCCAATAGTCGCCGTCCTCATCGCGTTTGCAGCCATCACCGGTGAAATAATAGCCGGGGTAGTCAGTAAAATAGGTCTTCTCGAATCGCTCGTGATCGCCCCAAACGGTGCGCATCTGACCAGGCCAGCTGTTGGCGATGCACAAAACTCCCTCAACCGGATTGCCCTGAAGCTCCTCGGCTGTTGTTGGCTCCAGCACGACGGGCTTGATGCCAAAGAAGGGCTTCATCGCGGAGCCAGGCTTCATCGCATGTGCGCCGGGCAGGGGGGTCATCAGATGGCCACCCGTTTCGGTTTGCCACCATGTGTCCACGATGGGACAGGTGCCGCCACCAATGACTTCATTGTACCAGTTCCACGCTTCAGGATTGATCGGCTCGCCCACGGTGCCAAGGATACGCAAGCTGCTCAGATCGGAAGATTTTACGAAATCATCGCCCTTGGCCATCAGCGCGCGAATGGCGGTGGGCGCCGTATAGAACTGATTCACTTTGTGCTTTTCGCAAATCTGCCAGAAACGGCTGGCGTCTGGATAGGTCGGCACACCCTCGAACATCACTGTCGTCGCGCCATTGGCCAGCGGACCGTAGACGATATAGCTGTGGCCCGTGACCCAGCCCACATCGGCTGTGCACCAGAAGATGTCACCTTCTTTATAATCGAACGTAACCTCATGGGTCATCGCGGCATAGACCAGATAGCCACCGGTGGAGTGTACGACGCCTTTGGGCTGGCCGGTTGAGCCGGAAGTGTAGAGAACAAACAGCGGATCTTCGGCGTTCATCGCTTCGGCGGGGCAGGTATCTGCGGCCTCACTCGCCAACGCGTTATAGTCGTAATCGCGTCCTTCGGTCCATGTGGTTTGGCCGCCGGTGCGTTTGACCACAAGGCATTTCACCGTGTCTTTGCAATGCAGCAGCGCTTGATCGGCGTTGGTCTTGAGCGGGGTCGCACGGCCACCACGCGGGGCGTAATCAGCTGTAATCACAACCTTCGCTTCAGAGCCGTTGACGCGCGATGCGAGCGCATCGGGGGAAAAGCCCGCAAATACGATGGAGTGGATCGCACCGATCCGCGCACAGGCCAGCATTGCATAGGCTGCCTCGGGGATCATCGGCATATAAATAATGACACGGTCGCCGCGTCCCACGCCCAAATCCTTTAGAACGTTGGCCATCTTGCAAGTGCCTGCATGCAGGTCCTTGTACGTGATGTGTTGCGCTGCCTCATCTGGGCTGTCGGGTTCCCAAATGATTGCGGTCTGGTCGCCGCGTGTCTCAAGGTGGCGGTCGATGCAGTTGGTAGACACATTCAGCTCGCCGTCGGCGTACCAGTTGATCTTGACCTGCCCGAGGGTGAAATCGACATCCGACACTTGGGTAAACGGCTTCATCCAATCCACGCGGGCACCCTGTTCACGCCAGAATCCGTCAGGGTCGGTGATCGAGGCCTCATACATCGAGGCGTATTTCTCGGCGTTGACATGTGCGTCGGCGGCCATCTGTTGTGACGGCGGATAGGTTTTTGCGGCTGTGCTGGACATGAATGTTTCCTCCCAAATGCGTGCCTGACAGGGCGGCGCGTCGTTGCGAGCCATCCTGCCGTGGTCGGACGGATCATAACGCGGTTGAAGGGGAAGGAAACAAACAAGACACGAGGGAACGGTCCCGTTGTAAATAATTTACAGAATTCCACCACCCCGTGTAAATTTCAGGTTCAGGTGGCGTGTGGCCAATCTGTATGTGCAAGACCTCCTGTCGTGCTGTGCGGAATTCCACACAGGAGTCCGTGGGCGGTGAACAGATCAAGGCTGGGAAAGCCTTCGAACCCCCAGATTTATATGCGCAGCGGCCCTAAACGCGACACATGGCGCAATATGTTATTGCAACCCGTCTATCAGTGAGCTTTTGTACGCTGTACCGAACCTGCAGAGCATCTGTCTCTGCGGTGCGTGTGAATAGGACGGAAGGGCGTCTGCCGCGATTGGCACCCCTTGATGATCCAAAAGAAATGCTGAACCGAATAAAATCCATGGGGAGAACCACCAATGAAACTAAATAAATATATGTCAGGTGCCGCCGTTGCCGCACTTAGCTTTGCCTTTGTGTCCGAGGCGGCTGCAACCGAATGGAACGTATCTGTCTGGGGCAAGCGTCGCGCCTTTACCGAGCATGTTGAAAAGCTGGCCGAGCTGGTCTCCGAGAAGACCAATGGCGAGTTCACCATGAACGTAAGCTACGGCGGTCTGTCCAAGAACCGTGAGAACCTTGATGGTATCTCCATCGGTGCGTTCGAGATGGCGCAGTTCTGTGCGGGCTACCACCGTGACAAAAACCGCGTTGTGACAGTGCTTGAGCTGCCGTTCCTCGGCGTTGAGAATCTCGATCAAGAGCTGGCAGTGTCCAAAGCTGTTTATGCCCACCCCGCCGCCGCCGAAGAAATGGCGCAGTGGAATGCAAGGCTGCTGATGACCTCACCCATGCCGCAGTACAACCTTGTGGGTAAGGGCGAAGCGCGCCAGACACTTGCCGATTTCGAGGGAATGCGTGTTCGTGCGACAGGCGGTATTGGCCAAGCATTTGAAGCCGTTGGCGCGGTTCCCACATCCGTGACCTCATCAGAGGCGTTCCAGGCGATGGAATCCGGTGTTGTGGACACGGTTGCATTTGCCCAGCATGCGCACCTGTCCTTTGGCACAATCAACGAGGCTGACTGGTGGACGGCAAACCTCAACCCCGGCACTGTGAACTGCCCCGTTGTGGTAAACATCGACGCCTACGATAGCCTGTCGGACGCCGAGCGTGAGGCGCTGGATTCCTCAGTTGATGAGGCACTCGATCACTACCTCGCCAACTATGCAGAGTTGCTCGAGCGTTGGGATGCCGTGCTGGAAGAAAAGGGCGTACAGAAAGTCGAGATCGCACCCGAGGTGCTGGCCGAGTTCCGCTCCACTGCTGCTGATCCGATCCGCGACCAGTGGATCGCCGATATGGAAGCCCAAGGCATTCCGGGCCAAGAGCTCTATGATCTGGTGGTTAAAACACTCGCCGACGCAAAAAGCGGCAGCTGATCTGAGGGCTGGGGTGCATAAGCGCCTCTGACCACATATCCCGAGGCTGCGCGGTCCTGATCCACAGGCATCGCGCAGCCTTTTCAGTTTTAAATTAGGGGGCACGACTATGGCAGGTTCAGCCGCAGTGCTGGAAGATTCCAGCCTACTGAGCAAACTCGACCGCATGCTGCTGCCAGTCGAGCGTTTCTGCGCGCTTCTGAGCGGCCTTGCGATTTTCTCGTTGATGTTTCTGGCGGCCTATTCGGTCACCGCGCGCAAATTCTTCGGCAGCCCGCTCATGGGCTATGTCGATTATATTGAGGCGGCGATGCCGATTATCGCGATCATGGGCGTGTCGTTTGTGGCGCGCGACGGCACGCACATCCGCATGGACATGCTGGTAAACGCGCTCAAGGGTCGGATTCTTTGGCTGTTCGAATTAATCTCCGTCCTGCTGATGCTCCTGTTGATCGTGGGCCTCACCTATGGCGCGTGGGAGCATTTCGACCGCTCCTTTGACTGTGCGCGGCCATGGTGTTCGCGGGACAGCTCCATCGACGTAAGCTTGCCCATTTGGCCCAGTAAACTTGTTGTACCGGTTGCCTTTGGTGTCCTGACGCTGCGGTTGCTGCTTCAGGCATGGGGCTATGGCCGCGCGCTTGTGTTTGGGTTGGAAAACCCAGTTGCCGTGCCGCTCTCGCTCACCATTGCAGAGCAGGCCATGGCCGAGGCCAAAATTCTCGAAGGGGCTGACTGATGGAACCTATCGAAATTGGCATTTACGTCTCTTGTGGGATGTTGGTCATGGTGCTGCTCGGCATGCGCGTGGCCTTTGCTGCGGGGCTTGCGGGGTATGTCGGGCTGGTCTGGCTGCGCTGGAACGGGTTCGACTATGACCCTGACCGCTTTTGGAAGGCAGTCGAGATTAGTACCAAGATTGCAGGTCTGACCCCGCACTCCAAAGTCTCCGCACAGGTCCTAAGTCTGATCCCTGTGTTCATCATGATCGGCTATCTCGCCTACTACGCAAAACTGACGACCGCACTGTTTGAGGCCTGCAAACGCTGGTTTGCGTGGGTGCCGGGCGGTTTGGCAGTCTCCACTGTCTTTGCCACCGCTGGCTTTGCGGCTGTGTCCGGCGCGTCTGTTGCCACGGCGGCGGTCTTTGCCCGCATTGCCATCCCGGAGATGCTCAAGATCGGCTATAACAAGCAGTTCGCGGCCGGTGTTGTAGCTGCTGGTGGTACACTTGCATCGCTCATCCCGCCCTCTGCGATTCTCGTTATCTATGCGATTATCGTGGAGCAAGACGTGGGCATGTTGCTGCTTGCTGGTTTTATTCCGGGGATGTTCTCGGCCATTGTCTATGCCACGTTGATCATCGGCATCGCCGTGATCTGGAAAAACGTAGGTCCACCTGTAACTGGATTTACGTGGAGGCAACGCTTCGAGAGCCTGCCGCCCGCGCTGCCCATCGTTGCAGTGGTCGTGATCATCATCTTCTTTGTGTATAACCCTTTCGGTGACGCATGGGGTACGCCCACCGAAGGCGGCGCCGTCGGCGCGTTTATCGTGTTCATCATGGCGCTCTACCGGGGCATGCGTTGGGGCCAGCTGAAGGAAGCTCTGCTTGAGACCGCCAAGCTCACCGTGATGATCTTTACCATCATCTGGGGCGTTCTGATCTATGTGCGCTTCTTGGGCTTTGCCGAGTTACCGGATGCGTTTTCGCAGTGGATAACTTCGCTGGAAATGGCGCCGATTGTGATTCTGATTTGCATCCTGCTGGCCTATGCCGTGCTGGGAATGTTCATGGATGCAATCGGGATGCTGCTGCTCACGCTGCCAGTCGTCTACCCGGCGGTCATGGCGCTCAACGGCGGTGAGACTGTTGCCGCGGCGGACAGTGCCTTCGGCATGTCGGGTCCGATGTGTGCGATCTGGTTCGGTATACTCGTTGTGAAGATGGCGGAGTTCTGTCTGATCACGCCGCCCATCGGGCTCAACTGTTTCGTTGTGGCGGGCGTGCGCGATGATCTGACCGTTCAGGATGTTTTCAGAGGCGTCATGCCCTTTTTCCTTGCGGATGCGGTGACCATTGCCTTGCTTGTGGCTTTCCCTGCCATCGTCCTTTGGCTGCCCACACTAGCGTCCCAATAACGCGTCATGCGCCAGTTTACGGGCTGGCGCATGATCCATTTATAAGAGCCCGACATGTTCCGCTTTATCCACACATCCGACCTGCATCTCGGCAAGCCATTTGGCCGCCATAGCGAGGATGTGCGCGGACGCCTGCGTCAAGCGCGACATGGTGTGCTGGACCGTCTGGCCGCTGCAGCGCGTGAGCAGGGCGCGGCGACTATATTGCTTGCGGGGGACACGTTTGATCAGGAAACGCCTGCGCCGGCCATCACCCGTCAGGCGCTCAACGCCATGCGGCAGGCGGAGGATATCACTTGGGTGCTAATGCCCGGCAATCACGACAGCCTTGCAGCAACCGAGCTGTGGCAGACCATCGCGCGCGACAAACCCGACAATGTGATCCTCATCTTGACGCCTGAGCCTATCGCGCTGGAGGGCGCTCATCTGCTGCCCGCGCCTTGTACCACACGTAATCCGGGCCGCGACCTTACGGTGGATATGGCGCAACCAACGCCGGACGGGGCCATGCGCATTGGTCTGGGGCATGGCGGAATTCAGGATTTTGCTAGCCTCGGATCGCTCGCCGCCGAGGGACCAAGTGGAACAATCGCGCCGGACCGCGCGAGTTTGGCGGGGCTTGACTACCTTGGCCTTGGGGATTGGCATGGCCAGATCAGGGTGAGCGGCAATACATGGTATTCCGGCACGCCCGAGCCTGACAGTTTCAAACATGCGCACAGCGGCACTGCCCTGTCAGTCGTCATTGCGGGGGCGGGGGCCTTGCCGACAGTCATCTCCGTTCCGGTTGGTGAAATCAACTGGTTGCGGGTGCCGCTGGACCTTACCCCGCAGGACGATTGTGCGGCTTTGATTAAGGGGCTTTTGCCTGCTCTGGCCGCGCGACGTAATACGCTGCTGCATGTGGCGGCACAGGGACGTTTGGGCGTCCAGCAGATGCAGCACCTTAGCGCCGCATTGTCCTATGCGGCACCTGACTTTTTGAACCTGACCCAGGATCTTGATGCCGTGCGGCTGGCCCACGATGCCGCCGACCTTGAGGCGATTGACCCTTCGGGTGGGGCACTGCGACAAGCGGCGGAAGCGCTTGCCGCATCGGCGCAGGACGCTGATCTGTCCGCCGCAGACAGGCGCGTTGCTGCGACGGCACTGTCCCAGCTGTTTTCCTTTGTTGCGGAGCAGGACGCATGAAGCTGCGCAGCATCTCCCTCACCAACGTGCGCAAATTCGCAGGTCAAACCGCAACGATCAGCGGCATCTCTGACGGCGTGAGTGTCGTGGCCCAAGCAAATGAATTCGGCAAATCGACGTTCTTTGACGCGCTGCACGCGCTCTTCTTTCTGAAGTACGGCTCCACCACACGCGAGGTGAAAGCCCTGCAACCGCGTGCGGGCGGGGCGGTAAGGGTGAGCGCCGAGCTTGAGCTGCCAAATGGCCGGTTCACGCTTGAGAAATCGTTTCTGGCGCAAAAACGCGCCTCCGTTAAGGATGCAAATGGCACCTTGATCGCGCTGGATGATGAGGCGGAGAGCTGGATCGCCAAGCTGATGGGCAGTGGCATTGAGGGGCCTGCAGGGTTGCTGTGGGTCCGTCAGGGGATCACGGCGCTGGAGCCTGTCGGTAGCTCGAAGGCCGAAAAAGATACCCTG
>RCNC010002747.1_pt1 | contig 11631 bp, 13 predicted proteins | sample 2041301 | NCBI WGS metagenome assembly RCNC01 (sample SAMN09708231, study PRJNA481090) | Marine sediment metagenome, whole genome shotgun sequencing project. | biome: marine sediment; feature: ocean; material: sediment; isolation source: Sewage treatment plant 13A marine sediment (STP13A) ... | reverse complement strand
CATAAGGGCTTCCTTCTGTTCCTCGCTTGGAAAGAACTTGGTTGCCAATCCGTCCTGGACGATCTCGAGTTTCATGTTTCTCAGGTGTTCCTCAATAAGGGGAACTGCCTCACCACTCCAGCCATAGGAGCCAAAAGAAGCTGCCAGCTTTCCTTTATCACGGATTGGATTGATCACAGAGAACATCCTGTAAACAGGTAGCAGGGTATTGCGGTTGATCGTCGGTGATCCTACCAGGAGGCCACCAGACCGGACGATGAGTTCTTCCAGTTCACCCAGCTGTATGTTTTCAATATCCACTACCTCAACCTCAATATCACCCGTTTCCTTTATCCCGGAGGCTATGGTTTCAGCCATTTCACCTGTATATCCATAGGCAGAGACGTAAGCTATCAGGACCCTTTTCTCATTGCCTACCAGGAACTCAAGGTAGGCGGAAGCCAGCTCAGCAGACAGCCTGACTTTTTCCTGCCAGCTGGATCTTAATATGGGACCGTGACCCGGACAGATCATGGAAATGTCCAGGGCATCGATCTTGTCTATGGCTTTCAGCATGAACTTACTGAAAGGTTTAAGTATAACATCGAAATAATACCTGAATGCATCATGAAAATCCCCCACCTCGTCATCGAACATCTTCTCATTACTGTAATGAGATCCGAATGAGTCACAGGTAAAAAGTATATTGTCCTCTTCAAGATAAGTGTAGATGGTATCGGGCCAGTGCAGGTTGGCTGCCCCGATGAACCTGAGTGTTTTATTGCCCAGGTCCAGGGTATCACCATCTCTGATCTTCATTGATTTAAAAGGCCTGCCAATCATCTCTGACAGGTAGTTCAGGGCCTGGCCACTACCGATAACCGTGGCATTCGGTGCCATATCAAGCAGGTAAGTAAGGCTGCCGGAATGGTCTGGTTCAGTGTGATTACAAATAATATAGTCAATCTCAGCAGGATCTGTGAGCGTGCTTAATTTCTGAATGAAATCCTTCCGAAAAGTTTTCTTTACCGTATCGATAACTACCTTCTTTTCTGCATTAATGAAAAAGGCATTATAGGTAGTGCCATACTGTGTTTCCATGACAATGTCGAATGTAACTATATCTTCATCGAGGACACCCACCCAGGAGACATCATCATTGAGTGGTAAAACTTTAGTTTGACTCATATTCGGTTTTTTCTTTAAAAATAATCAAATCCAAAAATAAAAGATACATTTCTGTTCAATTCAGGCATATTAAAACCGGAGCGAGCATTTTGCGCCAGTAATCGCAAAATAAGGCTCCGGTTTTAACACGCCTAAAATTGATGGATGCTTAATAAGTATTGATCATATTTAATCAAAACCCTGTGGCTATTTTTTATTTGAGAGGATATTAGATAAGGTGCCTTAAATGTTGTTTGCAAGATTTGCAGCACCGCTCTAATATCCTCTCATATACATAAAAAAAACCGCCCCAGTTTTGATCTGAGGCGGCTTTAATATATAGGATTTAGATCCTGAACTATTTCTTTTCTGGATCAGCTTTTTTCTTCGATTTGTCGTCGCATTTAGACTTGCAACAATCTGAACTCTTTGTTGCACATTCCTTATCGCTCTTTTTAGCAGCCTTTTTCTTGGCTTCCTTTTTTGTCTGCTCAGTTTTTGGACTATCCGGGGCAGCATATACAGGTGCTGTAGCTACGCCCAGGAAAGCAACCATTGCGATCATCAAAACAAGTTTCTTCATAGTTGTGTAAATTTGATATTTAATAAATATTAAAATCTGATTTGTCCAAATATACGTGGACTGCGATCATAAGTTTGTTAATGGAATGTTAAAATTAGGATTTTGCCAGTGGAGTTAAAAGTCCCCTGACCGTCTGGCCGGCTTGGACAAGTATCTCCGTACCCACGGGAAGGAAGATATCCACCCTTGATCCGAAGCGGATAAAGCCCATCTCATCCCCTAGCTTCACACTTTTTTCCGTGGTAGCGTAGCTGATGATCCTCCGGGCTACAATCCCGGCGATCTGCCTGGTCAGGATCTCGATTCCACCAGCTGTTTTTGTTACCAGGGTATTTCTTTCATTCTCGGTGGATGATTTAGGGTGGCGGGCGAGCAGGTACTTTCCAGGATGGTATTGATAGTAGGACTGCTTACCGGCAACAGGGTACCAGTTAATATGAACATTCCAGACTGACATAAAAATGGAAACCTGTATCCTTTCATCATTGAAATACTCACTTTCGGTAGTCTTCTCTATCACTACCACCTTGCCATCTGCCGGTGCGTAGATGAAGCCTTCTTGTGGGACTGCCCGTTTTGGGTCCCTGAAGAACCTCAGGATGAACAACAAGAGCAGGAGGGAGGCAATTAGGATGGGAACCTCTACCCAGGGAGAGGCTCCTGTGAATAGTATTATGGCCGTATTCAGGATGGCCAGTAAAACAAAAAGCAAAATTGATATTCGGTGCCCTTCTTTATGTATCATAGTACAAGGATTAGGTAAATGCTTACAAATGGAGTCGCCATCAGCAGGGAATCAAACCTGTCAAGGATGCCTCCGTGACCAGGCAGTAAGCTGCCACTGTCCTTTTTGCCGGTCCGGCGTTTCAGCCAGGATTCAAAAAAATCACCCAGGGTACCGAAAACAACCACTACCATGGCCAGTCCGACCCACCCCGGGAGGGATAATGCAGTATTGAACCTGCTCAGGACAATGGCCAGGATGATGGCAAACAGCGCACCGCCAATAGCACCTTCCCAGGTCTTTTTCGGGGAGATCCGCAGCCACAAGGGGTGCTTCCCGGCAAGCCTCCCTGATACATAGGCCATGGTATCATAGATCCAGATAAGGGAACATACATAGAGTATCCATGCAGGTGAATATGCCTCCAATGTTCCCTGTTGAAAAGCCAGGCAATGCAGGCAAAACATTCCGGCACCCATGTAGATAAATCCGGTTGTACAGACGGGTATCCCCATGCCGGCGAGATGGTTTTTTAAAGTGGTATCAATAATGATCATCACAAGCAGGGAAATGGCCGGAATGAACATGAAATATCCAGGCAATTGTCCATTAAAAATAAAATAGATGATGATGAAGGAGCCGGTAAGCAGCAGGCCCCCGGGTATCTTAATGCCGGGTTTGCTTTTCGGATAAAACAGGCTCGTAAATTCAAGCCAGCCTGCAAAACAAACCAGTGAGAATATAGCGAGGTACAGGTAAGGATGCAGGATCAGGGCAAGTACGATAACTAGAAGGAAGAGGATACCGGTAATCGATCTGGTGATGGTCTCTTTCAAGAGTCAAACTCTTTGGCAAGCATTTTTGCTTTGATTACATGATCGTTATTAACGTATACTTCCACTTCCCCGAACGCCTTGTAGGAGGAATCCATCTTATTGATAATAACGGCCTCGATCTTATGATCTGCCAGTACCTGTTTGAAGATCTCGGCCTGGAACATCTTGTCGGTTGAATAAATCTGAACCCAGTCTTTTTCCATCAGGCAGTCTTACTCTTTGGTGTCTTTTCTTCTTCTTTTTCTTCCTCTTTCTCTTTCTTTTCCAGTTTGGGTACTGCTTCTGTAGCTTTCTCCTTGGGGGTTGAAGATTTTCTTCTGCTCTTAGGTTTGCCGTCCAGGTCGGTCCGGTGGTTTTTCCTGGGACCGAAAATCTTTTCTACGTCCTCGCTGAATATCACTTCTTTTTCCAGCAGCTGGTTAGCCAGTTTTGTAAGCCCCTCCATATTGTCCCTGAGTGTTTTTTTGGCCCTTTCATACTGCTCATCAATGATCCGGTTCACTTCCTCATCGATCAATTCAGCAGTCTTTTCTGAGTAGGGTTTGTTGAATGCATACTCTCCCTGTCCTGTTGAATCATAAAAACTGATATTTCCTACCTTATTACTCATACCAAAATAGGATACCATGGCATAGGCCTGTTTCGTTACCCTTTCCAGATCGTTTAAGGCCCCGGTAGAGATCTTGTTAAAATTCAATTCCTCTGATGCCCGTCCCCCAAGCGCTGAACATAACTCATCCAACAACTGTTCCGTGGTAGTGATCTGCCGCTCCTCCGGAAGGTACCAGGCTGCACCAAGTGCCTTGCCCCGGGGGATAATGGTAACCTTTACAAGTGGATTGGCATGCTCGAGCAGCCAGGAAGTGGTAGCATGCCCTGCTTCATGGAATGCTATTGTTCTCTTTTCCTCAAGTGTAATGATCTTATTCTTTTTCTCTAGTCCCCCGATGATCCTGTCGACAGCGTCAAGAAAATCCTGTCTTCCAACAGATTTCTTATTCCCCCGGGCAGCTATCAGGGCGGCCTCGTTACAGACATTTGCTATGTCGGCACCGGAGAATCCAGGGGTTTGCTTGGACAGGAAATCAATATCCAGGTTCTTCGTGAGTTTCAGCGGGCGCAGGTGTACCTTGAAGATCTCCTTTCTTTCCTTCAGGTCGGGTAATTCAACATGGATCTGCCGGTCAAAACGGCCGGCCCTTAACAATGCCATGTCCAGTACATCCGCACGGTTGGTGGCAGCCAGGATAATAACCCCCGTATTGGTGTCGAAACCATCCATTTCGGTCAGCAGCTGGTTCAATGTATTCTCCCGCTCATCATTGGAGCCAAAATTGGGATTTTTCCCACGGGCACGTCCGACGGCATCAATCTCGTCAATAAAAACAATGCAGGGAGCTTTTTCCTTGGCCTGTTTGAAGAGGTCCCGTACACGGGATGCACCGACACCGACAAACATTTCCACGAAGTCAGAACCTGAGATGGAAAAGAAGGGCACATTGGCTTCACCTGCAACTGCCTTGGCAAGCAGGGTTTTTCCTGTTCCCGGGGGACCGACAAGCAGGGCGCCTTTGGGTATCTTTCCACCGAGTTCGGTATATTTTCCCGGATGCTTAAGGAAATCCACGATTTCCTTAATTTCTATCTTGGCTTCTTCGAGTCCGGCTACATCTTTAAAATCAATCTTGACATGTGAGTCTTTATCAAATATCCTGGCTTTGGATTTTCCCACATTGAAGATATTCCCTGCCGCACCTCCGCCTGAACCTGAACTCATTCGCCTGAATATGAATAACCATACGGCAACCAGCAAGAGGATGGGAAGCAGCCAGCCAAACATTTCCCCGAATAGATTCCTTTTCGTCTCATAAGAGACCGGAATTCTCTCCTCTTCCGCAAAATTTTGCATGGCACCCTGCAATTGCTGCTCGAATACCTCTACAGACCCAATCGTAAAGTAAAATTGCGGTCCGGTTTTGGGCATGGGAGAAAAACCTTTGCTTTCCTGGTCCTTGTATTTGCCAGAGGCAAGCCTGTCCGGTTTGATATATACCTCAACCCTTTCCTTATTAACAATGATGATCTTCTGAACATCATAGCTCTGCAACATCTCTTTCTCGAACCGCTGCCTGGTGATTTCTTCCACTCCGCTTCCCATGTTTAGGAAATAGGTCCCGATGATGGCCAGGCCTATGATGCCATAGATCCAGTATACATTAAACTTGGGACGGGGCAAATTGCCTTTTCCCTGTTTATCGTCTGATTTTGGGGGAAGATCCTTTGGATTCTTTTTATCTGTCATAGTCTTTTTAAAATTCTTCTGGTCCTGATTCACTTATTATTTCCAACTCTGCATCTGCCCATAACTCTTCAAGCTTATAGAAATTCCTGGTCTCCTGCTGGAATATATGTACAATGATGCTGTTGTAATCAAGTAATACCCACTGTGCATTTTCATATCCTTCTGAATGTAAGGGCTTGATTTTATACTGCTTTCTCAGGTGATTATCAATATGTGAAGCGATGGCTTTGACCTGGGTATTTGAATCAGCATGTGCTACAATAAAATACTCACAAACCGAATTATCTATTTTTGTAAGGTTAATCTGAACAATGCCTGAGCCCTTTTTCTCCTGAATGCAATCTATTATCGTCCTGCCTAAGTTATCCGGGGCGCTCTCCTGAGTTTTATTCATCCGCTGATTTATCGCAAAAGTAATGATTTTTAATGACTCTTACTGATGTGAATCTTCAAAAGGCATGCCATTTAAAGGCAAAATTACGAACTTTGTTCATCCGGGGATATGAAATACTGATTTTAACAGAAGATTATGATTATCAGAAAATTAAGCAAAAAAACCAGGGAGTATAAAGAAATCGATTCCACCAATGAGGAGATGAACCGCCTGCTAAAGACTGAAGACATGGCAGAAGGGTGCATCATCAGGACGGAGTACCAGCATTCAGGCAAGGGGCATGCAGGGAACAGCTGGCAAAGTGAAAGGGGGATGAACCTCTTATTCAGTATCTTGTTGAAACCTGATTTTCTATCTCCTGAAAGCGCTTTCCAACTCTCAAGGATTACCAGCCTCTCGCTGCATGAAATTCTTGATAACCAGTGTGATGGAGTTCAGATTAAGTGGCCCAACGACATCCTGGTTGGGGATAAGAAAATAGCTGGCATATTGATTGAGAACATGATCATCAGCCAGGCCATCAGCCATTGTATTATCGGGATAGGGCTCAATGTAAATCAAACTGTTTTTGATCCTTCCATACCGGCCCCGACTTCCCTGAAGGCTGAAAAAGGATGCCATATTGACATGGACAGCTTGCTTACTGCATTCAGCTCTTCCCTGGAGAGATGGTACAATGCACTGGTAACAGGCAATGAGGGAATGATCATGGAATCATATATACAAAGGCTTTACCGACTGGGAGTTACAGCATACTACCGCACAGCCGGGGGCAAATTCATTGCAAGCATCAGGGATGTGCTTCCTTCCGGGGAGTTGGTCCTGGAATCAGGGAAGGGGGACATTTTGACATTTGGGTTCAAGGAAGTGGAATACCTGGGGATCATTCCTCCGGATCAAAACTGATTTTTTCAGCCTGATCAATCAGTGTATCGACAAATTTCTTCAGGGGTTTCTTTACCACGCTTGCCATCATGGGATTCAGGTTTACTTCTGTTGTAATCTTCATCCTTGAATCCCCTGGTTTTATCTCCTTGATCTGAATCCATAACAACAGGTCGAAGGTGGTTTCCTCATCACTGGATATTTTGATCAACTTGTGAGGTTCTCTTTCGATGATCCGGAGTCCGGCCTGGCCTATCCCATCAACTTTAAACCTGCAGGTATTTTCGGTTGATTCAAAATCCTTAACCTTATCTTCAGGGATGAGTTGATTGAAATTATTGAAATTGGAGACATAGTTGAATATTTTCTCTGCTGGTTGTTTAACCACCCCTATTTTGCTTTCGATTCTTGTCATGGTATATTTTTTCAGGATTCTGGGGTCCAAAGGGCCGGGTCCTTTCGCCAGCCTTCCAGCGTTTTGAGGAACTCAGGTTTAATGTAGCCTGTTTGGACAGCCTGCTCAATCAGGTCATGGTAATTCCCGAGGCTGTGCAATACTACATCCGCCTCCTTGAAATTTTCGACAGCCTGTGGAAATCCATAGGTGAAAATGCTAGCCATCCCGAGTACATTCATTCCAGCCTTACGCAATGCACTTACTGCGTTCAGGCTGCTCCCCCCTGTTGAAACAAGGTCCTCGATCACGACCACTGTTTTTCCCACGGAAATATCTCCCTCAATCAGGTTTGTCATCCCATGTGATTTCTGTGAAGCCCTGACATAAACGAGGGGCAGCTCCATTGCCTCAGCCACCAGTGCAGCCTGTGCGATGGCACCCGTGGCCACCCCTGCAATGATATCCACCTGTTTGTATGATGCCAAAATTTCCTGAACGAATGAATCTCTAATGAAATCCCTGATTTTTGGGTAAGAAAGGGTTTTACGATTATCACAGTAAATTGGGGAAGTCCACCCGGAAGCCCATGTAAACGGGTTTGCAGGATTTATGATAATTGCTTTACTTTGCAATAAGTACGTGGCTAATTTAACCGAGGTATTCATCCAACAAATGTATAAAGTTTTTTTCAACGGTCGAACCATTTATCTTGATGATACCCTGCCGGATATGACTAAAGTCGGCAGGGATTATGTTTGTGCTTTTGAGAATATAACGGATCTCCGGCCACAGTTAAAGCAATTCCTGGACCCCGACAAAAAGGGAAACCTGTACATTTTCCACGACGATACGGATGCATTGTTCAAGACTTTCCGCCAGTGTTTTAATAATATTGATGCTGCCGGGGGACTGGTACTCAACGAGAAGGGAGAGATCCTTGTAATTAAAAAGCGTGGAAAGTGGGACCTGCCCAAGGGGAAAGCCGAACCTGGCGAGTCACCGGAACAGACGGCCCTGCGGGAAGTGGAAGAAGAATGCGGACTCACAGGCCTTATCATACAACGATTCCTTATCAGTACCTACCATATTTATAAACTCAATAAGGACCTGATGTTGAAAAGAACCGATTGGTTTGAAATGAAATACAAGGGTGAATCGGCACCCATTCCCCTGGCCAAGGAGGGTATCAGCCAGGCCGGCTGGATCAAACGATTCAGGTTAAAGGAGATCTATGACAATACCTATACCTCCATTATTGATGTTTTCAAAACAATACTTCCCGCCTGAGGATCAGGATCAGCCTACTGAATTTGTAATTGCCTGAAAGTCGCTTCAAAATTTTCTGCAGGAGAAGGGGCAGGAGAGAGGATCAGCTTTCCTTCCGGACTTATCAAAAAGTAGGATGGGTAGGTCTGTATATCATAATCATCTAAAACCTGTGGCTGGTTCGCAAAATGCAGGAAGGTCCACGGATAATTGTTGTTCCTCATCAGCTCCTGCATGTTCTGGAAACTGTCATCCACAAGGATGGTCATTATTTTAACCTGGCCCTGCAGGCGTTGCTGAAGGATCTTCAGGTATTCATATTCCTTGATACAGTAATAGCTGAAGGAATTGCAAAAACTCAGGTATATGTATTCCCCCTGGAAGTCGGAGAGGTGGACCAGCGTGCTGTCATGGTCATACAGTGCAAAATCGGGTGGAGAATAACCTGGCAGCAATTTGGTGATCTCCAGCATAATGTCCCTTACCATGTTCCTGTGTAATTCAATGCTGGTGTTTACCTGTAGGGAATCAAGAAGCTGCAGCATGGAGGACCGGATATTCTTCTGTTCAAAGAAACCATCATAAAACTCTTTCAGGAGGATCAGTTCGCGGAGTGAGTCATTCCTGAGAGAGGCATCCCGGACCAGGATCTCATTAAGGCCGGAATAATCCCTATCCCTGTTCAGGATCACGGGCAGGTTTCTCTTGGGGTACTTTTCGTTAAACTGGTCAAAAAAATTATTGAATATTTCATTGAACAGTTCCATATAGGCGGGGTTCTGGTACCGCACAGGCTTCTCCAGGAAAAAGTCCTCTGTGATCCGCTGAGCGCTGACCTGGTTGCCATAATGATTCAGCAGGCCTATCCGGTAGTCCATGTAGTCCGAAAAGAACGGATTGCGGATATCCTTGAATGGGGTTTGAAGATTCTCTATAGCATCCTTCAGCTCCTTCTGGTCTACCCTGTCAGTATATGCGTTAACAGCGAACTTGTAATAGTATGGATAAAAATAATCGTTGAATGCATGGATCAGGAAATTAAGTTCTTCATCCTTTCCCGGCACAGCCAGGTCACCTGTGCTTCCTGTCACTGATAATGATAAATGCACGGATGTTTCCTCAAAAAACTGGTTGGCCTCGTCAGCCATGGATTTCTGCCGTTTCTGGGGCAGCCTGATCTTGTAAACCATGCCTGGTTCAGCATACATGAAACAATTGTATACACCCAGGTGTGAAAATATCAGCCTGGGTTCGTCCAGTGTAAGGGTGCATTCGAAATCACCACTGTCACTGACAAGGCAGGATGCCATTTCATTTTCATTGAAGGTGATCATGTTCGAGTATCTAAAGAAGGTTATGCTGTCGCCGGCATAACCAGGAGACCTGCCGGTGATTATTACAGTGGCTCCCCGGGCATGTCCATACCCACATAGCAGGCATGTCAGGATCACAAAAATGCGAATGGTATTTTTATACATGCATGGGATATTGTGAAAGGTCAATCGCTTTGGGAATGAACTGGTTGGCATCTCCGCCCAACCTGATGATCTCCCTGACAATTGCTGAGTTGATATGGGTATGCTCTGGCAGTGTCAGGAGGAATACTGATTCAAGCTCCGGGTACATGGCCTTATTGGTCTGTGCGATGGCTCTTTCATATTCAAAGTCTGAAGAAGTGCGGAGTCCCCGAAGAAGATACCGGGCCCCCTTCTGCCGGCAGAATTCAACGGTTAATCCCTCGTAGCTCTCAATCATTATCCTGTCGGTGTCACTAAAAACTTCCCGGATCATCTGCATGCGTTGCTTTATGGAATAATAGGCTTTCTTATTTGTATTGGTGCCTATGGCCACAATGATCACATCAAACAGGGGCAATGTCCTTGTAATGACAGATTCATGGCCAATGGTAAAGGGATCAAAGGATCCGGGGAAAATAGCGGTCTTTTTACTCATAACAGGAATGGCTTGAATACAAAACTACTTAATTTCCTTCTCTTTGGTAGAGCTAACGAACAGGATATTCCCTATGTCTTCATAATCTGAAAAGATCTTGATCCCTTCAGCCTTGATCAGCTCACTCCTGAAACCAATGATGGTGAGATCTGCATCTACCGATTTTTTTGAAATAATGGCTTTCTGATTGGTTTCAGATTCGGCTGGGATCAGTTCCACGTTGCTGGGTGAGATAGGCAGGCGGCCGGATTTGATGAGATCCAATAGGTCCCCACGCTTCCGGTCCATGTCATCAGGTGGATGGGTGGCGAATATTTTGATCTGTCCCTTTCTCCATTCAGGGTGGCCGAGGATGATATAACCCAGCAGTATCATCAGGTTGGCGTTTTCGAAGTCCATGATGGAGATCCATATATGTATTTCCCTTTTGTAGCCAAATCCCTTATAACTGGTATTGAGGACACAGAGATCAAAATCCGTTGATTCCAGTAAACGGTGGTTTTTCAGGACTTCAATCAGGGTCTCGGGATTGGTCCTGGAAAACTCGAATAGGATCATATTATTGCCTTTGCCGGATATCCCGCTGAGCTGTATGACCTGGGCAATGGCCGATGTGTAGGATGGACTGATGATGGTGTCAAGGTATACCCTGTTCCTGCTGCCTGCCGCCAGGTTGATCAGTTTATTCAGGACCTCTTTAGACTGCTTGTTGGTCTCATTTGTGAGATAGCCTTCGATGAAATGGATGTAGGTGCCAAATCCATATTTAAATGATAGCCAGCGGAGTACATCGAAGGCAGACCGCCTGACAAAGGTGTCCTGTGAAATACAAATGGCAAAAGGGCGCCAGTATTTGTCAGGATCTTCCTTATCCGCCCGCTGTGCGAATATCTGCAGCTGCCTGCTCATCTGGAATATAACCCCCCTGAATAACTTTCCGAGGCCTTTCTTCTCCCTGTCATAGGAGGTAACCATATAATATATCATGGCCATAATAACCAGGGAAATGGTGGCATAGCCGCCATTCATTTTAAACATCAGCCAGATGGAAAAAATGGCACCGATCATGGAAAGATACCATTTCGACCGGAAGGTCGGCCGGTAGGAGGGGTCGGCTGCAAAATGTTCCAGCAATGAAATGGTAC
>RCNC010002746.1_pt1 | contig 11634 bp, 10 predicted proteins | sample 2041301 | NCBI WGS metagenome assembly RCNC01 (sample SAMN09708231, study PRJNA481090) | Marine sediment metagenome, whole genome shotgun sequencing project. | biome: marine sediment; feature: ocean; material: sediment; isolation source: Sewage treatment plant 13A marine sediment (STP13A) ... | reverse complement strand
GACGAACGCCAAAGTCATGACAACCATCACGGCCAGGAGTCGTTTCTTCATGGGATCCTCCTTGCGGTCCCACGCTACGTCCCACCGTCGCCACTGTCAATTTGAGAGCTTGCTGAAAAGCTCAATGATCCGAAGGACTTTCCGCCGAAGAATTCTCAATTCTCAGTTCTCAATTCTCAATTCCCGCCCATCTCCCCATGGCCGGAGTGGACATCGAAATACCGACAATTGAGAATTGAAAATTAAGAATTGAGAATTCATGGCGACGGCTCGTCGCTATGTGCCAGCAGCCAGCAGGTGCCCATGCTTGACGTGTGTTCCTCGCGCTCCACGATCAGACCGGCCCCGGCGGCGATTTCGGCCAGGGGACGATCGATGAAGCTGGGATAGTGGGGGCCTTCGATCCACTCGATCAACCGTACGTACCAGCGGCCGGGTCCGGAGTAGTCGAAGACGAGCACGTGGCGGCGAGCGAGACGGCGCGCCTGGCAGAGGGCGAATCGACGCATCTGCGGCGGCATTCCGTGGAGGACATAGGCCAGGGCGACAACGTCGTAGGCGTCATCCGGAAGCTGCGGGAGATCGGCGAGATCCATCAGCCGGAGGTCGGCCTGCGGGAGCCGCCGCCGAGCCCGCCTCAGCAACCGTGCCGCGAAGTCGATCCCTGTCACCGTGTGGCCGCGTTCGGCAAAGGCCGCCGCCAGGGTGCCGGTGCCGGTTGCAAGATCGAGAACCGAAAGCTCGGGCTCGAGCTTCAGCTTTTCGAGCGCCCGCCGGTATTCTGGAAGCAGACGGCGGTCGATGACGTGAAACGCCGGCGCCACCAGGTTGAAGAACTGCCGCGTCCGATGGCGTTCGTCCACCGACTCCGCCTGTCCACCCTCCACAGAATTTCGGATTTCGGATTTCGGATTTCGAATGTTCGGAAGCTCCTCTGGAAACGGCCCGCGTTCACCGGAGGTGCCTGGCATCCCGATTCGCCACGAATCGGCGTGCCTGGCACCTCTCGGGAACCGCGTTCGGAAACGGGTGTGCGAAGGAAATTTGAGAATTAAGAATTGAGAATTGAGAATTCATCAAAGCCCCAACCTCTTCCGCGTCAGCGCCTCCAGCCCTCCGGCAAGGACCAGCTCCTGGGCGGCGGGACCGAGAGGAGAGAGGGGATAGGTCTCACCTCGCCACCGGGCCGTTGCAGTGCGGAAGTCGATACCGAGATCACCGGCCGGGATGGTGCGGGCGCCGCCCTCGGCGTCCGACGCGAACGCGCTGCGAATGGCTTCGGCCAGCGCCGGGCTTTCGAGACAAATGAACGCGTTGTTGAACGCATTCCGGAGGTAGGTCTGCGAAAAGGAGGCGGCGATGACCAGGCGGATGCCACGGTAGTCAAGAGCGGTCGCGGCCTGCTCGCGCGAGGATCCGGCACCGAAGTTGCGGCCCGCGATGATGATGTCGCCGTCTGCGGCGATCTCCTGGAATGCCGGGTCGTAGTTGGCCATCGCGTGGCCGGCCATCTCCTCCGGCGTCAGATCGTCGCGGTAGGTGACATCCTTGCCATAGATGCCGTCGGTGTTGAGGTTGTCGACCGGGAGCAGGAGGGCGCGTCCGGTGGTGGATCCTGGGAAGCCGTCCAGGATGGACACCTCGCGCTCCAGCGGTCGCCACCCGAGATCAGAAAACGAGTACTCGGGAACGGATGAGCCGAGGTCCTTGGGGCCGGTGATAAAGCCGGCGATCGCCGACGCCGCGACCACGGCCGGGCTTGCCAGGTAAGCTCGGGCATCGCGCGAGCCCATCCGCCCCTTGAAGTTGCGGTTGGTGGCCGAGATCCCGACCTCGCCGGCCTCGAGCAGACCCACGCCGAGACCGATGCAGGCGCCGCAACCGGGTGGTAGGGGACGGGCGCCGGCATCGAGCAGATCCTGCCACGAGCCGTTCGCCTCCGCCGCCGCCTGGACCTCGGCCGAGGCCGCGGCCATATACAGCTCGACGCCCTCGGCCACCTTCTTCCCGCGCAGGACGGACGCCGCCTCCACCAGATCATCGAGGCGGGCGTTGGTGCACGACAGCAGGTAGGCCTTGTGGATCTCGACTCGATCGGCGGCCATCTCCGATACCGGCCGCATCACGCCGACGCCGTCCGGACCCGCGACGTGCGGCGAGACCTGCGCGAGGTCGAGGGTGATCTCGGCCGCGTATGAGGCGTCCGGATCGGGCATGGGACGGCTCGCCTCCCAGGCGGCGATCATCTTCTCCGTCAGACGGTCGGTGTTTCCCTCCGCGGCAAGCACGGCGGCGCGCTCGCGCAGGTAGGCGGCGGTCGTCTGGTCGAAGGGGAACCAGCCCACGAGCGCCCCCCACTCGGTAGTCATGTTGGAAATTGTGAGACGCTCCGACATCGAGAGCCCCACCACGCCGGAGCCGTGGAACTCGACCGCAGCGTTGAGCACCTCGCCCGTGTTGTAAAGCCCGCACAGAGTGATGATCAGGTCTTTTCCAGTGACCCCAGGCCGCAGCCGTCCTTCGAGGATGACCTTGACAGTCCGCGGCACCAGCCACCAGGTGACGCCGCCGGCCCACAGGGCGGCAGCGTCGGTGCGTACCACCGGGGTACCGACCGCGGCCAGTGCGCCGTACATATTCGAATGGGAGTCAGACGCGACCACCAGCGCACCTGGGTGGACAAAGCCCTTCTCGACCATCAGCTGGTGCCCGATGCCGGCTCCGGCGGGAAAGAACACGACCCCCTGGCTGTCTGCGAACTCCCGGATGCGCCGGTACTTCGCCAGGTTCTCCTCACTCGTGTCCTGGACGTTGTGGTCGAGGGTGAAGACCGGTTGCGCGGGATCGGCGATGCGCCTCGCTCCGATGGAGCGGAACTTCGGCATCACCGCGCCGGTGTTGTCGTGGGTCATGACGTGCGCCGGACGCACCGTGACCATGTCGCCGGCCTGGACCTCGTGGCCGGGCGGCAAACCTTCAGAATGTGTTTGGACGACTTTCTCGGTGATTGTCTGGGGCATCTCGAACCTCCGGTTCGAATTCTCAATTCTCAATTCTCAATTTTTAATTATCCACGGCACTCTCCATTCTCCGTGAGGGTGGGCCGGCATTGAGAATTGAGAATTAAGAATTGAGAATTCACTCTTTCGTCACCACCAACGCAGTCATCAGCTTCCGCACGTCATCGTACTCCTCAGTCCGGTTGACCGCGGCCTGCATCCGCTTGACATCGTCCGGGGTTGCGACGCCTTCGGCGAGAGCAGCAAACTTGCCCGCGATCTCGGCGTCGGTGAGCGGGTTGCGCGGGTCGCCCTTGGGGTAGTCGAGCTCTTTCACCAGCTCGCGCCCGTCGGTGGTCGTGATCACGACCCGCACGCGCTGCAGCTCGGGGAAGACGGCCTCGATCTCGGGGTCGGCGATCACCTTGACCTTGGGGAGCTGAGCGCGGATCGTCGAATCCATGATCTTGGCGTTTGTAAACTGAAGCGGAGTCACCTGGCGCTCGGCGATGGCGGCGGCAATCACGTAGGGCAGCGAGTGGTCGGCGGTCTCCTTGTTGCGCGGGTCATACTTCGAGTGGTCGGCAAGGATATCGGCGGCCCGCGCCAAGGAATAGATGGTGACGGTCTCCACCTCCTCCGGGGCGAGGTCGTTGTCGAGCACGAGGTCCAGGGTTGCCGAGATCGGCGCGTGGGTCAGGGCCTCGGTGGGGAAGAACTTCATCCCGCACTGGAGGATCCGCCACTCCTCGCCGAGGCCGTCGGTCAGGATATCGAAATGCCACTCGGAGTCGAAGACGTGGCTGAAGCCCTCCTTACCGTCGAGGACGTGCTCGGGACCCGTGTAACCGCGTTCGGCAAGCAGGGCGGCCAGCACGCCGGACTGAACGGCGAGGGGGTCGACGGTGTTCTTCATCATCGTCAGTTTGCCGGCGGTCACCGACCCGGTGGTGCAGTGGCGGGAGGCCGAAATCCCGATCGCGTGCTGCATCTGCTCAGCGTCGAGGCCGAGCATGCGTGCGGCGGCTATCGGCGCCGCGGCCGCGGTCAAGGTCGCGTGGTGCCAGCCGATCTCGCGCACCCCGGGGAAGGAGACCTCGCACAGGCGCTGCTCGAACTCGTAAGCGAGGGCGATGCCGACCAACAGATCGGGGCCGGAACCGCCGGCGCGCTCCGCCGCGGCCATGGCTGCCGGAATGAGATCGGACGGGTGGGATGGGTCCTGCTTCCAGTAGATGTCGTTATAGTCCATCACCCGGATCATGAGCGCGTTGAGCAGCGAAGCCGACAGCGGGTCCCAGAGCTCACCGGTGACCATGACCCTGCAGTCGCCCGAACCGGCGGTTTCGGCCAAAACGTCTCGCGCGATATGGACATCGTGCTGCTGAGCGCCGCCAAGAGCGCAGCCGACCGAGTCCATCAGGAAGCGCTTGGCCTCGTGGATGACCTCGGGCGGGAGGTCCTCGTATCGAACGCCTGCGGCCCAGTCGGAGATGGTGCGGGTAACAGTGGTCATCGATGCCTCCCGGATGCTGATTGCCGGCGTGTGCACGGCGCGGAGATTGTAACTCGGCATAGTTTTGAGTTCTAAGTTTTTAGTTTTGAGTTGAACAGAGCCCACGGAGGGTGGGGCGAAAACTCAAAACCAAAAACTCAAAACTAAAAACTCGAACGCGTATGATGCGGTAGGAGGCCCGCATGGGTGAACGAAAGACTGCCGCCTGCCTCGCGGTGGGATCGGAGCTTCTGGGCGATCGTCGGCTCGACTCCAACTCGCTGACCATCACCCGCGCCCTCGCCCGTTACGGCGTGACGGTGGAGGAGAAACGGGTCGTCGGCGACTCGGTGGAGCGGATGGCGGACGAGATCCGCGATCTCATTTCGCAATTCGACCTGGTGGTGGTGACCGGAGGGCTCGGCCCGACCGCCGACGACGTCACCCGTGATGCGGTCGCGCGTGCGCTTGACCGTCCGATCGAACCCGACCCCGAGGTCGAGGGCTGGATCCGCGCCCGCTACACCGATCTCGGGCGCGAGATGCCCCCGATCTGTACCGTGATGGCGCGGGTGGTTGCCGGCTCGCGTGCGCTTCGCAACGACCGCGGATCGGCACCAGGGCTCATGGCGGAGGTGGACGACCATCTCCTCGCCGTCTTTCCGGGCGTGCCGTGGGAGATGGAGGAGATGCTCGAGCGTGACCTCTTGCCGGTGATCGAGGGCTGGAACCCCGGTTGGGAGCGGGTGACCCGCACTCTGCTCCTCGGCGGGGTCGTCGAGTCGGACACCGAGGAGAAGATACGCCACCTCTACGACGGCTTCGGCCGCGAGAACGTCACCATCCTCGCCTCCTACGGAGTGCTGCGGTTGATGCTGTCGGCCCAAGGCGAGGAAACGGCCGCCCGCCGCCGGGTGGACGAGATGGAGGTGGCTTTCCGCGAGATCCTGGGGGACGATGTTGCGGGCGTCGATGTTGACGGTTTGGCGGAGGTGGTGCTCGACGGCCTCCGTCACCGACGCCAAACCCTGGCCACGGCGGAATCGTGCACCGGTGGTCTGATCAGCGCCCGGATCACCGATGTGCCTGGCGCCTCGGAGGTGTTCCTCGGCGGCGCAGTTACCTACACCAACGACGCCAAGGAGGATCTCGTTGGCGTGCCGCACGAGCTTCTCGTCGAGCATGGGGCGGTGTCGGAGGAGGTCGCGCGGGTGATGGCCTCCGGGGTCCGCGATCGTTTTTCCGCCGACTGGGGCATTGGTATCACCGGCATTGCCGGTCCGACGGGGGGCACTGCCGAGAAGCCGGTCGGCCTCGTCCATTGGGCGGTGGCTGGACCCGGGAGCGTCGAGGCACGACACCGTGTCTTCCTCGGGGATCGCGCCATCATCCGCGAGTGGAGCGTTAATGCCGCCCTCGATCTTCTGCGGCGTGTTTTGAAATGCAGACTGGATTGATCCGCGCTTTCTTGGCTCTCGAGGTGCCGGCCGCCGTCAAGGGGCGGCTTGCGGCGGCGCAGGAGATCCTGCGGCGTGAGCTACCACGGGCGCGTTGGACGCGACCCGACGGCTGGCACCTGACGCTGAAATTCCTCGCCGAGGTTTCAGCGCCGGCGCTCGATGAGCTGACCACCGCGCTCGCTCCGAGGCTCCACAGTCTCGGCGCGGTGAGTGTTCACCTCGGCGGCGCAGGGTTCTTTCCCTCGCCGGCGAGGCCGCGAGTGGCGTGGGTGGGTGGCGCCGTCGATGGCGCGGAGTCGATTGTCACTGAAGTCGAGCTGGCGGCGGAGGCCGCCGGCTTCCCCCGGGAGCACCGGCCATGGTCCATCCACCTGACACAGGCGCGTCTCAAAGTTCGTTGGCCGTCCGCGGCGGTCGATCGATTCCTCGAGTGGGGAGAGGCTCTCGAACTCGAGGCCTTCGACTGCCAGGAGGTTGTGCTCTACAAGAGCGATCTCCAACCCGGGGGTGCGGTGTACACTGCGCTGGAAAGGCTGCCCCTAGCCAGGTCTTCTCACCGGGTTTCGTAGCGAGGGCGGCGAAGGGGAGTCAGATGTTGGGTTTTTTGCGAATCGGGCGACGCAGGCGTAGTCATACTACTCCGAGGAGCACGATTTACGAAAAGCACGACAGATGGCTGCCATTCGCCGCCCGCAGTAGACACCCGGTGGGAAGACCTGGCTAACATGACTATCGAGCTGTCGTTGGTGCTCCTCGCTTACATCATGGGTTCTCTGCCCACGGCATACCTGGTGGTGCGTCTGGTGACCGGCAAGGATGTGCGGAGCTTGGGCACGGGCAATGTCGGCGGAACCAACGCGCTGCGGGTCGCCGGGTGGAAGGCGGGCGTGGCGGTCACCCTCATCGACATTGCCAAGGGCGCGATCCCGGTGTGGCTCATGCAGAGATACAACCCCGAAAGCGGGTGGGTGGCGGCGGCGATGCTGGCGGCGGTGATTGGTCACTGTTACCCGGTGTGGCTCAAATTTCGCGGCGGAAAAGGGGTGGCCACCGGTCTTGGAGCGTTTCTCGTCATCGCTCCCATGAGTGCGCTGGCGGCCGTTGCGCTGTGGTTCGTGGTGCTGGCAATCTCGCGCTGGGTGTCGTTGGCTTCGATGATAGCCAGCGCGAGCTTTCCCTTGATTTTGAAGCTGGTCGACCACCCCGATCTCGTAACCCTTGTGGCCGTCAGTGCAGCTTCAATGCTGATCATCCTCCGGCACGCCTCGAACATCCGCAGCATGCTGGGCGGGAATGAGGCCAAGGTGGGCGACGATTCCTGGACCGATGGAGGTGACGAGTGAGAATGAGCGTATTCGGCGCCGGATCCTGGGGTACGGCCATGGCGCACCATCTCGCACGGCGAGGTCACGAGGTGATGCTGTGGGCGCGCGAGCCGGAAGTCGCAGCGGGGATCAACGCGGAGCATCGTAATCCCCTCTTCCTCTCCGACCTCGATCTTGACAAGGGAATCGAGGCCGTTGACCGCCTCGGCGCTGCGGCGGACCACGCGGATATGTGGCTGTGGGTGGTGCCGGTGCAGTTCAGCCGGTCGGTGATGGAGGAGCTGGCCACCGAAGTGAGCGACGACGTGAGTGTGGTCTCCGCTTCAAAAGGAATCGAGACCGGGTCCCTGCGGCGGATGGATGAGGTTGCCGGTGAGGCTCTGGGTCTTGACGAGCAGCGCTTCTGCTGTCTTTCGGGTCCCACCTTCGCACGTGAGGTCGTTCGTGGTGATCCCTCGGCCGCGGTGCTCGCATGCCCCGACATCGAGCTTGCCGCTCGTCTCCAGGAGGAGTTCTCGGACCACCACCTGAGGTGCTACGCGGGCACCGACCTGGTCGGCGTCGAGCTAGCCGGCGCCCTCAAGAACGTGATCGCCATCGCCGCCGGAATCATCGACGGCCTCGGTCTCGGCTTCAACACCCAGGCCGCGCTGATGACCCGTGGTCTGCACGAGATCACCCGCCTAGGGGTCGCCCTCGGCGCCGATCCGGAGACCTTCCGCGGCCTCGCCGGAATGGGCGACCTCGTCCTGACATGCACCGGAGGGCTGTCGCGCAATCGTATGCTCGGACAACGTCTCGGCCGTGGCGAAACTCTCGATCAGATCCTCGCGTCGTCGCGCGAGGTCGTGGAAGGGGTTCGGACCACTCCGGCGGCGGCGCGGTTGGCGGCGGATCACGGAGTCGTCATGCCGATCACCGACGCCATGAGCCGGCTGCTCGAAGGAAAGGTCGACCCAAAGACGGCGTTGCACGAGCTGATGACCCGGGAGTTGAGAGTCGAGGCGGAGCTGTAGCTCGGAATTCTCAATTCTCAATTTTTAATTCTTAATTCCCGCCCGCCCTTCCCCCGGACTTGCGTCCTGTTTCGGGGGGCAATTAAGAATTCAAAATTGAGAATTCAAAATTGTCGCGGGCGTCAGCCCGCGTTGTATTCGTCTCGCGGGATCCGGAGGCCGGGTACGAGGTTTCGTTCGGCAATGACGACGATCGCCTTTGGGTACTCGGGACAGGCTTTCTCGCACAGTCCACAGCCGGTACAGGCGCCACTGCCGATCAGTGGTCGGCTGCCGATCAACATGATCGCTCTGTCGGGGTAGGGGCAGGCGGTATAACAGCTGCGGCAGGTCTCGCCCCTGAAGGTGACGCAGCGGCGGGGATCGACCTTGGCGATGCCGAGGCGTACGCGCTCCGGCCCGCCCGGATCCATCAGGGCGCCCTCGACGCAGGCGGTGATGCACGGCAACTCGGTGCACAGGTAGCAGGGCTTGACCGATGGCTCGATCACCGGAACCAGCCGCCCGTCCTCGCGCTCGATCGTGATGATGCACTGCGGCGGGCAGACCGGGATGCAGTCGCCGCAGCCGGTGCAGGCGGCCAGGAAGTCCTCGTCGGGTTTGAGCGCGCCCGGTGGGCGGAGGACCGTGGCGGGGTCCGGCGCCGAGCTGCCGGCGGCGGCGGTCGTCTCGCGAAAGACATCGAACCATCCGGTCAACAGCTCGCGCCGCGACCGGTGCCGGTGGTTGCTCATCGGCGCCCCCCTGGCGGCAGAGGCATCTCTTCCCATGGAACGGGTTTTTCAACGCGCCTGATCTCAGTGGCATCGAGCGCCCGTGCGACGAGATCCTCCACATCGAGCTCGGCTTCGGCCCGGTTGAGCTCTGCCGCTGTCGAGCGAGTGGCCGGTTTGTCGGGCAGGAGGAATGAGCAGCAGTCGAAGTGGGGGAGGATCGAGGTCTCATAGCTGCCCAGGCGGCGGGCGAGGGTGATGATCTCCGGTTTGTCGAGTCCGATCAGCGGCCGCAGGACCGGCAGTGTCGCGACCGACTCGACTGCGCGCAAATTCTGAATCGTCTGCGAAGCGACCTGGCCCAGGGACTCTCCGGTTACCAGCGCATCCGATTTCAAACGGCGGCCGATCGCCTCTGCAAGACGGATCATGAAGCGCCGGTAAAGCAGCACTCGCAGATCGGCGGGGCAGCGGGCGGCGATCTCTTCCTGGATCGGCAGCAGAGGCGCCATGGCGAGCCGTGTCGGGCCCTGGTAGCGGATGAGGATCCGCACCAGGTCCTCAACTTTCTCGAGGCTGGCGGGGTCGGTGCGGGGGACCGAGTGGAAATGAACGAAGTCGAGGCGCATGCCCCGTTTCATCATCAGGTAGGCGGCGACCGGCGAGTCGATACCGCCTGAGATCAGACAGGAGGCCCGGCCGCCGACGCCGACTGGTAGGCCGCCGGGGCCGGGGATTCGGCGGGTCCAGGTGAAGAGGCCCTTTTCATCGACCAGTACGTGGATCGTGAGATCGGGGTTTCGAAGATCCACCGGCCATTCGGTGCGCTCCTGGACGAAGGTGCCGACTCGGCGCTCCACCTCGGGGGACGTCATGGGGAAGTGTTTATCGGAGCGGAGACAGCGGACGGCGAAGCTGTCTGCCTCGAGCTCGTTCAAGCGCGGACCGAGGAGAGCCTCGAGGTCATCGACGGTGGCGCCGGCATACTCGACCGCCATCATGGCGCCGAGACCGAAGACCGTCGCCAGCCGCCGCGCAGCCTCGGCAAACGACACCGGTTCGGTGAATGAGATCAGCACCCGCCACGCCGGTCGTTCGATCCTGTCGACCGGGAGATCGGAGAGCGCCTTACGAATATTCTCGGTGAGGGTACGCTCGAACCACTTGCGATTCCCCCCCTTGAGGCTAATCTCCGATGTGGTGCAAAGCACGCGGGTGATGGTCTCCATCCGCCGAGGGTAGCATTTGATGAATTAGGAATTAGGAATTAGGAATTAGGAATGCCGCCTGCCCGTCCTCCCGCCCGGCAGCCGAGACGGCTGCCCCACAGAGCGACCGCAGATCTTGTGGTGCACGCGTCCCGCGTGCAGGGCAGGTGCACGATCGATGCTAAGATCCTGCCGGTAGACCCCACACCGAAGAGGACAGGAGGGACCGATGCCGGATGTCGATGCCAACGGGATTCGAATTCACTTCGAGGATGTGGGATCCGGACTGCCGGTGGTTCTGGGTCACAGCTATTTATGTTCGGGCGAAATGTGGGCGCCGCAGGTCGGGCCGTTGGCCGAAAGCTGTCGGGTGGTCAACATCGATGCCCGCGGCCACGGTGGTTCGGGAAAGCTCACGCAGCCGTTCGACCTGTATGACATGGTCGCCGACGTGGTGGCGGTCCTCGACGCACTCGAGATCGAACGGGCCGTGTGGGCGGGGCTGTCGATCGGCGCCATGATTGCGATGCGGGCGGCGATCACCATTCCGGGTCGCGTCTCGAGCCTGATCCTCGTCGACACACACGCCGGTGGGGAATCCGCCTGCAAGAAGATGAAGTATCGGGCGATGTCCCTCGGCGTGAGGACGATCGGGGTGCGGCCGTTCCTGCCTGCGATCTCGAAGCTCATGTTTGGATCGACGACCCGTCGGGTCAATCCGGATCTGGTCGATGATTGGCGGCAGCGGTTTGCCTCGGTCGACGTGCCCTCGATGATCCTCGGGGCCGACGTTCTGGTGCGGCGCGACTCGGTGGTCGACCGGCTGCCGGAAGTCGAGGTCCCGTCGCTCGTCATCGTGGGAGACGAGGATGTGTCGCTGCCGCCGCCCTACTCGAGGGAGATCGCCTCCGCTCTCCCAAACTCCTCCTTGGTGGTCGTGCCAAAATCGGGCCACCTGTCATCGCTGGAGCAACCCGAAGCTGTCACCGAAGCGATGTTAGGTTTCCTGGACGGGCTGGATTGGGGCCAATTAGAATTTAGGAATTAGGAATGCCGCACACCCGCCCGCAGCAATTGTCGGGGGGAAGGGTGGGCAATTCCTCATTCCTAATTCCGCATCGTGTTCATCAGAACACGATGCGAATGGGTTCCGCGACGAAGCAGAGTACGAAGATGACAATGGCGACCCATCCGACGAGCTGTCGTCGCGGATCGAGGGGGCGCTCCTCATCCCACAGCCGCGGATGCCGGGGATTGAGAACTACGGCGATCACCACCCACAACCACCAGCCGGGCCACACGAAACCAAGCCCGGCGAGCGCGCCGAGAAGTGGCCAGGCGAGGAGACGGTGCCATTGGCCGAAGAGGGCATAGGCGATGTGGCCGCCGTCGAGCTGGGCGAAGGGCAGGAGGTTGAG
>RCNC010002744.1_pt1 | contig 11640 bp, 11 predicted proteins | sample 2041301 | NCBI WGS metagenome assembly RCNC01 (sample SAMN09708231, study PRJNA481090) | Marine sediment metagenome, whole genome shotgun sequencing project. | biome: marine sediment; feature: ocean; material: sediment; isolation source: Sewage treatment plant 13A marine sediment (STP13A) ... | reverse complement strand
CTTTCGCTAGATACAACTCTACCATCTACGGGGGAGAGTGCTGAGGATTTTTTGAGCCGGTCAAACTACGTCCGAACCTCTGCTTTTGTTCCCCGTACAATAGAACCCGAAGGAGCACCACCGATGGAATCAAGTCGTCGCCAATTCGTTCAACTGTCTCTTCTCGCGGGGGCCGGAGCCGGGTTGGCCTCAACGGCCGAGACCCAGGCGGGGACTCACGCCAAGGCCGACCGAGCCCTCAAGATCCTGGTCCTCGGGGGCACCGGCCTGATTGGACCTCCGATGGTCGAATATGCCAGGGCGCGCGGCCATCACCTGACCCTGTTCAATCGTGGCAAAACCAACACCCACCTTTTTCCCCTGATGGAGAAGCTCAAAGGCGACCGCAACGATGATCTATCCTCCCTCGAGGCCGAGGTCGCCAAGGGTCGCCGGTGGGATGTTGTAATCGACAACACCTCCTCGATCCCGCGCTGGGTGACGGCCTCGGCCGGTCTGCTCAAGGCCTCGGCCGAAACCTACCTCTACACTTCGTCGATCTCGGCCTATGCCGAGTTTGGAACGATTGGCGCAGACGAAAGTGCACAAACGGCGGCGCTGTCTCCGGAAGAAGAGGCCAAGGTCAACACGCCCAAGGACATTACGGGAGAGAACTACGGTGGACTCAAGGCCCGCTGTGAAGAAGAGGCCCGCAAGGCCTTCCCCGGCCGCTGCATCGTGGTTCGTCCCGGCCTGATCGTCGGTCCCGGCGATTACTCGGATCGGTTCACCTATTGGCCCGTGAGAGTAGCCAAGGGTGGCGAAGTGATGGCGCCCGGCAACCCGGACGATCCTGTGCAGTTCATAGACTGTCGAGATCTCGGCGAGTGGTTCATCCGCCTGGTCGAGGACAAGAACTACGACACCTTCAACGGCGTCGGTCCCCGGTCGCCGATGACGATCGGCGGCATGCTCTACGGCATGCGGGCCACGGTCGACAACGAGATCAAATTCACCTGGGTCGATGCGGATTTCCTTGCCGAGCATGAGGTACAACCCTGGAGGGACATGACCGTCTGGGTTCCGCCAGTCGGAGAAGAAGCGGGCTTCTCGACGGCGTCCATTGAGAAGGCCAAGGCTGCGGGGCTGACCTTTCGCCCCCTGGCAGAGACCACCAGGGCCAATCTCCAATACTGGAATGCCCTGCCTGAAGATCGCAAAGCCAAGCCCCGAGCCGGACTGGCAGCAGACAAGGAAGCCAAGGTCCTGGCCGCCTGGCACAACCGAAAAGGCTGACCGACTCGAACGAGACAGTGATAAGGCGATGGGCACGCGCCCTGCTCAGGAGCATGGTCGGGGTTGAGGATTCCAAAATTCGGGCCCTGCTCCTCGCCTGCGCCTACGGTTTTGCCATCTTCACCGCCTACGCCGTCATCCGGCCCCTGAGAGACGCCATGGCGCTGGCCGGAGGTCTTTGCAGCGAGGGCATCGATCACCATAAACGCACCAGCGACGAGGGTGGGCTTGGGGGCGGTCTGGGCGAAGGAATTGCCGCCGTGGTCGGGATCACCCTATCTGCTCGGCATCGCGGCCTTCATGCTGCTCTACACAGTCACCGCCACCTTCCTCTACTTCCTTCAGGCTGAGGTCGTTTCGCAGGCCTTTGCGGACCGCGGTGCCCGAACCGTGTTCTTTGCCAGGCTCGCCGCCCCGCTTTCGGTCGTCTGGCTGGTCTTGGGCGTTTGGCTGGGACGGCAGTGTGCCCGGTGCACCTGAATCATTCATCCCTGAAATGGAATCGCATTCGACGAAGAAATTTACGCAGAGATGCAGGGACGCAGATTCTGAGTTGTTCCTATTTCTTCGAACCCTTGCGCGCGGCGTGGCGATAGCCTGGTTTTCTGGGACCGCCTTCGCCCCGTCGTCTTTTCGGCCCATCCCCCCGCCAGGCGCCTTGCGGTGGCTTTGCCGAGATCAGGCAGCCCGGACCGGACCCGATCAGATCCTTGCGCCCTGCCTCAACCAGAATCCGGTGAACTTCGGCCCAGTTTTCGGGCTTGAAGAACTGCAACAGCACCCGCTGCACCTTTCGATCCGTCAGCTTCTTCGCTGAAAAGACCTTCTTCATCGTGTGGGGATCGATACCCGTGTAGTACATGCAGGTGGCGACGTCCATCGGCGCCGGAATGAAATCCTGGACCTGAAGCGGTTTGTAGCCGTTTTTCTTGAGGAATAACGCAAGGTCGATCATTTCGTCGACGCCGCTGCCCGGGTGGCTGGAGATGAAATAGGGCACCAGGAACTGTTCCTTGCCCACCCTTCGTGATGCTTCCCGGAACTTCTTTGAAAATTCTTCAAATGTGTTTTGTGGAGGTTTCTTCATCAGGTTGAGCACGGAGTCGCTGCAGTGTTCCGGCGCCACCTTGAGATGGCCGCCGACGTGGTGTTCGACCAGCTCGTTGATGTATTCGCCATCCTGCCGAGCCAGGTCCATGCGGAGCCCTGAAGCGATGTCGATCTTCTTCACACCTTGGACTTGACGGCTCGAGCGCATCAGGCCGATCAGCGGTTTGTGCGAGGTATCCAACAGCTTACAGATCGTCGGGTGCACACACGATGGTCGACGACAAATCGCCTCGACCTCAGGCTTGGAACAGCCCATACGATACATATTGGCCGTCGGTCCGCCAAGATCGCTGATATGGCCCGTGAACCCTGGGCTTTCGGCAATATGTCGGATCTCCCGCTCAACCGATTCCTGGCTGCGGCTTTGAATTGGTCGGCCTTGATGGAGAGTAATTGAACAGAACGTGCAGCCACCAAAACAGCCCCGCATGATCTGCACCGAGTGCTTGATCGTCTCCCACGCCGGGATGGGATCTCGGTACCGTGGGTGGGCAGTCCGTGTATAAGGCAGATCGTGGAGGACGTCCAGCTCTGGCGTCAACAGGGGAAGATCGGCGGGGTTGACCACCACTCGGCGGTCGCCGTGGGGCTGAACCAGGCGTCGGGCGTTGAAGGCGTTCGTTTCCCGATGGATGATCCGCGTCGCCACGGCAAAAGACTGCGTATCCGTTTCGACGGCCTCAAGGCTCGGCAACTCCAGGGTCGTGTGGTCACCGGCAGAGTCCTGCCAGCGGTGGTCCGGCAGGCTCTCATTTTTCCCCAGCAGGTAAGCGACGCCCCGCATGTTCCGAAGGTCTTCGACAGTCTGGCCACCATCAAGCCGCCGCGCGATCTCGAGGATCGGTCGTTCCCCCATGCCGAAGACAACCAGGTGCGCCTTGGAGGTCACGAGCATGCTGGGCAGCACCTTGTCCGACCAGTAATCGTAGTGCGCCAACCTTCTGAGAGAGGCTTCAACTCCACCGGCAATCACCGGCACGCCCTTGAAGGCTTCGCGTGAACGTTGCACGTAGACGTTCGTCGCCCGGTCAGGCCGCAGATTGATCCGGCCGCCCGGCGAGTAGGCATCGGCGTTGCGTCGTTTCTTGGCCGCCGTGTAGTGGTTGATCATTGAGTCCATGTTGCCGGCACTGACGCCGTAAAAGAGGCGCGGCCGGCCCAACTCTCGCCATGGGTCGGCCGAACGCCAGTCAGGTTGAGGGAGGATTGCTACCCGAAAACCGTTTTTCTCTAGCCAACGGCCGAGGATCGCCGCGGCAAATGATGGGTGATCAATGTACGCGTCACCGGAGACCAGGACGATGTCCGGTTGCTCCCAGCCGAGAGCCTTGATTTCCTGACGGTTCGTCGGGAGGAAAGCAGAGGCGTTGAAGGGATTTCTTCTGTGCATCCACCGATGGTACACCGTACACAGCGGCTCACTCGGCCTCAAACAACTATTGCAAATTGAACTTCACAGTCAAAAGGTACCGGACTGCCACCGGAACACCTTCAAGGGTCGCCGGCACGAAGGTCCACTGCTCGACTGCCTCGATCGCTGCTTCGCTCAATACGTGGGCGTTGGACTTCACGACCTCGACCTCACGCACGGAGCCGTCCTCACCAATGACAGCCTCCATGACCACGACACCGTTGATGCCCTCTTTGCGGGCCTGCTCCGGATAGCGTGGATTGGGGCCGTCGATACGTTCCGGCTCGGTAATCTTCCCTTCCTCGACGTAGCGGTAGAGTGGCCTTCCCTCGAGGTCTCCTTCGACCATGGGATCCGGGAAGGTGGTCGGGGGATTTTCTTTCCCGGCCATCTCAAATATTTTCTGTTGCAAGGTCTCTGCTTTCCCCACCCACATCACACCTGTCCTCGACATGATGGCGTCCAGCCCTTTTGAATGAGTGATCTCGCCGATCGCCGGACCAAGTCTGATGTCCTTCCAATCAACGGTGACCGTTCCGCTGACCTCCGAAGTCAGTTCGAACTTGATTCCTGAGACGGCGCTCATTGTCTGAAAGACATCACGAATGTCGGCGTCTTGCAATTGAAGGGAAATTTTTTGGTCAAAATTCGGGTAATCGAACGTTGAGGGCACGTTTTCGTCCCCCTCTCGAGCCGTCAGCATCGGGCTGAGCCCGAGGACAATCATAGCGGTCAGAACAACCAGAAGCCGGGCCGGCACACTCAGGGGCAGGGTGGTTTTCTTGTTAAACATGGTTCGAATTCTCCTTTCGATCAGAGCTGGTCGCCCGAGGCCACTCGCAGCAACCAAGGGTGAGGGTTCCGGCGCCATCAGGTGGCGGACGGTCTGCACCAAACTGTGGGCATAATCCTCGACCTGGGTGGGCAGGGTGCTGGCGACAATCGCGTCACAACATGCCTCTTCCGCGTCCCTGAGGAACCGCGAGGCAATCCAGGTCGTCGGGTTCCACCAAAAGACGATCAGGGCGGCCAATTCGATCCAGCGGACCCGGTCGTCACCGCGCTTGAGATGCGCCAGTTCGTGGGCGAGGATTGTGTCGAGTTGGCCGTCGCTGAGCTTCGCCATCAGCTGCCGGGGCAGAACCAGGCGGGGCCGGCCCATGGTGCTCCAGACCAGGGGCGACATCGGCTCGTCGGTCATCAATGCCAGCGGTCGCCGTGAACAACCGACGGCGACGGCCAATGCGTCGATTCTCTCGGCCAGGGCCTGATCGGCGGGACGAGCCTGACTCAAGATCCGAGTGAACCTGCGCAGTCGGATTAACGTGACGGCCAAAACTGCGAGGCTGCCCGCCACCCACAAGGCCACCAGCGACCACCCAACCACAGTCCATACTCCGAGTTCTGAGGAGGCCAATTCGGCTGGAGCGCCGGCTACTCCTGCGACCACACCTTCAACCGTCACCTCTACAGCCGATGGTGCCGGAAGCAGTGCAAACTCAAAGATCGGTGGCACAAAGAGCTTGACGAGCACGATGATCCAAAGGAGATGGAGCACTGCCGGTCGCTTCAGGTGCACACCGAGCAGAATGATGACGACGGCAAGTACGGCGGCGACCAATGCGCCGCTCAACACGGAAAGGAAGAAGGAGTCCATGATCAGCGAACCTCGGTCTTTGATACGTCTTCTTCAGCCAATCGATCAACAAGGCGTGCCAGGGATTCGGCCTCCTCCGGAGTCGGGTCGGACACCCGAACCAGGTGCGACAAGAGGGGCGCCAGGGAGCCTTCGCACAGGGCGTCAGCCGTCTCACGCAGCCGCCGCGAAACCAGGTCGGTCCGGCTGATCGTCGCGGTGAAGACGTTGAGCCGACCCCGCTTTTCCCGCCGAACGCAGTCCTTCGCCTCCAGCCGGTCGAGCAGACTCTGCACCGTGGCGTACTCGGAATGCGTACCGTCGGGGTAGAGGTGATCCGTCAATTCCCGGATCGTCGACGAGCTACCTTTCCATAACAACCGCAGCAGGGCCAACTCTGTCTCCGTGATGTTCCTGGGTTTGAAAGTCATGCGTTCGAACCTCCTCAAGCAACTTGCCTGAGAACAATCTAAGGCATGGTGCCTGAGTTGTCAAGGGGGGGTTGGGAGACAAGGTCAGCGACGGAGGGCCGCGTCAGTCCTGCCCCTCATTCGCGATTTGCAGCCGTGTGAGGGTTTCCGGCCGGGCCTCTAGTACAGCGGGAACTTTTCCGTCAGCTGATAGACCTCGGCCTTGACGGCCTCCATCTCGTTGTGGAAAGCGTCGAGTTTGACCTGGTCTTCTTTGTCCTCGTCGGCTCTCAGGACTCGGTCGATCAAGGTAGCGATGATCTCCATTTCAGCAATGCCCATGCCCCGTGACGTGATGGCGGGCGTTCCGATGCGCAGGCCGGAGGCAATGTAGGGCTTGCGGGTGTCGAAGGGTACGGTGTTCTTGTTGACGGTGATTTCCGCGAGGCCCAGCCAGCGCTCGGCCTTCTTTCCGGAGATGAAGTTGGCGCCCAGATCGATCAGGAAAAGGTGGTTGTCGGTGCCTCCGGACACGATGCGCCAACCCTTGGCTTTCATCGCAGCACACAGGGCCGCGGAGTTTTCGATCACCTTTTTCTGATACGCCGCCCACTCCGGATTAAGCGCCTCGGCAAAGGCAACGGCCTTGGCCGCGATCACGTGCATCAGGGGACCGCCCTGCACGCCCGGAAATACCGCCTTGTCGATCGCCGCGGCCCATTCTTCGGTGCATAGGATCATGCCGCCCCGGGGGCCGCGCAGGGTCTTGTGGGTCGTCGTGGTGACGAAGTGGCAGTGGGGCACCGGGGAGGGGTGAAGACCAGCCGCGATCAGGCCCGCAATATGGGCCATGTCGGCCATCAAGAGCGCGTCGGCCTCGTCAGCAATGGCCCGCATGCGTTCGAAATCGATAGTACGTGGATACGCCGAGGCGCCGCAGACGATCAGGCGTGGCCTATGCTCGAGGGCCAGCTCCCGCACGGCGTCATAATCAATAGTCTCGGTCTCCTTGTCGACACCGTAGGCGACGACGTTGTATTCCATGCCCGAGAAGTTGAGTGGGTGACCGTGGGTCAGATGACCGCCGTGCGTCAGGTCCATGCCGAGCAGGGTGTCTCCCGGCTTCATCACCGCCAGGTAGACGCCCATGTTGGCCTGGGCGCCGGAATGCGGCTGCACGTTGGCATGGTCGGCGCCAAAGAGATCTTTGGCCCGGTCACGAGCAAGGTCTTCGGCGACATCAACGTGTTGACATCCGCCGTAGTAGCGCTTGCCGGGATAGCCTTCAGCGTACTTATTGGTCATGACCGAACCCATCGCCGCCATGACACCGAGGGTTACGAAATTCTCCGAGGCGATCAGCTCGAGCCCCTCATTCTGACGGCTGCGCTCGGCCTCAAGGGCTTCCGCGACCGCAGGGTCAGAGGCCGCAACACAAGCGTTGTGCATTTGAAAAAAATCAGATCTGTTGAGTTCGGTCATGATATCCCCCTTGGGTTAGGCCCTCTTTGGTCCCAGACGCACGTATCTTAGCAACATCCCCGAACTGCCGGAGCAGGGTCTCAGGTCTCAGGTTTCAGGGGGTCAGGGAGCAGCGGTTCGGGATGAGGGGTTTGGGTCTGTGACCTGAAGCCTTTTGCCTGAAACAGTCCCCAGCGAAACGTTCATCCCTTCATGGTTCCGACTCTGCCAAGCTATATCTCAATCTTTTCGACGCGCCTCTGGTGGCGGCCGCCTTCGAATGGCGTGCTCAGGAATACCCGAACGACCTGCTCGGCCACCCCGACGCCCAACACCCGCGCTCCCAAACACAGGACATTAGCGTCGTTGTGTTTTCGAGCCATCGCCGCGGTGTAGGCGTCGTGGCACAGTGCCGCCCTGATACCGGGATGACGGTTGGCCGACATACTCATGCCCAAGCCGGTTCCGCAGATCAAGATGCCCTGCACACCCTCGCCACGCCCGATACCCTCGGCCAACCGATGGGCGAAATCGGGATAGTCGACCGACTCAATCTGGTCTACGCCCAAATCGTGAACTTCGTGACCCATCTCCTTGAGAAAGGTCCCCAGATGCTGTTTGAGATCAAACGCTGCGTGGTCCGAGGCAATGAGAATCATCGCAAACCTCCGGAAAAACTCTGATCGGGCGTCGGCAGCTCGAAGGAACGATACTCCTCGAGGGCAAAACGGTCACTCATGCCCGCGAGGTGATCCACGACGAGGCGCACGAAGCCCGGCGAGGCATGGTAACGATCACTGACTTCCTTCGCAACCGTACCCAGTGGAACCTCCCGAAGATAGGGAAAATTGAGCTCGTCCCGGGCACGCAACAAAACGTAGGACGGCAGGGTCCGAGGGTTGAGCCAGAAGGCACGAAAGAGGGCCGTCATCACCTTGCGTGCCCTCCAGTCCTGCCGGTTGACCTGAGGGTGGTTGATGATGAATCGGTAAATGAAGGTTTTGAGTTCGATGAAAAGCCGGTGAACCTCGTCTGAAAACCACACCGCCGCCCGGGGAATGGGCGGTCTTGCAGCAAGGAATGAGGGGCGATCGGAGAACTCGTGGTCTGCCGCCAACATACGCAACATCTCCGCCGAGTTCTTGATGACGTCGGTGACGAAGAGGCTGATCATGCCCCGGATCAGGAGATTCTGGCGCAACCACCGCCGATCTTCCTTCTGGTACTCCTCGCCCAGCCCTTCGATGACGACCTGGGCTATTTTTAGTGCCTCCACCGCATCGAGCCGTACCGAGCCTGCCCTGAGGCCGTCCTCAAGGTCGTGAGTCTGTTGAGCAATCTCGTCGGCAACCGCCACCACCTGCCCCTCAAAATGACAGGCATCCGCAAGGGCGAGCCCCTCCGGATTGGGCAAGGGAAAAGCAAAGCCCTCGCTCCACGATGTGTGTTTGAGGATGCCCTCCCGCACCTGGTCGGTCAGGCCCAACCCGGGGTGCTCGTATCGGCGCTCCAGAAGATCGACGACACGCAGTGAATGGTAGTTGTGCTTGAAAGTTCCCGTCTTGGCCACGACCTCCGGGGATAAAGACAACTCGGGAACCTGGCCCGCGAGAATATCCTTCAAGACAGTTTCCCCGGTGTGGCCGAAGGCGGTGTGTCCCAGGTCATGACCCAGAGCTATTGCCTCGACCAGATCCTCATTGAGTGCCAGGGCCCGTGCAATGGTCCGACCCGCCTGTGCCACCTCCAGGGTGTGGGTCAGACGGGTTCTGGGATGGTCTGCAAGGTGGGGAACGAACACCTGGGTCTTGTGTTTCAACCGACGAAAGGCCCGGGAGTGGAGCACTCGGTCGCGGTCCCTTTGAAAGGCCGGACGAAGGTCGTCCTCGGATTCCCACGCCCCGGATCGGGTCGCCTCGACCGATGGAATTGCCCACGGCGCCAGGCGGCGACTTTCGGCATCCTCCAGAGACTGCCGGCCACGAATCTCGAATGCACTCCACACGATTAACCTCCCATTTCCAAGAGAGCCCCGACCAGTCGAAGACTGCCGGCCGCAAGCACTGGATCACTCAGCTTCATCACGGCGTCAACCGGATCCGAACAGGCGAGAGCGCCGGGAAATGCCTCAAGCAGTCCTTCGACGGCCAAGCTCCTCGGGTCCTGTATTCGGCATACTGCAACGTCCCCGACAACCGGCCTCAGAAGGTCGGCCATAGCCTTAACGGGCTTGTCGTTCAAACAGGCAAAGACCAGATTGTACCGGACGTGCTGTTCTTTGAGGAAGGCTGCCAGACTCTCGGCCGCTTCGAGATTATGCGCCCCATCTAGGAGCACCGGTCGCCCCCGAATCTCGGTTAGGGACAACCGGCCGGGCCACTGGACCTCACCAAGGGCCTCGGCGACGCGTGCCGGCTCCAGCGGACCGATCCATCCCATCTCCCGGCAGCTTTCGGCCATCGCCATGGCCAGGTGTAAATTGGCCCGCTGATGCTTTCCGCCAAGTGGTACCTTCAACTCAGTCCAATCGGAGCCGAACCACCTCGCTACGAGGATCCCGAGAGCGGGGTCTGGCTTGACCTCCACCGAGGCTGCCGCTTCCCTGGCGCCTAACGGGGCCAACCGGTCTTGAACCCAGGGATCGACCTGAGGCCCGAAGACAGCCATGTCGGCGGCAGTCAAGGCGGCGCCCTTGTCGTCCGCGATCGCCTCCGGCTGATCACCCAGCCAACTTTGGTGATCCGTGCCGACGTTGGTCAGACCGGCGACGGCACTGCCGGCAACTCGGGAAGCATCCCACCGCCCACCCATGCCGGCCTCGAGCACGGCGATCTCAATGCCGGAGTCGGCAAAGTGCATCAAGGCAGCGGCAGTCAGCGTTTCGAAGAAGGTCAAGTCAGGGAAAGCCTCCAGTTTTTCGAGGATCTCCACCAGCCGGTCGTCGCCGATCTCACACCCGTCGACCCGAATACGCTCGTTGACCCGAACGAGGTGTGGCGAAGTTGCCAAACCGGTTTTCACGCCACCGGCAGATAAGATCCGCTCCAACATTGCTGCAGTCGAACCTTTTCCATTGGTCCCGACGACCAGGGCCGAAGAAAATGTGCTCTGGGGATTGCCCAGGTTCTGAAGCGCTTCAGTCAGTCGATCGAGGCTGGGCCGAATCCGCCCAGGTTTCCGCCCTGACAGCGCTACCGAAAGTAACCCAGGCATGTGGCGAGGGTCGACTTCAATTCGTGGCGATGAACCACACCATCGAGCATGCCGTGCTCCAGCAGGAACTCCGAACGCTGGAAACCCTCGGGCAGAGTCTGCCGAATGGTTTGCTCGATGACTCTGGGGCCGGCAAAACCGATCAGGGAGGCCGGTTCGGCGATGTTGAGGTCTCCTTGCATGGCGAAGCTGGCAGTGACACCACCAGTCGTCGGATCGGTCAAGACTGAAATGAAGGGTAATCGTTTCTCTCGCATCCGCGCCAGGACTGTGGAGATTTTCGCCATTTGCATCAGGGAGAGAATGCCTTCTTGCATTCTGGCGCCACCGGAACACGCGACGATGACCAAGGGCAGACGCCGGTCCAGACAACGCTCGCCGGCGAGGGCAATTTTTTCGCCGACAGCTGAACCCATTGAGCCACCCATGAAGGCGTATTCCATTGCGGCAATGATCGTTGGACCCCGATCTATTTCACCTTGGCCGATGACCACCGCATCCTGTGGGCCGACCTTCTTCTGATAGGTCTTGATCCTATCCTTGTATTCTTTTGAGTCTTTGAACTCCAGCGGGTCCGTCGATCGAACACGATTGAACAGAGTCTTGTACCGACCACCGTCAAACAGGCTTTCCAACCTCTGGTGGGCAGACATCCTGAAGTGGTATTCACACTTAGGACAGACGTGCAAATTTGCGGTGGCCTCCTTGTGGTAAAGAATCGCCCCGCAACGTTCGCATTTGATCCACAAGCCCCGAGGGACTCCTGGTCCTTTCTTCATGTTCTACTCCGTCCTATCACCGGCACATTCCTAAACCAAGACACAAGCAAACCCCGGCCGGGCCGGGGTTTGAACCGGCGAACCGTAGCCTCAAGCCTGAGAGCTCTCGTCGTCAAGGTCGTTGGGAATGCCCAACCGAAGGCAGGCTGCGTCGTACATCTGGCGGGCGGCTTTCTGAGCGTTCTGGAGCTCCGCGATCCTCTCCTTGACCTTTCCAAGCTCGACCTGGATCAGTCCCTCGAGGTCGACCATCAGCAGGGCAGCGACTCGGCAGCGGCGACGCCCGCAGCGGTGGACGCCCCGAGCACTTTCAGTTTCGACATGCCCGGTTTGGCCTTGACGGCA
>RCNC010002740.1_pt1 | contig 11658 bp, 6 predicted proteins | sample 2041301 | NCBI WGS metagenome assembly RCNC01 (sample SAMN09708231, study PRJNA481090) | Marine sediment metagenome, whole genome shotgun sequencing project. | biome: marine sediment; feature: ocean; material: sediment; isolation source: Sewage treatment plant 13A marine sediment (STP13A) ... | reverse complement strand
ATGATGCGCACATCCATGCTTTCATGGTTGAGCTCGATGCGTTTGGTGGCCCCGGCCACGCTCAACACAAAATCATCGGAACTAAAAGCAGCTTCATTTTTTTTCAGATCAATCAGGGCCGACCAAAGCTGGTATACACGTCTTCTCAAACCTGTCTCGTAATAGTCCCACCGAATGGGCTTATTACAGACCCGGCAATCATAATCAATGCTGTAATCGTAGCCCAGCTCCCCGAATTGCCAGATCATTTTGGGTCCGGGAACCGTAAAGAAAAAGGCTCCGGCCAGGGACATTCGTTCCAGGGCGGTATTTCGCTCCTGTATGTTGTAGGATCCGGAGGATGCTCCAAACTCCAGGTTTTTGTACATCAGGCGTTCTTCGTCGTGACTCTCCATATAGCCCACCAGGTGTGGGTCAACCCAACCCCGGTTTTGGTATGAAATATTACTAAAATCGGATTTATTGGAGTCATGATAAGCCATGGTGGCTTCGCTGTAGGCGCTGTTCATGTTGCCCCAGAGAAGCATGCCATATTCGGACAGCTCAGATTCCTCCGCGTTAGCGGTCAGGTGTTCGAGGATCACATAGGCCTCACTGTTCACACTCCAGATGGTATCGGCCATTCGTTTCAGAATGGCAATGCGGGAAGGATCATAATTCCATCCCTCTCCCGGCGTATTGGTAAAGCCTTTGGTGAAGTCGAATCGAAAGCCATCTACCTGGAACGAATCGAGCCAGTAAGCATTCACCCGGTCCACAAAATCTTTCGTGTCCTGACTTTCATGATCGAAATCATATCCCCACGAATAGGTAGGATTGGGCGAATCCACATTGTACCAGGGATTGTTGGCCGCTACCTTGCCGTTTTCATAATATAATTGCACCATGGGCGATTGACCATAGGAATGGTTCAGAACCATATCCAAAATGACAGCCATGTCCCTTCCGTGACAGGAATCGATAAAGACCTTCAGATCGTCGGCCGGACCGTAATACTTATCCACAGCAAAGTAGAAGGAAGGATTATAACCCCAGCTTTCATTGCCTTCAAATTCATTTACAGGCATGAATTCAATAGCATTGATTCCCAGTTCGGCAAGATAATTCAGGGTGTCGGTCAGCGTTGTCCAGTCGTGTGCCTCCAGGAAGTCGCGTACCAGCAATTCATAAATCACCAGTGTTTCCTTTTCAGGCGGCGTAAATTCGGTATAGCTCCAGGAATAGGCCCCCCGTCCGGGTTGTAATACGGAAGTAATTCCAGTGGTAAGTCCTTCGGGATAAGGCTTCAATCCAGGATAGGTCGATTCATCGATCCATTTATCATTGGGATCGAGGGTCATTTCTGTGTAGGGATCAGCAATAATCAGCTCTCCATCTACCAGGTATTGATATCCATAAGTCTCACCAGAGCTAAGGTTGTCGAGAGTGATCCAGAAGCGATCCCCATCCCTGATCATCCTGGAGGCAGAGTTGGGAGTCCAATCGTTAAAATCACCAATCACAAAAACATCTTCTTTCAGGGGGGCATAGAATACCAGGGTGACCCCTGACCCATCTAAATAGTTAATTCCATCCACCATTCCCTCGGGAAGCGGATCGCTTTGTTCCGCTCCTTTGACATGAACAAACACTGAATCGGCAACCGTTTCCCCCTCCGCTTCGGCGGTGACCCGGATCCAGTTGTCGCCAGAACTGGCAAAAGGAAAGCTATGGGTGATGCTTTCGGCACTTGTAGATTTCACCTCTACATTGTTGAGGTACAGGACCAGGTTTGCCACCTGCGATGCCGAAGCCTCAAATGCCAAATTGGTGCCTGGATCCACAATGGAATTCCTGTCTGGATTGATGATTGCTACGGAGAGCCCTTCCTCGTAAACGACCACAAAAATATCAGAACCCCCGTCATCTTTTCCCTCCTTGCTGGAGTCGGCACTCCTGAAAACAAAGGCCAGGTGGGTGATGCTTTCATTGGCAGGGACTCCATAATAACCCCGGATACTGGGTCCGATCACCAGCGAGTACAGGTTGGTCTCTTCCCGGGTCATTTTGGTTTCCGCCGTATTGGTCCCCCAGGCAGTTTTTACATATTTCCAATCGCCCATATCAGTGCTTTGATCGGTAATCACCCCTGTATGGGCATAGACATCCCCGGTAAAATCTTCAAGTCCACCAGTTCCCTGCGTGGCATCATAATAGATAGTGAGCGCTTGACCGGATGTGGGAAGATCCGGGTCGCTTGTAATGATCTGTGCGCTAGTGAGCAATGGGGAAAGAATGAACAGAAGGGTGACGGACAAACGAAATGAGGGTTTCATAGGGAACAAAATAAAGTTTTTTTCCATGGAAAACCGGATAGTGGTGCAGGTTTTTAATATTTTAGTCCTTGACTAAGCTGATCATAAAGAGATGAAAAAACCAAAATTGAGCTTCTGGCAAATATGGAACATGAGTTTCGGATTCCTGGGAATCCAGTTTGGATTTGCCCTTCAGAATGGAAATGTAAGCCGGATCTTCCAGACCCTGGGTGCAGAAATTGACCAGATCCCGATCCTCTGGATCGCGGCCCCGGTAACCGGGCTGATTATTCAACCCATAATAGGTTACATGAGCGACAAGACCTGGGGCAGGCTGGGGCGCAGGCGTCCCTTCTTCCTGGTTGGGGCCATTATCGCATCCATAGCTTTGATTTTTATGCCCAACTCTCCTAGTTTATGGATTGCAGTGGGGATGCTCTGGATCATGGATGCTTCTATCAATATTACCATGGAACCATTCCGGGCTTTTGTGGGGGATATGTTACCCAATGAGCAACGAACCAAGGGCTTTACCATGCAGAGTTTCTTTATCGGCATTGGTGCATTTGTGGCTTCCTGGCTTCCCTATATGCTTTCCGAATGGTTCAATATTTCAAATACCGCTCCCGAAGGACAGATACCCCAGACCGTGATTCTCTCCTTTTACCTGGGAGGTGGGGTATTCCTTCTTGCTGTGTTGTGGACCGTGTTTCGTACCAAGGAATACTCGCCTGAGGAGTTGACAAGCTTTGCTGAGGAGGAAGGAAAAGAAGAAGATTCTCATGATGAAAGCACAGAGCCCACTAACAAATATCTGCGCAGAGGAATCATCTGGACCATCGTGGGACTGATATTTGCCTGGCCGGTCTTGCAATTCAAGCTGGAGAAGGAGCTTTACATACTTTCCGCTGGCTTTGCCTTATTCGGTATTCTTCAGCTGGTAACAGCAGGCTTTGTGAAAGGACAAAAGGAAAAGAACGGTCTGGTCCACATTATTACAGACCTCTACCGTATGCCTCAGACCATGAAACAGCTGGCCATTGTCCAGTTCTTCTCCTGGTTTGCACTTTTTAGCATGTGGATCTATATGACACCGGCGGTTACCTCGCATATGTATCATACAGCCGATACCACCAGCGTGGCATATAACGAAGGGGCTAATCTGGTAAGTGGGATGTTTGGTTGGTACAATCTGTTTGCTGCTGCTTTTGGATTGGTACTGCTCCCCTTCCTGGCCAAGCTGACCAACCGGAAGATTACCCATTCCATTGCCTTGATTGTGGGTGGAGTAGGACTGGCCTCCCTTATGATCCTGAACAATCCCCAGCATATGATCTTTTCCATGATCGGGATCGGTTTGGCCTGGGCCAGCATCCTGGCTATGCCTTATGCCATCCTTACTGGTTCATTGCCGGCACATAAGATGGGGATCTATATGGGTATTTTCAACTTCTTTATTGTAATCCCGCAGATTCTGGCAGCAACCATCCTGGGATTTATGGTGAAATCGCTCTTTGGAGGAGACAGCATGTATGCCCTGCTTACCGGAGGCATCTCCATGGTGGTGGCTGCAGTGCTTATTTTATTTGTAAAGGACAGCAATCCCAAATAAGAAAGAGAAATGATAGGATATTATAAATCAGATCCGTGGAGCATTATTGAGGAAGGATTTGATCCGGCCATGCAGGAAGCTTCCGAAAGTATATTTAGCCTGGGGAATGGACGGATGGGTCAGCGTGCCAATTTTGAGGAGCACTATTCGGGAGATACCCTCCAGGGAACTTACCTGGCCGGAGTCTATTACCCCGATAAAACCAGGGTGGGCTGGTGGAAGAATGGTTACCCTGAGTATTTCGCCAAAGTGCTTAATGCGCCGAACTGGATTGGAATCGATATTGAGATTAATGGGGAACAGCTGGACCTTCATAAAATGAATCCGGTGGAGTTCAGGCGTGAACTTAATATGCAGCAGGGCTACCTGGAACGGACCTTTGCCATCTATGTGGGCGAGGCAAGACTTGAAATTGCTGCCCGTAGGTTCCTGAGTATGAAACGGGATGAGATTGGGGCGATTCGTTATGCCATTCGTTCGGTGGATTTTGAGGGAGAGATTTCTTTTTCTCCTTACATCGACGGCAATGTAGTGAACCAGGATTCAAATTACGATGAGCATTTCTGGGAAATGGAAAGCACCAAGGCGGTCGCCGGATCAGCCTACCTGATGGCACGTACAAAGCTTACAGGCTTTGTGACCTGCATGACCATGAGTTATATCGTGGAACTGAATGGGGAAGTTGTACAATTAGAACCCGAAGTGCTTGAGAGGGAAGACTTTGTTTCCAACAAGGTCCATCTTAAACTGGGTCAGGGAGAAGAAGCCATCTTTTACAAATTCGTATCTGTGCTTAGCTCCATGAATCACAAGCCCGAAGACATGGTTTCTACCGGAATCAATCTCCTTATCGAGGCCATGAGTATTGGTTTTGACAAACTCTTCGAGGAGCATGCAGCCATCTGGGAGGAGAACTGGGCCCATTCGGATATCATCATTGAAGGAGACATTTCTGCGCAGCAGGGGATCCGTTTTAATATCTTCCAGTTGAACCAGACTTATACAGGGAATGATGAACGATTGAACATTGGCCCCAAGGGATTTACCGGGGAAAAATACGGAGGAAGCACCTATTGGGATACGGAAGCCTATATGATCCCATTCTATCTTAGTACTGCCAGTGAAGAGGTCGCTCGAAATCTTTTGGTGTACAGGTATAAGCATCTTGAGAAAGCCATTGAAAATGCGGAGAAGCTTGGATTCACCGATGGAGCGGCACTCTACCCCATGGTGACTATGAATGGCGAGGAGTGTCACAATGAATGGGAGATCACTTTCGAGGAGATTCACCGGAATGGGGCCATTGCTTTTGCCATCTACAACTATGTTCGGTATACCGGCGACAGGAGCTATCTGGCTTCGAACGGACTGGAAGTGTTGGTAGCAATATCGCGCTTCTGGCGCCAGCGGGTCAACTGGTCCGAACTCAAAGGTAAGTATGTGATGCTGGGTGTGACCGGTCCCAATGAATATGAAAACAATGTGAACAACAACTGGTACACTAATAAGATGGCCAGCTGGACCCTTTCATATACCGCGGAAGAGTTGAAGCTTTTGGGAAAGGAGAATCCGGAGGCCTTTAAGCTCCTGGAAGAAAAAACGGGATTGAAGCTTGAAGAGGAGAGCAAAGCATGGACAGATATTGTAGAGAAGCTCCATTTCCCCTATGAGGAGAAGCTACAGGTATTTTTACAACAGGATGGTTTCATGGACAAAGAGCAGGTGATGGCAGCAGATTTGGATCCGGCAGAGCGACCCATCAATCAGCATTGGTCATGGGATCGTATTCTGCGTTCATGTTTTATCAAACAGGCGGATGTCTTGCAGGGGCTCTTCGTTTTTGAGGATGAGTTTGATCTGCCAATTATTAAGCGGAATTTCGATTTTTATGAACCCCGTACCGTACATGAATCCTCCCTCTCGCCCTGTGTACATTCAATCCTTGCAGCCCGCCTCGGTCGGTCCGATAAAGCCTATGAGATGTACCTGCGTACCTCACGACTCGATTTGGATGATTATAATCACGAGGTTGACGAGGGGCTTCATATTACCAGCATGGGAGGAACCTGGATGTCTGTGATCTATGGTTTTGGCGGAATGATGATCAAAGACGGACTACTTAGTTTTGAACCAAATCTTCCGGCAGGTTGGAAGGCCCTTTCGTTTAAGATCCTTTACCGTGGTCGCACCCTGAAAGTTCATATCGAGAATAAGAGCGTGACTATTGAAAATCTGGAGGGAGAGGGAGTGGATGTTTTCCTGGAAGGTTCCAGAGTACACCTTGACGAATCAGGGTCTGTGATTGCGGAACGCTGAAAAACCCTTACAGGTCAAATCCAAGGTTCATGAGCTGTATTCGCTCATGGATATGGATGGCCTGGAACCCCAGTTCTTGTGAAGCCTTGATATTGTGGATGTTGTCATCCAGGAACAGCGTCTCCTCCGCTTTAATGTGGGCATCATTGAGCACATATTCCCAGGCTTCTAGGTCAGGCTTGTGCCAGCCTATCTCATGAGAATAGTATATCTTCTTAAATACCTCTTGCATGGATTCGCCTGCAGCTTCGAAATACATCTTCTCAAACACCTTCACATGCAAGGACGAAGTGTTGCTAAGCATATACAAATTATAACGCTTTGAAAGCCTCTTCAACAAGTCGATCCGCTCCTCAGGAAAGCGGACTAGCATGGCATTCCAGGCTTCATCAAATGCATGGTCGGTCATTTCAACGCCTGCTGCTTTCCTGATCTCGTTCCGGAATTGTTCCGTATCCAGCTTTCCTGTCTCATATCTAAAATACAGATCAGTGGTCATTGAGTTGGGAAATTGCATCAGCTCAGCCGGAAATCCCAATTCATAAAATTGTTTCAGGGTGGCCTGAACATTAATATCGAGAATTACCCCGCCCAGGTCGAACAGGATATTTTTAAAGTTCGGTGCTTGTCCCATCCATTTTGTATATTCGCAGAAGTCCAAAGATAGAGAAAAACAAATGAGTCATGCGTATCGACGGAACACATTACAGGTCCATTTGGATGGAGGAGGATCCCGGGGTGGTCAAAGTGATCGACCAGCGCTTTTTGCCCTTTGAGTTTTGTATTTTGGAGTTGAGAAGTATGACAGATGCTTATGATGCCATCGCAAAAATGGCGGTCAGAGGCGCCCCGCTAATTGGGGCAACAGCGGCATTTGGACTTTACCTGGCTGCATTCAGAAGCGATCATCAAAACTGGTGCGAAGAGGTGAAAGCAGCTGCAGAAAAACTTCTTTCTGCCCGTCCCACCGCTGTCAACCTGAGGTATGCGGTGGAACTGTTGATGGAAAAAGTTATTTGTGCAGGTTCCCGGGAGTCTATGATCAAAGAGCTTTTCCATCTCTCTATTCGTTTTACCGAGGACGAGGTGATCCGGTGCAAAAAGATCGGGGAGCATGGATTAGACTTAATCAGAGAAATACACGAACGTACTTCCCAACCGGTCCGGATTCTGACCCACTGCAATGCGGGTTGGCTGGCCTGTATAGACTATGGCACCGCCCTGGCACCCATCTACCTGGCCCACGACCAGGGTATTCCGATACAAGTTTGGGTGGACGAGACCCGACCGAGGAACCAGGGTGCACGTTTAACTGCCTATGAGTTGGGCAAGCATGGTGTTCCCCATACAGTGATTGTAGATAATGCAGGAGGACACCTGATGCAGTTGGGGGAAGTTGACCTGGTGTTAGTGGGAAGCGACCGGACCACCAGGACCGGCGATGTAGCCAATAAAATTGGCACCTATCTGAAGGCTCTGGCCGCAAAGGATAACAAGATCCCTTTTTATGTGGCATTGCCTTCCACCACAATTGATTTTGAATTGACCGATGGCCGGCAGATTGAAATTGAAAACAGAGATGTGGTGGAGATTACGCATATGGAGGGACTAAACGAGGAGACCCGAACAAGCAGTTTATTCAGGATCCTTCCCGAAGGATCTCCAGCTCTTAATCCTGGCTTTGATGTGACTCCGGCTGGCCTGGTTACGGGCTTAATTACCGAGAAGGGCATCTGTGAGGCATCTGAAGCAGGTATTAAATCTCTGTTTTCAAAGTAGTTCACCGATGCGAAAGTCCATCAATATCCTGATCCTTCTCTGCGCTTGCCTTTCCGGGTTTACTCAGGAAACTGATACAATTGAAACAAGGCGGCAACCTTATATTCAGCTAAATTTCCTCACGGGGTCCTTTTGGTCTCGTTCTGATTACCTGGTGGAGCAATTTGAAGAGCCCTACAAAGCCATTGAAGCACGTTTTGGCTACCAGCTAAGCGGTAACAAAATGTGGCATCAGCTACATCGCTATCCAAAGATTGGCCTGGGGATGCACTATTCCGATCTGGTGAAGGACAGATCGGATACCATTGTGGGAAACCCCTTTAGCCTGTTCGGCTTTTACAGCAGTCCCCTGGCGAGGGTTGGAAGATTCACCCTGGCTTCCGATATGGCAGTAGGACTGAGCTACGCCGGCTTAATATACGATATTGAAACCAACCCCTATAATGATGTGATCGGCTCTCATATTAATCTTTATTTTCATTTAGATCTGAACATGAACATAAAGCTGACACCGAGGATGGGAGTCGATCTGGGTTACGGTCTTTCTCACTACTCCAATGGCAGGATCGAGATGCCGCAAAAGGGGGTTAATAACTGGGGCTTGTCCTTTGGAATGAGCTGGTTGTTGCAGGAGCCGGTAAAGGAATTTATATACAGGGAGCCACCCGAATTTAAACCAGCAGAGTCCATTGAGGTAATGTATGCGGTAGGTGTTGTTGAGGACTTCATGCCGGGTTCTACCACGGGAATTAAATTCTTCACTTCTTCATTTACAGTTGATTATGTATATCAATTCGGTCCAAAAGGGGCAATTACCTTTGGCATGGATGTGCTCTATGACGGCTCATTGGTGAGAGCCATCCAGGGAGTCCCTCCCCCAGAAGTAACTACCAGGCAGAAGATGTATCTGGGCTCCCATATGGGTTATCATTTTATTGTTGACCGCTTCACCCTCCTGTTTAATTTCGGCACCTATTACAGGCAGTCCTCCATCGACCGTGGTTTCATGTTTGCCAGAATAGGGGGAAGAATCCAGATCACCGAGCCACTATCTGCCCATATTTGTATTAAAAGCAAGCAAGGAGTCCGTTCCGATTGGATCGAATGGGGTGCAGCCTATTCTTTTAAGATCCGGTAAACCTTCATTAATTGTAAACTTAATTGCATTTAATTTGTTTTATTTGCACCAATGGAGTTTGTCCACAAATGACTAGAAAGGTTTTACATATCGTTATTGCAGTCTTTATCCTGATTTCTTCAACAGGGTTCACGATCAATATGCATTATTGTCATGATCAATTAATTGACATGGCCTTTCTTGCTCCTGCCCATAGCTGTTGTGATATAAACGAGGATGATCCAAGTCAATCTCAGGATAGCTGTCCGGGGTGTCAGGACGAATCCATTGTGGTGGAGCCTGGTGATGACTACGAGGTTTCTGCTAAAGCATTCAATTTTGAGAATTCTCACAGCACCACGCTATTTCTTAGCTCAGTAATACTTAATTATTTCCAAGGCATTGATGAATCAACTAAAAATGAGGTGCCCTGGTATAAAAAACCACCACCTTATCAAGAGGTGGTTCTTTCTCAGATACAGTCTTATTTGATTTAGCCTAAGATTTCGGGGATTACCTGGTTCATTTCAAGCAGTTTTGATATGTCCAGGTAACGAATAAAAATGTTGTACCGAAAAGTCAACATTTCCCCTCCTTCCAGTCCGTGAAAAACAATCCGAATTTTCATTGGTCACTCAGGCATAATCAGATAAAAGATGCTAAACAAAATAATAAGGTTCTTTCTTGAAAATAAGCTGGTTACATCCCTTCTGCTTCTAATTTTTGTTGTATGGGGAGTTGTATCTGCTCCGTTTGATTGGGATACAGGGATCATTCCACGTGATCCGGTTCCGGTGGATGCCATTCCCGACATAGGGGAAAACCAGCAGATCGTTTATACCGAGTGGCCGGGTCGTTCACCACAGGATATTGAGGATCAGATATCCTATCCTTTAACAACTTCTCTTCTGGGCATCCCTGGAGTGAAAACAATCCGAAGCAATTCAATTTTCGGAATATCCAGTATCTATATCATATTTGATGAGGATATTGAATTTTACTGGAGCCGAACCAGAATACTCGAAAAGCTCAATTCCCTGCCTTCAGGGACCTTACCTGAAGATGTTTCACCAGCCCTGGGTCCGGATGCAACTGCTCTTGGACAGGTATACTGGTATACACTTGAGGGGAGAGACAAAGATGGCAATCCTGCTGGAGGATGGGATCCTCACGAATTAAGAACCATCCAGGACTTTTATGTCAGGTACTCACTAACTTCTGCTGAAGGTGTGGCTGAGGTTGCCTCCATAGGTGGATTTGTTAAAGAATACCAGGTAGATGTTGATCCCAACGCCATGAAGGCACATGGTCTTAATATTGCTCAAATCATGGCAGCTGTAAAAAACAGCAATCTTGATATCGGAGCAAGAACCATTGAGTTTAACCGGGTTGAATACCTGGTCCGTGTATTAGGCTACATCAAAGATATTGAGGACCTTGAAAAAAGTGTCGTAGCTGTTAGGGATAATGTTCCCATCAGACTGAAAGATGTTGCAAAAATCTCTTATGGTCCCGCCACACGTCGTGGAGGATTGGATAAAGGTGGTTCAGAAGCAGTCGGAGGTGTTGTGGTTGCCCGCTATGGGGCAAATCCATTACATACTATAGACAATTTGAAAAAGAAGATTGATGAAATCGCGCCAGGATTACCATCAAAAACCCTGGAGGACGGAACCCAGTCGAAAGTTACAATTGTACCTTTTTATGACCGTACCGGCCTGATCAAGGAGACTCTGGGAACACTTGAACAAGCAATTTCCCTGGAGCTGCTTATCAGTATTCTGGTTGTTATCGTTATGGTCCTCAACCTGAGGGCCTCCCTTTTAATTTCCAGTCTTCTACCCCTTGGTGTATTGATTGCCTTTATAACCATGAGGCAGTTTGGAGTGGATGCCAATATTGTGGCTCTTTCAGGTATAGCAATCTCCATTGGGGTCATGGTGGATGTGGGGGTTGTGTTCACGGAAAACATAGTCCGGCATCTCGAAATGCCAGAGAATAAACATGCAAGAGGCAAGAAACTAGTAAATGTGGTTTATGAAGCCACCATTGAGGTGGCGGGTGCAGTTATTACAGCACTGACAACAACCATCGTCAGTTTCCTGCCGGTATTTGCCATGGAGGCTGCCGAAGGGAAATTATTCAAACCGCTTGCATTCACCAAATCCTTTACAATGCTCGCAGCATTGGTCATAGGGCTGGTGATCATTCCCACCCTGGCCAACATGTTGTTTTCTCTTCGTCTTGATAAAAACAAATACAAGAAGATTATAAGTCTTGTATTGGTTGTGGCCGGGCTTATTCTATCCATTCTTACAGGTAATTATATAGCTCTTTCTCTCACTGCCTATGGATTGAATGGGTTCTTTGCTGACAGGTGGACTGAATCACGAAAAAATTGGGTCAATATCATAAACATAATTATTACAGGTCTTACAATTGTGTTTTTCCTTGCCAAGGCATGGATGCCTCTGGGTGCTCAAAACTCCCTCTTTGGCAATTTCCTGTTTGTGATCGTAATTGTTGCTGTCGTTTTAGGA
>RCNC010002739.1_pt1 | contig 11662 bp, 7 predicted proteins | sample 2041301 | NCBI WGS metagenome assembly RCNC01 (sample SAMN09708231, study PRJNA481090) | Marine sediment metagenome, whole genome shotgun sequencing project. | biome: marine sediment; feature: ocean; material: sediment; isolation source: Sewage treatment plant 13A marine sediment (STP13A) ... | reverse complement strand
CCTCACTGATCAGCCTCTGCACCTCTTGAATTCTCATCCAGCTTGGGCCCAGGAAGTCCTCTCTTGTCACCCCTATGCCTTTGTAGGCATCCACCAATTCCTTCACCCCGGATACCAGGTCCCACTTCGGCCTGAACGTTGGGAGAGCCCGTTGGATCTTCTTGAACGTCACCCTGTAGTCCCGGATATCCGGACCAGCGTCGGGGGCAAATTCTATCCGGCTCCCCGGCACAGCGGCTTGGACAACCTGGGCGATTTCTTTCACCTGGTAGTTCTCGGTGTCCGACCCGACGTTGAACGCTTGGTTGTGGATGGCGCTCCGGGGTGCCTCCAAAGCTGCGACGTAGGAAGCTGCGAGGTCCTCCACGTGGACCAGAGGTCGCCACGGAGTTCCGTCACTCTTCAATAGGACTTCGCCAGTAGTGATGGCGTAGCCCGTGAGGTTGTTCACCACGAGATCCGCCCGGAGGCGGGGGGACACGCCGTATGCCGTTCCCCCTCTGAGGAAAACCGGAGAGAAATCCTCGTCCGCCAGGGCTCTGATTTCCCTTTCCGCCCTCACCTTCGACCGGCCATAGGGAGTCACCGGGCGGAAATCGGCTTTTTCGTCCAGGATCTCTGGGCCACCGGCGCCGTAATTACTACAAGAGGAAGCAAACAGGAACCGGGATACCCCTGCGCCCTTGGCCAACCTCGCCAGGCGCACGGCCGCGAGATAGTTGATTTCGTAGGTTGCCTCGGGGTTCAGGTTCCCAAGAGGGTCGTTGGAGATTCCCGCCAGATGAACAACGGCATCGAACCCAAAGACCTGGTCTACGCTGACGTCCCGGACGTCCATCAGGAGTTCTGGATGCACGGGAGGATTGAAGGTTCCAAAGTCACCTCCTCGGAAGAGATCCGAGTCCATGCCCGTGACCTCCGCCCCAAATTCCAATAGGCGGGGGACAAGTAGCGAACCCACATAGCCGCGGTGGCCAGTGACTAGAATCTTCAAAAGGCTGCCCGAATCAGGGGTTGAGGTGTGGTGTTCATTCGGCTCTGGTTCAACTCCAGGTTTTCCAGGGTGGGGTTCCTGACCTCCACAGCTCCTCGAGAAGGTCTCGTTCCCTGGGGGTGTCCATACACTGCCAAAAGCCCTGGTGTCGGTAGGCCATCAGTTGGCCGGCATCGGCCAGGCGCTCCAGAGGCTCATTCTCCCACATCTGGTGGTCGTGGTCGATGAAGTCCAAGGCTTCGGGTTCCAGTACGAAGAAGGCGCCGTTGATCCAACTGTTGCGGATCGGGGCCTTCTCTTCGAAAACCGAAACCCGATCGCCATCCAGGGTCAATTCTCCGAACCGGGCAGGGGGGCGGACAGCCGTGACCGTGGCGAGTTTCCCGTGTTCCCGATGGAAGTCGTAGAGCCGGTTTAGATCCACGTTGGAGACCCCGTCCCCCCAGGTGACCATGAAGGTGCTGGAGCCGAGATAAGGTTCGAGCTTCTTGATCCTACCCCCGGTTTTGGTTTCCTGGCCGGTCTCCACAAGTTCCACGGTCCAATCGAAAACCCGGTACTTCTCACAGGACGGTTCGCCCGGAGATGCGCAGTAGAGGTCGGGGGTGGAGCACCCATCAGCTTCAGCCATATAGCGTCGAATCACGTCTCCCTTATGGCCAAGAGCTACGATGAACTCCCGGAATCCGGCCTGGGAGTAGTGCAACATGATATGCATAAGGAGAGGGAGCCCACCGACCTCAACCATCGGTTTCGGGCGCGTCTCGGCCTCTTCCGCCATGCGGGTACCCTGGCCTCCAGCCAGGATCACTACCTTCACCGGCAACTCCTTCATAGGCGCGGAGGATAGGTCCTGCGATGGGGACTATGCAAGGCAAGGAATGGGCCGCGGGGGCGTTTGGCCCGGGATGGTCCCATATCTGGCTTTCCCCCCTAAAACCGGACCCGAATTGGGGTTTTGGGGCAGGGGTCGGCGGCGGAATGATGCATGCCCGCTACACCCCTGGGGTTCAGCTACATCAGCCGGGGCCTGAGATCATGCTCCGATAGAGTTCCAAAGCCTTTTGGCCGGTTTTGTCCCAGGTAAAACGATCCAGCACTCTTTCTCGACCGGCCATCCCTCAACTGGGGGAAGGCCGAACCAGCCCCCCCCTGGTTCCCTCTTCTAACCTCCAGACCCTCCTCTAACCTCCAGACCCTCCTCCTCTCACCGGATAGTCGAAGCGCCGGTTCGGATAAGGGGGAGGCGGCGGAACGGGCCTTGGATCCTCAGCGATCTTCTCCTGCAGGTACTGGATGGCGGCCTGAAGCTGGGCGTCTTCTCCGTTGAAGGTGGCATGGGGGAGGTTGTCCACTTCCATATCCGGAATCACCCCGATTTGCTCGATGAGCCATTCCCTCTCGGGTCCGTAGACACCCGTCATGGGGGCTCGGGCCAATCCGCCGTCGCTCAGACGGTTGGAAGAGGAGAGCCAGATTTCACCGCCCCATGTCCTCATCCCAATCACGGGCCCCAGGTCCAGTCGGCGGAAACCGTCGGCGAAGGCCTCGCCGTCCGATGCCGTGTTCTGGTCCACCAGGACCACCATGTGACCGCGGAAGGCATACTGCATGTTCCAGGTCGGGTTCCCGGCCCTGTCCTTCCAGTACATCCACGCCTGTCTCATGAGCTTTTCGAGGATGACGGAGTCGATGTTTCCACCACTGTTCCGACGGACATCGATGATCAGGCCTTGGCGATTGAAGACAGGATAGAAGTTCCTGTAGAACTCATTGATGTTTCCGCCGCTCATTGCCCGAAGGTGCAGATATCCGATCTCTCCATCCCCCTCCTCCTCCACCGTTTGCCGCCGGGTGTATTCCCAGTCCGTGTAGCGAAGGCTGGATTCACCGAAGGTGGGGGTCACCATAACGTCTCGAGCCTCTCCGCCATTTCCTGACCTGATTCCCAAACGGACGGCCCTGGTCTGGTTCCTCAACAAGGCTCCGATATCCCAAACCGCTAGGACGTCTTGGCCGTTCACCGTCTGAATTACGTCACCCTCGGATATCCCAAGATCCGGATCGGCCAGGGGAGACATCTCGTCCGGGTAGTCGGGATCGTGTTGGTAGATGTAGTCAATGCGGTAGCCGCCATCATTCGGGGCCCGTTCCAGCCGGGCTCCCAACGTAGCCACTCGGACGTTGTCCTCACCGGTCCGGGTGTCCCCACCACGGACGCTGGTGTGCAGAGCGCTGAGTTCACCTACTACTCTCCCGATGACGTCAGAGAGCTCGTTCCGGGTGGTGACCCGGTCAACGAGGGCCAGGTATTTGTCACGAATCCCGTCCCAATCGGTTCCGTGCATCCCCGGGTCATAGAAGTAATCCCTCTCCAACCGCCAGGCATCGATGAAGAGCTGTCGCCAGTCCTCTTGAACGTCCATGGGGAAGGCCCAGCCCGTGAGGTCGACCCGGTGGTCTGCGATCTGGCTTATCCGGCTCCCCTTGGCATCGACCACATGGAAGTTGCTGCCCTGGGTGACCAGCATCTTCTTCCCATCCTCTGACAGCTCGAAGGAGGACACCCCCTCGGCTACGACCGTGAGCTCCGGCTCGTCGTCATTGGAGATTGAGATTGCGGTGAGCCTTCCTCCACCCCTCTGCCCCGCATCGCTGTCCATGAAGAAAAGGGCACCCTCGTTCACCGAGAGCCCCCGGAAGTTTCCGGCTCGCACCGGGACTTGTTTCACGCGGGCCATGAGGCCAGCTAATTCGATGGTGACGGGTTCAGGGGCGGCACTTTGGCCCCCTGAATCCCCGGCCTCAGCGGAACCCGGGGCCGATCCACCTTTCGCTTCTTTGGAAGGGTCTTCGGGGGTGAGTTCGTCATCGGGCTTGAAGGGTGAGGGCGTCCCAGGCTGGAGGGAGACGTGGAATATTTCGTTGGCCCGGTCGAAGAAGGGTTCCGGGGCTCTGGGGCCCCAGGGGCTCCCCACCAGGGTATTGAGGTTCCGGTCGGAGAGAAAATACAGGAACTCGCCATCGGGGTCCCAGGCCGGCGAAAAGGAATTCACCCGATCACTGGTGACGTCGGCCCTGGCCCCGGTTTCCACGTTGAAAAGCTTGATTTGTGTAAAAGTATTCAGCGCCGATTTTTCGTATGCCAACCACTTGCTGTCCGGAGACCAATCCACGCCTCCGACACCTTCCCGATCCTGGGAAACCATCGTTTGGTCCCCGGTCTCAACCTCCAAGATCCACAGGTCCCGGTTGTTGTCCGTATAGGCTACCATCTTCCCGTCGGGAGACGGGTGGCCCTGGAACCGAAGAATGGTGCCGTCTTCGGAGATGGGAGTGTCCTCCTCTATCCCGGTGGCAGGTAGCGTCACCCATTCCAGCTCCCCGGTCTCGTCGGACAGCCCCACGAGTCGCTCCCCATCGGGAAGGAAGGTCACGTCCCGGTAGCGGACTCCCGCTTTGACCGATGCCTGCACCAATCGGCCTCGGCCAACCGGAGCCACAAAAACCCGGCCTCGGGCCGTAATGACGATGCTCTCCCCCTTCGGATGGAGATGAGTGGAGCTGATATAGGAGCCGGGATCGTCCACCCACCGCTCTCTGAGTTGGTCGAAGTCCGAAGCGAGAGTGATGGGGATAAGACGGGCTTGAGCCTGTGAGATATCGAAGAGCCAGAGGTCGGCCCCCAACTGATAGATGATCTTCCCATCATCGAGGGAGGGGTTTTTTACGTCCCAGCCTGAATGATCGGTATGCTGTTGGAGATCGGATCCGTCTTCCGTCATCGACCAGAGGTTCATGGTCCCGTCCCGGTCGGTGACGAAATACACTCTGTTCTGCCAGACCATAGGGGAGTGGCTCTCGCCATCAAAATCCCCGGTGAGTTCAACCGCCTCGGCGGCTCCCTCGGAGAACCTCCATACGTCCCGGGCCGTTCCCCCTGTGTACCGCTTGGTCACGTTGTTATGGAAGGCGGGTCGGACGAAAAAGAGGTGTTGCCCCGTTTCGTCGAAGGCACCCTCCGTGGCGGTATAGAGGGGAATCCTCTCCCTGGTGTTTTCCTGAAGGTCCAGCGCCACTAGCTGATTTTGGGGCAGGGTGGCGAAATGGGTAGTGGTATAGACCAGGCGTCCGTCCGGAGTCCAGGTAGTGGTGATGGATGCCTCACCCTCATAGGTCCGTCTCACCGGAAGCCCGCCGGCAAAAGGCATGGTGTACACCTCGGTGGGACCCTCGTATTGGGCTGAAAACGCCAACGTGGAGCCGTCCGGGGAAACTCTCGGAAAACGTTCCTCCCCAGGATGGGTGGTCAGGCGCTGGGCCACCCCGCCGCTCACCGGCACCTTCCAAAGATCCCCCTCAGCTGCGAAAACTACCGTCGAGCCGTGGAGGTCTGGGAACCGATAGAAACCGAGGCCATCCTGGCTCTGGGCTTCTGCGCCGAAGGGCACAACCATCACCAGGAAGAGGATAAAGACAGCGACGAAGCGGGCCATGGGGCTCCTCCAGAAAACGGACTTCAGAGAACGGACTTTCTGGGCCGGGCCCAGAAAAGTCTACTGAGGCGGAAGGGTAGGGTGAGGGCCCTGGGACGGCAACTTCCCCAGGAGCCTTTCAGCACCCGCTCCCCGCTGCTTGGACAGTCTCCCAGGTCCGGCTCTACATCCCTATTCCCTCAAAGCTCAGGACAGGCCGGTATCCTCGTTGAAATCCTTAATTGCCCGGTCCCACGCAGGAAGGAGGGCCACGAGATCATCCCAGAATTCAGGGCTCCAGAGTGCGTCAAGCTCCTCCACGGTCCGCTCCTGCTGCTCCACCCAGGTGAAGTATTTCAGATTGTGGATGGCTTTTCTTTCCGTGTACCGAAGCTCCCTGAAATGATCGGTGGTGGCGCCGAGGAGGAATCTCTCAAAATCGACGCGGGCCTTTGAGTCCGTATAGTCCCCGCCTTCCTCCTGCAATTCCCCCAGGCGGGTCCGGTAGAGATCCACTGAATCGGTGAGGGTGGTGAAGAGGATGTCCCGCCCGTCCATCTCGTAGTAGCGGGCGGTTTTAATGGTAGCAAGGAGGTTGCAGATGCCGGAGATCCCCAGCAGGGGTAGGAGTTCCACGGTTCCCATCGGGACTCCCATGGCCGCGAGGGCTTCCTTTCCTGCCTCCTCGTTGAACAACCTCAACAGACGCATGGTGGCTTCGTCGTCGATGGCTGTTATTACGTCCGTATTCCGGACGTTGTGGATCCAGGGAATGTGTTTGTCGCCGATCCCCTCGATGCGGTGCCCCCCGAAACCGCACATAAGGAGGGTCGGGCATTGCAGGGCTTCTGCTGCAGTGATGCGGGATCCAGGAAAACGCTTCCGGAGGAAATCCCCGGCGGCCAGCGTGCCGCCGGATCCGGTGGCACCCACCCATGCGGCGAAGCGGTCTCCCGGTCCGGCGATCCTCTCAAAAACAGATTCGGCCGCTGGACCGGTGACGCCGAAGTGCCAGAGGTAGTTCCCGAACTCATCGAACTGGTTGAAGATCACCGCCTCGGGTCGGGTTCTACGGATCTCCCAGCACATATCGAAGATCTCTTTGACATTGCTTTCGCATCCTGGGGTGGCGATGACCTCGGCCCCGATTTTCCTGAGCCACTCGAAGCGTTCGCGGCTCATCTCCTCGGGAAGGATCGCCACCGCCTGGCATCCCAGGAGGGCGCTGTCGAAGGCCCCACCACGACAGAAGTTACCGGTGGAGGGCCACACGGCTTTGTGACTGGTGGGGTCGAACTCTCCTGTGACCAGCCTGGGGACCAGGCAGCCGAAGGCGGCGCCCACCTTATGGGCTCCCGTGGGGAAGTGCTTTCCAACCAACCCCACGATCCGGGCTGGGACACCGGTAAGCTCCGGCGGAAACTCGATGTGGTTCACGTCCCCGAAACCACCGGTTCCCGGGTCATTGCGCCAGGTGATTCGGAATAGGTTGAGGGGATCGAGGTCCTGCATACCTATGCCGGAGAGGCGCTCCAGAAGGAGGGGATCGATGCTGGCCGGGTCCCGCATCTGGGCGAAAGTGGGGATGACTATTCCCCGCTCCCGGCACCGCTCAACAGCCCTACTCCGGGCCTTTTCGTTGACGATCTCGACCACGTTCGAATCTCCTCAATGGGAACGCACTTCCCTGATGGGAATGGCTGGATTCCTACAGTGTGTGTCAGGGCGGGCCCCTCTGCAATACGCTGAAATTAAGGAGTGCCGAGATCCGGGGGAAACCCTTTGATCTTCAGGATTGTGGGCGGCTTTCTCCATCCTTGCGAACGGGGGTTTCATGGCCCACCCTACCTGCATTATGAGAAACTCAAATCTGATTGGCCCGGCTTTCCTGTTCCTCACCCTGCTCATCGGCTGCGGCGGGGACGCCCCCGAACAGACAGAGGAGCCTCCTCAGAATCCTCTTCTCCAGCCGGAGAATTTTGGCGCGACGGCTCCCGAGTCCTTTGTTGCCCGACTTGAAACCACCAAGGGTGTGATTCGAATCGAGGTGACCCGGGAGTGGGCCCCTCTCGGGGCCGACCGTTTCTACAATCTGATAAAGGGTGGCTACTACGACGGAGTCACTTTCCACAGGGTTCTCCCCGATTTTATGGCTGAGTTCGGGATCCACGGAGATCCATGGGTAAACCAATTCTGGCGTCAGGCCACTATGGATGATGAGCCGGTGAGAAAACCGAACGATCGGGGGCGGGTGAGCTTCTCCAAAAATGAACCGAACACCCGCACGGTTCAGGTATTCATCAACACCGATGAGAATCGGAGCCTGGACGGACAGGGGTTTTCTCCATTCGGTGAGGTCATCGAGGGAATGGAAGTTGTGGAGTCCCTCTACTCCGACTATGGGGAGAGCCCGACCCGGGGGGGAGAAGGGGTTTATCAGGCCATGGCTATCGCCAAGGGCGACGAGTACCTGAACGAAGAGTTTCCCCTCCTGGATCGGATCGAACGAGCCGTTGTTGAGGAGTCCGGGACAACAGGGTGACAGGCTCCTGGGTGGTCCGGTAAAGGGTCCCCGAAGGAAAAGGCTGGAAGCATCAGGTAGGTTCTATGTAGATTGCTTGCGGGAATTGGGTTCGCAAGCGAAAAGTTTCTTTTCTTTTGAGAGGACGGAACATGTCCGACAGCAAATTTTCCCGCCGAGACTTCATGAAGGTGACGGGTGCCGGGACCGCCGGGTTTGTTCTTGGTGGGAAAGCTCAGGATGCGGCGGCAGCCGAACTGTCCGGACCTTCCGCTCCCCCTCCCATGCCGGAACGCCCCCTTGGAAAGACCGGCCACGCAGTCCGCCTCTTCAGCCTCGGCGGCCAGGCCACTATCGAGAAGGAAGGCACGCTGGACGAATCAGTGGCCATTATCAACCGGGCCATCGACCTGGGGGTGAACTACCTGGATACGGCAGCGTCGTATGGCCGGGGCATCAGCCAGAAGTACTTCGGAGAGGTCATACCTACCCGGCGGAATGAGGTGTTCCTGGCCACGAAGACGCACAACCCCACGAGGGATGGTTCTTTCGAACTGCTGGAACAGAGCCTTGAGTCACTTGGGACGGACCACCTGGATCTCTGGCAGATGCATAACGTCAGGTCCATGGAGGACCTGGAGACGCGGTTCGGGCCCGACGGATCCATTCATGCTCTCCGGGAGGCGAAGGAACAGGGGATCGTGAAGAACATTGGAATCACGGGTCACGCCGATCCCGATGTCTTGATCGAAGGCATCAACCGGTTCGACTTCGATACGATCCTCATGGCGTTGAACCCTGCCGACAAATACCACCGGCCGTTCATGGACAAACTCCTGCCCCTGGCAAACGAAAAGGGGATGGGTGTGATCGCCATGAAGATTCCGGCCCGCAGCAGGATCTTCAAGGAAGGCGGCCTCACCTCCATGAAAGAGGCCCTGAATTGGACCTTCAGCCAGCCCATCAGCACGGTCATCGTCGGATGCGACAACGTGGCTCAGCTCGAGGAGAACATTGCTGCGGCGGCTGAGTTCCAACCTCTCAACAGCGCCCAGATGGCGGCCATCGAAGAGAAGGTTTCCGGGTACCCCCTGGAAGCATCCTTCTACAAGACCGGAGCCAGTGGTTTCAATGAGCCGGACGGACAGGAAGACGACCAGCAGATGGACGCCTGATGAAGAAGGTGTACAAGTGGGCTTTTAGGCTGGTGATGTTGGTCCTGATCCTGATCCAGTTCGTGCCGGTGGATCGGACGAACCCTCCGGTAACCGGAGAGATCGTGGCCCCGGACCCGGTCATGGAAGTCCTGCGAAGCTCCTGCTACGACTGTCATTCCAACGAGACCCGGTGGCCCTGGTACAGCCGGGTGGCCCCGGTTTCATGGCGGATTTCCGAGCATGTGCGGAGAGGGCGCGGTGACATGAACTTCTCCGAGTGGCAAGCCCTGGATGCGGAAGACCAGGACCACGCCCGGGAAGAGATCTGGGAGAAGGTGGAGAGGGGAGCCATGCCCCTCTCAGACTATCTGAGGATGCATCCCGAGGCCGTGCTCACCGACTCGCAGAAAGAAGCCCTCCGCCGGTGGGCGGAGGGGCAGGCCCAGGTTTTCCCGGACTGGAACTAGGACTCCATCTCCCGGTCCCAAATCTTCCGCAGGTCTTCGAACTCGGGCTTCTCCTTCAACTCCTCGCCTGAGGTGGTGCGACCGACCTTATAGGAGACCGGGCCGCCCCCCGTTTCCCGAATGACCTCTTCCCTAGTCAATGTGAATCGATCCCAGCGGGAGTAGCGGACCCCGAAGCTGGAGGTCTTTCGCAACAGGAAGTCCGAGACCCGATGTAGGTCCTCCGGCCTCACCAGAAACGCCAACTCACTTGCGGGCCTTCCCTTTTTTCCGAAGATCGGGGTCACCCACCCATCGAGGGCCCCCAACGCCATACCCTTCTCCATCACCCATGCCGTCCTTTCCCCGGTCTGATCATCCACGTTGCACCGCAACTCGATGACCTGATCCGTGAGATATGGGAGAGTGGAAGCCGGGGCCTCGGGAATCTCTCTTTCGCCTGCGACCGCGATCGAGGACCCCACGACCGGCGACTCCTCGAACAAGGCCACCCGGAAGACGTTGGGGTAGTCCCCGAGGTCCATGGTGCCGGCGCCTGAGCCCTGAGCCACCAGGGTGCCGGACGGCCATGCCGTCGTAAACTCCGGATTCAGAGCCTTGAGAATAGCCAGGCCGGTGGGGGTGGAGAGTTCAACGTTATCCCGCTCGATAGCGTCTGGGACCGGTGCTACGGGCATGCCTATTGCCAGTCGGGCAGATGCCGGTGGGGGCACCGGATAGGTCCCGTGTTGGATCTGGATCGTCCCCCTGCCCAGCTTCACCGGCGATGAGAAAACCCGCTGGGGAGACACCGCCGCCACGCAGACGCCGGCCATGGCCACGTCCACGACGGAGTCCACGGCGCCGACCTCGTGGAACGCGACTTTTTCCACCGGAACCCCATGGGAATCGGCCTCGGCCTCGGCCAGAAGCCGGAAAACCCGGAGAGCGAATTCGATGGCGGCCGAATCCAGATCCGATTCCTCCAGCTGGCGCACCAGAGCCGGGTAGTGGTAGTGGTGATGCCGGTGCCCCAACCCCTCTCCGTGGTCGTGATGCCCCTCCCCCACATGGTGATGATCACCATGGTGACCATCATTGTCCTGGTCTCCTCCAGGAGTGATTACCCGGACCTGCTTGAAGCGGGCGCTGGCCCGCTGGCTATCAACAATCTCCACCTCCACCCCATCGGCCTTCAGGAGCCGGGGAACGGCCCGGATCGCCTCGGGATCCACCAACCCAGCGTCGAGAAAAGCAGCGGTGAACATGTCGCCGGCGATGCCGGCGAAACTTTCGAGAAAAAGGGTCCGATGGCTCATCAGGAACTCTTCGGTTCAGAGGTTGCTTGCCGCCGTAACCGCCCGGGCCACCCGGGCCGCGGCGATGCCGGCAGAGAATCCGTTGTCGATATTGGAGACGGTGACGCCGGGAGCACAGGAATTCAACATGGCCAGAAGGGCGGACAAACCCTGAAAGTTGGCTCCGTAGCCTACCGAGGTAGGAACCGCAAAGACCGGAGTCCGGACCAATCCCCCCACTACGCTGGGCAGGGCTCCCTCCATTCCAGCCACTACAACCACAGCCGCAGCCTCCTGGATTGCATCGAGCTTCGACAAGATCCGGTGGAGGCCCGCCACCCCCACGTCGTAAACCCGGTGGACAGGAACGTCCATGGACACGCAGACCTCCACGGCCTCCTCAGCTACTGGAAGGTCGGCCGTCCCGCCTGAGACCACGGCAACATATGACCCGGGATCATCAGCACCTTTTTCCTCGGGGGGATGGATCAGAAAGGTCCTGGCCCGGTGGTTCGAACGCCCTTGGGGAAAGCGCCCTTCCAGTGCCTTCATCTGCTTCTTCCCGAGGCGAGTGAGGAGGACCGGGACCCCAGGGGCGGAGAGACGTTCACCAATTGTGAGTACCTCTTCCTTTGTTTTTCCTTCACCATAGACCACCTCAGCCAGTCCCTGCCTGAGATGCCGGTGGTGATCCAGATTGGCAAAGGGCAGTTCGTCGGTCCGAAGGGGCCCGTCCTTGAGCCTCTTCAACCCCTCCGCCGGGGATACGCC
>RCNC010002738.1_pt1 | contig 11670 bp, 12 predicted proteins | sample 2041301 | NCBI WGS metagenome assembly RCNC01 (sample SAMN09708231, study PRJNA481090) | Marine sediment metagenome, whole genome shotgun sequencing project. | biome: marine sediment; feature: ocean; material: sediment; isolation source: Sewage treatment plant 13A marine sediment (STP13A) ... | reverse complement strand
CCAGTTCATCGCCGAACAAAAAGTCCAGGCCTACTTGGGGGTCATCGAGGTCCTCGGCCACATCAAGGCCCACTGTATCCTCGAGTTGGTTAGAGCGACGGTCCATCGCCCATACTTCCAGCGTGATTGAGTTTTCGGTCTGTGCCCGTCGCAATAGTGCATTTGCCAGCAAGAAGAAATTGGAGGCACCGCCCTCAAAACCAGGCACCAGTACCAGGATGGCATCTGGCTGCCCGCCATTCTGATTCGACAGAAAATAGCGCGTATAGCTCGCCTTATTCAGGTCTACCTCGGCGCTGCCGAACTGCGTGATGAGTAAAGGATTATCCACCACCACACCAGGGCTGCCGGGGGTATGTGCAGGCTGGGCAGCACTTGGCAGATCCACGGTTTCCTGCATCAGGGTGACCGGCTCAGGTTCCGGGTTTGAACGGTTACTGGAATCGCTGCCATCACTGCATGCTACCAGCAGCCCAATGCTTGCGCAGAGCAGTAAAAGACTAAAACGGTTTTGCATGGACAGATCACTTAATTTTGAAGAGTTCAACCTCTAGTATAAATCAGAGTGCACTGCCAAGTTAAGTGGTTGTAATCAGTGGAATCTGGCAATCAGGCCCCAGTCGCGGGATACTGCGTACACATTCCTTACCGGCGAGGCAGCCACGGGCAGTCCATGATCGAACCCACTCTCAATCGCGCGACCCACTTCAGTATCGTATGGGCCGTGGTGCTCGCCGTTGTGACCCTGGTGGAGTGGCGCAGCCTAGACCGTGATCCGATGAGCGAGCAGATCTTTCTCCCCTTCATCGAGCGCGAGATTACATTGTCAAGGACGGACGAAAACACCATGAAACAGCTTGGCACGACCGCAGGCGACTTGCCCGGGAAGAATGCCCGGCGCAATCTGCAAACCGTCGTGGAAATCGCCTTCAACGGTCCGCTGTTTTTGGCCTATTTCTTTGGTCCGATACTGATTTTTCATGCGATCGGTCTGCTGTTCGCGCGGCTACGTCGCGGTACGTGAATGGGGTCGGTTTGGGAGTTCGTTTGGAGTAAGTGAAAGCAAGCCAAGCAGTTTTCCGGACCGAACTTCCGAACCTTGACTGAACAGCCAGCCTATCGGCTGTCTTCGTGAGCTAGCATTTCGCCATGCACTGGTCTAGTCAACCAGTTCCTTGCCTGCCAGATCACGCATAAAGGATTTCTTCAAGCTAGCGCGCACATCTTTTATTTCGTCGTCTGAAGAATCCAGACCGTAAGGGATCAATCGAACAGAGATAGTAGCCCCATTATCCCAAGGCCACCAGCACCCCAGCAAAAAAGCAGCCTGAGCTGGGTCAGAAGTAAATAAAAGTTGCCCCGGACCCAGGCCACCAAAGTTTCCAATGGCGCCGCTAACGTTACCAGGAGCATCACTAATAGTAGCGCTATCCCATACATGACCAAAGTGAGTATTCATAACACCTGATACACGATCTTTATCTGCTATCTCAAAAGTAGCCAGGACACAGTCAAAGCGGTCATCCCACTCCCACGTCAGGCTGTCAGATAATCCACTAATTACACCTTGCAGTGTATCGTTCAAACCAGTCACTGATGATTCCAATTCGATTCTCTCCCCGCTATGTCCCGGCGTCCTTTGAGTGTAGCTCAATGAGAGCACCAAGGTTAAGGGTTCGTATGCCGGGGCGAAGCCTCCAGTCCAGTTGGCCCGCTGATTACGGTGTGAGCGGCGTGTCGGCGAAGACGCGTCGGGTTGATTGGTGGTTTGCCGGGGTATGTGAGGTAGTGGTCGAACAGGCCGTCTACACCATTAGCCACTCCAGCGCTTGCTCCTTGTCGCCATAGGCAAAGTGACGGACTTCAGCCTTTATAAAGTGGTCGACAATATGAGGCATCACGGTTAGGAAGCCGCTATCTGTCACTGCTGCAACCTTCTTGACCTGGTCGCGCGTCTGACGAATAAACTTCAGGTGCTGGAACAGGGCGCCAAAACTATCCCACCCGGGGAAGTGTTCAGTTAGTATCATCAATGCCTGCAGTGGCTCGTGCTCGGAATTGTATTCATCAATCACATCGGTGAGCTGTTTGAAATCCATGGCGCTTAGCTCTCCGCTGGGAGTGAGTGTAAGGATTCCGTTTTCTGTGTCTATTTCATGATGCAGCATGACGACTTCCTATCAGTTATGAGGTCTCAGTCTAACTCTCGTCTTTATGAAAATCCCCAAAAATTTACGGGCAGGCTATTTGTAGTTTACAGCCGACGCACCCGACGCCAACCCAGCGCTGACAAGGCCTTGAAATACCTGACTTGGCGTCGAGTACGTCGAGTTGGGTCGTGGTCGACTGGGGCTGCGCTGAGCACTATGGGAACCGTAGGGAAAGTGCGTTCAATGGGTAGCCTGAAACTGGGAATCGGATGTCTCAGAGTCCGAGTCTTTCGCTTGTAAGAACACCTCTGGTGTCGCGAGGTTAGCTGTTCTATGCTGTGATGCAAAGACTATTGATGCAGCCTATTGGAGTTTGAATTTTGACACCTGGCTTGGACTCTATTCAGACATTGGCTGCGGCTATCTTTGTGTTATTCGTCGGGTCGGCAGTGCAGCAGCGAGTAGGGTTTTTACGCGACAACAATATCCCGATTCCGGTGGTGGGAGGGCTTCTGTTCGCCCTGCTTACCACCGCTCTGTTCCTGGGTTTCGACCTTCGCATCAGCTTCGATATGGCCTTGAGGGAGCCTCTGATGCTCGCATTTTTTACCACCATAGGCTTGTGCGCCGACTTTCGGCTGCTGGTTCGAGGTGGGCCGCAGCTACTTCTGTTTGGAGTGGCCTGCCTGGCGTACCTGATCGTGCAGAATGGCCTCGGATTGCTTGCGGCGCTGAGTATGGACCTGCATCCGCTGGTGGGTCTGCTCGGTGGTTCAATTACACTATCCGGGGGACATGGCACTGGCGCGGCTTACGCCGAAAGGTTTGCCGATGTGCAGAATATTGCCGGCGTTATGGAGTTGGCGATGGCTTGCGCAACTTTTGGATTGATTCTCGGTGGTTTAATCGGGGGGCCAGTGGCGGGTCGCCTGATTCGTCTGCACAGCCTGGAGCCCAATGATACCCACCATGTCGAAGATAATACGGACGAAACTGAACAAACCGGCCCCATTAACAGCGACACCCTTTTGTGGGCGTTGTTTACCGTGTTGGTTTGCCTTATTGGAGGTATTTCCCTCGCAGCTATTTTGGGTAACGCGGCATTTACTTTACCTGGGTTTGTATGGTGTCTCATGATTGGGGTGGTAATACGCAATCTGGAGCATCTGGTACCACCACTAAGGGTTCACCGCCCTACGATAGATATGCTGGGTTCCATTTCTCTGTCCATATTTCTCGCCATGGCCCTGATGTCGTTGCGGCTGTGGGAACTGCTCAGCCTTGCCGGACCGTTGCTAGTGATGTTGCTTATCCAGACCGCGGGCATTGCCGTATTTGCCAGTCTGGTCACTTTTCGCCTTATGGGAAAGGATTATGACTCGGCAATCATCGCAGGTGGCCACTGTGGTTTTGGACTAGGTGCAACACCAACCGCGGTGGCGAATATGGAGGCCCTTACCCTTCGCTACGGTGCATCGCCCCAGGCCTTCCTGGTGGTGCCCCTGATGGGGGCGTTCTTTATTGATTTCCTCAACGCGCTGGTGATTCAGGGTTACCTGGCACTGCCGTTTTTTGGGTTCTAGCTGTGCCAGGTACGATACGCATAATGCTGAATTACCTGGTGCTGATTTTAGTCTGCGTGCTGGCGGGCTGTGATCGCGGACCCTCTGCCGATAGCCTGCAGCAGGACTTGCAACACCGCCTTGATACACTGTTTCATGAGGATCTCTTTCTGGTAGAGGACTTTCGAAGAACTGGATCGGCCCCTTTCCAGGACCTGGAAAACGGGATATCGGGTATATACGCTTACTACGACGCCGAGTTGAAATTTGAGCAGAATTACAGCCTGGCGCAATGGCAGGGTTTGAATTTCGGGACCCTGGCCTACGCCATCGGTGCAACGGAGACCGGAATCGAGGGCTCGAATGTAAACGGCAATGTATCCGGTGATGTGCTAAAGGTGCATGGTCGTTTCGCCTACGAGTCGAATGACAAGGGCGGTTGGGATTCGGTGGAGAGGCTTTCTGCTCCAGAGGCTCCCGGCAGAGCTGAGACAGGTGGCGAAAATATCGGTCCCAGCCCGTACGCACTGATGCGTGAAGCCCGTGGCTTGCTGGTTAATGCAAAAGAATTCGAGAAGGGGACCCATGAGCGGCTCATTCTGGAGGAGCTGGGCGAGGCGATAGAGCGTATTGATCTGCGCATGGCCAGGCTTGACGGCAATATTACCCTGGGCAGTGGATCACCGCCGGGCACCTATTACTCATTTGGCAGGGCTTTGTCTACTTATGCCGAGCAGCGAGACATCACGCTATTCAATGCCCCGTCTGAAGGTAGCGTCGAAAACGCCAGTCGCCTGCAAGCCGGCAGGCTGGATTTCGGTGTTGTTCAGAGCGATGTGGCGCAGCTGTTATATCGTGGCTTGACCAACGAGGGTTATTATCCCTACAAGCAGTTGCGCGCCGTGGCGAGTTTGTGGCCGGAGGCGGTGCAGCTTCTAACGCTTGCCGGTAGCGGCATCAGGACTGTGGCACACCTTCAGGGTCGGAGTGTCGCGGTGGGCCAGCGGGGTTCAGGCAGTCGTATCAATGCCATCTTGATAGGACTGGCAGCCGAGCTGAGCAAGGAGCAATTGCCTGCGATACGTGAGATCAGCCTCGCGCGGGCGATAGCCCAACTGGAGCAGGGTGAAGTGGATGCGTTGTTCCTCACCGAGGCGATTCCGGCACCTTTAATCCAGGCGCTGGCGGCCCGCCGCGATGACCTGCGCTTTATCTCGATACCCTCCGGGCTGCTTGCAAAATTATCAGGGCGGCGTTTTGGATATTATCCGTTAACAGTTCCGGCGAGAACTTATCCAGGGCAATCGGAAGCCTTCACCACGCTGGGCCTGGCCGCAACATTGATGACTCATCTCAAGGTTACGGATGCCAGGGTGAAAGAAATGCTCGACTTATTACTTGATGGCGGTGACGAACTGGCCCGTGAATATTACCGAGCGGCGTTTATTTCCCGAGAGACCATGAGGCCTGCAATGACGGTTCCGCTGCATCCGGCAGCCGAGCGATTCTATGACGAGCAGGGTGAGAGCCTGGGAGTCAAGTAACGTGACAAAAACTGGCAAGCCATGAACAATGCTGGACGAACAACCATTTTATCCCCGGTGCGGTACCGAACAATTTTTTGCTGTATCTTGGGTCGACAGCCTGAAGAATCAGAACGCTGAGCCAGAGGCACGGCCGTGCAGTAGGCCATTTTGTAACGCAATTTTTCAATGGAGTAATAGGTATGAGACTGTCGTTATTCGCAAGAATCGCAGTGATGCTGGCGGCATGCATCCTTGCAACCGGACTACAGGCGGCTGAACAGCTTGCCAAAGCGGACGTTGAGGCAGCGCTTAACGCAGCCTACACCAAATACAAAGGCCTGCAGGAAGGTGCCGTAGCAGATTACATCCCGGCGCTTGCCAAGGTTGACCCGGATATCTACGGCATTGCAGTAGTCACTCCCGATGGCGAGATTTATACCGCAGGCGATGTTAAGTCGGAAGTTTCGATCCAGTCCATCTCCAAGGTTTTCACGCTGGCCCTGGTGATGGATGAAATGGGCCCCGAGGTGATTTTCAACGGCATGGGCGTAGACGCGACAGGCCAGGTGTTTAATTCCATTGTGGCTGTGGAACAGTACAAGGGCGCCCAGATGAACCCACTGGTTAATGCTGGCGCAATTGCTACCACCAGCATGGTCTCTGGTGATACCCGCGCTGAAATATGGAAAAAAATCCTGAACTACTACAATGCTTTTGCCGGGCGTGAACTGACGGTAAACCAGGAAGTCTTTGTGTCCGAAGCGGCTACCAATCAACGCAATCAGGCGATTGGCAAGCTCATGTTTGCCTATGGACAAATCAAGGGCAACCCGGATCAGGCGACGGACATCTATACCGAGCAGTGTTCGGTCAATGTTAACGCGCGCGACCTGGCTACCATGGCGGCCACGCTGGCCAACGGTGGCCGCAATCCTGTTACCGGCGAGCAGGTGATGAAAAATGAGAATGTCGACGAGGTGCTCGCTATTATGGCTACTGCAGGTCTTTATGATGACTCGGGCCAGTGGTTATACCTGACTGGACTACCCGCCAAGAGCGGTGTCGGCGGTGGTATCATCGCCGTTTCGCCGGGGCGGTTCGGTATCGCAGTCATATCACCGCCGGTGGATGCGGCCGGTAACAGCGTCCGCGCGCAAAAAGCGATAGCGGATATATCCAATGCGCTCGGTGGTAATCCGTATGTCGTGAAGCCAGCCATGTAACCGGAATCGAATGTTGCCATTCAGTCGAGGACTATAAAATGACAGGATTTAGAAAAGCTGTCCTGCCGGTGGCCGTTCTGGATACCACTGACGGAAAGGGCCCTGGATCCCCACCAGCCGCCTCGCGCTCGATCACTAGTTGCACGAGCTTGTGTGCCTGTTCGAGTGCTTCACGCGTCACGGTCTCGATGCGCTGATCGAAAACCTGGGCGGCCGGGCCCTTTAGCCCAGCGCGTCTGATCTCGAGCTGCGATATCTGTTTTAGCGAGAGTTGGATACGTTCTTCAAGGGCGGTTGCCCGTTGCGAGTAAGTCAGCTCCCGCTTGGTATCGGTTGAGTCCTGCGCCCATATCGGCGCGACCGAAAGCAGGGCGCTGAATAGCGTGCAGATGAGCAGGGCCATTAGACGCGATGTTGAGTTGGCCATCCGGGACACCTTATTTAAAAAATATGGAAGGCTATTGTCTCATAATCTTGGAGCGTAGAAGTTGGAAGTATAGGGGGTATTTCCCCGAATGGTACGGACAACTTAGCTGGCTGAACGTAGCATTACGATCCGCCACATGCGTAAGTGCAAAGCCACATACCCATGCATCCCCATAGGCAACACTGCGGTCAGATTGCCACTCTGGAGCTCCTCAGATGTCCGGGGTAGACATCGGAGATGTTGGTGATCGGCCTTTATAAAATTGCAGAAAATTCCACGGGCAGATAAATTCAAGTTATCCAGTACAAGTGGGGGAAGTACCCCCCAAACCTGACACAGGCTTATCAAGAGACACCCGCTCTGGCATACTCAGGGCAAAGCAGCTCAAACCTATGCCACTGTGATGAGCGCTGCAATTGATGCATAGTGATGAGTTCTGGAGCCTCTCTGAGATCAAGTGGCAAAAAACTGTGGCGACTATCTTGACCAATTATCTTTTTATCCATGTGACCAACCATCTCCAACAAGGACCACAACATGTCAGACAAGTTTTTCTTCAATGGCCGTCAGGATTCACGTCAGGATCACGCCGGTGGTGCTTACCAGACCAATGCGGGCAGGAATGGGGGTAGCGAGAAATACCCGCTGGCCCTGATTGTAACCAGTGAGGCGCGTCAGCAGGAAGTTCAGGCGCTGGTGGATGAAGCGCAGTTGTATGCCCATATTAGTGTCGATAGGAGTGAAGATGCCGAAGAGTCGATTGCCGAACTGACCGCGCTGCTCAACAAGGGCGTTACGGTTAAAGTGGATAAAGCCCCAGCACGCAACGAGCCCTGTAGCTGTGGCAGTGGCAAGAAATACAAAAAGTGCTGTGGCTAGGCTGCACATTCGAAGCATGAGCGGGTACTGACAAGCGATTGGTCTCTGGTGTATCAAGTTCGGAGCTATCCGATCGCTCATCGGGAACTGATGCCTGAGTCAATTCATGTGACAGATCGTTATGCCAACCATTCCATCACGACCATTACCCAGTGACTTTTCAGCAGAATAGATTCGCACCGAAATAGATCTACGCTCCACAAGCTGTCTTTGGCGTGGCCGATTTTTTGTCAGCCATGAAGGGCCATCACCGCCTGGTGAATACAGCTGCCGATACTTCCGTTTCTTTAGAGCAAAGTGAAACTGCAGTAACGTCGATGGTTTGATGATAATGGCTGACCGGCTATGGAATATAAGCTGTTTTTTCAGGATCAGGTTTTCGGCAATGCCTGTTCGACTGCCAACTGGCCGCAGTAGCTTGGCCGAAGTGGTGAATAGTTGAAGAAGTAGGTAAGTGACTTCTTTCATAGCGCGTGAGAGTAATAGTCATCGGTGAAAGCGGCAATAGCTAACGTTTTGATACCATTGGAAAATTAAGAATTCGCCACCCACAGGTTTGCCGGGCCGAACTTTCGAGTTGTGGCCGAGCATTATTTAGGTCTGACGGTAAGTGCGTTCGGTGAATGGAGTAGGGCGGTGGCTTGAATGCGACAGCCTGGATTTTCGTTCTTTAATAGATTTAACTTGTCGGAACCGATCAAGACATTAGCATCCGTCTAAAGGCAGGATCCAGCAGGCCGCGTTTGCCGACCAGCTGAGTTGCGTGAATGGTAGACTCCGTTACCAGATTCACTTCCAGAGCCATCACCCCCCGATCAGTGGAGACTATGTCCCAAGCCTGAAGGCCGAGGCCGGGAAACAGGGTCGCAGCCTTCAGCGCGAATTGCTTCTGCGATTTGAAGCAGGGAATAGCTTGTCCGATCAGCGGCTTGTTGGTATCGGGATGATTCATGATGTCTGGAATAATTTCTCCACCAATGCCTTTGCAGACGTGTGAAACCAGTTCTGAGTGTTCGTTGATACATGCCACCAGATTGCCATTGGTCCAGCCGTTGGTATTATCGACAATATTGCTGCCAGTTGGGATCTTCCAGTTAAGTCCCAGTAATACTGGCCCCAGTTCAGTGCTCAGAGTGATGAATCTCACGCTGGAAAGCCTGTTTCCAACAACAGCTAACATTTCGGGTGAGGGGTTTAGTCGCTCCTGGATGATAAGCCCGGCGTCGAGAAAGTGGGATAAGTCGGCAAGCAGATCGGTTAGCGATAGTTGCCGTCCGGCAAGGTGCAATTCTTTCGTTTGGGAGTCGTACGCGTGGACAACGTGGATACCGCGCCCGAAGTAACCGTGAACAGGCTTTATTACGAGCGGATATTGATCGGTATTCGCCAGAAATTGATGTAACTCGATCTCGCTGGATAATAGCTGTGCGTCTGCTACAGGTCGCTGGTTGAAACTAAATACCGCGTGAATCACAGGAGTGGCCATTTTCGCAGAGTGCATGACGGCGTGAAACAAGAGCTTGTCGTTGGCCGTTGCATGCCAGGAAACAGCATCCAATTTTCTGTACTGCCTAAAAGCTCGATACCCCAGAAACCGCTCTCGATCCGAAGCAGTATATTTTGAATTCGCAAGACCAAAGGAGTAGTACTCCAGCGGGCTTAGCGAGTTGGGTTGTTTCCAGTATTGCAGTATTTCGCCAAACTGTTTGGAGATTGGCTTGCCAAATTCCACTCGCGCTCTTCGAGCAGATTGAACAACGCGCATGATTTTTCGGGCTATACGCATAGTGACTTCCTGTGAGTATGTTGCAGTACCAACAGGGTGCTTATAGCGCAATTCTCCGCATATGGTCTGCGCACATACCCTGGAGAAATGCCGGCGCTACAGTCGCCCGCTAGCATGGGGGCATATGTGTCGGGCTCACCACAAGAGTACCACGCCTATAAGCGTGCTACCCACGGAAACTGGGTAGCACTGGTGTTATTCCTGACAAAGGAGCGAACTTCGGGCCCGAGTAGGCCTTTGCCGTGGAGCTGCAAGAATGCCAGAGCTCCCTGGTCATTCAGTTCAAGGATGCGTGGTCCGGCAGCTGTGATGGCAATGTCCCAATGATGAACTTTCATCAGGGGAAATATCCTCCCCGCCTCTTTGCATACGCTCAATACATCTGCCCAGTGCGGTATCACAGTATCCGAAACAGGTAGTTTTGACACCGGGTGGATGCTCAGGAGTTGCGCCCCGGGCCAGAATTGTCCGATCAGTGGCCCGATCTTGCCTGTTTGTAAATCGATGTCAGCCACCAGGTTGCCATACTTTCCCCGGCTGAAATTGTCCACCGTGTTTGGTGGCACGGCAATTTTCCAAATCGCTGCAATCGGGAAAGTGCCTTCGTGGCCATTAAGGCAAACCACCCGCAGACTGCTAATGGTGTCTGATCCTGTCAGTCGCTGTAAGGCTTGGTGCATTTCCAGAGGCCTTTGAAACAGGTATCCACTTTCTGGCCGGTGGTATTGCGGATCGATAGAGGTAAACAGTCTATCTATGAAACTGTCGATGTTGATTTCTTCGCCGGACTTCAGCAGAACCATACGGGAATCTGCTGCATAGCCGGCGAGGTAATATGCGCCTATGCCTTGCTGCGAAAAGGCTGGTTTTCCAAACAGTGGGTAGTTGCCTGGATCACTCAAAAAATCTTGCACGTCTGATCTGCTTTTTAAGTGTTTCCCGAAAATTCCTGAGATGGTCTGCGCCGGGTGAAGACATGCAACGGTGGGAATAGTGGGAAGGCCTGCACCATCAGCCAGTTGTGTGAATACGCATTTGTCCCATGCGGGCAATACCGAATGCCGGGGATTAAGGGCCAGGCTAAAGTCGTTTTCGAGCCTCCAGCCAATGAAATCCTCGCGTCCGTTGCCTGACAAGTAGTCATCACAGTAAAGCCTAAGGTCGTAGTAGTCAGAGACACCGCACTGCCCGGGGTAGCGTCCGAGCTGACGGATGTCGGAGAGTTGTAGAAGTATGGATTTGCCGGTCTCCTTCCGGGCCAACCGCGCTTGCGTGAGGATGCTGTGGACCCTTTCAATCTTATCCAATCGACACTCCTGATAAAAAACAGCCTGGACTTTGCTGTACATCGATTTACTTCCGGGTCCTACATCCTGGTAATAACCCGCCCCGCGCTATCTGGCACGGGCTCGATGACCGGAGCGACTATACCATGAGAACTTAACTGTTCGAACTTGCTAGAATCGGCCCATGAACATATACAACCGCCACCGACTCCCACCCAAAATCCACAGCAAGCATCAATGGCAGATCATCGGTGATATCTAGCCAGTAGTCCATCGAGCACGCCTTCATAGACTATCCAAAGAATCCGACGAGGCCGAAATGAACAGGCTACTAGACAAAGGGCTAGTAGCCCCGGGGGGAAGCTTTTGCCAATTGCACCTGACGTACTCGATGTTGGTTATGGGCTGGAAGGAATTGCCGGGTGCCTATTGCCGAGAAAGCCCCTGTGATATGTTTAGCTCTCAAGCGGGTCATTAATGGGTGCGCATGTATTTCAAGGAGAGAGAAAATGTTGAAAACAGTACCTGAAATAGTCGCAGAAGCCCGTGCCGGTCTGCGTTGCGTTGATGCGGCGACGGCGCTCAGCGAGATGAAGGATAACGACGGTACCATCGTCGATGTGCGCGAACTGGTCGAAGTGAACAATCTGGCGGCACCCCAATCCCTGCATATCCCCCGGGGTATCCTCGAAATGAAAATCGCTGAGGTGATCCCGGATGAGAGCCATCCTATTTATCTGCACTGCGCCACCGGTGGTCGCGCCATTTTGCACATCGATGAACTGACCTACAGTATTTCCGGAACCGCAAACGATGCCGGACTCGGTGGTG
>RCNC010002737.1_pt1 | contig 11673 bp, 10 predicted proteins | sample 2041301 | NCBI WGS metagenome assembly RCNC01 (sample SAMN09708231, study PRJNA481090) | Marine sediment metagenome, whole genome shotgun sequencing project. | biome: marine sediment; feature: ocean; material: sediment; isolation source: Sewage treatment plant 13A marine sediment (STP13A) ... | reverse complement strand
ACCCGCCGCGGCGGGAACCTGGGATCTGAAAATCGGTCCCCTGGCCGGGGCCATCACCCTGGATTCCGGCCTGGCCGACTACCGCTGGGACACCTCCCCTCGTTTCGAATCCGGGCTGGAAACAACCCTTGGCAAAGGACGCTGGCGCGCGGGTCTCAGGTTGCGCCGCAGTCAAACCACCCAGGGCACCGGATTGGATCTGGGCGAGGCCGACCCCACCGTTCGCACGACAACCGGCGAACTGCTGGGCCGTTTCCGGTTGGGGCGCCCGGTGGGAATCGGCATCTGGGCCACCGCTCACGCGGGCTGGATGCACCTGGGCTACACGCCTGATCAGATGAGTTTCGACCCAGGAACGGGGCTCGACCCGGTGACCGTGGATTTCAAACCGGTAGACGAACTGGCCCTCGGCGGCGGCCTGGTGCTGCGGCGAACCCTATCGCACGCGTGGGCTCTGGCCCTGTCGGGTGAAGCGTCCACCTTCGCCCTGGATACCGCTCACCGGCGGGGGGACGAGATCGTGTATCAGCGCGACAGGTTCTGGAACTGGAGCGCGCGGTTGACGGTGACCTGGCGCACCGAATTCGGCTCTTAATGGACAGAGAGGCAAAAAGATGAACAGGATTGCGAAGGGATGTCTGGTTGGGCTCGTCGTCATGGCGGTGACAGCCATCGCCGACCTGGCCCCGGCCGAGGATGTGACCATCGAGGCCCAGCAGGATGTCTATGGCCCCCATGTCCTGAAAGAGCGGAGCGTGCGGCTGAACGGCGGGGACGCCAACGTGTTGCGTAACGGCCCGGGCGACGGTTTCGCCATCGTCGGTGTGTATCCCGACGGATCCGAATTCCGCGTCATCGCCAAGAAGGGTGATTGGTACAACGTCCAGATCTCCAGCACCAACACCGGCTGGGTCCACTCGTCCTTGTGCGAAGAATTCGACGACATGTCGGACCTGGAGTTCCGGCCAAACCCCCGTCTCTTTTCCCGCATCGGCAGCTTCAGCCTGACCGCCTACGCGGGTGGGTACGCCTTCGATCGCAAATCCAACTCCCTGGTGCTGGGAGGAAGGCTGGGCTACTACGTCCTCGAGTTTCTGGACGTGCAGGGATCGCTCGGCTGGACCCACGTGTCGCGGCCGGCGGAAATCGTGGAATCCCTCTTTGGGCTGGCCCTCGAAGAAGAGGAATTCCACATGCTCAGTTACGCCTTGAACCTGAACCTCAGGGTTCTGCCGGGCCGGCAGATGGTGCCCTACGTCACCGTGGGCACGGGTAGCTCCATCATGGAAGGTCTGACCGAAACCAGTCTGAATTACGGAGCGGGGATCAACTTTTTCGTCAAGCGACAGACCGCGGTCGCCTTCGACGTCCGCGCCTTCTCCATGGAAACCGGTGCGAACAATGCCCGCCGCAAGAGCACCAACTTCGAATTCACCGTCGGACTTTCACACCTGTTCTAGGAGATGGCGTAATGCCTCGCATAACCACATTCGTATTTCTGGTTACGGCTCTCAGCACCCTGGTGTGTTCCGCTGGTGCCGGAGATCATGTTCCGTTCGCCGCTCGCGCCGGGCTGGATTTGGCCACCGAAGCGGCCGGCATCTGGGCCGAGGACGCGGACCTGGTCTACGTCGAAAACGATGAAGCTGTCGCCAGCAACGGCACGGCCGTCCGCTGGGGTTACCTGTTTTTCAGCGAATCCCGCGGCCGGGCGCGCGGCTATACCATTCGTGACGGAGAGATCCTCGAAGCGGCTGATCTCGATTTCGAACTCGACGCTCCGCCCCTGGACGCTGACTGGGTTGACAGCGGTGTGGCCCTGGCCGCCGCCGAGGAAAAAGCCGGCCGCGCCTACCGCACCGAACACGGCGGCCGCCTGGAAAGCATGCTGTTGATTCGCGGCGCGTTTCATGACGGCGATCCGGACGCCAGCACCTGGGCGCTGGTCTACACGGCGGATGGCGAACCGGCCCTGACCATCGTGGTGGACGCCCATGAGGGCAAGGTCGTCCGGAAGTGGAAGGGATAACCATGCTGCGTGAAACAATGCTGATGGGAATGATCTGTCTGGTGGTCGGATCGGTCGCCCCGACGGTGGGGGCCGACGAACAGACCGTCGAGAGGACCGAGGTCAAAACCCGAAAAACCGCCAAGCGGAACCATGACAGCCTGCGTTTCCTGCGGGACAACCGCGATTTTCTGCGGGCTCAGCTGGACCGCCTGCGCCTGGAGACCAAGTGGGAACGGCGCGGCGCGGCCGAAGGCCTGGACCCCCGTTTTCTGCGTCTTTCAGAAATGGCTGCGGCCATCGCCGCCGCCCGCGATACGGTCGATCACGAAGGAGCCGAGCTGGAGCGCCGGCAACTCATGGAAAGCGTGGCCCAGCTACAGGACCTGGAGATGCAGCTCGACCTGATGGACAGCCTGCTCGTCGACCAGGGCGCCCGGTTGACCTGGGTGGAGGAAGATTTCCTGGGTCGCCAGGAGACCGCTCTGGTGATTCTCGTGAAAGGAAACACCGGCACCGCTGCCCCGGGAAGCCTGGTCATCACCGACGGGGAAGAGAGCCTGATTGTCGCACTGGACGAAACCCAGCGCGCGTCTCTGGCCCGAGGGGGCATCCTGCAAATCGACCACCGGTTGGTGGAACCACGGGCGCACACTCTCACCGTGGCGCTGGCCGGCGGCCCCTGGGACGGCCATGGGGAAACCGTCGTTCAGATCGATGCCCCCCGCGACCAGATGACCTTTCTGGAACTGGATCTTTCCAACCTCGATCCGCAGCAGCCCTCCGTGGCTCTCGGTGTGGACGTGTGGCAGCGATGATCCGCACCGGAATCATTCTTCTACTCTTTTGGGCGTCGGTTGCCTTGGCGACTGATACCGTGCCGTCCCCCAGGGACTTGACCGATTGGCACCTGGGGCGAGCGGTCGATCTCTGGGTGTCGGGCGATCTCCACGGAGCGGCCGCCCATCTCGAAGAGATGGACGTTGGCCGGAATGCGACGACGCCCTCGAGCGATCGCGCGGCCTTCCTGCTGGCGGTTGCTTATCTGCGGCTGGGTGATCGCGAAGGTCTCTCTGGCGTGGTGGACATCGCCGCCGATCCCAACGGATCGTCCTGGCGTCGTTGGGTGGCCTATCTCGGTTTGCTCGAATCCAGTGGGGATCCGGTCGCTGTGGACGGTTTCGCCGGGGCGGATCTTCTGGCGGCGGCGCGGCATCTGGAATCCGGCCGTCCGGACCTGGCTTATGACCTGCTCGCCGGTGAAGATGACGTGGCCACCCTGCAATTGCGCACCTTGGCCGCCGAGGCCATGGGCCGCGATGCCGACCGGGACCGGAAGCGTCTGGCCGAACGCAAACCTGAATCAAAACCCGAGGCCGATCTGATCGGCGCAGCCATCCTGGCCCTGGCCGACGACGACCTGGCGGCCGGGCACGACCCGCGGGCCCGCCTCAAGAAGATGCCCCCCGAAAGCGCTTTTGCCGCCCGGGCGGTCCATCTTTCCGCCCTGAGTTCTTTGGCCAAGGGTGACACCTTGGCCGCGACCGGCCTGCTTCAGGATCTGGTGTCCGGGTATCCCGACTACACCGACCGACGCATGGCCCTGCTGGAGTCCGGCTCATTGGCCGGAGCCGAAGGTGACTGGCCCGGAGCCCTGGCCCGATACGAAACGGCCGAAGCCGATCTCGCCGAGGAACACCTCGAACTGAAGGCTCTCCAGAATTCCTCTGATGAGGCCTGGAAAATCTGGGAAGACCAGCACAACTGGCGGCAGGAAATACGGCTGGATACCGGAGCTGCCCGCCACACCCTGGATGAAGCAGTGCTGACTGCTCTTGATCTCGGGAATGACGACCGTCCTGCTCGCCCGGACGCCCTGTCCGCGTTGTCCCCTTCCACTCCTTTGGGCCGGGTCCTCCAAGATCAGCCCACGGCCGAGGAATGGCTCCAGGTGCGATCGTTGCAAACGGAAATGGCCGCCGCTGGTGTGGCGGTTGCCGACCAGAAGTGGCAGATCCAAGATTTGAGCGTGGAGCGTTCCCGCCGGCAGGATTACCTGGATGTGGGAACCCTTCGTGCCACCACCGCGGCCGACACACTGGCCGCGGCCGTGGCCCGGCTCGACATTTTGCTAGGGCGTCTCGACACCGCGCTGAACAACCTGGACTCCGCGCGCGATCGGGCTCTGGCGCGATTCGGAAACCGCTGCCTGACCATGGCCACGGAGTTGCGCCGCAATCTGCTTTACCTCGAAGCGGTGGGGCACTTCCATCTCGGCGGTCCCGCGAAAACACCGGCCCCTCCGGCGGGAATCCCCTCCCTGAATGAGTTGCTTGGTTTCGAAGCGTCGCTGGCACTGGAAATGGAATCTTTCCTGACCACCTTCGACGCCCGCAGTGAAGATCTGATCAACCGATCTCACGCCCTGGTCTGGCGGCCCCGTCTCGAGGAACAGACTCCGGCGCTGCGCACCGCCCTGGCGGCCGAACTATCCCGTGCCCAGCTGGCGGCTGTGGGCATCGACCTGGAGAAGGAACGGCTGGCCAATGACCCTGCCTGGCGGGATGCCGTGGCCCATCTTGACATTTTGGTGTCCCGGTCCGATTCCCTGGCCACCACCCATCGGGACCTGAAAAGGACCGTGGCCATCAACGTGGCCAACCGGGGATTGGCGCGGCTCGATGCCGAGCGCGAGGCGATCGCCCTTCACGCCGCCGACGCCGCCTTCTGGCTCGCTGCCTCTGCCGATGGGGACGAAACCGAGACCGCCCGCACCACTCGCACCGCGGCCCTGGAACGACACCAATCTTTCCTCGCCGACCACCCGCAGGCCGGCACGCGGAGTGAGATCCGATTCCGCCTGGCCGACCTTCACCTCATGCAGGCCCGCGACGATTTCCGCGAACACATGGCTTCGTTCCTGGGCGAAAACCCCTCGGCCGACGCCCTGCACGACCGCGGCCTGGCGCCCTTCGTTAACACGGCCCCGGCGGTCGCCCTCTTCGGCGCCATCCTGGCCGACGACCCGAGTTACGCCCATCGCGATGCCGTCTTGTTCAGCCTGGGGATGATCCTTGCCGATGACGGGCAAAGCGAAGGTGAAGCGCGACTGACCGAACTGGTCGCCGGCCATGCCGATTCCCCCTACGCCCAGGAAGCTTGGCTGCGTTTAGGAGATGTCGGTTTCGATCGCAAGGATCTGGCTGCGTGTCGTCAAGCCTATGGACGCGCCGCCGAGGGAACCGATCCCGACCTGAAGGCCATCGCCCTGTACAAGCTGGGCTGGGCCCGCTTCGAAGACGACATGTTCGCCGCGGCTGCTGACGCCTTTGGAGAATTGATGGACAGCGGCGTCCCGGACGACAGCGAACGGGCGCCCCAGGACCTGACCGACGAAGCCAAGGAATACCTGGTGCGATCCCTGGTCCGGGCCGGAGGCGCGAAAGCTTTTGCATCTCATTTCGACCGGAACAGCGACCGCCCCTACGCGGCGGACATCCTGCATGACATGGGTGCGGTGGACCGCCGCTTCAGCCTGTATGCCGAGGCCGTGGCCTGTGACAAGTTGTGGCTCGAACGCTATGGCACCGATCCCAGAGCCCTGGAAGTGGCCGAACGCCTGGTGGATTCGCACCACGGCATGGAACGACCCGACGAAGCGCTGGCCGCCTTGCTGACCCAGGCACCTCGTTTCCTGGACGGCAGCCCCTGGCACCAGGCCAACAAGGGTGCGGAGCTAAGGGTCGCCGGCCGGACCTTCGCCCAGGAAGCCTATCGCACCGCGGCCACTCGTTCCCATCACACCGCCCGTGAATCAGGCGACACCGAACATTGGCGAACGGCTCTCGGGCACTATGAAACCTGGCTCGGCCACTGGGGCAGCGATGCCTCCGCCCCGCGCCTTCACTACCAGGCCGGCGAGGCGGCCACCCGCTTGGCCAGGTACGAAGAGGCCATAACCCATTTCAGCCGAGCCGCCGTCGCGGACACGGGAGACTTCGTTCTTGACGCTGCCTGGCAGACCGTCGCCGTGACCGACGCCTGGTTCGAAGAAGCCGGCGCCGACTCTCTAGCAGAGCGCCTGCTCACTTCGGGGGAAAAATTCCTGGAAGACTATCCCACCGATTCGCGGGCCGCGGACCTGCGCTGGCGCGCCGGCAACATGGCTTACGGAAATGGGTGGCATGAACGGGCCGCAGTCATCTTCACCGACTTTGAAACCTCTCATTCCCGGGACCCGCGCGCCGCGGACGCCGCCCGCTTGGTGGCGGACGCCTGGTATCAGCATCCCGATCTGAAAAAAGCTGGGAATGCCTACGAGCACGCCCTCGGTCTGGCGCGAACCGCCGGCCGGGATTCGTTGGCGACGGTACTGGCCGCCACGGTGCCCCTGGTTCGATTCCAGCACGCCGAAACCGTGGCGGCCGATTCCACTCTTAACAGCGCTGAAGCCTCGGCCCTGTTCCTGACCGTCGCCGACCGTTGGCCTGCCTTTGATCACGCCGATCTGGCTCTCTATCGGACCGGCCTGGGGTTGGCGGACACCGACGGGCTAGCGGCTGTCGCCGCCTGGGAACGATTGCTGGATGGATATCCGGACAGTGAATACGACCGCGACGCTTCGGTGGAAATCGCCCGGCTTCACGAAAAGGACGGGCGCCGGATTGAAGCCGCCGCGGCTTATGAAAATTTTTCGCGCCGTCATCCCGACGACCCGGACGCTTCCGAAGCTCTGCTGATGGCCATCGATCTGTCTGAAAAGGACCCGGCGACCACACGCCGGCGGCAGGAAGAATTCGTGACCCGCTTCGCCGGTCAGACCGAGCAGGTGATGGCCATCCGTCACGGCTGGGCGCTGAGCGCCCTAACCGGAACCTCCGCGGCCTCCATCAGCGACGATCTTTCCAGCTACCTGGCCGCGGCCGCGGTCCATCCCGAATGGGCCGACCCGATGGTGCTGGCCGAGGTCGACTATCGCTCCGCCGAAACCGCTTACCAGGACTACTTGAAAATCGGCCTGACCCAGCCGCTGACCGCGTCCCTGGAAATCAAGAAGGCGCGCCTGGAAGAGGTCATCGGTCTGTACAACCGCTGCGTCCAGCAGGGCGTTCGGGAATTTTCCCACGCGTCGGCTCATCGCATCGGGTCTGCCATCGTTCATTTCGGCGACGCCTTGAAGGCCAGCGAAAGGCCCAGTGATCTGAGCGGCGACGACCTGTTCACCTACGAGGAAGTTCTCGAGGAACAGGGTTGGTCCTTCTACTCCCGGGGTGAAGAGGCCTGGACCCAGTTGCTGAAACAGAACCGGAACAGTGACGACGATCCCGGCGCCTGGATCGCCCGCACCCAGGAAGCCCTGTGGCCGCGGGTGGCTCAGCGCTTCATGCACCAGCCCGAAGTGGAGTACCCGCTGGTGGCGGCGGCGGCTCCGGCGAAGGCTTTGGAAATCACACGGAGCGAGCCTTGAAAGAGGCACGGTGCTTGCAGTTAACCCGGAATATCCCGGTTCTCAATCAGGCTGTTTCCTTCGTAAACGGCCTCCTGGGGCCGAAAACAGGAGAATTTAAGTCGTGTACCTCTCCTTGAAAAATGCACGCCCAATGCGGCCCGCATCCGCGGCGATCTTGCGCCGTGCCCGGGTCGTTTCCCTGTTGATTTTTGCGATGGCATTGTCAGCTTGCAGCGGCCGTGCGCCGATGCCCGAAACGGATCCCGCGGCGGACCTGGCCGAAGCCCAGGCGGGCCGGATGAACCAACCCGGCGAACCCTACTGGCCGTTCCGGTTGGCCAGTCACTACGCCGACGCAGGGATAATGGCGCAAGCGCATACACAGCTGGACAGCACCCTGGCCCTCGATGACCGCTACGAGCCCGCCATCGCTCTGCGCTCCAAACTGTTTTTCGATGAGGGGCGCCATCAACCGGCCATCGATTTGCTGAGTAATCATCTGGACCAAAATCCCCAAGCAGACGACGCGTTGCGCGCCGCCCTGGCCCTGCACCTGGACGCGATCGGCGCCTGGGAGGAATCGGATGCGGCCCTGGCCGCCTGTGGCGATGGGTCGGCCGAGGTCATCACCGTGCGGACCTTCCTCGGTCTTCGCGGGGAAGATCCCCTGGCGGCGACCGACGAAGCCGAACAAGCGCTGAAGGCCGATCCGGAAAGTGCGGTCAACCTCAACAACCACGGCATCGCCCTGTTGTATGGGGGAAGGCCCGCCGAAGCGAGGAAGGCTTTTTTGGCCGCGCTGGAGCGCGACGGCGAACTGTCCGGGGCCCTGTACAACCTGGCCATCGTGGACACCTACTACTTCTACGACGAAGAAGCCGGCCGGCAATGGTTTGCCCGGTACAGCGAGCTGGCCAGCGATGATCCCGACGACCTGGCCACGGTACTCGGCGTGACCGTGACCGCCGCGGCCCGGGAGGACCAACGATGATCCGCAACATTTTGATCCTGGCCCTGGTGGTAGGAACCACCGCCGTGGCCGCCGAGCCCGACCAACAAGAACCAGTCCAGACCCTGGACTCCATCACCATCGAAGGCGAGGTGGCGGTGCCCCAGGTTCTGTTCATCACTTCGCGCGAACACCCGCGCCATCCTCAAGACCTGGGCCTGGCCTTGCGCCCCGACGCCCTGACTGTGGCTCGGCGCGTGGCCGGACCCGATAGACTCGTCGTGATCGACGACTGCGTTTCCCGAATGATCAAGGAGCAATGACCATGAATCCCGTTACTGCGTTCGCGAATTTTTTCACCGGCGGCGGCCCCTTCATGTATGTGATCCTGGCCGTGGGCCTGCTGTGCCTGGCGCTCATCGCCGAGCGCTTCTGGGAGATCGGCCGCGCCGCGCGCATCAACTCCCGCAAGTTCGGCGACGATCTGCTGCGCTGCGTCACCAACAACGACCGGCAGCAGGCCTATGACCTTTGCCGCAAAGTGAAGGGTCCGGTCTCCGCCGTGGCCATGGGCATCCTGAGCCGAAACGCTTCCGACGAGGAGAAACTGCACGCCGCCGCCGACGCCGAAGCGTCCGTTGCGTTGCCGCCCTTGTCGCGCCGCCTTTCTTTCCTCGGCTTGCTGGCGAATTCGGCCACGTTGCTGGGTTTGCTGGGTACGATTTTCGGCCTTACCACCGCTTTCAGCGCCGTGGGCGCCGCCGACCCTTCGCAGCGTTCGGCCTTCCTGGCCGCGGGCATCAGCCAGGCTTTGAACACGACGGCCTTCGGCCTGATAGTCGCCGTGCCGGCCATGCTGGCTCACGGTTTTCTGGTCAGCCGGGTGGATGCCGTGGTCGAGCAGGTGGATGAAGTGAGTGTCCGCCTGGTCAAGGCCCTGTGCCGCCGTCAAGCCGGAACCCCGAACACCCAGAAGAAGGCGGCCTAGGAATGTCCGCCCGAGCCAACACCCGCAGCCTGCGGTCCCATGTCGAAGATGACCTGGAGATCATGCCGCTGATGAACCTGTTCGTGGCGCTGATCCCCATGCTGCTGATCTCGGCCGTGTTCTTGAACGTGACCGTGATCGACATGAAAGCCCCGCCCCCGGGTGAAACCGTGGCCCAGGATCCCGGCGAAGCGCTGGGGCTGACGGTGGCCATCGAAGACAACAGTTTTGTTCTGGCCGGCCATGGCCTGGACCGCAAGGAGATTTCCCGCGGGGACGAAAAGGCCTGGGACAAGCTGAGCATGGCTTTCCAGGTGATCGTGGCCGCCTATCCCATGAACGAGGACGTGGTCATCCTGTCACGGGACCACACCAGGTACGACGACATCATCGCAGTCATGGACTCCGCGCGCGACGCGGGGCTGCCCAAGGCCTCGTTGCTGGGCGCTGACTGACCGAACGGAGATTCAGGTGGCGAAAAAGTTCCGCAAAAAAGGACGCCGCTCCGGCGGAGGCAAGCTCCAGCTGAGGATGACCTCCATGATGGACATCCTGACGGTGCTGCTTCTTTTCCTGTTGAAAAGTTTCGTGGTGGAGGGCGAGGTCATCTCGCCGGTGCCCGGGGTTAACCTGCCCGAGTCCACCAGCGACCAGTCGCCCCAGTCGGCGCTGGTGGTGGCCGTGTTCGACGACACCATCATGATCGACGGACGCGAAGTCGCCAAGATTTCGGATGCCAATGCCCAGGGCGATTTGATGATCGGTACGCTCGGCCTTGAGCTCCAAAGGGTCCGCGCCCAGGAACTGGATCTGGCGCGCCGTCGGGGAACGGCGGAGCAGCCGGGTCGCATCGCCATTCAGGGGGACCAGGGCATCAATTTCGAGATACTCGAACGCGTCATGCACACCTGCAACCAGAACGGCTATACCGACATTTCCCTGGCCGTGATCGGAGCTTCCTAGCATGAGCGCCGTCGCCAATCCGCTGAAGGTTTACCAGCAGCCCCTTGTGGGCGGCATCGAAGGGGCGCTGCGCCATTGCCTGGTCGGGGCCGGCGTGTTGGGCCTGATTACTTTGGTGATGATCTTCCTGGCGCCGCCTTTACCGGTTCGTGACCTCAGCCTGGATGAAATGCCCGAACGCTACGCCAGATTGATCCTGGACAAACCCGAACCCGTGGTTTCGGCTCCGGCCGCGGACACTCCGGCCACACGGATCGAAATCCCCGAGGCCCCGCCGGCTCCCGAGCCGACGGTGGCGAAAAAGCCCCAACCCAAAACGATCCCCGAACCTGTCAGGCGCGCCGCGGTCAAACCCAAAGTTGCTCCGGACAAGGGCGTTCAGGGTCGCAAGAGGGCCACCGAAGAAGTGACCCAGAATCTGGCCCAGGTCACCGGATCCCTGGACAAGGCGCTCGACGATCTGACCAGCGCCCTGCCCACCGCCGGCGCGGGCGACAAGGCATCCCAGAAGAAACCGACCAAAAGGCGGCGGGGAACGCGTGGCGGACGAGGCTCGGCCCAGCTGGCTTCGGTTTCCGGAGTGGGCGACCTGAAGACGGCCGACATCGGAGGCACATCGTTGTCCACCGACGCAGTGGCCATTGCCGGCATCGCCGACCTGAGTTTTGGTGATGGAGGCGGAGGATCCGGAAGCGGTGGTTCAGGCGCTGGCGGGTCAGGTGCAGTCGGCCGCAGCAACCAATCTCTTCTGGCGGTGGTGCGCCGGTATGCCCCGGGCATCCAGTTTTGTTATGAAAACGAGCTTAAGCGGAACGCCGGCCTTCGCGGCAAACTTGTGGTCAGCCTGACGGTCGCGGCCAGCGGCCGGGTGACCGACGTGTCTGTCGTCGAAAACTCCCTCGGGTCCGATGCCGTGGTTGGATGCGCGGTGGAACAGATGCACGGTTGGGTTTTTCCGGCCATCGAGGCGGGGACCAGCACGTTCAAGGCTCCGTTTGTTTTTACTCCGCCAGATTGATCCAAAGATATTTGCACACTCTTGAGCCTAGTTGGCCTCTTCCAAAATTTCTGTTTGACGGGCGACCCGGACCAGGACAACTACCAAACGGTCTTCTTCGATATTGTACACGATGGCAAAGTCCCCCGACTTCAACAGCCAGAATCCCTCGCCCAGCTCCTCGGCGTCTTCACGGCGAGGGGCGAAGGCCAGGGAATCAATGTCTCGGCCCAAGTCGAAAAAGATGTGTTGCTCTAAATTGTTGATATCGTCAGCGACCTCGCGGAGCAACCGGATTTTATATATGGCGCTTCGCATC
>RCNC010002736.1_pt1 | contig 11676 bp, 7 predicted proteins | sample 2041301 | NCBI WGS metagenome assembly RCNC01 (sample SAMN09708231, study PRJNA481090) | Marine sediment metagenome, whole genome shotgun sequencing project. | biome: marine sediment; feature: ocean; material: sediment; isolation source: Sewage treatment plant 13A marine sediment (STP13A) ... | reverse complement strand
CCACGCGATCCCGTTGGCCCAGCCCGTGCCCAAGACTTTCAGGATCGCCTCTTTGGCCGCAACCCGCCCCGCCAATCAGTCCACCAAGGATCAAGCCAAAGGTGGCACAGGCCATCGCCAACTCCATCACCCCGGCAATATTTTGCACATCGGCAAAGCGTTCGGCATAGGCGGCCCCGGTACCGTGACCACCGGACAAGGTGATTGAAGAGCTCAATAAACCGACCAGGGGGTGAAGGTCCATGCCGAGGGCGGCCGCCACACCGAGTCCGTTCTGGACGATAAGATAGATGCAGCATATGCCGGCAAATAATAGAAGTCGCGGTCCGCCCCGGGCGAGTAAGCGCAAATCTGCACCGAGGCCAATGGTAGTAAAGAAGGTGCTGGTATTCATGGCGAAGTTGAGTCCGCGCCCGAAGGCGAGGCCGTAGTTGTCCAGGCCGCTGCGGATGTTGCCGTCATCCCACCAGAAATCCGAGCCCGCCACATCGGTCAAGGCAAAGGCCGCCGGGTTGAACAGGCCGGCCACGGGCCCGCCGGTGACACTGGGGCTCTGGGGCAAAAACCAGCTGTCACTTTTGTAGTCCAGGAAAGGCGAAGTGGCCAGGGCTGTGGTGGCCATCAGAAGCATCAGGCCAAACACCAGGCCGGCGCGCAGGCGAACGGAATTCATGGAAACCCTCCGGTTATTTTTTCAGGCCATGCCGACGCATGACTTTCAACAGACTGCTGTGGTCGGCCAACCCAAGCTGGGCGGCCGTTTTGGTGATGTGCCAATCGTTGCGTTCGAGAGCTGTGAGGACGATCTGGCGTTCGGCGGCGATTTTCTGATCTTTCAGGGAGCCGCCCGGCAAGGCCATAGACGCCCCGCCGAGACCCGTGGTTACCGCTTCGGTCGTGCCGTCGCCAATGCCCTTGGGCAGCAGGTCGGGCGTGATCACATCGTCGGTACCGGCGATGACCAGCCTTTCGATGACATTGCGCAGCTCGCGCACATTGTTGCGGGACCAGGGGTGGGCCTGCAGCCTTTTCAGGGTTTCGGGCGCCAGGGTCCGGGCGCGCACACCAAATTTTTCGCAGACCAGGCCCAGAAAGTGCACCGCCAGGATGGGCACGTCACTCAAACGTTCGCGCAGCGGCGGCACCGTCACGATGTGGGTGTTCAGGCGGAAGAGCAGGTCCTGCCGGAAAGTGCCGGTGGCAGCTTCGGCGTCCAGGTCGCGGTTGGTGGCCGCGACCACCCGGGTATCAACCTTGATGCCCTGATGGGAACCGAGGCGGGTGACGATCGCGTCTTCCAGCACGCGCAACAGCTTGGCCTGGGCCGCGGCCGGCAATTCGCCGATTTCATCCAGAAACAGTGTGCCACCGTGAGCGGTTTCGAAGGCCCCCTTGCGGGTGCGGTCCGCGCCGGTGAAGGCGCCTCGCTCGTGACCAAATAGTTCGGATTCGACCATGGTGTCGGGCAAGGCGGCGCAATTGATGGCCACGAAAGTGCGGCCCTTGCGCGGGCCGGCATCATGCAAACGCCGGGCGACGAGTTCTTTGCCGCTGCCGCTTTCGCCGAGGATCAACACCGGGCTGGGAATGGTCGCCAATTTGTCGATCTGGTCTTTCATGGCGCTGGCGGCCCGGCTATCACCGATGAGAGGCGAATCGTCACCGCTCTGGCGCCGGTACCGACTCACTTCACTGCGCAGGCTGGCCCAGGCCAGGGCATTTTCCACTTCGCGCACCACGCGCTCGAGGGGCTCGTCCTTGGCGATAAAACTGTAGGCCCCAAGCTTGGTCGCGCGTACGCAGCGGTCGTAGCTGCCGGTGCCGGTGTAGACCAGGATGGGCACTTTGTTTTTCTGGCGCTTCAAGGTGGCCAATACTTCGAAGCCATCAACGCCGGGCATTTCCAAATCGAGAATCACGCAGTCGGGCGCCTCGGAGGCGATCAGGGCCAGGCCTTCACTGCCGCCGCCGGCGGTCATGGTGTCGAAACCGCCCAGCCGTTTGAGGTCGTAGGCATACTGGTCACGCATGGCGGCGATGTCATCGATAATCAGGATCAGGCTCATTCTGCACTCGTTTCAGGGGGCGGAAAAGACAGCGTAAAGGTCGTCCCATAGCCGGGCTCGCTTTGCACCCGGATGGTGCCGCCGCAGTCGCCGATCAGGCGCCGCACATTGCTCAGGCCCAAGCCTGTGCCCTGCTCGCGGGTGGTGAAAAAATCGGTGAAAATGGCGTCCAGGTTTTCGGCCCCGATGCCCTCGCCGGTGTCCGAAACACTGACCATGATCCGCAATTCGTCCAGGTTCGGGTCCTCATCCACCGTGGCGTCGACCGTGACGGTGCCTTTTCCATCAGGCAGACTTTCGAGCGCATTGCGCACCAGATTGTCGAAGATGCGCCGCAGGCTGATCGGGTCGGCCATGATCGGTGGCAGGCTCGACGGCACCGCATTGACCAGCTGGGCCTGATGGCCGGTGCCGGGGTCGGCCAGCACCGCGGTGACGATCTCATCGAGATGACAACGCTCGGGCGCGCGGCCGCCGCTGAGTTTGGCGTAGTGAGTCGCCAATTCTTCCAGGTAGGCCAAGCCCCCTTCGAGGGTCTCGCGGCGCTCTGCATATACGGTGGTCAACTCGTCGGGTTGCTTCTCGCTGACTTCGGACAAATGCCGCAGCACGTTGCGCAAGGGCGTGATGCCGTTGCGGATGTCGTGGTTCACCTGCCGGGCCATCTCGCCCATGGTGGCTTTCTGTTCGGCGCTGCGCAGGCGGGCGACGCCGTTGCGCAGCCGCACGGTCATTTCGCCCAGCAGGCGGGTCAGGCGGCCCACTTCGTCCTTGCGCGTGGATTCGAATTCGATGTCGAGGCGGCCCAGATCCAGATCTTTGGTGCGGGCGGCCAAATCGCGCAGGGGCTTGCTGACCCGTCCGGCCAGCAGGGTGGCCAGCAGGGTGGCCAGGCCAGCGGCCAACAGGAGGATCAGGCCCAGCCTCAGGTTCATGTCGCGCAGCAGCTGGTGCAGGTCGGCGCGGTCGTGGGTCACCAGCAGGCGCGCGTTGTCGAGCTCGCCGTCCCAGATCAAGGGCAGATGTTCCGATTGCACGATGATGCCGTCGCGGCGCAGGCGGTACTCTACCTCGAGCACATCCTGGAGTGCATCTTGGCCTTCGCCCAGACGTTTGACCAGACCGTCGCCGGTGGCCAGGAAACCGTCGGGCCAGACGATGGCCAGGGCCAGGTCACCGTCGCGGTCCAGGCCGCGCAGGCGTTCGGCGTCCATCAGTTTGCCCCCCACCAGATGGAACGTGCGGCCGCCCACGGTGACGGGCCGGCTGCGGCCCAGAGCCAGGAAACTGTTTTGGGGCGTGCGCGCGCTGATCAAGGCCTGGCCGCCGGGGGCGCGGTCCAGCAGCAGGGGCAGGCGGGGGTCCATCTGGCCGTGGGCCGAGGGGAAATGGCCCGAGCTGATCACTTCGCCCGAGCTGGCCTGGATCTGCAACAGATCCAGATTCATCAGGGACATCTGGCGTGGGGCAAAGTCGCGCAGATAAATGTTCAGGTCGGGACGGGTGCCGCTGACCGCCAGGCGGAACGTATTGTCGGCGGTGATGGTCTCGGCCAGGGCGTCCAGCAGCGTGGCGACCGAGAGGCTTTGGCGGTCGAGGTCGTCGCGCGCGAGGGCGAGCTGGTTGGCGACCCGGCTGGTGTCCAGGTCGGTGAAGCGGTCTTCGATGACCGTGCCGATCACGCGAATTGCCAGGGCCAGGGGCAAGACGGCCAGCAGGATGGTGCCGATGAGGATTTGTCCGCGCAGGTTCACGGGGTCGCTTTCGGTTCGGTCGGGGCCTGCGCGCGGCCGAGGTCGTGTAGCAGGGGCGTGCCGTCGTAGGCGAGGTGCAGGCCGGCCAGTTCACCGCGCACGATCAGCCAGTCGCGGCCCAAAGCCAGGGGGTAGACGGTGCCGGCGCTGGTGAGTTCTTCGGCGGGCGAGCGGGCACCACCGGCGGTCAGGTTGTGGGCCTGGACCAGGGTTTCGGCGGGGCCCGGTTCGGGGCGGGCCAGGCCGGCTTTCTGCAGCCAGGCGGCGCGTCCCATCAGGGCGGCCAGTTGCAGGCAACCGGTGGGAAAGAGTTGATCCTGGCAGATCACGAAGGCGCCGGCCATTTGCCACTGCAAAGCCAGGCTCAGGTCAGCGTGGCCCAGTCCAGCAATGCGGGCGCCCGAGCCGGACAAATGGCTCAGTCGTCCGGCGAGCTCGGCGGCGGCCGGGTCGGCGTTCAGGTAGGCGATGGTCTGGGCGTCGAGGCCATATCGGGCCAGCTCCGAATCCCGGGGCACGGCGCTGGGGATGGAGATGGGGCCGCTGAGCTGGGGGCAGGCGTTGCCGCCGCTCACCGGGAACATGATCTGGTCCCAGTCGCGGGCCGAGATGCTCGTCACATCCCGCGAGACCCGCAGGTCAGCCGCAGCGCCGACCCAATGGGCCGTGCCGCGGGTATTGGTCTGCGGTGGGCACACCAGCAGGTACAGGCGTTCCCAGGGCAGGGGCACGGTGGAAAACCCGGGCGCCTCATCGAAAAAGCCGACCGTATCGAGATCCCGGGCCAGAGCCAGATCGATATCGGAAGCCACCAGATCGCGGGGGTCCACCTGGGGCGTGACCCGGAAGGTGAGGGATTTCCAGGCCGGCGGCAACGGGTGGCTGGTATTGGGTTGGCATTCCAGCAGGGGCCGGGGCGCGGGGTCCGAAGCGCGCAGGCGGGCCGGGCCGGTGCCCACGGGCCAGGTCCAACCCGGTTGCCGGAGGGCCACCGCGGCCGCCGGATGGGCCAGCATCAGCGGGAAGCGGGCCTGGGGTTCGGGCAGTTGCACGGCCAGGCGCCGGGCATCGACAGCGGTGATGCTGCTGGCGCGGGCGTTGATCCAGCTCCAGGGCGAAGCGCCGGCAGGTCGGTCGTCGGCGGTCTGGTTGGCGGCCTGGTTGGACGTCTGGTTGGACGACCAGGCGCGGCGCACGTCTTCGGCCGTGACCCGGGTGCCGTCCCAAAAGCGGGCGCCTTCCCTGAGGGTGAAAATCCAGGTCGTGCTGTCGGCGGTGCAGGTCCAGTGTTCGGCCAGACCGGCGCTGGCGGTGCCGTCGCAGGCCACGTTGACCAGGGTTTCGTACAACTGGGCAAAGACAACCCGCTCGGCCCGGTTGTGGGGCACCGGTGCGTGTTTGGGCCGGACTTCATCGGTCAAGGCGAAGGTGAAGTGTCCGCCGGGTTCGGCCGGCTCGCCGAGCACGTCGCAGCCCGCGCGGACAGTGCTCAGGCCGCCTTCAGCGGCACGCCAGCGATCGGGCACGACCCGGGCCGAATCCTGGGCCTCGCCACCGCCACCTGAGCCGGCGCAGCCTGACAGCACGAGCAACAACCCGACCATCGCGGCGGTCAGGGTGAGCTGGGGGCTTGATGGAAGGCGAAATACCGACATCAGGACTCTCTTTTTCGGGGTGGTGCCAAGCCTGAGAATGGACCTCCGCGCGTGCCCTGACAACAGGAAATGGCAGCGGGGGTTCCCGGGCCGGTGATCCGGTCGAGCCTTTTGGTGACGGACAGGCCTTCACGTTATATGCTTGGCGCGAATTTCCGGGTGAAATTTTCCGGTCAAATTTCCCGGTGAAGACCACGCCCGTACCCGACCGCAATGAGGGGATCATCCGGCTTGAACAATCCGCGTTGCCCGGCCTGCCAGCAGGCCTTGCCCTGGTGGGACACCCTGAAAAAGCTGTTGGGCCCATCACGGCAGAACCGGGCCCTGTGGGGTGTGGTGTGTTTTTCGTGCGGAGCGGACCTGAAAGTGCCCAATACGCGGGTGCTGCTCATTGCCGCGGCCGGTGTGTTTTTTGGCAGCCAGACTTCGACCCTGTTGGTTCTGAGTGAAATGAGCGAGACCGAATTCTGGTTGGCGAAACTTTGGCTGATCGTCGGGTTTTACGCCATCGCCGTCTTCATTCTGCTGAAACTGGAGCCCCTCGAATGAGTCGAAAACGAGATGTGCGGGCCATGTTCGTCGTTCTGGTGGTGATCCTGGCGGGCCTGATTTTTGGTTCCCCGACACCGGCCGACGCCATGGTGCCCGAAGATCTGCTGTCCATGCGCACGGTGGGCCTGTTGGGCGTCAGTCCCGAAGGTGACTACTTGCTGTACAGCCTGGCCGCCTGGGACGAGGCTGCCCGCGCCAATAAGAGCACCCTCTACCGCCGCGATCTGGTCACAGGCAAAGACCAGCTTCTGTTCACGCCCGAAGATAATTCGTCGGGACCGGTGATCCGGCCCGATGGGGCGGCGATCGCCTACCTGCGTGCCGGCGATGAGGGTACGGAAGTCTGGCTGATGGACAACATGGGCGGCGACCGGGTTCGCCTGAGCAATGCCGCCGGCAACTTTGGCGCGCTGCACTGGGCGCCCGACGGCACCGCCCTGGCCTGGGTGGCCAGTGGGCAGGCCGGTGACTATGAGGGCGATCCGGGGCACTACGTGGTGGCCGACAACATCGGTTTCCGGCATCTGGGCGCAGGGTATCGTGAGGGTTCGCTGCGGCAGTTGTTCGTCATGGATCTGGCCAATGGCGACGTGCGGCGGCTGGTCAACGGTGACCTGGATGTGCGCTCGCTGAGCTGGTCGCCGGACAGCCGGCAGTTGGTTTTTTCGGCCAAGCGCCAGGCCGATCTGGGCCTGAACCTGAACAACGATTTGTGGCGGGTGGCGCGGCTGGGCGGCCAGCCGGTGCAGTTGACAACCAACCCCGGCGACGACCGGGATCCGCAGTGGCACGCGCCCGACAGCATCGCCTACCTGCGGGCCACCGAACCGCTGTGGGAAACGGCGCCCAACGCGGTGGCCGAGCTGAACCCCGCGCAGGGTGAGGCCGGCGGCCTGAAGCTGCACGGCGAGGACTTCGACAATTATTTCTGGAAATACACCATGTCCGACGGTGTGCCCTACATTTTGGGCAGCCGGCGCGGTTGCCTGGATCTGGTGCGCCTGGGCCGAAGCGGACCCGAGTTCTTGACCGACGGTGGCCACGACTACTGGTCGTTCCACATTGTGAACCGGCAGGTCTATTTGCAGGGCGTGGGGCAGACCCTGCCCGGCGCCATCATGCAGGTTGATCTGGCCGAAAAAATCATGGGCCCCCACCGGCCGCGCATTCTGATTGATCCGAACCGGGATTGGCGCCAAAAGGTGGGCCTGGTCGAGCCCGAGCCGTTCGCCGTCACGGTCGAAGGCCGCGTTGTCGAAGGTTGGTATTTCAAACCGGATCATCTGGAAGAAGGCCGCCCGGTGCCCACGGTGTTGAGCATTCACGGGGGCCCGCAGTGGATGTATGGCGGCTATTTCCTGCCCGAGTTTCACATCCTGACCCAGTTCGGCTATGGCGTGGTGATCTGCAATCCGACCGGCAGCATGGGCTACGGGATCGAATTCATGAGCGAGGTGCGGGGCGACTGGACCGGCCGGCCGGCGCGCGAAGTGCTCGCGGCGTTGGATCAGGCGGTGGCCGAGGGCTGGGCCGATCCCAATCGGCTGGCCGTCATCGGCGGCAGTTACGGCGGCCATCTGGGCGCGGCGTTGACCACTCAAACCGACCGCTTCAAGGCTGCGGCCCTGGACCGGATGTTCCCCGAGACGATCTCTTTCTGGGGCACGACCGACGAAAAATGGTTCCCCGAATGGGAGTTCATGGGGCGGCCCTGGGAGCCCGAAGCCCGCGAAGTCTACCTGCGCAATTCGCCCTACGAAGAGGTGGCTTCGGTCACTACGCCCACGTTGATCAGTCAGGGCATGGGCGACTACCGCTGCCTGGTGGCCGGGGGCGAGATGTGGTTCTCGGCCCTGCAGTCCCTCGGCGTGCCGTCGCGATTGATCCGCTTTGAAGACGAAGGGCACGGCGTTCGCAATCCGGCCAATCTGGTTTTTTATCACAACCAGATGCTGAACTGGTTTGACACGCATGTGCTCGGTCCGATAGAGCCGGAAGGGGTGAACGGGCTGCATGATTGAGGATCCTCGCGTACCCGCTTCGGGGGCCAAGCGCCTGAGTCTGTGGTTGATGGCCGCAGCGATGGTGCTGGTCATCGGGCTGAAGTCGTATAGCCCACCGGTGGCCGGCGTGCCCTGGCACTATTTCGGTTGGCCTTTGCTGATCGCCGGCGTGGCGATAGCCCGCTGGAAACAAGCGGACCGTTCGTGGTGGCAGACCACGGTGCTGCTGGCCTACCTGATCGGGCTGTTGTTCGTCACCCGCATCGACGGCGATACCACCGATGGTCACGTGCTCGAACTGGCCTTGATGCTGGGCGTGGGTGTTCTGGTGGTGCCGGCCTTGCTGGCCAAATACTGGATGCGCCAGCCATTGGACTACAGTTGGTTCAACGGGCGCTGGACTCCAAAAATGTGGATCTGGTTGCCGGCCGGATTTGTCCTCGGCTTCGTTTTCATGTGGCTGTACTTCAACAAGCTGACCCCGACCCTGCACCACAGTTGGCCCTTGCCGTTGACCGGCGAGCGCACCGAAGCGATGTGGCGCCTGTTCTGGGGCTGCAACTTCATCGGCATCTGGGATGAGCTGGCTTTCATCAACTTCGTTTTTGTATTGCTGAGCCGGCATTTCCGCTTCCGCGAAGCCAATCTGGTCCAGGCGGTGTTCTTCACCAGTTTCCTGCATGAGATGGCCTTTGTGGGCTGGGGGCCGGTGGTCATCTATGGCTTCGCCCTGATCCAGGGGCTGACCTATCGCCGCACCGGATCATTGTTCTATATTGTAGTCCTGCATCTGATGATCGATTCGATCCTGTTCTATATGATCGTCAACCGGTGGTATCCGGGTTGGGGGTGGCATCCGTGGTAAGGGCAGCGCAATTGGTGGTGGTGGCCTTGGTGGTCGTTATGGCGACCGCAGCGGCAGGTGCCGACGTCTGGCAGGAACTGGAAACCGGCCTGGAGATTGCCCACTTCGATTCGCGCACGCGCACCGTCAGCGCCAAAGGTGACCTGATGGTGCTGCGGGTCGAGCCCCGTATTTTTTCCCTGCAGTTGTTGGCCACCGACCGCAAGGCTGGCAAGCCTGGCCGCAACGTGGCCCAATGGTGTCGCGACAAGGGCTTGATTGCAGCGATCAATGCGGGCATGTACCAGGCCGACATGCGCACCCACGTTGGCTTCTGCCAGGTGGATGGCAAGGTGATCAACGGTTTCGCCAACGACTACCTGAGTGTGGCGGCCTTTGGTCCGGTTGATGTGGCGGACCCGCCTTTCCGGATTTTTGACCTGGATGAAACGCCCATGGACGAGGTGCTGCGCCGCTACCGCAACGTGGTGCAGAACCTGCGGCTGATCAAAAGAGGCGGCGAAAACCGCTGGCAGCCCGCAACCGATCAGTGGCGCGAGGCAGCCCTGGCCGAGGATCATCGGGGCCGGGCCCTGTTGGTCTACTGCCGCACGGCCTGGTCGATGTACGAGTTCAACGAGATCCTGCTGGCGCTGCCGCTGAATGTGGTGGCGGCCCAACATCTGGAAGGCCGCAGCCCGGCCCGCTTCTGGATCGATCATCCCCAATACAAGGCCGGCCCGGAAGCGCCTGCTCCCGGGCCGGAATTGCCCAACGTCATTGGTGTGGTGCGGAACCTGGATTCAAGCAACCAAGATTCAAGCAACAAAGACGCTAACGAACAATGACCACCCGCCCCGTCTGGGCTTCACGACCGGTGCTCATGCGTACGAGGTAGACCCCGCTGGCCGCCGCCCGACCGCTGTTGTCCCTGCCATCCCAGACCACAACCTGTGTGCCGCCGGCCATCGAGCCGGTGTGCAGCGTGCGGATGCGAGCGCCACGGGTATCGTAGATTTCCAGTTGCACATCCTGCTGGCCGGGCATGGTCAACTGCAGGCGGGACTGCGAGCCGGTCACGCCATCGAGTACGCGCAGGTTCAGGCGGCCGAAGGCACCGTCGTCGACGCCGCTACTGGTCGTGACGGTGAACGGTTCGGCCGGTGAGAGGTCCGAGCGCAGGCCCAGGCGTCCGGCCCAGGCGCGCCAGTAATAGTTGCCATCAGTCAGGTTGGGCAGGGCCCAGGCCGTTTGGCCCGTGCCTTCGGGCACGACATCGACCGTGGCGGCCAGTTGGGTGCACTCGGCGTCGCTATAGACGCGATAACCGTAGAGCAGGGTGCCTCCGAGGGGGTCGACACTGTTGTTGACCACCAGCAGGCCATTGCCGGGCACGGAGGCTCCGGCCAGGGGTGCCACGGCCACTGGTGCCGCGGGTTCGTCTCCACCGGGATCACCCAGGACCGTCACGTCGTCAACATACCAGCCATCGGCCACGACCGACTGGTCGGTCTCCACTACAAATCGGATCTGGAGTTCCTGGCCGGCATATTGGGCCAGATCCAGGTCTACCAATTGCCAACTGGCCTGGGCGCCGGTGTAGCTGGCAACGGTATTCCAGATACCGCCGGCATTCACCTGCACGCGCCCGAAATCGTAAGTGTCCTCAAGGTCGTACTTGTGCCAGAACTGCAGACGGGTCGCCTTCACCGGTGTGGTGAGGGTCGCCGAGTATGCCGTTTGGTCGCTGTAGTCGCCGCCGGGGGTGTCGGTCAACGAATTGCCGGACGAGTGGAACTCACTGCCGGTCAGGCCCCAGCCGCCATCCAGGGTCCAGTTGCCGGTTCCGGTTTCAAAGTTGTCCGTGGCAATGACAACCGGCGAGCCGATGGTGAACTGCAGGAAATAGCTGAGATCGCCGTCCGCCAGGTGCAGCACCACTTCCACCGTGGCCTGGTGGCCATTGGGGCAGCCGGCATCAACACTGAAAGGCAGCGGATTAGCCGACAAATCGGTGGTGCCCAGGCTGGGCAGGCTGCCGATGGTGCGGTTGGCGGCGGTGAATTGCAGCCAGGGATCGTCGGTCTTGATGGTCAGGTCCAGGCCCAGGATGCTGTCGTACACCGACTGGTTTTCCAGCGTGAAGCTCAGTTCGGCGCTTTCGCCCGGCAAGACCGATTTGGCCGGATTAATAATGACCGGCGTATGGGCCGCCACCCAGGTTCCCGCCACCCGCATCAGGTAAATGTGGGGCCAGATGTTTTCCTGGAACAGCTGCTGCCGCCGGCTTTCCTGAGGCCAGAAGCCATCGCTGCCACTGCCGATTTCGTTGCTGAAGGTGTAGAAGCGCGTGTGCTTGCTTTCGTCCCCGTAGTTCCAGTCAAAAGAGCCGCCATTGACCCCGTACAGGATGTTGCCCGGCTGGCCCGGCGTGTAGCCATTGAACTTGGTCATCTCGGCGGCCATGTGGTCATAGACCAGGCCGTCGGGCGTGGGGGTGCTGATGTAGCCCCAGGGATAGAGGGTCAGGTTGCTGTAGGTGTGCACGGTATCGTGGGTGCGGATCTCCCGGCTGTCGATGAAGTCCATCATGGCCTGGGTCTCGAGCTCGCTGCCCGGTCCAGGGCCGCGGTAAATGTCGCTGGCCGGATCGGGGCTGCTGCCGCTGTCGTCGAAGCCCCACTGGAAGGGGTAATTGCGGTTCAGGTCGACCCCAAAATTGGTGGGGCTGTTGACGCGCCGGTTCTTGCGCCACAAGCCGCCCCCTTCAGGATTGGTCAACTCGTTGTAGATCACGCCGTC
>RCNC010002735.1_pt1 | contig 11677 bp, 14 predicted proteins | sample 2041301 | NCBI WGS metagenome assembly RCNC01 (sample SAMN09708231, study PRJNA481090) | Marine sediment metagenome, whole genome shotgun sequencing project. | biome: marine sediment; feature: ocean; material: sediment; isolation source: Sewage treatment plant 13A marine sediment (STP13A) ... | reverse complement strand
TGACGAAAACTATATCTATATTTTTGCGATTGGTGGCCATTGCCTCGACCACTGACTGAGCGCATTAACGCTTACGGCAGCGGGCGCGCTGTAAGCGCGTCCTGCGACCAAAGGGAGCGCACTGCCCGTACTTGTTATGCATTACTTGCCAGTTTACTAATTGCATTTTCATCGAGTCGTGAATGCCTAACCTCCTCAAAGATATGACCACCGATAGATTCATAGAAATCACGTCCACTTTTATTGTCGCGAGCAACAATCCAGTCGATCCGCCCACAGCCTGTATCAAGTGCAATTGAGCAAAGATTTTTTATCAGCTCTTTACCTGCACCAGCCTTTCTGTGCTTTTCGTATACATAGAGATCATCAAGCCATATTCCTGGCTTCGCAATGAAAGTTGAATAGATGCTGTAATAGGTAGCAATGCCAATTACCCTGCCATCAATTTCGGCAACAATCGCTTTGGCTTTAGGATCAGAGGACAGAAATGCATCATGGATTTCAGTTTCTCGGGACTTGAGAGAATCAAGGCACCCATCGAAGTCCGCCTTGGCTCGAATTAGCGAAAGAATGTCACTTACATCTTTTTCTTCGATATCTCTAACAATCATAAACTCGACTCTTGGATTGCATAACGCCTGCCGCAGCGGCGCGGAAACCGTGTAGCGGTTTTGGCGTCCGGCCCCGTAGGGGCGTATTGCCGGTTTTTGTTATGTGCTTTAACCACCAACACCTCCGGCCTTTAACGTAACCAGCAAAACAACAAAGGTAAAGGGCACTGAAGCCGCCGACAAAAATAGTATCGGAACCAGATAGAATTTGAGGCCGAGAATTTTACTGCCTCGGCTTAAGCCCCGTGCGCCAACCATTAGTAAGCCGAACCCAATGGCTAAAAGGGCAGGTACTGGCACATGCTTCCACACTTCCGAGATTTGGCCGTAACTGGGAGAGCCAGCCAACAGCACCGCAACCGTCGGAGCGAGACTAGCAATGCTAAAAGCGATAGTCATGAACCAGTACGGCTTCTTCGTAGCGTTAGTAGTGGACGAGGTCATAGCACATAACAGCTAAGTATATAGACGGGTCTAAAAAAGACCCAGGCGCCGTATGTTGGGTTTTTTGAGCTGCCCACAATGAATAACCTCTCTATAAAACAACCACTTAAGAAAGAATAGCGCAATTGATCCTAAATCAATAGACGGCAGCTGAGGAAAAACTCATCATTTCTGGCCACCTTATCTGGCTTACGGGCCATAAAATATGTTTGGGTATCAAAGGCTTAGATATTCACTTCCCACAAGTTATCCACGGGTCCTCTGAAAAACGGGCTTGATAATTCGAATCGCTCAACTACTGTATATAAATACAGCTATGTAAGCCCGGAGGAGACATGGACGATATCCGTCACGCCATTCCCGCAGACCCTCTGCGCTTTATTGACCAACTGCGCAAAGACATGCGCGACAAGGGCTATGCATATCAAACCGAGAAGACCTACGTGCACTGGGTTAAGCGCTTTATCTACTTTCATGGCATGCGACATCCACGGGACATGTGTGGCGACCACATTAATCAGTTCTTGAGCGATCTTGGTTCTCAGCGTTGTTGCTCACCCGCCACACAGCGCATTGCGCTGAATGCATTGATTTATCTTTATCGCAAGTTCATGAATGTAGAGTTGGAAAGCCTCGATTTCGAAAAGGCCAAACAGCGCAGGCGCCTTCCAGTCGTCCTTAGTCATGACGAGGTCCAACGCATACTCGCCGAGCTGCAGGGCATGCACTGGCTGATGGTATCTCTACTTTACGGCTCAGGCATGCGTCAGAATGAACTTCTTAACTTGCGTATAAAAGATGTAGATTTCGAACTCAACACAATTACAGTCCGCTCGGGTAAAGGCGACCGTGATCGCGTCACCTTACTGCCCCAAAGCCTTTGTGAAAATCTATTAGAGCAAATTAGCGCTGTCGAGAAACAGCATCGACGTGACCTGGAAGATGGCTACGGCGAAGTCTATTTGCCCTATGCGCTGAATATAAAATATCCGCGCGCCGCCAAAGAACGTGGCTGGCAATTCATGTTTCCTTCTACCCGAATCGGCCAATGCCCTCGTACCGGTGTATTAAGGCGCCATCACTTGCACCATACTGCACTGCGCAAACATCTGCGCCGGGCACGGCTCGCGGCTAACATCACCAAGCCGGTTCGCTGCCACACATTTCGTCACAGCTTTGCCACGCGGCTGCTTCAGAACGGTTACGATATACGCACTATTCAGAAGCTACTCGGCCACAGCGACATCGGTACGACAGAAATTTATACCCATGTATTAAATCGCGGCGCCATGGGTGTTATCAGTCCTGCCGATGGCTAGCAATGCGCTAACGCCTGAATGGTGCTGAATAGTTGTCTCCATTCTGCGGGTGCGGGCTAGAGGAGACTATGTCCTTTTAGAGTCGATTTCTGCCGGTTTGCCCATCGTACCCCTTACGGCCGCTGTTGAGCCGGCAGCGGTCATGCAGCGCGCCCTGGTAGCATGTTCCTGGTGTCTCTAAAGTGCCATGAAGAGACATTAACGCTTCAGGTTGAGGTGGCGCTACTCCGCCCTAAAACCTGACTTGTTAGGCGGGAGTGGAGGTCGCCTGATCCGCCTATAGTCAATTATCGTGCTCCTTAAACCCCGTCAAAACGAAACCCAAGGTCACTACAGACCCGAGGACCCACACCGCCAGCCTCAAGTATACAATCACGACAATGAGGGTGTTCTCAGAACTTGGGCCGAATCGCACTACACTATCGCCTCCAATATCTTGAACTGATACAACAGTGTTAACTAAAACCAAATACAGAAGAACCGATACCATTGCGTAAAGTGCAGCCAAACCAAATCGTAGCGTTTTCGAGAGACGGTGACCGGCAACGTAGGAAGCAATTATGACGGCGAATGTAATCGTAATCCAAAGCTCGAACTGATCGCTGATGTTGCCGTATACGAAGGCAAGAAGCTCCATTTCTTCTTCGATTGTCATAGGGTTCTCGAATGCCGCCTACAGTTATATAGACAGAAATATTTCCGTTGAAAAAGCTGGTTCCGAGTTTTCATGAGCGTCTCCTTTGAGTGGATTTTTGCCGGTCGCACCATCATAACCCACTCGGCCGCTGCTGCCTCTATAGCGGCCCCTCAGACTGCCCTGGGGCTTCTACAGCTACAGTCGCAAAGGTGTGAAGCGGTCATTTAGATTTTGGATGTCTGACGTCCCACATGAACTTGCAGCTCATAAATACGCCACCAATAAGAATGATCGTTATGACCGCTATCACAACTGGTACTCCGAAATAGCCTCTGTCCGGGTTAGCTTGTTGTAGTGGCTCAATATAATCTGCAGCGCGTAGAAAAAAACCAGTCACCCCAAATGATGTTATGAGCGCAAAGATGACATAGAGGGCGGACACCATTGCCGTTTGGGAGCGAGTCAGCTTAGAGCCGACCATATAACTCACTATGAGATAACCACTAGTTACAGTGAGATATAGTCCCATCATTGAAACCACTAATTCGTAGTAGGAAGTAATAGATTCCACAATTTCGGCTTCCGTCATAGCCAATCTCCTTGTTGGGCAAACACCATAAGAATAGACGAGTATTGCGAGAGTTAAAAAGTTCTACGAGGGTCTGCTTTGAGTCGAACGCGGTAATTAGCCCATCATAGCTCTAAGGTCAGCTAACTGCTCCAGAGCGGTCATAGCCAAGCCTCCAGATTACTGCTCTTAGGTAGCAAATGTGCCATGGGGGTCATCCGGTTTAACTTGTCCCAGCGAGTAAAAGGCTTCCCTTTTTTGCCCAGGGCCAGATTAAGGCGATCTATGTCAATTATTTACTGGTTGTGCAGTCTATACTCGCAATCGAGATACCGGCGCTGTATCTCCCGAGTTTACTCACATAGAAATATTGGAGAACTGTATTGAAAGCTAAACTATTGATCAATTTTGCTGGAGCTGCGCTCATGGGCCTCAGCGCCGCTTCAATGGCCGGAGCAAAATCCGCCGAAGACACTTATGTCGGCAAGCTCGAGTTCCAGGACCAGACCATCACTCGAGAGACTGCGAAGAAGTTGCATCGCGAGATCGACCTCCAGCGTGCCTCCCAGTTGGTTCTCTGGTCCCTACCTATCACAAGCTTGTACCAGCTGTATGGGGCCATAAACAGTAACTTGAACATCGATGGAGAGGAGCCTGTTATCGGGCTTTACCAGGGTTACAGCAGCGTTTATCCCTATCTTACGGCCAATATGACGACGCCGTATACGATATCCATGCTGGACCTGTCCAGGACAGGGCCTGTGGTTGTTAATATTCCGGCGGGCGGTGTGTACGGCGTGGCAGATGACGCCTGGCAGCAACCCATCAAGGAAATCAATTCCGGGAAACAGGAAACGCTACTTTTTGTTGGTCCGGGACAGGATTACCCCAAGGATTTCAAAGGGGAGGTCATACAGTCCGATACCTTTATCATGCTGTATTTTTATCGCGTTCTGGGAACCGGCCCCGAGGCGGAGAAGCTCAAGACTGGTGTGAGCGCCTACAAGTTGTCGGACGCAGCCAGCCCACCTAAAACACGGTTCATCAAGTATGAGCCGAAGAAAAGTGACAGGGTGGTGCTCAATACCCAACCCACGGATATGAAGTACTGGGAACTGGTCAATGACTATGTGCAGAAAGAGCCCATGGCCGACCGGGATCGTTTCTTCTATGCCTGGCTGAAAGACATCGGGATCGAGAAGGGCAAGCCGTTCAAGCCTACCCCGTACCAGAAGGAAGTCCTACTGGAGGGGCTTGAGGTAGGGATGGCCATGGCACAGGCAACCGCCTTCAACAAGACCAGGGAGATGTTTCCCACAGCGCTTTACGGCAAAGATTCGGGTTGGGAGGGTGTTATGGCCGGCATGAACCCCAAGATCGATATGGAAAACTACTCCCAGTTTAACGAGCGCGCCTCCTATACCTTCGAGGCGGTCACCACCTCAGCCGGTATGGTATCGCGGGTACCCGGCAAGGGCTCGGCCTACCTGGGTGCCTATTACGATGCCGACGGTAACGCACTGATGGGTGGCAATGACTACACACTCAGACTTGAACCCAATCCACCGGCGGCAAACTTCTGGTCGATAACTGTCTATGATATTGCGAATCGACTGCTGGTCAGGAATGACATCGAAAAGTCCGGCATCAATTCCCGCCAGGAAGACTTGATCAAGAATGCTGACGGGTCGGTCGACCTGTATTTCGGCCCCAAGTCGCCCAGGGGTAAGGAAGCGAACTGGGTACAGACGAACAAGGGCCAGTCCTTTTTCCTCTACCAGAGATTTTACGGACCGGAGCAGGCTTACTTTGACCAGACTTACCCGATGAACAAGGTTCAGAAAGTGAAGTAAGACCGGCTGGGAGACTCTGTGTAGTCCCGCTGTTTTATCTGGCCCAAAAGTCCCGGTTTGCCCACCGCGTAACTGCCGGCAATCCGGGTTGAGCAAAAGAGATTTTTGGCGCGCAGGTGGTTGCCTGACTAATGGCCGCTGTGAGTCGTTATTTGCCGTTTCGCCCATGATAGCTCAAACGGCCGTTATCCGCTTCAAAGCGGTAGTAGCCAAACCCCGATATTCACCCCTCTCCAGGTCGCAAACGTGCCAATGGACTAAACCGCTACCGCGGTAGTGGGTGCCGCTCCAGGCTCCTCGCTTAATCGTAGCTACATCAAGTCGTCCAGTCCGAACCTGTCCTATGTTGAGTGTTCCGGTGGGGAATTCCCACCGCTCAATAGGAGCAGTCCCATGGCACATTCTACCCAAACTATAAGCCCTTTACGTCAGCGCATGATCGACGATATGTCCCTGCGTAAATTGAGTCCCAAGACCCAGACGCACTACCTTCGCGCAGTCAGGAACTTCGCACAATTCCTGGGTCGATCACCCGCCACGGCGACCGCCGAGGATTTTCGGCTGTTTCAATTACACATGGCCGGCAACAACGTCTCCAACGCCAGTATCAACGCGACGATTTGTGGATTGCGGTTTCTCTGCAAGGTGACACTGGATGATCCTGGATTACTCCGCAAGATGAGCACTGTCCACGAGCCGCGCAAACTGCCCGTCATTTTGAGCCCTGGCGAGGTGAAGCAACTGCTCGAAGCGACGCTCAGCCTCAAGTACAAAGCGGCACTCGCCACAGCCTACGGCGCGGGCCTGCGTGCCAGCGAAGTGGCACATCTCAAGGTCAACGATATCGACAGCCAGCAAATGGTGATCCACGTCGAGCAGGGTAAAGGCAGCAAGGACCGCAATGCCATGTTGTCACCCTCCCTATTGAGATTGCTGCGGCAATGGTGGCAGGCGGCCCAGGCAGAGCGCAAAATGCTCAACGGTGGTTGGTTATTCCCCGGACTGAACCCCGTCAATCCCATGTCGACCCGTCAGCTCAACCGCGTCTTTCATGCCGCCGCAACGGTTGCCGGCATCGACAAAGCTGTGAGTCCGCATAGCCTGAGACACAGTTTCGCCACTCACCTGCTGGAGCAAGGGGTCGACATCCGGGTGATTCAGGTCCTGCTCGGGCACAAGAAGCTGGAGACCACGGCACTATACAGTCAGGTGGCTACGACCACCCTGCGCGATACTCACAGCCCGCTGGATGCCTTGTCGATTGATCCACCCGACTGAACGGGGTCATGTCCCGTTCTCTGGAGGTTGCGGATATCTTCCGTGCCCAGGGTGCTGCGTGGCGTGAGGCGCGTGCCGGCCATTTGAGCCTGGACCAGCTCAAGGTTATGTCCGCCATCGAACGCTGTCGCAGTGCCGAACTGGGCGGTCATGTGCTGTACTGCAAAAACTGCGCGCAACGACATATCGCCTACAACTCCTGCCGCAACCGGCACTGTCCCAAATGCCAGGGCACAGCGGCCAGACGCTGGCTGGAAGCACGCCAGCGGGACCTGTTGCCCGTGGAGTACTACCACCTGGTATTCACCTTGCCAGCACCCATCAGTGACATCGCCTACCAAAACAAGGCTGTGATCTATCGCATCCTGTTCAAGGCTGCTGCTGAGACCTTGCGTACCATCGCCGGTGATCCCAAGCACCTGGGCGCACAGATCGGCGCTACGCTGGTCCTGCATACCTGGGGTTCGGCCATGACGCACCACCCTCACGTCCACGGTATCGTCCCCGGTGGTGGTTTCTCTGCCGATGGTCAGCAATGGATTGCCTGCAAGCCCGGCTTCTTCTTGCCGGTGCGCGTACTCTCGCGACTGTTCCGACGCCTGTTTCTCGATAAACTCAAGATGGCCCACCAGGGCGGTGAGTTGTGCTTCTATGGCGATCACAGTGATCTTGCAGACTCACGGACCTTTGCGAACTGGCTAAAGCCCCTGCGCCAGCAGGAGTGGGTAGTCTATGCGAAACGACTCTTTGCCGGGTCTGAAGCAGTATTGGCCTACCTGTCGCGCTATACCCACCGGGTAGCGATTGCCAACAGCCGCCTGCTTGCCCTGGATGAGAACGGCGTCACCTTCAAGTGGAAGGACTACCGGGAGAAGGGACGCACCCGCCGCAAGACCATGACGCTGGCTACCGATGAGTTTATCCGCCGCTTCCTCATCCATGTGCTGCCCCGGGGATTCCACCGTATTCGCCATTATGGATGGATAGCCAATGCCAGGCGTGTGGAGAAGTTGGCGTTGGCCCGGGAGTTACTTCAGGTGGAACCCGCCAGGGAGGCAGAGATTGAGCCTGCTGAAAAAGAGGCCACACTCTCCAGTCCCTGGATTTGCCCCACCTGTGCCTCACCGATGATCATCATCGAAATCTTCGAGAGAGGTTTTGTACCGCGTGCCCCACCGGCAGGGAATCTTGTATGAAGAAAGACTGCATTACAGTATTGCAAGAATACGCCCTTCCGGACTGCCGATACCGTCCGGTAACGTACCGCCTGTGCCTGTTCTCACCCAAGTGCCGCACACTGGGACCAGCTGGGACACAAATTGCCCGACAGTGGCATCAGGAAAACGAGTTAATGAGAGTGTTGAGGTGTTCCTTGATCAACGCAAGCACTTTGCTGTCCCCTGTCTGCCTACCCGAGAATACTCGAATCCCCATAGTATCGCAGTACACCGACCACCGAGCTCCGACCCCCGCGGTTTCCTCCCTTGGGGATTGTCCGACGCCTGCCCGTTAAGTTCTGATCTAGCTTGAAGGGATATTGTTGGTGGGCAGGCATCAGACAATCCTAAACATTAGGGGACATAACGAGAAATCGGTAAGCAGGTCGATAGGATGAAGCTCCTGCGACCTCAAAGTCCTAAGTGTGGGCGCTGCAACGTTTTGACCGGGGTGCTGCCTTGCGCTGACCACCTCTCCCACTTTGCTCTGACCAGTCGGCTACAGTAAGTGACCAGTTTCAATAGTTTCAACATTAGGAAACTCACCAGGGGCTTATGCCAGCCAACAAACACCTTATTCTATTAAATGAATACTGTGCTCGGCTAATCCTGAACCAGCGTTCTCGTAAAAATTGAAAACCACATCAACGCCCGCAGACAACAATTTCCTTTTTTCATCAGCGTGCCGGGCAATCCCTGCTGTTTTTCCCTGATATCCAGCCAGTTGGAGTTGATGTTCCGCCTCCAATAGGTCTAGATGGTTTGGCATGGTGAGTACAATCAGTTTAACTCTATCTAGATTAACGTGCGCCCAAAAATCGGGATCCTCTGAGTCGCCTGCAATGACATTTCGACCCGAACAACAATGTTCGGCAACGCGCTCCCTGTCAACGTCTACTCCACATACGTCTCTCTTCATCTCGTGTCGTAAGGTATCGTAGGCGCCTGTACCGACGCGTCCCATGCCTATGACCAACACAGTGGCGTTATCGGGTTGAGAAAAATCGTCCTCGGGTAAGCGCACGGGTTGTTCGAAGCGTTTAACAAGTCCGCTCCACCGGGCGTACAGCCCGTGAGCGTTCGTATTGATAAGACTTGAAAATACAAAAGACAGCGCAACGGCCAGCGCCATGATCACCAGCCATTCTTGCGCCAAAAATCCCTGCGTGACAGCCACGGAGCACACAATGAGACCAAACTCACTGTAGTTTGAAAGGCTCAACGAGGCTAAAAATGCAGTGCGGCTACGAAGCTTCAATCGTGTCAGCCATAGAAAAAACATACCCGCCTTAAACGGTAGTGCAATTGCCATAATAAGCGCGGTGCTTAACATGTCGACTGTCGGCAATGCTGTAAAGCCAATAGAAAGAAAAAAGCCAATGAGGAATATATCCTTAAAGCCCATTAAGCTCTTCGAAAGCTCCACTGCCTTATTATGCTCACTCAATAATACGCCGACAACTAGTGCGCCAAGATGTGCTTTCAGGCCGAACAGTTCAAACAGCTGGCCTCCCGTAACAGCCAGGAAGAAACCCGCCAAGAGCAAAATTTCGCCGTGACCACAGCGCTGAAGTAGTTTGTAAAGTATTGGCCGTGCCAAGGGTAAAGCAAACAAAGAAAGTGCCCACCAAGATGGTGACTTGTCAGTAGCGAGCGAAACAAATGTCACCGCAGCAATGTCTTGAATAATCAGGATGCCAATCGCGACCTGGGCGTGACGAGCACGCATTTCACCTCTATCCTCGAGAATTTTTGCTGCACAGACAGTGCTGCTAAAGCTTACGGCAAAACCGATCAAAACAGCGACAGACCAGTCAAGTCCAACGAAATGTTCGAAGTTTAAGTAGGCTAAAATGAAACAATTTAGCGTCGTCAACAACACGATTGTGCTCATTTGACCGATAGCACCACCCCAAATCTCGGTTTTGAACAAATTCTTGATATTGAGTTTCAGACCGATTGTAAATAGCAGCAGGGTAATGCCCAGGTCAGCCAGGGTGCTTAGCGAATTATCCGGTTCGACGCCGATAGCATGCAGCCCGAATCCTGCCGCAAGGTAACCAATGAGCGGCGGCAGGTCGAGTTGTTTAACCAAAAAGCCGCAGGAAAATGCTACGGCCACCCAAATATAATCCATAAATTAAATAGTGATTCCAGTGAGCATAACGGCACTTTGATGCCTGAAGGTTAAATATATTCCCGGCACTCCTAAGCAATACTAGACAATAATGCAGTGTGTCCAGGTTAGTAGTCAAATTGCAGATGTAGGTACAAGCCAAGCTTTCAACATAAAACTCAGCAATGCGCTTCTGTCGAGTGTCCTCACCTTGCTTGTAGTGACCAGGTTGCACTGGCGGACTATAAATCGACCCGTTCATGTGAATGGGTTGACACAACTGGCCACAAAGTAATGAAAGCGGAAGCCGCAGCAACGTTGAAACAAGCTGGCGAATACCGAAAAGGAATGACCGGTGTGAGTCGAACCCGGTAATTCGCTCATAATAGCCCGACCGGCAGCTATCCGCACCAAAGCGGCTATCCAAAACGGAAAATCTTGATCTCCTTGGCGACTCTGATGTGCCAAGAGCGGTCGAAACGAGAGATAGGGTTTTAGCTCGTAGATGGAGAATGTCGGGGGCCGCAAACGCCTATTAGAGAACATTAGGTGAAGGGAGACTGCATTGGCGTAAGAATAAAGTTATATCGACGGAGATTTCCCTGAGCATCCTGCCCTTTATGCAGCAGAGCACAGGACTGGCCACTTTCTATTTGACATCCCCCTGGAAAGATATACTAATGTCCTAAGGTTGTCCCCCTTCTACTAAATGGCTGCGCTTTCCTTTACGGAGAAATCAATCATGAATCGAGTAATTACTGGCGCTTACACCCTCTTTTTCGCCGCAATGACCACCGTGCTACTCGTCGCGCCCGGTCACTCGCTGGCCGCCGATGCGAGGGAAATCGAGGCCAATGCGAGAGACGCTCTCACCAGACTGTACGAAACAAAACCCGCGGCCAAGGAACTCAGCACAACAGCGGAAGCGGTACTGGTGTTTCCCGATGTTCTCAAGGCCGGCCTGATGATTGGTGGCCAGGGCGGTAACGGCGCCTTATTTGTGGATGGTAAAGTTGTGTCTTACTACAACATAGCAGCTGCAAGCTTTGGCCTTCAGGCGGGAGCACAGACATTCGCCTATGCCATGTTCCTGATGACCGATGCAGCGCGAGAGTACCTCGATAGTAGTAACGGCTGGGAAGTGGGTGTCGGCCCCACCCTGGTGGTGGTGGATGAGGGCATCGCCAAGACACTGACCACCACAACCGCCAAGGACGATGTTTATGCGTTCATCTTTGGCCAGAAAGGTATGATGGCAGGTGTGGGCCTACAGGGGTCGAAAATCACAAAAATTGATCCATAGGCCGAAGAGAGACCGTCCATGGATCGCAAACTACACGCTACTGTACGTCGTCAAAGGCATGCCGAACTTTTCCCGGACTCAGTCCTGCGCAGTTGTGCAGGGTTTGCAATTTGCAACGAGCGCCACACCAAAATATTAAATAAAAAAATTGGTCAGGGTTTTATCTGATAACTACGAACCAGGCGGTCGCACGTTCGAATCGTGCCGGGCGCCCATTCGGCTGTTTTCTCGCATGTCCCCTATGAGTCGATTTGCGACCTTTCGCCCAGCATAGCTATAAGGGCAGCTATCCGCTCTAGAGCGGTCATAGCCAAGCCACCAGATTACCGCT
>RCNC010002734.1_pt1 | contig 11679 bp, 13 predicted proteins | sample 2041301 | NCBI WGS metagenome assembly RCNC01 (sample SAMN09708231, study PRJNA481090) | Marine sediment metagenome, whole genome shotgun sequencing project. | biome: marine sediment; feature: ocean; material: sediment; isolation source: Sewage treatment plant 13A marine sediment (STP13A) ... | reverse complement strand
ATTTATCACCGGTAATAAAAAACCCGGCATTGGAATGATTTCCAATGCCGGGTTTTGAATTTGGAGCGGGAAACGAGACTCGAACTCGCGACCCCGACCTTGGCAAGGTCGTGCTCTACCAACTGAGCTATTCCCGCATTAAGGGGGCGTATTTTAAGCAAAAAGCTCCTTGTGTCAATGTTATTTTGCGTTAACCCCTTTCACACCAGGCCCACGGGTGGCACAATACCGCCACTTTAGTAAGGCAGAGGACTCATGGTAAAAGAAGATGTAATCGAAATGGAAGGCAAGGTATTGGAAACCTTACCAAATACTCTATTTAAAGTTGAACTTGAAAACGGACATGTTGTTACAGCCCACATTTCCGGACGGATGCGTAAGCACTACATCCGGATATTGACCGGTGACGGCGTCAAGGTTGAGCTGACTCCATACGACCTTTCCAAGGGCCGTATTACTTACCGTATGAAGTAATCCACAATATTGGGCAGTTAACTTTCTGTTGCTGCCGGAAGAGCTTTTGGTATTTCCTTCTTGGGCTTGGTGCGAATTTTCAATTCACCGCCGTGCTTTTTCGACAGCGTAATATTAACCTCGCCGCCTTCTGACAAGGCACCGAATAAAAGATCATCCGCCAACGGGCGCTTGATTTTAGTCTGGATGACACGTTTCATAGGACGTGCACCCATTTCCGGGTCAAAACCCTGCTCTGCCAGCCATTCCCTTGCGGCAACGGATACCGAGAGACCGACCTCTTTCAAGGCCAACTGGGCTTCCAGTTCGAGAATGAACTTGTCTACGATAAGCAGAACAATGGAGGAATCCAGTGCGCTGAACTGAATGACTGCGTCAAGGCGGTTTCGGAATTCCGGTGTAAAAGTTCTGCGGATAGCCTCACTCGAATCCGAAACATGTTCCTGCTCGGTGAAGCCGATAGACCGGCGTGAACTCTGTTGGGCGCCTGCATTGGTGGTCATTACTAAGATAACGTTACGAAAATCGGCCTCGCGCCCGGTGGTATCCGTCAGCTTGCCGTGATCCATTATCTGCAAGAGAATATTGTATACATCGGGATGAGCTTTCTCGATCTCATCCAGTAAAAGTACGGCATGTGGATTCCGGGTCACCGCCTCAGTCAGAAGACCACCCTGGTCAAAGCCCACATACCCCGGTGGTGCGCCGACCAGGCGGGATACGGAATGGGCTTCCATGTATTCCGACATATCAAAACGAATCAATTCAATACCCATGACCATCGCCAGCTGACGGGTCACTTCGGTTTTACCAACACCGGTTGGTCCGGCGAACAGGAATGAGCCGATCGGCTTTTCTTCTTCGCCGAGGCCGGAACGGGACATCTTGATCGCAGCAGCGAGCGCGTCAATTGCCTCATTCTGACCAAAGATGGTCAATTTCAGATCACGTTCGAGGGTACGTAAGGAATCTCGGTCTGAACGTGAAACCTGTTTGGGTGGTATGCGTGCCATGTGGGCAACGATGGTTTCAATGTCGTGTTCGTCCAATAGCGCCTTGCGCTCCTCCTCAGGCAACATGCGTTGCCGTGCGCCGGCTTCATCTATGACATCAATGGCCTTGTCAGGCAAATGACGGTCGTTGATATGACGACCGGCTAGCTCTGCGGCAGCACACAGGGCTTCATCGGTGTATTTAATTCCGTGGTGATCTTCAAAGCGTGACTTGAGACCGCGCAGAATCTCGATGGTCTCATCAATGGTTGGCTCGACAATATCAATCTTCTGGAAACGACGTGCCAGTGCCCTGTCCTTCTCAAACACACCACGGAATTCCTGGTATGTTGTGGACCCGATACAGCGCAGTTCACCTGAGGCAAGCACCGGCTTGATCAGGTTGGAAGCATCCATTACACCGCCAGAGGCAGCACCTGCGCCGATAATCGTGTGAATTTCATCAATGAATAAGACCGCACCTTCAATCTTGTACAGTTCTGCCAATACCGCTTTAAGTCTCTTCTCGAAATCACCACGGTACTTGGTGCCGGCCAACAACGCGCCGAGGTCCAGTGCGTACAGTGTTGCATCTGCCAATACCTCGGGCACTTTGCCTTCAACGATTCGCAGCGCCAGCCCCTCGGCCATAGCGGTCTTGCCTACGCCGGCCTCACCGACAAAAAGCGGGTTATTCTTGCGTCTACGGCACAGTATCTGGATGGTTCGCTCGACTTCGCTCACACGTCCGATCAACGGGTCGATCTTGCCTTCGCGTGCACGATCATTCAGGTTGCTGGTAAAGCTTTCAAGTGCGCTACCACCGCCCTCTGAACTTTCTTCCTGGCCAACTTCCGCAGTCTCTTCGTTACCGTCTGCATCGTTTTGTGCCACAGGTGAAATACCGTGTGAAATGTAATCCACCACATCAAGACGGGTAACATTGAATTTGTTCAACAGGTAAATGGCGTAGGAATCTTTCTCACTGAATATCGCAACCAGCACGTTAGCACCGATCACTTCCTGCTTGCCGGCAGATTGAACGTGATACAAGGCCCTTTGCAAAACACGCTGGAAGCCAATGGTCGGCTGGGTGTCGCCATTGTCATCCTGATCAAGTTCAGGAACGGTATCACGCAGGGCCTTGCGCAACTCTGCTTCAAGCTCGGTGATGTTGGCACCACAGGCGCTTAAGATCGATAGAGCAGAACTGTTATCCAGTAAAGCGAGCAACAGGTGTTCGACCGTAAGGAATTCATGGCGGGCACTACGGGCTTCCTGATAAGCCTGACTAATGGTTACTTCCAGTTCTTTGCTGAACATTTAATTTTCCGTGTATGGAATACTGTTTGTGACCGGTTCTGACCGGTCTGGTTCACTGGACCTGCTCAAGCTTTTTCCAGTGCACACTTGAGTGGGTGCTCGTTGCGACGTGCGTAATCGTTAACCTGAGCCACCTTTGTCTCGGCAATTTCAAAGGTAAAAACCCCACACACACCTTTACCGCGGGTGTGGACATGTAACATGATTTGAGTGGCCCGATCGTGATCGAATGAAAAAAAGGTCTGGATGACATCGATCACAAAATCCATGGGGGTGAAATCATCATTTAATAACACGACCTTGTACATCGGCGGTGGTTTGACCTCGGGTCGGGCCTCTTCCACCGCGATACCGCGATCATGTTGTGATTCAAATTCGTTGCTCATGGGATAATTGTATTACATCTATTGGTTGATGTTGTACTGAAGATTCAGCAATTGACGTTCTCCATTTTGACCCCATCTTACTGACATGAACAAAACGACTGGCAAGATCATGGTGGCGATGTCCGGTGGCGTCGACTCATCAGTTTCAGCCTTGCTATTGCAAAAGCAGGGTCTGGATATTGCCGGTATGTTCATGAAGAACTGGGAGGAGGACGATCGTTTCGGGGCGTGCTCAGCTGCCGAGGATGCCGCAGACGCGAGGGCTGTCGCGGAGTCCATGGGTCTGCTCCTGCACACCCGTAATTTCGCAACTGAATACTGGGAAAACGTCTTCGAGGAGTTTCTCAGCGAGTACCGGGCCGGCCGCACACCTAATCCTGATATCCTTTGTAATCGTGAAATCAAGTTCAAAACCTTCCTCGAGCACGCAGAACAGCTCGGCGCTGACAGGATTGCCACCGGCCACTATGTTCGTTCGGATTGCAAAGACGGCCAACACCGCTTGCTGCGAGGTGTTGACCATAACAAGGACCAGAGTTACTTCCTTTACGCCGTCGGCCACCAGCAATTGGCAAAAACACTATTCCCCGTCGGCGAATTAGAAAAGCCAAAGGTGCGGAAACTTGCAGAAAAAGCGGGCTTTAACGTCTTTGACAAAAAGGACAGTACCGGCATCTGTTTTATCGGTGAACGCAACTTCACCGCATTTCTGAGCGAATACCTGCCCGCACAACCTGGCGAGATTCGAACCACGGATAACCAGGTCATCGGTGAACACCAGGGTGTTATGTTTCATACCCTGGGCCAGCGCCAGGGTCTGGGAATTGGTGGTGTTAAAGGTCATCCGGAAGCGCCCTGGTACGTGTTACACAAGGACCTGGAAAACAACGTACTTTATGTCGGCCAGGGTCATGAACACCCATGGATGCTTTCCACCCGGCTTGAAGCATCCCAACTGGCCTGGGTTTCAGGTATCGCGCCCGAAACCGGCAGTTCACTGACAGCCAAGGTCAGGTATCGCCAGCAGGATCAGGCCGTGAGTATCGAGCAGATCGATGCTAGCCGTATGTATTTAAAATTCCAGCGTGCCCAGCGTGCCGTCACTCCGGGCCAGTCTGTCGTGCTTTATGACGGTGATATTTGCCTAGGTGGTGGCATTATAGAAAAGATGAACACCCCGCCGATGAGCAAGAAATTCGAGATGGAAATCACATGAAAGAACGTATATTGGCATTGTCCGGCATATTCCAGGCAACCGAACTCGTCAGGCAGGCCGCGAATCACGGCACCTGGTCGGGTTATTCTGCAGATACGTGTCTTGCAAGCCTGCTGGCAATCGAGGCCGACAGTGTTGAAGATATTTTTGGCAATGCCAACAATTTGCGACTTGGAGCTGAAACCCTGGTCTCAGTGCTCCAGGGTGACCGTCGCTACATGGAAAGTCTTGGATATGCGGTCTCTATCATGCAACTTGAAAACAATTTTCGTAAAAAGACTGAAATGCAGGCGTACATCGGTGCCGAGCTATCACCGATTGCTGATATTAATGATGGCACCGAAATCCATGAGATAAAGGACTTACAGGCAAAGAAAATTGCCGCGTTGTACACCGAGACCATCAGTACCCTATCTCCACGGATTGTTGTACAGGGGCGCCCCCAACACTTGCAAATAGATCGAACGGTCCATTGGATTCGAACGCTGCTATTCGCCTCTCTGCGGTCGGCAGTGCTGTGGAGACAACTGGGTGGTGGCCGTTTCAGCCTGATGTTCGGGCGCAAGAAAATGCTCGAAGAGGCAAGATCACTGTTACCCGGATAATACCACTTGGGAAAATGGGTTCCGATGGGCGATAATATGCGGCTTTCCAGTTACACATGCACTTATTGGAGGCCAGCATGCAAGATTCATTTTCCGTCCGTAACACACTTTCCGTTAACGATAAGAACTACACGTATTTCAGCCTGCCCCAGTTAAGTGAAAAAATTGATATTTCACGATTACCCTTTTCATTAAAGATCCTGCTGGAAAACCTGCTTCGTCATGAGGACGGCCTAGATATTACCCACAGTGACATCGAAGCCCTCGCCAACTGGGATCCGCAGGCAAAACCCGAGACAGAAATCGCGTTCACGCCTTCACGGGTTGTTCTTCAGGATTTCACCGGTGTGCCAGCGGTAGTCGACCTTGCGGCCATGCGCGATGCCATGAAAAGCCTCGGCGGTAACCCGGAACTGATCAACCCCCTCTCCCCTGCTGAACTGGTTATTGACCATTCGGTACAGGTGGACCGTTATGGCAGCGCCGATGCATTGACCATCAACAACGAAATTGAATTCGGACGCAACCAGGAGCGATACAGCTTCCTGAAGTGGGGAAAAAGCGCATTCAGTAATTTCAACGTGGTGCCGCCTAATACTGGCATTGTTCACCAGGTCAATCTCGAGCACCTGGCACGTGTCATTTTCGGTGCGGAGCGCAACGGCGTCTTAATGGCCTATCCTGATACGGTTGTTGGAACGGACTCCCATACCACCATGATCAATGGCATCGGTGTATTGGGATGGGGTGTCGGTGGTATCGAAGCTGAGGCTGCCATGCTGGGACAAGCCATTACCATGCTGATCCCACAGGTTGTTGGTTTTAAATTAACCGGTGAACTTCCGGAAGGCGCCACGGCAACCGACCTCGTGTTGACCGTAGTTGAGATGCTGCGAGAATTGGGCGTGGTAGGCAAATTTGTCGAGTTCTTTGGTGAGGGCTTACCCGGTCTGCCGTTGGCCGATCGCGCAACCATTGCCAATATGGCCCCTGAATACGGCGCCACCTGTGGCATATTCCCGATCGATGAGGAGAGCCTGAATTACCTGCGTCTTTCCGGCCGATCTGAAGAACAGGTCGAACTGGTCGAAGCCTACACCCGCGCACAGGGAATGTTTCATACCGCTGAGTCTCCGGAGGCTCAGTACTCCGCAGTTCTGGAACTGGACATGTCAACGGTCGTCCCCAGTATTGCCGGTCCCAAGCGACCACAGGACAGGATCTTGCTGACTGCGGCCAAACAGACCTACTTGAAAGATAAAAATGAATTCACTGCGGGTCGAACCGGTAGTGACAAAGCTGCAGTGGAATACAACGAAGAACAGTTTGACCTCGAAGATGGTGCGATCGTAATTGCAGCAATAACATCCTGTACCAATACGTCAAACCCTGCCGTTATGCTCGGTGCAGGATTACTGGCCAGGAATGCCGCCGCCAAGGGTATGAAGGTGAAACCCTGGGTCAAAACTTCACTCGGGCCGGGTTCGCGTGTGGTCACCGATTATTTGAATAAAGCTGGTTTGATGGACGACCTCGAAGCCCTGGGCTTTTTCGTGGTCGGTTATGGCTGTACAACATGCATCGGCAATTCCGGTCCATTACCCGAACCGATTGGCAATGCCATTCGTGAGAATGACCTGGTGGCCTGCGCGGTATTGTCTGGCAACCGTAATTTCGAAGGCCGTATTCACGCCAATATCAAGATGAATTACCTGGCTTCACCACCACTGGTGGTCGCTTATGCGCTCGCGGGTAATATGAATGTAGACATCACCACTGAATCCCTCGGTAATGACCATGACGGAAATCCTGTCTACCTGCGTGATATCTGGCCCAGCAGCCATGAGATCCAGCAGTGTATCGCTGACAGTGTCACCGCCCAGATGTTCAAGGAAAGCTACAGCAGCGTATTTTCAGGTGACAAACGCTGGCAGGCAGTTGATTCACCGGTCGGCGAAATGTTTGACTGGCAGGACGATTCCACCTACATCCGAAACCCGCCCTATTTCGATGGCATGAGCATGGAGGTATCACCGGTAAATGATATTCACGGTGCTCGTTGCCTGGCACGGTTGGGTGACTCCATTACCACTGACCATATATCCCCGGCAGGTGCGATCGCCGAGGTGTCTCCCGCGGGTGACTACCTGAAATCAAAAGGTGTTCCCAGGTCGGATTTCAACTCTTATGGCTCACGTCGCGGCAATCACGAGGTCATGATGCGTGGAACTTTTGCCAATGTCCGCTTGCGCAATCAACTGGCCCCGGGCACCGAAGGTGGCTGGACAACGTTTCAGCCTGGTGGCGAACAAATGACCATATTCGATGCCTCCAACCGTTACCGACTGGAGAATACACCACTGGTCATATTGGCCGGTACCGAATACGGAACGGGTTCCTCACGGGACTGGGCAGCGAAGGGTACGCAATTGCTCGGAGTGAAAGCGGTCATCACCGCCAGCTTTGAGCGCATTCACCGCTCCAACCTGATCGGTATGGGTGTTTTGCCATTAAACTTCATGGAAGGTGAAAGTGCCGACAGCCTTGGGCTGGATGGTACTGAAACCTATGATATCGAAGGTTTGGGTGATGGCTCGGCAAAACAGGTAACCGTAACCGCAACGGCCGCTGATGGCAGCAGCAAGCAGTTTCAGGCAAAGAGTCGCCTTGATACCCCCAAGGAGGCGGATTATTACCGTCATGGTGGCATTCTGAACTTTGTATTGAGGCAATTAGCCAGCTAGCAGGTCTTCATGTGTAGACATGGGCCAATTATCCCGCCGGTGTTTTTTGGCGGGATAAATTTGAAAACCCAAACGGAGTAAGTGAACCGCGCTTAATTTCTATAAATGAACAGAGTCTTTTTTCTATTTCTTTTGCTTATCGGTACACAACAGATCGCCTTAGCCGGGTGTGAAACCAACAGGTTCGGTGTTGTTTACTGTGGGCGGGGAGATTGTGCCAAGGATAAGGCAGGTGATGTTTTTTGTTCAAAATACCTGTTTGGACACGCACGTCTGGATGAACATGGAAATGTTGTCTGCGGAAAGGGCCAGTGTGTTGCGAGTATCAAGTTTCCGGATTACTATTGCTCGACAATTGAAAGCGGTGCCGCAATGCGGAACAGGCAGGGTGAGGTAAAGTGCTATGGTGGATGCGAAAAAGCATCGGCGTTAATGTGTGAGAACGAGAAAGGGAAATAGACCATCTATTTGTCAGTTAGCCAAATATAGAGGCGCAAAAACAACATGGCGATCGAGTTTGAACATTTCGAGAAGGATGCCTATCTCGTGGCAACAATTTCCGACACCACGATCAATTTGCAGCGTGCTGAATCAATCCTGGAAGCTATAGATGCTGAGTGTCAGAAAACCAATTACCGAAAAGTTCTGTTAAATGAACTGACGCTTCAAAAACGTGGAATAGCCAGTCACGATTTACACAAAGTCAGTGAAAAAATACCAAATATTCGGTTGGCATTTCTTTGCAAGCCCAAGATGATAGACATCAAGGCAAAGCTTTTAAGCGCGTTCACTTTCACTGAAGGATATAGGGCGAAACACTTTACCGATAAAGCAAAGGCTATCCAGTGGCTCACCTCGCCAAGAATACAATAAGAACGCATACCGCATGAGAGTACTTCTCGCGGGTTTGATGTTCTTATGGGCCTGCCAGATCCTGGCCCTCGATGTAGAGAAAAGCCCGGAACTGGAAAGACTGTTTAAAGAGGCGGGGGTAACAGGCACCTTTGTACTTTACAACGTGAGTGCTGATCGGCTTGTTGTCCACAACCTGCCCCGGGCAGAGAGACGTTTCATACCGGCCTCGACCTTCAAGATACCCAATAGTCTGATCGGTCTTTCAACTGCCACGGTTCAAAACGTGGATGAGGTTATACCTTATGGCGGCAAGCCACAGCCATATAAGTCCTGGGAGCAGGACATGGGTCTGCGCGATGCGATTAAGGTCTCCAATGTGCCGGTTTACCAGGAACTTGCCCGGCGCATCGGCCTTGAGCGTATGCGTGAAAACCTGGTAACTATCCCTTACGGAAACATGGAAACAGGAAACGAGGCGGATACCTTCTGGCTGAAGGGTCCACTGCAAATCAGTGCCATTGAACAGGCGGAATTTCTCGCCCGTCTTGCACAAGGCACGCTGCCTTTCCCCCTTGATGCCCAGCGCAGTGTGAGAGAGATTGTGCAAATGGAGCGCAGGGATGACCGGATTCTTTACGGCAAGACCGGATGGACAACCACGCCTGATCCGGATATCGGATGGTGGGTCGGGTGGGTCACAAGTGATGAACGCGTTTTCAGTTTTGCATTAAATATCGACATGCCGGAAAACGGCGATATTGCCAAACGGGTTGAACTTGGCAAGGCCTGCCTGAAAGCATTGGGCATTTTCTGAAATTATTGGAGTATCTGATGGCCATGATAAAAATCCGTCCTGCAAGCGCTGAAGATTCCCCGCTGATTCTCCGCTTCATCACTGATCTTGCCATTTATGAAAATGCCGAAGAAGCTGTCATCGCTACTGAATCCGATATCAGGGACTCTTTGTTTGGCAAGGAATCAACAACCAGCGCGCTTATTTGCGAACTGGATGATCAGCCCGTTGGTTTTGCAGTTTATTTTTTCAATTACTCAACATGGCTGGGTAAGCACGGACTTTATCTTGAGGATTTGTACGTCTCACCCGAGTCCAGGGGGGCGGGTGCGGGCAAGGCACTTCTAAAACATCTGGCGCAGCTGGCAGTTTCCAAAAATTGTGGCCGCTTCGAGTGGAGTGTGCTTGACTGGAATGAACCTGCAATAGGGTTTTACAAGTCTATTGGTGCTCAACCCCAGGACGAGTGGGTGGCCTATCGTCTTACCGGGAAAGCCCTTGTAGAACTTGCTGAAAGTTAGTCCAATGAATGGAACCAGAACTGCAGATGTCCCTTTAAAGGGTATATTTTTTATATGGCACTGGCCGGTGCCATAATCATGATGTTGATTGTACCGTTCATATGGGAGAGTCCAGTTGGTTGGCAACAGTGGCGAGCCCTGCTCCTGCTCCTGATCGGTATCGCCGGTGGTGCGGCGCACAGTTGCATCATCGCTTCGCATGTTTTTGCTCCGGCATTTCGAGCCGGTATTTTTACACTTGCTCCTGGATGTACTTCGCTGCCAAATCCACATAACGTTTCGAGGTGTATTTAAAAAAAGTCAGCTCCCTGTCTGTCAGGGCCCTGGCCTGGCGCGCCGGGTTGCCCTTGTAGAGGTAGCCGCTTTCGAGCACCTTACCGGGTGGCACCAGGGTGCCGGCTGCGATGATAACCTCATCATTCACCACCACGCCATCCATGATCACCGCAGCCATGCCAATCAGGATACGATCACCAATCGTGCAACCATGCAGCATGGCCTTGTGACCGATAGTAACGTCATCACCGATAATCAATGGAAAACCATCCGGGTTATAAGGACCGGCATGGGTCACATGCAAAATACTCCCGTCCTGCACACTGGTTCTTTTTCCTATGCGAATACGATGAATATCACCTCTGATCACGGTCATTGGCCAAACTGAACTGCCTTCACCGATTTCAACATCACCGATGACAGTCGAATCCGGATCGATATATACATCACCGGCGATCGTTGGATGCTGGCCGGCGTGACTACGTATGCTCATTGTTCAGGACCATCTCTTTTTGCGTTATAGACTTCACTCGACTCGTTCCTCCAGGGCCAGTCGACACAATAACTCAATTGCTGTTAAAAACAGAATGGATACATTGCAAAATCACTCAATTCTCCAACCAGACTTCATAATCGTCACAAGCCTATGTTTTCCAGACAACATTCCGCTTGATTGCCAAGATGCTTTACGTTAACGTAAACGTCAACTAGATAGTAACCTCTTGTCCGGAACCCAATGTGAAAGACGAAACTCTACCGCTGGAGTACACCATGCCGAACAAGGTATACAGCATTAGAGATTTGGCGAGTGAGTTTGACGTGACCACGCGAACGATCCGCTATTACGAGGAAAAGGGGCTATTAAGTCCCGACCGGGAGGGTGCTCAGCGTATTTATTCCCCTTCCGACCGAACAAAGCTCAAACTGATTCTGCGTGGCAAACGGTTGGGGCTCAGTCTGAATGAAAGTGCTGAGATTGTAATGATGTATGGCTCTCCGGAAAAAAATCGTCGGCAGCTTGAAAAGCTGATTGAACGTATACGCATAAAGCGCCATGAATTGATGCGCCAGAAAGATGACCTTGAGTCCCTGCTGCTCGACCTGAAAGCTGTGGAAACAAAGAGCCAGGTTGCACTGGCAGAATTTGACAATAATTAATTTTGGGAAAATACCAATGACTAAAGGAAGCACAATATGAATGCGGGTTACCCTTCCCTGGATTTTGACCTGGGAGAAGACATCGGGTTTCTGCGTGAAGCAGTCCGGCGTTTTGCACAATCGGAAATTGCACCCCGGGCAGCACAAATTGATCGCGACAACCTGTTTCCATCGGAACTATGGCCCAAGTTGGGAGCCATGGGTCTGCTGGGCATGACCGTTGAAGAACAATATGGTGGATCCGATATGGGCTACCTGGCGCATTGCGTGGCAATGGAAGAGATAAGTCGAGCCTCCGCCTCGGTCGGGCTTTCCTACGGCGCACATTCCAACCTG
>RCNC010002733.1_pt1 | contig 11680 bp, 8 predicted proteins | sample 2041301 | NCBI WGS metagenome assembly RCNC01 (sample SAMN09708231, study PRJNA481090) | Marine sediment metagenome, whole genome shotgun sequencing project. | biome: marine sediment; feature: ocean; material: sediment; isolation source: Sewage treatment plant 13A marine sediment (STP13A) ... | reverse complement strand
TCAAAGCTTCATGGGGCCTGGGCCCAGGAAGGAATGATCCCCCTGCTAATCCTCTCTCCCGGGAAAGAGATTCAATCCCCCGTTGGATTGGAGCCGATCCTGTACTCCGAACCGCTCCAGGACCGGGATACCCCTCTCGAAATCGAAATAGGTCATCTGCTGAAGGCGCCGGAGGGAGCCCCGCCAGCCCAGGTAGGCTTCCAGGAAGTTCTCGGCTGTATCCGATTCACGCCGGAGAGTCAGGATAAGATCCAACCCACTCATGGCCCCATCTTCGTACCGCTGAAGACTGGTTTCCGAGCTACCCCGGGCCAACTCCAGGTTCTCTTGCATGGCGAAGGTCCGGCTCTCCCGATCCTGAACGTTGAGAACCTCGTTCCGAACGTTGGAAACGATCTGAATCTCCGTTTCCTCCTGCCGAAGGAGTGACTGTTGAATGCCGATCTCACTCGATGCGATGCGGGCCTTCCGCTCCCCCCAGTCCCAGATGGGGACTTCGGCGGTCACGTTTACGGTGTAGGAGTTGTCCGGATCCACCCAAAGGTGGTCAAATTCGTCATCTCGCCTCTCGCGCCCATAGCTCATGTTCAGGTCCAGCTGGAAACCGCCGCGGCTCTTGGTGCCCTCCAGGCGGATTTCGCTGTTCCTGAGAGACATCTCCAACTGCCTCATCCGGGGAGTCAACTCCGTGGCGTATTGAACGGCCTGGTCGATGTCCACGGGAACGGGGTCCAACTGGAAGACCGGAATGATGGTAATTGAATCCGTGTCCGCCAGACCGAGGTTCCGTTTTACCGAAGCCGCATCCAGCCGGAAGGAACTTTCCGCTGACTGAACATTCTCCAGAGCGTTTGCCAACTCCACCCGGAGTTGGTCCAACTCAATGGCCCTTGTCGAATCGGTTTCGACCATTCCCGCAGCCATACCGAGGGCTCTTTCCAGATTCCCAGCCAGGTCCAGGTAGATTTCCCGTATCATCCACTCTTCGAAAAGGTCGTCGTAGTCCTCGGAAACGTTGTCCACGATATCCACCACGTCTCCGTAGAACTCCAGTTGGCTTCCCTCCAGGCTCATTTCGGCCTGTTCCAGGTCGTTCTTCAGCCCGTTTGGTTGGAACAGTGGCTGGTTATAGGAGAGGTAATACCTGTTGTAATACGAGACGTCATGGACGCCATCATCGTCGATCTGGCTGTAGCGGTACATCCGGTTCTTGAATGAAAGGTCGCCGTTGGTGGGATAACCAAAGAGCATGACCGGTTGGGACACAGAAAGCTCACCTTCCCAGCGCCGGGTATTCTCCTGAATAATCTCATCCTTTTGAAGCTCGGAGTTCCACTTGGGCTCTGAGGTCAGACGGAATGCAGGAACCGTGAGGTCCAGATCCACAGAGGATTTCAACCGGGCCTGCTCGGCCTTGAGATTGTACTGCTGTCGTTGAACATCCAGGTTCAGGCGGCGGATCTGATAGCTGGTGCTCAGCGTCAACTCCACCATGCGCTCCGGGGTCAGCTCGATGACCTGGGGCCCGGTCTGGCCAAGGACTTCCCCGCTCGGAAGAAGGAAGCCCAACAGGGCAATGGCTGGAAGAGCCAAGATCCTCCCACCCCACCACACCCTTGCCGCTCGACGGGGTCCAAAGAAGCGTCGCCTAATTTTCACTTTCATTCCTGCCCTCCAGTGAGCCCATTCTCCGGCACCCAACCCTCCTCCCGGAACCAGTCCAGAAGGGGTTCGCCACGCTCAAAGCTGAAAAAAGTCTGCTGCTGTAATCGGCTGAGGGAGCCTTTCCAACTCACATATGCTTCAAGGAAGTTCTCTGCCGTATCCGTCTCTCGACGAAGACCGAGGAGGAGATCCAGGGCTGTAATGGTCCCCTCCCGATACCTCTGAAAATTCGTTTCCGAGATTCCCTGGGCCAGCTCCATGTTTTCCCTCATGGACATGGTTCGCTGCTCCCTGTCTCGAACATTCAGGACCTCGTTCCGGACATTGGAGACGATTCGGATCTCGGACTCCTCGATCCGGAGTTCTGTCTGGTCGAGCCCGATCTCACTCGCCTGGATCCTGGCCCTCCTCTCTCCCCAATCCCAAATGGGGAGCTGGGCGGTGACATAAACCGTGTAGCTGTTATCAGGATCCTGCCAAAGCTCGTCGAAATAGTCGTCCCGCACCTCACGGCCGTAACTCATATTGAGGTTGAGGCGAAAACCGCCCCGGCTCTTCGTTTGGTCCAACCGGATCTCCTGGTTTCGGAGGCCGATAGCCAGCTGCCGCATCTGGGGCGTAAGACCCATGGCGAAATCGGTGGCTTCGAACATGTCGACGGGAACCGGGTCCAGCTCGTACTCCGGCTCGAAGACGAGTGAATCCTCCAGTGACAACCCGTACTCACTCCTCACATAAGAAAAGGACAACCGGATCGAGCTCTCCGTGCTCTGAAGATTCTCCTGGGCGTTGGCGAGCTCGACCTGAATTTGGTCCACTTCAATGATCCGGGTCGAGTCGACCTGAGCAAAAGCCAGAGCCAGGTCCAGAGCCCTTTCCAGTTGGTCCACCTGACTCAGCCGAAGAGTCCGGCGGTAGTATTGCTCGAATAGTTGATGGTACCCGTCATCAACACCCTTAACGATGTTGACCACGTCGCTATAAAAACGCAGCTGGGTACCTTCCAGGGACAGTTCCGCCTGCTCCAGGGAATTCTTCAAGGAGTTGGGCTGGAAGAGGGGCTGATTGTAGGAGAAGTAGTACCGGTTGTAGTAGGTAACCGACGACTCTCCGTCATCGTCCATTTGATTATACCGGTACATCCGGTTGTTAAAGGAGAGGTAGCCGTTGGTGGGGTACCCGAACAGGATCACCGGCTGGCGAATGGAGAGCTCTCCCTCCCACCGCCGAGTGTCTTCCTGAATGATCTCGTCCCTCCCCAGGGCCGCGTTCCACTTCGGCTCCGAGGTCCTCCTGAAAGCCGGGGCGATGAGCTCGAGATCGACCCGAGACTTCAGCCTGGCCTGCTGGGCCTTGAGATTGTACTGCTGTCGTTGAACATCCAGGTTCAGGCGGCGAATGGTGTAGCTGGTGCTCATGGTCAACTCCACCATGCGCTCCATCGTCAACTCGATGATCTGCGGGGCTTCCTGGGCGGATATCCCCCTCGAGGGATGGACCGCCCCCCCCAGGGCGAGGGTCGTCAACCAACAGCCCACAGAAACAGCCCGGAGTAATATTCCACGGGCTGCTCTTCGGACGAGCTGACGGACCGATTTCAGGGCCCGCTGGGCTTGGGCGATCGACGTTATTCCAAGGCTCATAGATCGGACCATCCGGAGGACGGCCGTTGAGTGAACATTCTTCCCTATTCCCACACTAGTGGAACAGGTGTTTCTCAGGAAGATTGTTCTGTAAGAAGTCGGTATGGGGAGTGTCAGAAGGCGTACGCCAGACCCAATTCGATCTCTTTGAAGGCCTCCATGCCGCAGTAGGGTTCGTACGGGGGCGGGTCTTCCCCGGAGCAGGTGCTGAAATTCACCCAGTGGAGCCCGAAGGCTCCCGTAAGCATCACGGGCACCTTCGCTACGGGCGTCACCGCCGCCGTGAAGAGGGCCGCAAACCCGATGATCCCGGCGTTGGGAGCAAGAAGGTCCGCCTCTAGCCCTGATTCCACCCCAACCGCCTCTGCGGCCAGAGAGTTGAAGCTCAGACCTCCACCCAGGCCCAGGCGTAGTTGCTCCCCGAGATCAGGAGCCACCATCAAGGTGGTTCTTAGTCCCGAGAAGGTCGTGGCGGTTTCCGTGATTTCCCCCCGGCAGTTGATCCTCTGAGAGTACTGATCACAAACAGTACCCTCTTTTCGGAGGTCTTCCGCGACCCGGTGATAGGACACCCGGGCCATAAACATCTCGGCAAACTCCCAGGTTGCCGCGACACCAAAACCACTGGGTCCCGGAAGTTCCTCATGATCAGAACTTGTCCAGGTGGCAAAAGCCCCCAGTTCCTGGAAAATCTGTTGGGAGGTCAGGGGTGAGGGGTAGGTGACCGCAGTTAAAAGGGCTAAAGAAACCCCAAAAAAAATCGAAAGGTTGAGCTTTTTCATCTTATGACCCGTAGTCAGGAACGGCTCCGAATGGCGCCCGTGAAAGTTGCGTCGGCCCCCGGTAGGAACACCCATCAAATGGTGTGCCAGGAAAATGCATCGGCCCCGACCCTAGGACTCGGTGCCGTCCCAGCAGAAGGTGCACACGTTCTCTCTGGGCAGGCCGATGGCCTCGATGAGGTCATCGAGCCGCTGGTACTTGAGGGTAGTCAGGCCGAGGCGGGCCCGGATTCCCTCCACCATTGCGCAGTGGGGTTCCCCATCCGGATCGGTGTATTTCCCAAGGTCCGAGGGTGGGCCTCCTTCCAGCTCCTCCACCGCCCGCCGGCCGGCCAGATCCAACTCGGATCGGGAGCGGGAGAAGTTCAGGAACTTGCACCCAAAAACCAGAGGTGGGCAGGCCGCGCGCATGTGTACTTCCTGGGCACCGTAGTCGAAGACCCGGCGGATGATGTCCTGCAGCTGAGTTCCCCTGACAATGGAATCCTCACAGAACAGAATCCGCTTCCCTTCGATCAGGTCACGGATGGGGATCAGCTTCATCCGGGCGACCAGATCCCGAACCCTCTGGTCCTGAGGCATGAAGCTTCGGGGCCAGGTAGGGGTGTACTTCACGAAGGGCCGCCGATAAGGGATCTTGGCCTGGTTCGCATACCCGATGGCGTGCCCGACCCCGGAATCCGGGACCCCCGCTACCACGTCCACCTCCACATCGTCCCTTCGGGCCAGGGCTCTGCCGCAGGCGTAGCGAACCGATTCAACGTTGGCCCCCTCATAGGTGGAGGCCGGGTACCCATAGTAGACCCAGAGGAAAGCGCAGACCTGCATCTTGTCCCCGGGAGCCTTCACCTGCTCAACACCTTCTTCGGTGTGTCGAACAATCTCCCCCGGACCCAGATAACGGTCCGTTTCGTACCCCAGATTCGGGAGGGCACAGGTCTCGAAGGTTACGGCTCGGGCTCCATCCTTCTTTCCCACGATAAGAGGAGTTCGCCCCAGCTTGTCCCTGGCGGCATAGATCCCCTCGTCGGTGAGAATGAGAATGGAGCAGGACCCTTCGATCTGATCCTGGGCAAACTCGATCCCTTCCGCGAAGGTTGTCCCCTGGTCAATGAGGTGTGCTACCAGCTGAGTAGGATTGACCTCATTTCCTGTCATCTCTGAGAAATGCACGCCTGTCCTACTTAGAGCTTTTTGAATGAGCTCTTCCTGATTGCCCACCTTCCCCACGGTTACGATTGCATAGGCCCCGTGGTGGGAGTTGATCAGAAGAGGCTGGTCCTCGTAGTCGCTGATCACTCCAATCCCCATGGGCCCGCTCATCCGAGGGAGATCGTCTTCGAATTTACTCCGGAACTGGGTGTTGGAGATGTCGTGGATGAACCGTGTAAAGCCCTCGCCGTTTTTGACTGCCATCCCTCCTCTCAGGGTGCCGAGATGGGAATGGTAATCGGTGCCATAAAAAAGATCCGGCACACAGTCTTCTTTGGAAACCACGCCAAACACTCCGCTCACGACAGAGCTCCTTGATTAGGATCACGGTTCAGTTCCGGCCTCAGGCTATGGCTCCGACCCGGCTGTCGCCAGGGGTGGGGGAAAAGATGTCTTTTCTGACCACATTCCTGCTCACCGCCCAACAAATTCCGCCTCCCCCCAAAGGCGAAGTTCAACCTTGAGGGTACCGGGGTCCCCCGATCCGCCGGATCCGACTGAGAGGTTTCGGGGCCCGGAACCCACGACCAGGAAACCGCCCTCCAACGGAACCGATCCAACCCTTTGCCACTGAGGGGAGTAGACCCACGCCTCATCACCTCCCGAATAAACCAGAGCCTGCCCGTCCTCCAATCGAATCGGGATCTCCATTCGATTCACCCCATCGAGTTCCAGTATCACACCATCCACCGTCGCACCTTCGGCGGTGAGGATGAATCTCATGGGCTGTTCACTAACTGGATTTTCGAAGGAGAAGGATTGAAAACTCGGCTCTCCCGGTTGCCGCTCCCTGATTTCATACCTGAAGACCTGAGGGTAGATCTGGAACAGATTCCACCCGTCCTCGCCAACCTCTTCCAGATGGAATTCGTTGCTGATGTCCTCCATCCGGAACTTCTGGTCCGGGGAGAAAGCATCCATCATTCGGGCTTCTTCCCACATCCCGATGAGCCGGAGCACCTCATCCGACCGACCATTCCCTTCGATGGATTGGAAGGAAGTGACAAAAGCGTAGCCGGCGTCAAAGGCGGCTGATCGAGCGAGCATCCACTCGATGTCCTCCACGGAGGTCTCAGGCTGCATTCGGAACCACCCCAGCATGCCGGGCATCATGTTTCGCCGGAAGTAGGCCTGGTTCTTCAGACGGTACTCGGTCTGGCTCTCCCTGAAACCGGCATACCACGGCTCTCCCCAATTCATCCGGGAGTAGATATGCCAGAAGTAGTGGGATGTCCGGCTGGCATCTGCGATGAAGTGGTCCCGGATGTTGTCATCGAGTCCATCGTACCAGGCGGTGGTGAAGAGGATCTCGCCGTAGTTCCCCATCCCCGTGGAGCGGTTCCCCTCCAGCCCGTCAAAGGAGATTTGCCTCAATCCCGTGCTGTTGAAGAGGTCCGCCAGCGTCCCGGCCATCTCCTGGCTTAGTTCAGGATTCGTGAGGAACACCCTATAGGCGTGATCCGCCAGCTTTCCGATGACCTCCCCCGCTGAATGGACTTCCGGCCGGGTTCCAAAGGCCCCCCGTTCCACATCGAGGAGTTTCCATGGAGAAGCCTCGGAGACGGCTCCGTAACGGACGATTTCATCCCCCACCACGGCGGCCCTGAGGTGGTTGTTGTCGAATTGGTTGAAGAAATCCGGGCTCACGATCCCGATCTCTGTGGAGGTCCCATCCAAATCCTCAGTCAAGGTCGTAGCTCCAACCCGGGCCAGGCGGGGGTCCGGAACCGGAGCAACGTATGGATCGTTGGTTGTAACGAAGTTCGAGAGTGTGTGGACGCCGACCCGAACACCCCTGGCTTCCGCCGCCTCCACTGCAGCCCTGAGTCCCTCGACCCCCCGGGGGAAGTCCGGCCCCAGCCGAAAGTGCCCCCAGGTTTCGAAGGGTTCGGGGTGATAGAGATATCGGAGGCCCGCCCTCAGGGTGACATCCACCGCTTCACCAAGGGTGGCCTCACTGAAAGGAAGAATCACATAGGCCGCGGAGGCCGAGCGGGCGGTCTTTCCCCATTCCCCGTCGATGGTCGGGTGGGGCAAACCCTCTGCAACCTCGATGGCCCCCAAAACGTTTAGGGCATCCTCTTCCGACGAGCCGAAAAGGGCGATTTTTGATCCCAGGATGCCCCCGTCGTCAAAGGGAGGAGCCGTGTACCGATCATGGCCCCAGTTGGAAATAATCCGTTCCTGATGTCGATTCCGGGTATAGGCCTGGAGGGTGCTACCGAAGGAATCCGGCTTGGCCGCCTCAACTCTGTAGAGGACGTAGCGCTTCCCTTCTTCGCTCAGATCGGAAAAATCCCCGGATTCGAAAATGTCCAACTGGGGCATCGCGTCGTTTTCATTCCAGGGGTACCCTCCCAGGGTTTTCGGATTCAGAGACTGAATCCCCATGGCGAAGTCGTCACCCCTGACAACCCCCACCGTCTCACCGATGGTCTCCTCAATGGTAGTGGGATAGGGCCCCCAAACAGCTGTCTCGAAGGCCGAAGCGTCGGACACACCCACAAGCTCCAGGGAGGCGTGTGTCCCTCGTTCAAGAACCCGGACCCGGGCCTCCACTCCGCCCTCGTATGAAAGGACCAGCAGGTTTTCGAGGTCGTCATATGTGGCGGATAGGGGGAAAAAGTCCTCCCCCTCGGACTGAAGGGTGAGAACAGGCGCCGGTACCCCGGCCGGGAGGTACTCCGCACCGGAATCCAGGTCGGTGAAGGATACGATCATCCCACTGGCTGCGATGCCGATTTCCAGAGATCCCGCTTGGAACCTGGCCAAATCGCCGGCATCTCCGCAGGAACACGGCACAAGGGAGCTCATGAGGAACAGCGTCCCGACCCCAAAGGCGTGGGTTTTGGAGAGCCCCAGGGGGCCAGAGCGTGAAGAGTGGTTCTTGAACGCTACCGGTCTTAGCATTGTTCCTCCACATTTCTTCCCGAATCCCAATCCCTCCCGGACCCAACGGCGAAGGTGGAGGGAGTCTCGGACAACAAACCTCAGGCGTCCGGCAAGAGTGCGGCACTGGGACCTGGCGGGCAACGGAGGGGTAGAGGCGGACCATGAGTCCACCTAGATCAGAAATCGATAACGAAGGCGGGAACAGGATAGGCGAAGGCCCGACAGGAATTGTCCTTCTCAACCTGGGCGGTCCCGGTTCTCTCGACGAGGTGGAGCCCTTCCTCCTGGAGTTGTTTCAGGACCGGGAGATCATCCAGCTGCCCCTTCAAAAGTGGCTGGGCCCGTTCATCGCCAGACGCCGGGCCCCCAGCGTCCGGAAACTCTACGAAGAGATCGGAGGGGGCTCCCCCATCCTGAACTGGACCCAGATTCAGGGCAAAGGAATGGTGGACCGGCTGGACCGACTATCCCCGGAAACGGCCCCTCACAAGTTCTACGTAGCGTTCCGGTACATCCAGCCGAAATGTGAAGATGCCCTGGCTCAGATGAAGGCTGATGGAGTCAGGCGAGCCGTCGCCTTTACCCAGTATCAACAGTTCTCCTGTGCGACCACCGGGTCCAGTCTGAATGAGTTGTGGCGGGCAGCGGGGCGATTGGGATTGGAAAATGAATTCCATTGGAGCGTGATCGACCGGTGGCCGACCCACCCGGGGTTCATCTCGGCAATGGCGAAAAGTGTTCGGGAGGGCCTGGAAGGTTTTCCTGATGAAGAGAAAGACCAGGTCCTCCTTTTATTCAGCGCCCACTCCCTCCCCCTATCCGTCATCGAAAGGGGGGACCCCTACCCACAGGAGGTTGGAGCCAGCGTCCAGGCGGTCCTGGATGAAGGCGGCTTCAGGAACCCGTTCATTCTCTCCTACCAGTCCGAGGTGGGGCCGGTCCGGTGGTTGGGCCCCAGCACGGAAAAGGTCATAAAGGACCTGGGGGCCAAGGGCCGTAAGAAAGTCCTGGTGGTGGGGATCGCTTTCACCAGCGACCACATCGAGACCCTCTCCGAGGTCGACATCGAGTACCGGGAGCTGGCGACCTCCGTGGGAATCACGGATTTCAAGCGGACTCCAGCCTTCAATGGAGACCCTGTCTTTCAGGACGCTCTGGCTCAAATCGCCCTGGACCACCTCAGAGCCGGGGAAGCTTGCTCCTCCCAATACGGGCTCAGGTGCCCCGGGTGTACGAACCCCGCCTGCCGAAACATCCTGAACCCCGCCAGGGACTACAACCAACCCGGGCTCGGTCCAAACTCCGGATTCACGGTCTGGAGCAGTATATTCCGTTCTTGAGAAACGGTTCACCGAGAGGAACTACCATGCCATTGGATCGAAGAGACTTTGTGCGGAACGCCTGCGTCGTGGGCGGAGGCCTGGCCCTGGGGGCCGGGTCACTTCGCGGGGCTCCCACCGGCGTCAGGAGTCTGGGTCCCAGGGATTCTGGTGGGCTCGAGTCCAGCAGTTCTCAGGTCTCTCCGAAGCGAATCCTCATCCTCGGCGGGACCGGGTTTATTGGACCGAGCATGGTCCGTTATGCGGTGGATCGGGGACATGATGTCACGATCTTCACCCGGGGCCGGGCGGAAGCGGACATCCCGGATGTCGAGCACCTCACAGGGGACCGGAACGATGACCTTAGTGCCCTGGAAGGAAGAAGCTGGGATGTCGTCTTGGACAACAATGCCAGGGACTACCGCTGGGTGGAGCTAAGCACGGAGCTCCTGCGAGACGCTACCGAGCACTACCTGTTCGTGTCCTCCATCTCGGCCTACTCCGCCGCAGACATAAACCTGGAAGGGGTGACCTTCCCGCTCCAGACCTCCATTGTGAACGAGGACTCTCCCCTCTTCTCTCTTCCCGATGATTTTCAGGCTGGATCGGAAGCAGCCTACGGATTATCCAAGACTCTGGGAGAGCAAGCCAGCGAAGCTGCATTCCCCGGGAAGGCCACCATCGTTCGACCGGGTCTCATCGTTGGCCCTGGCGACCCCACCGACAGGTTCACGTATTGGCCGGTTCGAATCGACCAGGGCGGCGAAGTCCTCGCTCCCAGCGAGGGAGATGATCCGACCCAGGTCATCGATGTCAGGGACTTGACCGAATGGATCGTCCGGCTGGCTGAGGGAGGGGTGACGGGCCGCTTCAACGCCACGGGCCCCGGAACAAGAATGTCCATGTCGGAAATGCTCCATGGCATCAGGGCCGTCACCTCGACGCCTGTATCGTTCACCTGGGTTCCCTTCGAATTCCTTCGGGAGCGGGAGGTTCGACCCTGGTCGGATATGCCGGCCTGGCTTCCCAATGATCCGATCTCGTTCGTCAGTGTCGAGCGGGGAGTGGCCGCCGGGCTAACTTTCCGCCCCCTGGCCGAAACCGCCCTCGACACTCTTCATTTCCACAAGTCCCGCCCCCTCGAAGTGCAGACCGACATGCAAGCCGGAATCTCACCGGAACGTGAGCGGGAAGTGCTCGAGGCTTGGCACAGCCACCAGCGTTAGAAGGAAATGGACCTTCCCTTCTCACTTCGACCGGCCCGGACCGAAGACGTCTTCGACGTCCATCGGGTACATTCGACCTCAATTCGGGAGGGCGCCCAAAGCCACTACGACCCGGAAGTTCTCGAGGTCTGGGTCGATGCGTTCAATCCTGAAAATTACCCGAAAAACCTGGAAATCCTCGAGTTCTTCGTCGCCGAGCTCCGGGAGGGCGGCATTGCAGCCTATCTAGCCTTCGACCTGGTCACCGCCGAAATCGAATCGGTCTATGTGGCTCCATGGGGACAGGGCCTCGGCCTGGGCTCGTTCCTCCTGGGGTTTGCTGAAGAATCCGCTCGTCGTGCAGGCCTGAAAAGTCTGTGGTTGGACTCCTCACTAAATGCCGTGAGCTTTTTTTCAGGGTTTGGCTGGCAGGAGGTTGGGCGCCACGTCCGGGTCCGGCGGGGAGTGGAACTCCCCGTGGTGAAGATGGAGAAACAACTCGGACCCTGAGCCCAGGGGCCTGGCCGCGGACGCACCCCATTCCTCGGATAGGCCCCTCACCTGTTGCCCCCCCTTCCACCCAAGCAGTATCCTCCTCCTCCTTATTGGAGGACCTGGTGTTCCTCCCGGAAATCGGGCGGTTCCCGGTCATTGTTGGATATTGGGGAGGAAAAATGCTTTCCTTTAAGACCGTCTCCGAAGTGAAGGAATTCATCTCGGAAAGAAAAATAGAATTTGTGAACTTCTTCCTCGGCGATATCGACGGGCGTCTTCGCTCCGTCTCCATCCCAGCCGAGAATTTTTCCGAAAAGATCATGGAGCAAGGGATCGGCTTCGACGCATCTAATTTCGGCTTCGCCGAGGTGGATCGATCTGACAAGATCCTGAAGCCTGACCTCGATTTCGCCTTCGAGGACCCTATCGAGGAGGAGTACCGAGTCCTCTGCTTCTTCTGCAACATG
>RCNC010005154.1_pt1 | contig 11681 bp, 9 predicted proteins | sample 2041301 | NCBI WGS metagenome assembly RCNC01 (sample SAMN09708231, study PRJNA481090) | Marine sediment metagenome, whole genome shotgun sequencing project. | biome: marine sediment; feature: ocean; material: sediment; isolation source: Sewage treatment plant 13A marine sediment (STP13A) ... | reverse complement strand
CCGGCTCTGGTTCCAGCCACGGAGCAGGTCGAGCTTCGTTTGGCATCCGATTTGTGGCCGCCGTTCACCAACACAGCCGACCAGTCCAGGTTGGCCATCGATCTGGTCCATGAAGCACTCAAACGCGCGGATATCAAGGCCACCACCAGCATCGTTGATTTCGGGGCAGTGATCCTCGGCCTCCAGGACGGCAGCTTCGACGGCAGTGGGGCTTTGTGGCAAACCCCCGAGCGGGAGAGCACTCTGATCTTCTCCGAACCCTATCTCGAAAATCGACTGGTTCTCGTGGGCCGAGCGGGAAGTGACGTCACGTTCGAACGTCTCTCGGATCTGAAAGGCAAAAAGGTGGCGGTTGTCGGTACCTACGCGTACGGCGAGTCGGTCAAGAACGCAACCGAACCGGTTTTTATCAAGGGGCAAAACGATCAGGAGAACCTCCAAAAACTGCTCGGGGGTGAGGTCGATTACATGTTGGTCGACGAGCTCTTGATACGGTACGTCCTGCAGCACCAAAAGAGCGACGCCGCAAAGTATTTGCAGATCGGCACCACACCTCTCATCCGGCGTAACCTCCATTTTGCGGTTCGCAAGGCCATGCCCGGATCAGCCGCCATCGTTGAGAAGTTCGATGCAGAGATCAAGAAAATGCTGGCCGACGGAACCTACAACAAAATCCTCCGCCTCAATTGGATTCGTGCGGACGTGGACGGCGACGGCCAGACAGAGCTGGTACCGATGGACCCCCGGGCCGCCGCAATTCCGCAAACCGCAGGCTACAAAGTCCTCTCACCCGACGCGAGCGGAGATTCTGCAGACGAGACCGATCGATACTACATCGATGGTCAAACCTATGAAGGCTGGGACGACGTGCCGGAGCATTACAAGCTGCCGGAGGAGGTATTTCAGAAGCCTGACGTCCCCAAACCCTTCCTGTACCAGTTCAAATTCTAGCCCTCAGTTTTGACTCGGCGACGCCGGCAAGGCGGTCCCAACGGTGGAATTCCGCACCGCATACGAGCCGGAGGCATGAGATCCTGGAAGTAATGGAGAGAGATACGCGTTAGGTCTGAATATGAAGAAATGGCTTCGATCCGTGGTGCCCGACCTTTTCCTCGCCGCAGTGGTGGCGTTGCTCGTGACCGTTGCGATGAACCAACTTGACGGTTCCGAGACCCAGCGGATTCGCGCAGATGCTCGAGTCGCCGCCGAAGATGGTCTGACTCTCGACGAACGGATCGACGTATATGACGACTCGATCCGACGTTCTACTCTCCTGCACCTTCCCGCGCTCATCGCCCTCAGCGGTGTCATTGTCGGCCTGGCTTGCCGCAATCGCCGCTGGGCGTGGCTGACCGCTATCGCCTCCATACTCCCCACCCTGATCATGGGCATCGCTTTCTTCATCGACCGTCCAATCCCTGCCGGCGTTCTCGTGACCACATACGTCTCCCTTGCGGTCTCGATGGCCGTTGTGGGGGCTGCACTGCGCCAAAAACTGCTTCCGGCCGAGGTTTCACGCGGATAGTCTTCCAACGGACTGAAATGAGCCCAGAACATCCCTCGGACTCGGCAAGGGTAAGATTGTATGAAGGAGATGTTTAGCAAGATAACCGTTGGTCCGGAGAGACTCTGAAATCGAATTCGGTCAGCGATTCGAACACAGGGGGGCGAGCGATGGGCAACGACACGACTCAAAGCACCGACCTGGTCACCGTCAATATCGCAAAGAATCGCGTGTATCTCCACTTTCGCGGCTCGCTGACCCAGGCTCAGGCCGAGGATCTGAGGGAAGCGTACCGTAGGGCCATCGACCAGGTCGGCCCCGGCTACACCGCGGTGAGCATTTTTGAAGGCTTCATGCCGGGTACGGCCGACGTCCAGGAGGTCATCTCGTCGATGATTCAATTGGCCGATCAGGGCGGTTGCCGGGCCGCAGCGCGGGTGGGACAGGGCGGCGTCTTTGGGCAAATGCAGTTGGGACGCCTCCAACGCGAAGTGCAAGCAGGCTATTCAGTCCACGATTGCGAAACCCTTGCCGAGGCCGACATCTATCTCGACAAGATATGACTCGACCTCTACCCGTATAACTCCTCACCGTTCCAGCAGTAAGTGCAGAGTCTCTCCCGCGGGAGGCCGATAGCCTCGATCATGTCGTCGAGCCGTTGGTACCGCAGGCTTGTAAGCTCGAGCCGCTCGCCGATTCGATCCACCATGGCGGTGTGAAGTTCGGAATCCGGGTCGCTGTACTCGTCGAGTCGTGTATCGCCGCTGGTATCGATATCAACGATAGCCCTCCGCCCAGCGAGATCGAGCTCCGACTTGGATTGCGAAAAATTGAGGAACTTGCACGAGTGCAACAGCGGCGGGCACGCCGCCCGCATGTGGACCTCGAGAGCGCCGCGATCGAAGAGCCGTTTGATGATGTCGCTGAGCTGGGTCCCGCGAACGATCGAGTCCTCACAGAACAGCAACCGGTTGCCCTCGATCAGCTCTTCCACCGGGATCAGCTTCATCTTGGCAACCAGATCGCGGACCCGCTGCTCCTGAGGCATAAAGCTCCGCGGCCACGTCGGGGTGTATTTGACGAAGGGCCGGCGATACGGGAGATTCGCCTCGGCGGCGTAACCAATGGCATGGCCGATGCCCGAATCCGGGATGCCGGCAACAAAGTCGACCTCCACGTCGTCCGCCCGCGCAAGGGCGGCACCACAGCGGTTGCGGCACGCCTCGACGTTGATGTTCTCGTAGCACGAAGCCGGGTAGCCATAGTAAATCCAGAGGAAGGAGCAGACCTGGCTCCTTTTACCCGGCGGGATCAGGGTCTCGATCCCGTCGGCCGTGACGCGGACCACCTCTCCGGGTCCAAGCAGGTGCTCCACCTCGTAGCCGAGATTCGGGAGGGCGGACGTTTCCATGGTCACTGCGTGGGCGCCGTCTTTCCTGCCCACCGCGACTGGTGTGCGGCCGAGACGATCGCGGGCGGCCACGATTCCCTTGTCGCCGAGAATCAGCAGCGAACAGGATCCGTCGATCAGGCTCTGGGCGTGAGAAATCCCGTCCTGAAATGTCGACTCACCGTCGATCAGATTTGTCACCAGCTCGGTGGGGTTGATTTCGCCATCGCGGATCTGGGTGAAATGAGTTCCGTTGCGCCCCAGCAATTGGCTGGTGAGCTGCTCGAGGTTGTGGACCTTGCCGACGGTGACGATGGCGTAAGTGCCGAGATGGGACGAGACGACGAGGGGCTGGTCCTCGTAGTCGCTAATAACTCCGAGGCCCATGGCGCCGTGCATCGTCGGCAGATCTTCCTCGAATTTGCTGCGGAACTGGGCATTGGTGATGTTGTGGATCGAGCGGGTGAAGCCGTTGCCGTTGCTTGAGTGCCGAGGTGTGAGTGATAGTCGGTGCCATAAAAGAGATCGGCAACGCAATCCTGGGACGAGACCACTCCAAAGAATCCACCCACTACACCCTCCAACAAAAATGACGATTGAAAAATTAAATTCCGGCATAACGACCATTGGTGCGGCCACTCTACTCTGGTTAATTGGCCGAGTCACGGGGCTCACAATCGCGGCGAGCGAAAGCCCTCAAAAATGGCTTTCACCAATTGAGAGCTCATGGCATGAGCTGGGTCGTCATTCGTGTTGTGAGGCCGCGATCAGTGGCGCCCCTGCCGCTTCGAGCACGGCATCAAGAGCGAAGCGCGGGTCGAGGGCAGGTACTCCTTCAATGTTCCACCCCGTGAACACGGCGACCACGTCCATTTCCGGCACCACGAACAATCGTTGCCCTCCGTAGCCAATCGCCGCGTACGCGTAGGAGTCGCTTTTGGAGCCCCAGGGGACCAGCCACCACTGGTAGCCATATCCCATGCCAATCCAGCCCGTGTCCTCCACGCTTCGCTCCACCGATGCGGCAACCCAATCCTCGGGCAGCACTCGCGCCCGGTCCCAAACGCCGTCTTGCAGGTAGAGATAACCGAACTTGGCCAGATCCCGGGCTGTCAGATACAGCCCACCCTCTGTGTCGGGGAAACCCATTGGGGTCTTCTTCCAGAAATAGCTGGTGATGCCGAGGGGGCCGAACAGGTGCTCTTCCGCGTACTGGTCGACATGCTGCCCGGTCGCCTTCTTGATGATCAGCGAGAGCAATTCGCTGGCCCCGCTGTTGTAGATGAACACTGTTCCCGGCTCGTGAGACATCGGTTGGTCGATGACGAACTGGATCCAGTCGTCGCTGTTTTCCATGCCCGCACAGGAGTTCTCTGGGTCCGAATACGGAACAGAGTCTTCGTCCCACTTGATCCCGGCTTTCATGGTTAGAAGGTCGTACAGAGTCATCGAGCGTTTCCACTCGTCAAGGTTCGCCACCTCGTAGTCTTCGAAAAAGTCGAGGACGGGTACGTGGACCCCCGAAATCTCGCCTCTTCCGATGGCGATTCCGATCAGGGCGGACGTGACGCTCTTGGTGACCGATTGCATGGTGTGCAGCTCGCCTCGCTGGAAATAGGGATGCCATTCGGGATCGTAGTAGTTGTAAAGACCCGGCGCCTGTCCGCGCCCTTCGTTCATGGCGTCGTAATCGCGCGGGTAGTGTTTTTCGTAGACGACGCGGCCGTTCCTGATCACCAGAATGGCGTCGATGTTTCCACGCTCGTCGGCAAGGCTGCTGTCCAGGGCCCAAAGGCGGGCTGCGTCCATCCCCTGTTCCCCGGGAGGCGAAACAGCCCAGCCGTCCGTCGGCCACTGGATCGGTTCGTCCTGAATTGGAGCGCAGGACGCCAGGAAAAGGGCGACACAGACTGGTAACCACAGCGATTTCATTGTGACCTCCGTTAAATAGAGCAAGTCGATGCCGAGAGAAAAAAAGTAACACGGCGGGACGCCACGATTCCCCGCACACAGTCGACACCTTGTGAGAAATGCGGGCTAAGATATACCTCAAAGGAGGATCTGTGGTGGACACCAGGGAGAAATACGAAAAGTACGTTAACACCGGGTTCTTGCCGGCTGTCGACCCGCTGGTGATCGACCGGGCCGATGGCGCGACCTACTTCGGGATGGATGGCAGCAGCTTCATCGATTGCATGAAGGAAGTCCTTGAGGCTTGAGATGAGCTATGACGATGATGCCGTCCACCGCCACGACCCGCGCTCCGAACTGAGTCGATGACACAGCAGGGACGCCTGATCCGCGTTCTGAGACGCCGGGAGGTCCTGGCGCTGGCATTCGGCGCCATGATCGGCTGGAGCTGGGTGGCGCTTGCCGGCACCTGGCTCGAATCGGCCGGCAGCCTTGGCGCCATCACGGCTTTCTTGATCGGCGGCGCCGTGATCGCCTTCATCGGTCTGACGTACGCTGAGCTAGCGTCCGCAATGCCCCTGGTGGGAGGCGAGCATACCTACAGTCTCCGTGCTCTGGGCCCCGGAGCTTCGTTCGTGTGCACCTGGGCGATCATCTTTGGATATGTCAGCGTCGTGGCTTTCGAAGTAGTGGCCCTCCCAACGGTCATGGAGTACCTCTTTCCCACTCTGAAGACAGGCTATCTCTGGACGGTCGCGGGCTACGACGTCTACTTCAGCTGGGTGCTGATCGGTGTCGTCGGGTCCCTAGTAATGACAGCCGTCAACGTGGTCGGCATCAAGATGGCGGCCGTCGTGCAAACGGCGGTGACCCTGGTCATCCTGTTGGCCGGGGTCGTCGTGGTCAGCGGTGCTTTGTTCAATGGTAGTGCGGCCAACATGCAGCCGCTCGAGGTTGGCGGCATCAAAGGAATGCTGACCGTTCTCGTGATGGTGCCGTTTCTCCTCGTCGGTTTCGACGTGATTCCCCAGGCCGCCGAGGAGATCGACCTGCCATATCGTGAGATCGGTGCCGTGTTGGTGATTTCGGTAATCATGGCAGTGGCCTGGTACGTGTTGATCGTGCTCGGTGTCTCACTATTGTTGGACAAAGAAGCCCTTGGTAGCGCGAGCCTCGCGACCGCTGACGCAGGAGCCGCGGCCTGGAGCAGGCCCTTGATCGGCAAGCTCGTGGTGGTCGCAGGAATCGCCGGCATCATTACCAGCTGGAACGCTTTTCTGGTCGGCGGCAGTCGCGCGATCTATGCCCTGGCCCACGGCGGCATGCTGCCGCGTTTTCTCGGGCAGTTGCACCCGCGATTCAACACGCCGGCGAACGCCGTCGTTCTGGTTGGAGCATTGGCCGTGTTCGCCCCGCTCTTCGGCCGCCGGACTCTGGTCTGGTTGGTGGACGCCGGTGGTCTCGGGATCGTAGTCGCCTACGCCATGGTGGCGCTGTCATTTATCGTCCTACGCCACAAGGAGCCGGAAATGCCCAGGCCGTACCGGGTGCGGTATGGATCGTTCGTCGGATACACCGCCCTGGTCCTTTCCCTCGGCATGATGATGCTCTACCTGCCCGGTAGCCCGTCGGCGCTCGGGTGGCCCCACGAATGGATGATATTTTTTTCCGGTGCAGTGGTCGGTGCGGTCTTCTATGTCTGGGCGCGATTGACACGCGGCTGACCGCCACTGTCGTCGGCGGTTCTGACGGAGTATTCAAAACATCAGGACCCCCGTACGTGGCACCATTACGACCGCACCGCTGACCCGGCTGAGATAGCAACCAATCGGATCACGCAAGCCCTCGATCTGAGACTTCGCGCCCGTCCTTCAAGCACCTCGCACGAGGCGGCGACGCGCCCCGTATACTCTCGGCTGCATGGCATCGCTCATCACTGCTCGCGATCTGAAGCGATCGTACGGGTCCCGAACCCTGTTCGATGGACTGAGTCTCACCATATCTGAGGGCGATCGCGTCGGTGTCATAGGACCCAACGGCTCCGGCAAGACCACCATGCTGCGCATCCTGTCCGGTGCCGAGGAGCCTGACGACGGTGAGCTCCACCGCCGGCGCCTTTTGCGCGTCGCCATGGTCGCTCAGGACGACGCTTTCGAATCAGGGGCCACCGTCGCCGAGGTCGCGACCCGCGGCGCGACGCTCGATCCAGGGAGGAATGAGGACGAGACCGAGCAACAGGTACGGGTCGCAATCACCCTTGAACAGCTGGGATTCCAGTCGCCCGAGCAGCCCGTCGCTGAGCTTTCGGGCGGCTGGCGCAAGCGACTTGCGATTGCTGCCGCCCTCGCTTCAGACCCCGAGGTGCTGCTCCTCGACGAGCCCACCAACCACCTCGATCTGGACGGCATCCTGTGGCTCGAGAAGTTGCTTTGCTCGAGCCGCATGCTCGCCTACGTCGTCATCAGCCATGACCGTACCTTTCTCGATCGGGTGGCCAATCGGGTGATTGAGGTGGCCCCCCAATACCCGGGCGGCACTTTCACAGCCACCGGCAGCTACACGGCGTTCCTGGAAAGGCGCGCCCAGTATCTACAGGCGCGTGCCCAGTATCGCGACAGCCTCGCCAACCGGGTGCGACGGGAACTCGAGTGGCTCGGCCGCGGGCCCAAGGCGAGGACTACCAAGGCCCAATCCCGGATCGACGAGGCCGGGCGGCTGGCGGCTGATCTCGCACAGGTCCAGGCCGAGCTCACGACCTCCCAGGCAGGCATCCAGATGACCGGATCGGGACGCCGCACCAAACGACTCCTGGTCGCATCCGGGGTCGACAAGGCGCTCGGCGGAAACCAACTCCTGCGGAATCTCGACCTCGTTCTGCAACCCGGCCAGCGCCTCGGCGTGGTCGGCGCCAACGGCAGCGGCAAGAGCACTCTGCTGAAACTGCTTGCCGGTGAGCTCGAGCCGGACGGCGGCGTCATTCGTCGTGCCGACCTCTTGAAGGTCGTGTATTTCGATCAGGATCGCGCCCAGCTCGACCAGACCCTGCCGTTACGCCGCGCCCTGGCTCCGGAAGGAGATACGGTGCTCTACCGGGGACGCGAGGTGCACGTGGTGAGTTGGGCCCGCCGCTTCCAGTTTCGCGACGATCAGCTCGACCAGCCAGTCAGTGAACTTTCGGGTGGTGAACAGGCTCGCGTCCATATCGCCCGCCTCATGCTGCGACCAGCGGACATCCTGCTGCTCGACGAGCCGACCAATGACCTCGACATTCCGACCCTCGAAGTGCTCGAGGAGAGCCTGCTCGACTTCCCGGGCGCCCTGGTCCTGGTCTCGCATGACCGCTACCTGCTCGACAGGGTGAGTTCGGTCCTCCTCGGCCTCGACGGCGCCGGCAACGCAACTCCGTTCGCCGACGTGGAACAGTGGCTCGCCAACCGCAAGCCGGAGGCGACGGCCCCGCGCCAGGCACGTTCCAACAAACGAAGCGAACGGCCCCGGCGAACCGGACTCACCTACTTCGAGAAACGCGAGTTCGAGGCCATGGAGGAAACCATCGTGGAAGCCGAGGCCGAGCTCGAGAGGGCGGTGGATCATCTCGCCGACCCGCAGGTGGCGTCCGACGCTGATGCCGCCCATCGCGCCTACCTCGCCCACGAGAACGCGAAGGAGATGGTCGCCGAACTCTATCTTCGTTGGGCGGAACTCGAGGATAAGGCCTAGCGAGGCATTGCTAAAACGCGCAACACCAGAGCCATTTCGTTAGCGCCGACCCTCTTTACGCTTGGTGTCACACCACTCGCGAAACTTGATCCTGGGGTCCCGCGGGTCGGGGCGGGCGGCGGATCGGCTGAAATCCCGGGCGAGCTTGGGGTTCACCTCCACCATCGAGGAGTGTCCTCCGATGGTAATGGCGCCCACATCCGAGCTGCTGATGCCGCCGCGACGACAGACAATCGCCAGCAGCCGCCCCGTTTCAGCGCCGTGGTTCTTGCCCCAACTCACCTGGAATCGAGCCCAGTTCGAAGACCCGGGATGTCGGCCCTTCAAACGGCGAGGTCTGGAGTCCCAACTCTCCTGGACCGGCACCGGCGCGATGTCGCGGGGCTCACACGGGCCATCGTGATCGCCCTCGCCGAGGAGGGTTGCCACCACGGTCAAAGGATCACGATCCTCGAGCAGTTCCGCAGCCACCCTGTGGAGGCGGGCAACGTCATCGCGGTCCTGAGCATCGGTTTCGGAGAATCTCTCGAGAAGCCGCCGGTCGGCGGCGAGATGGATATCGTCGCGACTGGGTATGTCAGCGCGAACAGCCTTGATACCGGCCTGGCGCACCATCGCGTCCACCCGGCGGGCTGCACGTGGAGGCACGAAAATCAGGCAGCGGCCCTTGCGCCCGGCGCGGCCGGTCCGGCCGCTCCGGTGGGTCAGCATATCGGCGTTCTCGGGCAGGTCCGCGTTGATGACCTGGGCGATATCCTGGACGTCGAGGCCGCGCGCCGCAACGTCTGTGGCCACCAAAATCGGCGTCTGGCCACGCCGAAAGGCGTTCAGTGTGGCAGTGCGCTCGCGCTGATTGAGGTCTCCGGAAAGCGGCCGCACGGCGAATCCGAGCCCGGCAAGGGCGTCGGACAGTTCAGCCGTGTCGAGACGGGTACGCACAAAAATCAGGGTCTTGGCATCAGGCTCCATGAGGAGGACGTTCACCAGTACCTGCAGTTTTTGGTTCCCGGCCACCACCATCGTTGTGTAGGAGATGTCGGAGTTCGATTTTCCGGGCGCTGTGCCGGCGACCATCACCGAATCGCGCTGATGGCGCCCCGCCACCGATCGCACCGAAGGAGGGAAGGTTGCAGACACGAGGTGGGTACGGCGTTCCTTCGGCGTCGCGTCAAGTATCTCGGAAATCTCCTCCTCGAATCCCATCGCCAGCATTTCGTCGGCTTCATCGAGAGCGACCACTTGCACCTGGTCAAGCTGCAGGCTGCCCCGCTCGAGGTGATCGCGCACTCGCCCGGGGGTGCCCACCAGGACCGACGGACCGCGCTTGAGCTCGCGAAAGTCGATGCCAAGCGACGTGCCACCCGTGAGCGAAACGACAGTCGCACCCAGCGGCTTGTACAACCACGACAGCTCCGCAGCGAGCTGGACCGCCAACTCCCGGGTGGGCGCGACCAGCAGCACCGAGGGCCGCGCCGGACCCGAGGAACGTTTTCCGGAGTTCGCCGCGGCGGCCACCTCTCCGGCGACCACCAGCCCCAGAGCTACCGTCTTGCCGGAACCGGTCTGCGACGAGATCAGCAGGTCGCGGTCCGCGAGATCCGAGCTCAGGACAGCGGTCTGGATCGGGGTGAGCTCGGTGAAACCACGAGTGGCGAGCACGGCACCGAGGCCCGCAGGGACTTCCGCAAAGGAGATTTCATGCATCTGTTGTTTCCAAAATGGTTCGGTCGCGGGCGCTTGCACACCGGGACAGGGGTCAATAGGAGGGCAGCTGGTGTGAGTTCATGAAAGGGCAGCGCACCCGGAATGGGCCAGCAGTGTAGCAGAAAAGCAGAAATCGGTCGATTTATGACGTTCTGCGCGAATCAAGATGATACTCAGTCAATTCAGACGAAAAAATACCGCCCGGATAGCCGATTGCGCCTGTCAACTCGGCAAAAAGATTCTGGTGGGGCCGGATCAGCCCAATCACGCTATCAAGCAGCCCTTCGCGTCGATGCGATGTTGCGAATGGTGAACGCGGCCCCCAATCGCAGGTCCAGAACACTGTAGTATTGCGAGCGGACGGAGGCCGGCGATGAAGAAACTCCTCTGCTGCGTGGTGTTGTGCCTTCTGGGAGGTGTGGCTCTGTCCTCTGCCGAAGAGCCGACCGAGACGATTCTGCAAACCCGAAACAGCCAGTGGGTCATCGCTGTTGGAGGCTCCTCGGTTCTCTTCGATTCGAGCTTCAAGTACCTGGACAAGGAAACCGGCAACGGCTTCTTCTTCGATCCCGAGGGACAGCTGGATTTGCCGGAACGGCAAGACGTTCCGATGTTGTCGATGCTGGTGGCCCTCAAGGACCGCCATTTCCTTTCTATCGGTGCGACCAGGTTTCGGCGTGAATCCACTCCTCTTGCTGTCGAAGATCTCGACCTGGGGGACCTCGGTATCGCGAGCGGAGAGGTTTCAGTTTGGATAAATTCGAACGACTTCGATGTCTCGTACGGGTACAGGCTTTTCAGGGATGATCACATACGGATTCTCGGCAAAGTCGGGATCTACACTCTTGACCTCGATGCCGGGATTCATGCTGAAGGCGAATGGAATTTCAATGGCGAACGCGAATCCGGCACGTTCGGCCGGGAGAGGTCCCTCGTCGCCCCGCTGCCGCTGATCGGCGTGCAATTCAATTTCCACATCAACCGCCGCTGGTCGATGTCGACGTCCGTGGATGCCATGTACCTACCGGTAGGCGACATCACCGGTCGGGCGCTCCGGTCAAAGCTTCACAGCCGCTACGCTTTCGGTAGAACGGTCGGGATTGTGTTCGGCATCAATTACTTCAACATCCACGTCACCGAACAGAATGATGAGAGAAAGTACGACGTTTCTTACGGGTATGACGGCGGATTTGCGGGCCTGATTTTCGCGTTCTGACCCGCCCGTCAACCAGATACAAGATGCAAGATACAAGATCCAACTACACATCCAAGACAGGTGGCATCAGTGAATTCGAAGGTTGAACGGATCTCGGGTTCCTGGTGCGGCGTCTGGTACATTCGCTGACGTTGGAATAATGCCCCCGAACGAATCCCCACCTGTCAAGAAACCGGCCAAGCGCCACCGTTGGCTCCGCCGGCTGGCGATCGCATCTGTTGCGCTACTGGTTTTCC
>RCNC010002732.1_pt1 | contig 11682 bp, 4 predicted proteins | sample 2041301 | NCBI WGS metagenome assembly RCNC01 (sample SAMN09708231, study PRJNA481090) | Marine sediment metagenome, whole genome shotgun sequencing project. | biome: marine sediment; feature: ocean; material: sediment; isolation source: Sewage treatment plant 13A marine sediment (STP13A) ... | reverse complement strand
ATTTCAAACAGCGGGCGGCGGAGATACGGATCACCTTCAATGACCAAAATCAGGCTAAGGTCGACTTTCTCGGCTTCCCGGGCGGTAGCTTTACCAAGGTCCTGGATACGAACCAGATATCGACGATCGATGCACCTGACGGCAATAAGATCAAGGCGTTTCTCGGTGGACGCGATGATCCCTTCTTCAATGACCTACCGGGATTTTTTCGTTCAATCAATTACGGACCCCAGTATTACCAGGTGCCCCACGGCGCACCAACGGACCTGCGCGAGCTACCGATCCCCAAGACCCTGATCGAGCTGGCCGACAACCCGCTGTTCAATTACGATCCGGCCCATCCGAATCACGGCACGCCGATCGGTGGCCCCACCGAGAAGTACGAGCTACCGCCTGGTCCCCACGGTTGGAGCGGCGATGCATTCAAGAAGGATGAGAATGGCAACTACCGCCTGGTCTACAGCGGTCGTGACGCCCAGGCCGGGATCAACGTGAATGCCCTCATCTTCGAGATCCCGCTGTCGTTCGCGACCGAACGGCCCGAGGAGGAACGAGTCGTGCGCATCTGGGGCGAGAGCTGGGTGCTGAAGGCAGCGAACAAGGTCGAAACCATCCCGGACGGCGACAGCTCCTGGCTGGCCTCGATCTGGCGCACTATCACCGGCTGGTTCTCCACCGAACCACAGCCGGAGGCCGTGGCCGGCTTCGACAGCGACAAGGAAGATTACAAGCTCGTCGACGTGGTCGGCGTGCCCTTCCTCGACGCTGCGCTCAACGAGCGCTTCGACGAGCGCCAGGGTCACGACAACCTGTTGCTGTCACGCCAATACGTCATGCGCTTCGGTCACCTCGGCTGGGGTTTCGGACCATCGGTCAGCGCGCTCGGAGTCGGCACCTGCTTCGATCACGACGACTCCCCGGTGTCGGTCTACAAGACCTACAAGCTCGCGACTGCCGCCTTCCCGCGCGTCAAGCGCTGCTTCTTCCAGACCCTGCACATGCCCGACAAAAGCTGGAACAAATCCGGCAAACCCATCCGCGAAAAGCGGACCTTCGAGGTCTTTCTGCCCAACGTCACCAGCGTGGACATGGACACCACCGGCACTTGGCCCTTCGGCCGCCGACCCGAGGATCAGGTCGCCTCGCGCTTCCTGACCACCTTTCTGGACATGGACGCCGGCTGCGGCGGCGGACCCTGCAACATCGAGACCCTGAACGACCCCCGGCTCTGGGACGGTGCCCCGGTGGAGCCGAAGAATCCATTCAATCCGCCGCACAATGACAAGCCGTTCCTGGCCGAGTTCCCCTACCTGGCGGAGCCCTGGTGATGGGCACGAGGCATTGGACAACGGGCGCGATCGCGCTTGCCGCAGTGGGCCTATGGTTCGGGCTGAGCGGCGGCACGCAGATGCAACCGGGGGAAACGGCCTACGGGCGAGAGCTTCAGGAGATCGAAGAGGCCATCGAGCGCCACAGGCAGGACCATGACCGACTGTCACTGTTGCGCGAGCGCTACCGGAAGGCCGTGCTGACGGCCGATTTTGAAGACCTGGCGGCCCTCGAGCGTGGGATCGACGCCGCCATCGCCGACCTTGGGCCGGTCGACGACCTAGTCCTCGCCAAGGCCAACCTGGCACTCAAGCTGCACCGGCTTGACGGTGCCGTGCAGGCCCTGGAGAACGCTCCGCACCTGAAGCAGACTCCGGGTGGCCGCGCGCTGCTTGCGGACCTCGCTCAACAACAGGGTCGATACGCCGAAGCACGGGCGGTGCTGGAAGAGGCCGTCGCGCTACGCCCCGATTGGGAAGGCCTCGCGCGGCTCGCCAACTTCCGTGCCATGACTGGCGCGCCGGACGAGGCTGATCAGCTCTACACTCGCGCCCAGGATCGGCTCACTGCCAAGGAGATGCGGTACTACGCTTGGCTGGAGCTGCAACGCGGCCTCATCGATCTGAATGCCGGACGCCACGAGGCCGCACTGGCCCACTATCGGCTCGCGGATCGGGCCTACTCGGGTTATTGGCTGATCGAGGAGCATATAGCCGAGGTCCTTGCCCTGCTCGGGCACGGGCGCGAGTCCGCCGAGATCTATGCCCGGGTCCTACCCTCCGCTGCCAAGCCGGAGCTGATGGCCGCCTATGCGGGGATTCTCGCCGAGCTTGACCCGGCGCGATCGCGGGAGCTGGCGAGCGCGGCCGAGGCCGCCTTCGAGCAACAGATGGCGCACTATCCGGAGGCCACCATCGGTCACTACCTGACATATCTGATCGACACCGAATCAAACGGCAGCCGCCTCATCGCGCTCGCGCGCCTGAACCTGTCCGCACGCCCTAACGCGGACGCAAAACTGTTGCTGGCCCTGGCCTGCGTCAATGCCGGCTGCATCGACGAGGCACGGCAGCTGGCGGCCCAGATCGAGGCTTCCGGGTGGCGGCCCGACGCACTGGCAAGGCTCGAGCAGTCACTGGAAACCAGGTCCTTATAGAAGAACCAAGACAATCGACAAAAGGGGAGTTGAATAATGAACGACATAAAACGATATGCTGTGTTTCCGGTGCTCGTGCTGGGGCTCGCCCTGGCGGGCTGCTCGGATGCGCCCGAGATTGGCAAGGTTGACGACGAGGCCAAACAGGCGGGTCGCTCCGCGGAGAGCTTCCCGGCTGCCCAGGAGGACTTTTTCCGCGACATGGACTACGGCCTCACCAAGGACGCTACTGCCATGGCCGCCGCCCTGGATCCCTTCGTTCCCGGCATCTCACCCGAAGACGCCCAGAAGGCCGTGGCCCGCGGGCGTAACAACTGGATCGTCTGGACCGCCGGTAATGACCGGCTCTGGGATGTACTGTCACACGAGAGCTTTGGCGCCCTGGACCTGCTCAAGACCGTCTCGACCCACTCGAGCCTGCAACAGAATCGCGGCAACCGCTGGCAGTGGCTCGGACTGGTCAACGAGCCCTGCTTCCAGGCCACCGAGGGGCCGCGCAAGGACCGTTTCGGGCTCTGGCTCGATGTGCGCAAGCAAGGCTGCGAGCCAGATCCCTTCGAGAGCGAAAAGAACTACCCGGGCGTGAAGATCGGCGCCCGCGGCAGAAGCGACAAATTCCCGGTCGGCTCCTACTACGGCTATGCTACCGGCGTGGTCGGACTGCGCCTGTTCCCGAACCCTGACTTCGACGAGGCGGCCGAGGTGCACTGGGGAGATGGACAGAGGTATTACAATGAACCGGATTTTTATAACGACAAGGATTTGGTCAAGCCCTACCGGGTCGGCATGTCCTGCGGCTTCTGCCACGTGGGACCGAACCCCACCAACCCGCCGCCGGATCCGGAGAACCCCGAGTGGGAGCACCTCAACTCCAATCCGGGCGCCCAATACTTCTGGGTCGACCGCATCCTGATGTGGAATCCCAACGCGCGTAACTACGTCTACCAGATGTTCCATACCTCGCGCCCCGGCGCTCTGGACACCTCGCTCATCTCCTCGGACAACATCAATAACCCGCGCACCATGAACGCCGTCTATAACCTGGCCGCACGCCTGGAGATCGCCACCAAGTGGGGCAAGGAGACCCTGGCCGGCGACGGGCTCATGAACAAGCAGCTCAACGACTATGTGCCGGAGGGCAGCCCGCTGGCCCAGTTCTACCAGGCCCCGGAGACGGTGCTTACGCCGCGCGTGCTGAAGGACGGCTCGGACTCGGTCGGTGCCCTCGGTGCACTCAACCGAGTGTTCATCAACATCGGGCTGTTCAGCGAGGAATGGCTGCTGCACTTCAAGCCCCTGCTCGGTGGACCCAAGACCTCCCCGTTCGAGATCGCGGTAGCCGAGAAGAACTCATCCTTCTGGAAGGCGACCGAGGCCCAGACCCCCGATCTGGCCCTGTTCTTCCTGGCCACGGCCAGGCCGGACCTGCTTGCCGACGCCCCCGGCGGTGCGGCCTACCTGACCGGGGACGAGGCCCGGCTCAGACGCGGCAAGGAGGTCTTCGCCGAGCGCTGTGCCCGCTGTCACTCGAGCAAGCTGCCCGAGGAGGCATTCGCCTTCTTCCCCGACCGTGGCTGCGTCGGGCCGAACTATCTGACGTGCTGGAACGACTACTGGCAGTGGACCAAGACCGAGGCATTCAAGGCCCCCATGCGCGAGCTCGTGCAGCAGGACGACTTCAAAGCTAACAACTTCCTGTCCACCGAGCTGCGCATCCCGGTGACCCTGCTCGAGACCAACGCCTGTAGCCCACTGGCGACCAACGCCATCCGAGACAACGTCTGGGACAACTTCTCGTCCGAGTCCTACAAGAGCCTGCCATCGGTCGGCAGCATCCAGGTGCACCACCCGATTAGCGGCAAGCCCTACGAGTACGAGATGCCCGCCGGCGGGCGCGGTTATACCCGCCCGGCGTCCCTGATCAGCCTCTGGAGCACGGCCCCGTACCTGCTCAACAACACGGTCGGCGATTTCTACTGGTCAGGCACCGTCTCGGACCGCATGAAGTCGTTCGAGGACGGCATCACCAAGATGCTCTGGCCCGAGAAGCGCGCAGGCAACGGTATGTTCATGACCCGCTCCGGCAAGGCGCTGCCCGGCGTCATCGACCGCACCCCGCAGATGACCTATCTCAACGCGGCCACCGGCTTCCTGCCCGACGCCCTGCAACCGCTGGTCGGTTTCGGCTCGCGCTGGCTGCCCTGGCTATTCGACGACGAGGGCATCGAGATCGGCCCGATCCCCGAAGGCACGCCGATCAACCTGATCGCCAATATCGACCTGGACCACCCGCTCAAGGCCCTGCCGGTGCTAAAGAAGGCCAAGCAGGCGCTGAAGGCATTGCCCGAGAAGCCGACCAACGAGCAGGCGATCGATGCCTTCGGACCGGTGGTCGAGCCGCTCCTGTCGGTGAACAAGTGCCGCGACTTCGTTGTCAACCGCGGCCACTACTTCGGCACCGACTACCTGCCCTCCGCCGAGGGCGAGCCAGGCATGAGCGACGAAGACAAGCTGGCACTGATCGAGCTCCTGAAGACCTTATAAGAACCCTTCGGGTGCACCCCGCGCAAGCGGGGAGCGCCTAAGGACAGCTTCAGCGGCAACAAACCCACGAATAGTCATTCACCACCAATAACCTTCGAGCTCTTCGTGTTTCAACTGCAGAATCTTCAATAATCAACTTGAGCGGGAGACAAGTCATGTCGACAAAGGATGATTTCGAATTTGTGGTCGTAGGCTCGGGTGCTGGTGGCGGCACGGTCGCGGCGCGCCTGGCCGAGGCCGGTCGGCGTGTTCTGCTGTTGGAGGCCGGCGGTGACCCGCTGGAGCTCCAGGGGGGCAATTCCGCCTTTCCCAACGACGCTCGCCTGCCGGTGGACTACCGGGTACCTGCCTTCCATCCCTTCGCATCCGAGAACGACGCCATGCGTTGGGACTTCTTCGTGCGTCACTACGGCAGCGACGAGCGCCAGAGGCGCGATCCGGCTTACGTGGAGGACTTCGACGGCCAGCGCGTGGACGGCGTGCTGTACCCTCGCGCCGGCACCCTGGGCGGCTGCACCGCCCATAACGCCATGATCACCGTCTATCCCCACAACCGGGATTGGGACGAGATCGCCGAGATGACCGGCGATGACAGCTGGAAGTCGGGCAACATGCGCAAATACTTCCAACGCCTGGAACGCTGCCGACACCGGGCGCTGATCTATCGCTGGCTGTCAACGATCGGGATCAACCCGACCCGCCACGGGTTCGGCGGCTGGTTGCAGACCGAGAAGGCGATCCCGAAAGAGGCCTTGGGGGATACGGATCTGGTCCACGTCATCGCCAAGTCGGCCATCGAAGCACTGGACGAGGTGGGTCATCCCATCGAGCGTGTCAAGTGGGCGGTGGAATCCCAGCTCGACCCCAACGACTGGCGCCTGGTGGAGGACAATGCGGTCGGGCTGCGCTATCCGCCCCTGGCGACCGACAACCACGAGCGCATGGGCTCGCGCGAGCGCGTGCTCGACGTGGCGCGGCGCCACCCGGACAAGCTCAAGATCGAGCTTGATGCCTTGGCCACGCGGGTGCTGCTCGACGATCAGAACCGTGCCGTCGGGGTGGAGTACGTCAAGGGAGCGCGTCAGTACCGGGCCTTCCGCGACCCCTCTCAGCCGGCCGGCGAGACCTGCAGCGTCCATGTCTCGGCAGAGGTCATCCTGAGCGGCGGGGCCTTCAATACGCCCCAGCTGCTGATGCTCTCCGGCATAGGCCCGGCGGGGCACCTGGCTGAGCACGGCATCGACACCCGGGTGGACCTCCCCGGGGTCGGCAGCAACCTCCAGGACCGCTACGAGGTCGGCATCGTCAATCGCATGAAAGACGGATGGAAGGTGCTGGAGGGCGCGCGCTTTGCCCCCGGCGATCCTCAGTACCGCCAGTGGGAGAAGGACCGCGACGGCGTCTATGCAACCAACGGCGCGGTGCTCGCGGTGATCAAGCGCTCGCGGCCCGAGCGGCCTTTGCCGGACCTGTTCTGCTTCGCCCTGCTCGGCAACTTCCGCGGCTATTTCCCCGGCTATTCCAAGCTGTTCGCCGCCGAGCGCCAGAACTACCTGACCTGGGCCGTGCTCAAGGCCCACACGGTCAACCGGGCAGGCACGGTACGGCTACGCTCGGCCGACCCGCGCGATACGCCCCACATCGACTTCAGCTATTTCGAGGAGGGCAACGACACGCGCGGCGAGGACCTGGACTCGGTCGTAGACGGCATCAAGTTTGTGCGCGGCATGACCCGGCACTACAGCCACCTGATCGAAGAGGAGGAGCTGCCGGGCAAGGATGTGCAGAGCGACGAGGAGCTGCGCAGCTTCGTCAAGGACCGTGCGTGGGGCCACCACGCCTCCTGCACCTGCCCAATCGGCGAGCGCTCCACAGGCGGGGTCTTGGACGCCAGCTTCCGCGTTCACGGCACACGGGGTCTGCGCATCGTGGATGCATCCGTCTTCCCCAAGATCCCGGGGTTCTTCATCGTCAGCTCGGTCTATACCATCGGCGAGAAGGCGGCGGACGTGATTCTCGCGCAACGCGGCTAACCCATACCGCTACCCCTCTTTCGGCAGAATAAAGAACGTTCTCACACGGAGACACGGAGTGATCAATGCGTGCTTCGCGGTTCGACCGCCGAATGTAGGACAACCGTTACTCATGAGTCGGCCTGCCATTCGCCTCCCGCTTTCCGCGGGAGACGGCGATGTATAGAAGAGGATGAGCTGGAATGAAAACGAATAAGACCCCGGGATTCGCTGCCGCTCTGGTCCTGTTGGCCGGTTGTGCGGTGGAGCTGCCCGAGAACGCCCCCGTCAAGGAGGCACGCTGGTTGTCTCAGAACTGGAGCCCCGACGAGCGCTTCTGGTTCCATCACGCCGCCCAGGGCACCGCCAGCGTGCAGGTGCCCTACGACTGGTTCATGGCCTTGGAGCAGCCGCGGCTGTGGATGCTCGGCGAAGCGCCCCTGTTCAGCGATTCGCACTACCTGACCAGATACGGCTTCATACCAGGCGTCAAGGGCATCGCCAAGGACGACCCCGCGGCCAGGGAGGCCGGTTACGACTCTGGTCCGGGACGCGAATACGGCAGCGAAGTCGGCTATGACCCGGATGCCTTCTTTGGCAATCCGGATGGCCTGCCCGTGGGCTTCGCCCGCACCCCGGCGAATCGCAACCCGCTGAGCGACAAGGACCAGTTGGGCTTCACCTGCGCCGCCTGTCATACCGGACACCTGGAGTATCAGGGGGTGAGCCTACGCATCGACGGCGGACCAGCCATGACCAACCTCGCCGCTTTCGAGCAAAATCTGCTTCTGTCCCTGACCTATACCCGTTACGTGCCGTTGCGATTCGGCCGCTTCGCCGAACGGGTACTGGGTGCGGACTACAGCGACGCGGACTATGACGCGCTGAAGCAGGATTTCACCGCCATTGTCGCCGACCTCAAGGACCTGCTCAAGCGCTCCAAGCTGCGCGAGCACGCGATCAAGCGCGACGGCGGACCCGTCGCTGTCAAGGAGGGGTTCGCCCGTCTCGACGCCCTGAACCGGATCGGCAACCAAGTCTTCGTCCTCGACATGCTGCACGCCCAGGGGCTCGACTTCGACATCGTTGAGAACTGGGCGCCGGTCAGCGCACCGGTGAGCTTCCCGCACATCTGGAATACTTCCTGGTTCACCTGGGTCCAATACGACGCATCCATCGAGCAGCCTATGGTGCGCAACGCCGGCGAGGCCATGGGCGTCGCATCCCAGATCAACCTGAGCCGACCGGACGAGGAGCTATACGCCTCATCCGTGCAGGTCGGTGAGCTCGCAACCATGGAGACCCTGCTCGCCGGCAGCGTCCCACCGACCGAGGGCAGACGTTTCAGCGGGCTCTGGTCGCCCAAGTGGCCCGAGGACCTGCTCGGTCCCATCGACGAGGAACGCCGGACGCGCGGTGCCGTGCTTTACCAGACCCACTGCTCAGGTTGCCATCTGCCGGCGGTCGATCATCCTGCGTTCTGGGACGATGCCCATTGGACGGCGCCGGTGGCCGGCGGCATGCGCTTCCTCAAGCTCAAGGAGATCCCGCTTGGCGAAATCGGCACCGATCCGGCCCAGGCGACCATCCTCGGCCAGCGCATGATCAAGGTACCCGCATACCTTGGGATCAACCTCGAGTCTCGCTGCGAGGACCCGAGCCCGGAGACGGTCACCCAGGCCCCCTTCGCCTATGCTCTGGCCTCGGCGGTGGAGCACACCATCAACTACTGGTATGACGCCAACCAGATCGCGCCAGAGGAGCGTGCGCGGATGGACGGACAGCGGCCCAACTGCGTCAAGGCGTCCGAGGTCTACAAGGCCCGCCCCCTGAACGGCATCTGGGCGACGGCGCCGTTTCTGCACAACGCATCCGTGCCAACCCTGTGGGACCTGCTCTCGCCAACGGCCGCCCGGCCGACGGAATTCTGCACCGGCTCGCGTCGCTTCGACCCCGAGAAGGTCGGCATCGAAAACGACTGCAGGGATGGGGACTTCCGGCTCGACACCGGGCTTGCGGGAAACCACAACGGCGGCCATGAATTTGCAGACGGGCCGCGTGACAACGGTGTCATAGGTCCGGCCCTCAGCGAGACCGAGCGCTTGGACCTGATCGAGTACCTGAAGAGTCTTTGAACCTGGAAACGGCGGTTGACCGCTTCGAGTGTTACGCAAGCTACTGATTTTATAATAGTTATTCGTATCATTGGGATTCACCTGTTTGGTGAAGGCCGCTACGACCCCCAAGGCACGCCCCGCGCGGCGCCTGGCTGCGTTACAACTCGTTGGAATAGAATCACTATTCCGCCTCGTTGTGCCTTGCCAGCCACCACGCGGGACGCACCTTGGCGGCCGTCCAACCGCCGTTTCCAGGTTGAACCCCCGCGAACAACCAAAGGAGCGTCCTCATGTCCAAGCATCAAGCGCACGGCAATGCCGAGCCGAGCCGGCCAGACTATATCCCTCCGGTCTCGGTCACCGCCCTCGGGGAGGCTGCCGAAAGTGGCGGCATCGATCCGGGCTGGGAGCGGCTCGCCCCCGCGGAGCTGAGCTTCGTCACCAAATGGCGCGCCCACCGCGGCGGCATCACCCAACAGGACGAAGAGCCGCGCAACCTGGCGGGGCTGTCCCTGTCCGGCGGCGGAATCCGCTCGGCGACCCTGTCCCTGGGCATCATGCAGGCCTTCGCCGAGCGCGGCCTGCTGCAACGCATGGACTACATCTCCACGGTCTCCGGCGGCGGTTATATCGGCTCCGCGGTCAGCTGGCTGATCAGCGAAAAGGCGCGCGAGCCCATCCAGGGCTGCGGGTCGGCCGACATGGACGGGGTACCGCCGCGGGTGCGGCTCGGACTGGATCGGGAGGGATTCCCGTTCGGCGCCGACGATCCGGCCCCGGACGCCGAGCGTCGGGACAGCCCGACCCAGAGCGGCCTGCTCGGGTATCTGCGCAGCCACGGCTATTACCTGACGCCGGGTAACGGCATCACCATCGTCTCGCTGATCGCCACCGTGATGCGCGGGACCCTGCTGAACCTGCTGGTCTGGGTGCCGGCATTGGTGCTGTTCTTCCTGTTCGGCCTCTGGGGATCGGGACAAATCTCCGCCCGCTTGGTGCCGGACTGGCACCTGGATACCGTCTCGGTGGAGCGTGCGGACGGCCTCTCCTGGATGCTCCTGCCGCGTCTCCTGGGGGCTGTCGATCCGTCGCCCTGCGCCGATGCGGACTGTATTCCCGGCGAGGCCGAACGCGCCTTTGACGCCGTCTGGGAGCGGTTGCCCGAGCTGCTCGGGTTCGAGTTGTTCCTTGACCTCGCGCTGGCGATAACAGTGCTCCTGGTGATCGGTACCCTGGTGTACTCGGTGTTTACCTGGATCGTGCGGACCTTCTCGATCCGCGCCTTGTGTCACAGGTACAGTTGGCGGCGCAGGGTCGAGCGGACCGTCGCCTTTCTGATCCCGACCGGTCTGGCCTTGGTCGTGATCGGAACCCTGCCCGTGGTCGGGGTTTACCTGTACGGCTGGTCCGCCGGCGTCGGTCCGCTGGCGGTCGTCAGCGGCATTGCGATGACGCTCCATCAGTTCCTCACCAATGGCCTGTGCGGCGAGGGTAAGCTCAACGGCTGGCTGGTGTCGATCGGGGCCGTGCTGTTCCTCTATGGCGTCATCCTGCTCGGCTATGAGATCGCCTTCCTGGGCTCCGCGCCGGCTACGCAGCCGGGGTGGGGGTGGCTGCTGCTGGCCGTCTGGATCGGGGGCTTCGGCTGGTTCGTCAACCTGAACTACATCAGCATTCACCGCTTCTACCGCGACCGACTCATGGAGGCATTCATGCCGGACATCCAGCGGGCTCTCGCCGGCAAGACCGGCAAGGCGGTGGGGGCCGACTCGGCAACCCTGCAGCAGGTGGGCAGCCCGGACGACCCCCGCGGCCCACTGCTGATCATCAATACCAACTGCATCCTCGTGGACTCGGGCGAACAGGTCTATCGCCAGCGCGGCGGCGATAACTTCATCCTGACCCCGCTGTACTGCGGCAGCAATGCCACCGGTTGGCGGCGCACCGACCGATTCATGGGCGGACGCATGACCTTGTCCACCGCCGTGGCCATCTCCGGTGCCGCGCTCAATCCCAACGCCGGCGTTGGCGGAGAGGGGCTGACCCGCAGTCGGACATTGTCGCTGGTCATGTATCTGCTCAACCTGCGACTCGGCTACTGGGCCTGTCATCCGAGCCCCGAGCTGCACCCGCGCCACTGCCCCAATCACTTCCTGCCCGGTCTCTACGCCTTCGGTAACGCGATCGGGATGCCCGGCCTCGGCCTCTCCGAACGGCGCCCGTTCCTGCAGATCAGCGATGGCGGGCAGTTTGAGAACATGGCCGTCTACGAGTTGGTGCGCCGCCGTCTGGGCCTCATCATCGTCTGCGACGGTGGTGCCGACCCGGACTTCAGCTTCTCGGACTTCCAGACCACCGTGCGGCGCATCCAGGCCGACTTCGGTGCCCGCGTCCAGGTCAACCCCGATGCCTCCCCCGACCAGATGATCCCGATACCGGCCCCCGACACCTACCCCAAGGATGCGGGCTATTCCAAGCGCGGCTACATGGTCTGCACCATTCACTATGCCCTAGATCGGAAGAG
>RCNC010002728.1_pt1 | contig 11686 bp, 9 predicted proteins | sample 2041301 | NCBI WGS metagenome assembly RCNC01 (sample SAMN09708231, study PRJNA481090) | Marine sediment metagenome, whole genome shotgun sequencing project. | biome: marine sediment; feature: ocean; material: sediment; isolation source: Sewage treatment plant 13A marine sediment (STP13A) ... | reverse complement strand
TGATTCAGACTGATCCATCCATAGCTGCCTCCTGCGCCAAGTTTTAGGCAGCAGATACGTCTTGAGCCAAGATCTTCATTGTGCCGGATGACATTCAACCGGTCCGAATTAAAGACAGGGGAGTCGCCGGATTTAAAGATAGTTTTTAATTTATTGCTTAAGGCAGCAATGGCAATATCAAAACCGGTGCCCACAGGGAGGCCGCCATAAATATGAGAATAAGATGCAACCTTGGCGTCTTTAGAAAAATAATTTGCATACTGATCGTCGCACTCGCTATAACCGTCTGCACCTAAAAAGAAAGCGGCATTTTCTGGTAGGTTAATTCTTCTGCGCTTAAAATTGCCCATCCTGACATCTTCTATAAAACCGTATGGAGAAAGCGCTTCATTTCCCCTGGTTAAAACAAAGAAATTTGCGCCTTCACCGATAATTGCATGTTTTTTGTTCATTTTTTCGGAAAAGCCTTCCTGCCCATTGCCATTATTATAAAGGCAATGCCAGAAGTAACCCAGTATCTTGCTATATTCATCCACACTGCCGATAAGAACGGAATCGACACGCCCTTCTTTAAGCCACTGGTAGGCACTCAAAAACGCAGTTGTAATGGACATATCATAATCGCTGACAGATAAATTGGGTCCCATTTCTTTTAGCAAAATTGAAATATAGGTGGCGGCGGCATTATGAACCGAGTTTGAAAACTGGATGGGAGAGCAAAATGGTGCCGCTTCGTTGATAACAGTGTGTTGCAGATCGAAAGTGTTACAGGTCGAACCGTAGCCGGTCGCAATGATAATTCCCATTTTGCCCCGGTTTGAATCAAGCATATCGGCATCTTCAAGGGCCAGAAAACACCCCAAAAGCGCCATACGGATGTAATGATCAATCCGTCGCAGGTCCCTTTTATCGACAAAAGATTTAAGTCTGTCTGTATTTGCCAGAAAAGCCGGCACCTCGATGTCACCCCTCGTGGTCTTAATGACCATAGGGATTGGGGTGCTTTCGCTGATGGTAAGAGCCTTTTCAAGGTCGGTTATACCGCAACCGAATCCCCCCAAAACACCGATACCCTTAATTGAAATTTTCAAGGCCGATGTTCTCCTGTTGACAGAATTAAAACCGAATTGTTGCCACCAAAGGCAAGGGTTTCTGAAAGAGCTGTATTGCCGCTTATGGTTGAGTTTTTTTTAACCGGATAGGCCGGTGGCATTTTTGGATCAGGAGTGGTAAACCCGACACTTGCCGGTACCCTCCCTTTCTCAAGACAGGCGATGGTAAAGGCCGCTTCAATAGCTCCTGTCGCACCAAGAGCATGTCCTGTGTAACCTTTGGTTGAAAAATAAGGAACTCCGGGAAACATTTCAAATAAAACGTGGCTTTCCGCCAGATCATTGTCAGGGGTTCCTGTTCCATGGGCATTGATAAAAGCAATATCCGAAGGAGTTGTGCCGCTGGTCTCTATAGCTTCCTTAATGGCAAGCTTAAGCCCTTTGCCGTCCGGTCTGGTGTTTGTATGATGAAAAGCATCGGTTGCTGATCCGTAACCCAGTATATAACCCCTCGGATCTTTTTTGGTTTCCTTTAGTATTTCTTCAGATGCCAGAATAAAAATAGCTGCTCCTTCGCCAAGATTCAGGCCCTTTCGATTCAGGTCAAAGGGTTTGCACGGGGAATCATCATTAATAAGCAATGATTTAAAACCGGTATAGGTAATCTGGTACATTTCATCCGTCCCGCCGGCAATGACCAAATCACATATTCCGGATCTAATCCATGAAGCGCCGAGCCCCAAGGCATCACTACCGGATGAGCACGCATTAACCACAGTTTGCAGTGGTCCTGCAATTTCAAATTCCGAGGCGATGGAACTGGTAGGGTTGCTGAAGAAAAATCTGTTAACAGGTGTAATGATTGAGGTGTTGTCCTTCCTGCCACCATTGGTTAATGATTCATCATACATGGAACATCCTATATTTGTTCCTATGCAGGCACCTACCCGTTTTGTTTTGAATAGTTCGCGATCGAATCCGGAATTACTCATAGCTTCAAGTGTTGCCGTTAATGCCAGTTTGCAGGTTCGAAGAACATTTTTTTCTTTAAATAAGCTGGACTGAAAAAAATCCTCCAGGACTTCAAAAACAGGAAAAGTCAATTTGGTGGGGAAATTAATCGGAGGTGCGGGATTGCGTTTTCCTTTATATAAAGAGTCCATGCAATCCTCTAACACCAGTCCTGCGGAGCAGATACAGCCTATTCCGACTATGGCAACGGGAGCTACAGGTTTCATATCTAAAGGCGGGCCTCAATAAAAGCAGCAAGAGAGTTAATGGACTGCAGGGCGGGACGCCCTTCCTTCATATTTTTAATGCCCACGCCAAAATGTTTTTCAACCTGAAATACTATTTCAACTGCATCAATAGAATCAAGGCCGAATTTTTCGCCGAACAACGGTTCATCATCTTCGATTTCCTCTGGACTAATGTCGTCCAGGTTCAACGTTTCAACAATTAACTTTTTTAATTTTTCTTTTATTGTCATATTTAATATTTTTAACCCTAATCAGGATAAAATGAACGCTTCGTTTGAGGATTAAGGTCTTAGCCTCAAGGGTGTCAGTTCGCTCCTCAAGTCACGGAGTGATGCTCCTCAAGGTTTTTAACCACTCAGTGATTGCGGTGACTGATTTCTCCAATTGATTTTTTTGCAATAAAAAGCGAAAATTAGTAATTAAGCAAATTCTAATGAACAACTTCCATCAACTCCTGATATATCTCTGCTTCCTTGTTGGCGCAGTCCCGTAAAATATTGGCCATTGCTTCGAATGAATCCGACTCCGTTGCCCTGTTTTTGCAATTGCGTGAACCGATGACCGCAAATTCCCGCCACCGGTCACCTGCTGATGTCATTTTTTTGGACAGATCAAGCAAGCGATTTTCCTTTAAAATGCCGGCAGCTTCCTGCAGGAAAGCAGCATACATAAAACGAAATCCGCCTCCGCCGGTGCCCAGTTCTTCCTGCATGCGGATAAGCTGGACGAGATGAAGGATTGCTTTGCGTTTTCCCAACTTTTTTGGCCATTTTTCGATCCGGTTTGCCAGAAAACGGATACCCCGAACGCCCATGATAGGTCCCGGGGTTTTCAGCATTCTTCGACAAGATCCTTTTATACCCTTAATAATCGCAGGAGCAAAATCTATTTTTTCAGGTACATTATTAAGATAATACATAGTCCCTTTAGGTGCAAGTGCTCCCTTGGCGAAACGGGCTTTAATCAGGTCTTTACGGTGGCACACTACAGGTTCTGGAAAAACAGGATCGCTTATAAGATATTCATCCCCTTCTTTACCGAAAACAATCAGGTTGTGCATGTTAAAATGAAATCTAAACGCAGAAGGGAAATAAGGTAGCCAATATCCTCCTGTCCGGCACCCAACAGGAATCCCTTCTTCCAAGCTTCGATCCAGGGCATCCATGGCTTTTTCCTGATTGCGAAATTTCTGCCAGTAAACGTCAACTCCAAGCTTTTTATTCAGGCGTTTAAAGATGCCCCCAACTTCACAACGAAACGTCGTTAATGGAAGCTTGTTTACCTTAATAAAAGGTAAATATCCAAAAAAGATGCCCCCGCCGATTCCAAAAGCCATAGCCTCGCTGATATTGACTCCGTAATGAAAAAGCAGATTTGAAGCAACGCCGCTTTCACAGTGAGCTGAATGTCTGTGTTTAAAATCAATCTTCATTCTTTTGTAACTTCCTATGTTTTAGGTGGTCCATCTTTTCAGGAAACTGCTGAAGCTGTTTCATCGTAATTTTAAAAATATCTGAATATAGCTCAAGTACAGCCGGTTTAAGACGTTTGAATACAGCCGGTTTAAGATGTCTTTTTACACGCCACCGGCTAAAGCCTGCGTATTTAGCTAGCAGACCGGCATTCATCTGATTCTTTGCCATGTGAAAGGCCAGGGGGCTCAGCTTGCCGGCATGTATCCCTTTTAGTGCTTTGGCCACCTGCCCATCAATCAATTTCCAAGCCTGATCATTTGTTATGTTTTTAGGTTCCCATCCGGCACTGGCAGCTAGCACATAACGGCCTTCATCGTCAACCGCATAACAGATTTCATAAACATCATCTGTCATCATTCCGCGATCCTGGGGAATTTCATTTATCTTCATTTATTGCTCCGCATGTAGATCATAACCTACTTGCAATATAAACTTTATAAAATATACCCTTCTTTAAAAAAAGGCAATACTTTGTTAAATTCGTTATTATTGGTTGATTTTTTTTAAAAATAAGCTTTAAATATCCGATTTTGATGAACTCGTAAAAGGCTATTTTATTACCCTCGGGCCACAGGGAACACGAAGAATAATTCTCTATTTTAAATTATGGATAATAACAAACAAAAAAGTTATGAAGTGAATCTAACTGTCCCTTTTCACGACTTGGACCCCATGCATATCGTCTGGCATGGTAATTATTTAAAATATTTTGATATTGCAAGATTCGGACTGTTCAGTAGTGTGGGCATCGATCTTTATGAGTTTTATAAAAAGACTAACTATCTGTTTCCTCTTACCAAAACATCCACCAAGCATATCATTCCCCTGCAGTACAACGATGCTTTTACATGTAAGGCTACAGTTATTCAAGCTCAAATAAAGATTGTTATCGATTTTGAGATAAGACGACTTAATAGTGGCGAGGTTTGTACGAAAGGAAGAGGAGAGCAGGTTACCGTGAAATATCCCGAAATGGAAATTATGTTTGAAATTCCGGGTGAAATTAGAAAAGCATTAGGGTTTTAGCTTATGCCACATGATTTTAAAAAAGCGTTTATATCAGGAGTTGAAAGGGTAGCTGCCTGGTCTGATATCCTGGATGAAATAAATGTTTTTCCTGTTGCCGATGGCGATACCGGACGCAATTTGGTGATAAGTATGACCCCGCTCAGGCAGCTTAATAATGATCCTGAAAATACAATTAACAGGCTTTTACTTTCAGCCCGGGGAAATTCAGGAAATATTGCAGCCCGGTTTTTTTCCGGATTCCTAAAGGCCGATTCATTTGCAGATCTTCCCGCGGCAGCCGAGTCAGGAAGAGACCGGGCATGGCAGGCCGTTAATAAGCCTGTAGCCGGGACAATGCTTACGATTTTTGATGAATTGGCTGAATTTTTAAAAAAGGATAATATTGAAGATAAAAATGAACATGTTTCACAGGTAATTACTCATCTCGAAAAGGCAACATTGTCAACCAATAAGCTTCTTCCAAAGCTAGAGCAGGCAGGCGTGGTCGACTCCGGTGCTCTTGGAATGTATATATTTCTTGAAAGCTTTTTTAACACTCTTATAGGCAGGCAGGAAAAATTAATATCGATTACGAAAAAATTTGAAGGCTTTCTTCAGATTTCATCCTCATTTCAGGAAGAAAGCGAAGCAGGCTATTGCGTTGATACAGTAATCCGGTTTGATAATACCAAACGAGGCAATGTCAGCAGCCTTTCAGAATTTGGCGAAAGCGTAGTAGTAATTGAAAATGAAGATTATCTAAAGGTTCATCTGCATACGGACAACAGGGAGGAAGCAAGAAAGAAAATCGAATCTATAGGCGATGTTGTTAACTGGACAGATGATAATATGGACCGCCAGATTAAAAAATTCAAGCGGCAAAGTAAGAACAAGCCTATCCATATTATGACGGATGCAGCCGGTTCCGTGACCCGGGAAGATTCCAACAACCTGGGATTTACACTTCTTGACAGCTATATACTTGCCGGTGATAAATCTATGCCGGAAACGCATTTCCCCTCATCAGAACTTTATAAGTCCATGAGAGACGGAGTAAAGGTTTCGACATCCCAGGCATCTGTATTTGAACGTCATCAGTATTATCAAAGAATTTTATCCCAGTATAAAGAGGTATTATACATTTGTGTAGGGTCTGTTTATACTGGAAACTACGATATTGTCATGGAATGGAAGAGAAAAAATGATCCTGATAACAGACTGAAAGTGATTGACACGGGCGTTCCTTCAGGTCGCCTGGGGATTATTGTAATCGCAACGGCAAGGCATGCTATGAAGTCTGATGATTCCGCTTCTGTCATCAGGTATGCGAAAAGAGCTGTTGATCTTAGTGATGAGTATATATTTTTGGACAGACTTAAATACCTGGCTGCAGGGGGGAGACTGTCCAAAACCAATGCGGTTTTTGGTGATATGTTTAAGGTAAAGCCAATCGTCAGGCCGACATCCGAAGGTGTAAAAAAGGTCGCAGCCTTGCGGAATAGGGAAGGGCAACTGAAATTTGCCCTTGATAAGATAGAAAAAATTATGAATCCTGATTCATCACCTCTTATTATGCTGCAATATACTGACAATCGATCCTGGGTAGATAATATCGTCAAAGAAGAAATAATAAAACTCCTGCCGTTATGTGAGATCATACTGCAACCTCTTTCTTTAACTACAAGCGTTCATACTGGTCCCGGAACATGGGCGCTTGCTTTTTTACCTGAGCTTTGATGTTCCAGCAATCGGAAATCCATAAAAAAGGAAAATTTTCCTTTGTCATTCCTGTTTATAATCACGAGCAGGAAGTTTGCGATGTTATTAAAAAAGCCTTGAAATTAAAGGTCCCGGTTTTTGTTGTAGATGACGGGTCCACTGACTCAACATTTGAAAAAATAAAAAAAATTAAAGAAATAACCCTTTTGCGCCATAAGGTAAATACGGGTAAAGGGTCAGCCCTAATGACAGGATGGGCCGAAGCAGCTAAAATTACTAATTGGGCAATAACTATAGATGCTGATGGGCAGCATAACCCCGAAGATGCTATAAATTTAATAAGGGCTATCCCCGATGGCTTAAGACCTGTCATGGTCGGAATAAGGAAGGGGATGTCAGGAAAAAATGTCCGATGGACAAGCCGGTTCGGGCGTAAGTTTTCAAACTTCTGGGTGCTGCTTGCAGGCGGCCCCAAAATGACTGATTCCCAGAGCGGATTTCGCATATATCCGTTACCTGAATCTATGAATTTAAATGTCAGGTCCAGAAGATTCCAGTTTGAAGTTGAAATCCTTGCAAAGGCTGGATGGAAAAAAATTCCAGTAATAGAAACACCTGTCAGCGTGGCGTATCAACCAGGGGACAAACGAGTTTCCCACTATCGTGGATTTGTCGATTTTCTACGAAACGCTCGAACATTTTCAAGACTTATAATACAAAGAATATTTATTCCGTCGTTTATCAGGAGGAACCTTTGAAAAAGGGTAATTTCCCTATAATTATTCTTCTTGCTGCGGCAGTCGCAGGTCTCTTTTTTATCGGTTTTTACCGGCTGAAAATCGACACCGATATCATTAAGACCCTGCCGAAAAGTGACCCTGTGGTATCAGATGCCGGATATATCTTAATGAATCACCCTGCCGGGGATCAGCTTGTTATTGATATAGCTTTGGAAAGCCATGATCCAGATGGCCCTGATATTCTTGTTGAAGCAGGACAGTTTATTGGAAAAAAACTGATGGCGAGCGGGCTTTTTAAAAGCGCAGGGATGAAAGAGATTCAAGACATGGTGCCTGAGCTGATTTTTCATATCATAAATAATCTGCCGGTACTCTTTACTGAAGGAGATTTAAGAAACAAGGTAAAACCACTTCTTTTGCCAAAGCAGGTTAATAACAAGATTGAAGAAAATTTTTCCCGTTTGCTTTTTCTCGATGGGATCGGGCAGTCTGAAATGATTGCGGCCGATCCTCTTGGTTTAAGAAATATTATTCTCGCCGGATTATCACATCTTTTTCCATCGCAGAATGCAAAAATTTACAGGGGACAACTTTTATCATCAGATGGCAGGCATGTTCTATTAATTGCCACACCGATAGCTTCCGGAACCGATAACACCTTTGCCAGGGAAGCAACAAAACTAATAAAAAAATTATCTCGAATGCTGAATGAAAAATATTCTGCGCAGAAATATAAATTTACCCTGACCCCTGTAGGTGCATACAGGGCTGCTCTTGATAATGAGATTATAGCAAAAAGAGATATAAAAAAAGTTGTTTTATTTTCAATGATCGGAATTGCGATTTTGCTTATCATAGCTTTTCCAAGACCGTATATTGGTTTGCTCTCTTTTTTACCGGCAGTGGCAGGAACCATGGTTGCATTCTTTTTATTTTCCCTTTTTAATAAATCCATTTCAGCCCTGACAATCGGCTTTGGTGGGGCAATTATTTCAATTACTGTTGACCATGGTATAGCTTATCTTCTATTTCTTGATCGCCACCATGAAACCAGCGGCAGAGATGCAGCAAAAGAGGTTTGGGCTGTTGGCTTGCTTTCAACACTGACAACGGTGGGCGCCTTTTTAGTTCTTTGCATCAGCGGTTTTCCAATTCTTGCACAGATCGGCCAGTTCGCAGCATTCGGCATAGCCTGTTCTTTTATATTTGTTCATACGGTTTTCCCCATGATGTTTCCAACGATGCCGCCTGCAAAAAAGGTGAGATCTCAGCTGCTTATGGGTGTGACCGGGAAACTTGCTCTATTCGGTGGAAAATACAAAGCCTGGGGCGCACTAGCCTTTGCAATGGTTATGCTTTGTTTTGCAAAACCTGTTTTCCATGTGGATCTCAGGTCAATGAATACAGTAAGCAAAGAAACAAAGGCCGCTGAAGGTCTGGTTACAGGCGTATGGGGTAATATTTATTCCAAAATATTTTTACTTACAGAAGGACCGAATGTTAGCCAACTTCAGAAAAAAGGTGATAAACTTTCAAAAATGCTGGAACATGAAAAGGTTTCAGGGGTTTTGGATTCCGCTTTTGTTCCTTCTATGATTTTCCCCGGAGAGGAAAGGGCGATAGAAAATTTTTCTGCATGGAAGAAATTCTGGGACAAAAAGAGGGTGAAAGAATTAAAAGACACAATACAAAAAGTTTCTGTCGATTTAGGTTTTGCACAAAATGCCTTTGATCCTTTCTATAAAGCAATTCAGAAAGCTTACGGCAAGCCGGATCATATTCCAAGTGATATTCCTGAAAAATTTTTTTCGATTCTTGGAATAGCCGAAAATAAAAATCCTGATGGACCAAAATGGATCCAGTTTTTAACATTGACTCCGGGCAACGCTTATAATGCAGAAGCTTTTTATGCAAAATATGCATCAGGTCAAACGACAAAGCTGTTTGATCCGAAATTCTTTTCAAAAAGGCTTGGGGAGCTTTTGTCAACAACATTTACAAAAATGGTGCTCATAATCGGTTTAAGTGTTGCCATACTTTGCCTTTTATTCTTTTTTGACTTTATATTAACCCTTATTGCATTAGCGCCGGTAGTATTTGCTTTTGTATGTACTCTCGGCACGCTGAAACTTCTCGGTCACCCCCTTGACATACCCGGCCTTATGCTCTCAATCGTTGTAATGGGCATGGGTATTGATTATTCGCTTTTCTTTGTCAGGTCATATCAGCGTTATTTAGATGAATACCATCCGTCTTTAGGCCTTATCAGAATGGCGGTATTCCTGGCATCAGCGTCCACTTTAATAGGATTCGGCGTATTAAATACCGCCGACCATTCTATGCTTAAAGGTGCCGGATTCACTTCATTTATCGGCATAGCTTACTGTCTTATAGGCGCTTTTGCCATATTGCCGCCGGTTTTAAAGTATCTGTTCGCTTATAAACAACTTTCAGCTGAAAATATAGAACCGGGTTCTAAAAAACACTTAACAAGAATCGCAAAACAATACACACACCTGGAAGCATCTGTACGCCTGTTTGTTCGTTTTAAAATAATGTTTGATCCGATGTTTACGGAACTGTTTAAGTTTATTAAGTCACCTGAAAAGATTATAGACATTAACACCGGATATGGGCTTTGCGCTGCCTGTCTTCTTGAAATATACCCAAAAGCTAAAGTTTACGGAATTGAGCCTGACGGCCACAGGGCAAGGATTTCATCAAAAGTAATCGGGCAAAGGGGACATATTGAGTGCGCAAGGGCGCCCGATATTCCACAAACCGACTATCCGGTCGATTGCGCTGTGATGATCGATGTAATTCAATATTTAACGGATGATAAATTAAAACTAACTTTAAAAAGACTCAGCATGCAACTTTGTCCGGGGGGCAGCCTGCTTTTGAGAGCAGCGTCTCCTTATAATAAAGTTGTTTCCCGGATGGTATGGTTTGAAAATATATGGCATAAGATTATCGGAATAATACCCTGCTATAGACCAGAAGAGGAAATCAAACAGGCGCTATTGCAGTCCGGCTTCGAAATTGAGGCTGTGGAGCCTTCGGATTCGGGGCGCAAAGGTAAGTGGTTTTTTGCAAGACTAAAAAAGGATTAACCGTACGCTGATAAAAAATATATAAAATGAGAAAATTATTTTACAAATTCCTTATAACTCTCACCAAAAAGCTGGGCCCATGGATTTTTACATTATTTGCCTGGCCGATTGCCACAGGCTTTTTTCTTTTTTCTCCATTAAAAGTGGCGGTCAGCGTACGATTTTACCGAGTGCTTTTCCCAGGCAAAAACAGATTATACCATATCTGGTGTACCTGGAGGCAGTATCACAATTTCACCTATGTTTTTATGGATCGGTTTATGGTTATGGACTCGGAAGGCATCACACATACATCCGAAGGGTGGGAGCACCTTAAAGAAGCTGTAGGAAAAGAGAAAGGCGCAATAATTCTTATGTCGCACATGGGAAACTGGGAGACAGCCGCACATTTATTAAGCCGGAAACAATATGGAATGCGCCTTTTGCTTTACATGGGAATCAAGGCTAAGGAACAGATTGAAAAAATGCAAAAGGAAAGTCTTTCTCAAGGGGGCGTCAGGATAGTTGCAGTAGATCAAGATGGTGGAAGCCCTTTTGATATTCTTGAAGGAATAAAATTTTTAAGGGATGGCGGTCTCGTTTCGCTGACAGGAGATCGTATCTGGAGTGGAAATGAAAGAAAAGTTGCTGTTAAATTTTTAAATCACGAGGTCTATCTTCCGGTGGCACCGCATATTTTTGCGTTGCTTTCGAAAGCGCCTTTATTTATATTTTTTTCATTCCGCAGCGGTCCAAAGAGCTACCATTTTAGAATATCCGAGCCAATATATGTCAAATCAGCGTCCCGTGCCGACAGGCAGGAGGCAATACAAAGATCAGCCCAGCAATATGCAGACCACATTCAGCGAAACCTTCAAACACAACCTCTTCAATGGTATCATTTTGAGCCTTTTCTTGGCAGGAAATTAGATGCTTAAGGCCTTTGTGTCCTGGTGGTAAAATAATTGTTTATTTATTTTGAATTTGTTATATAAACAAAAATGTTAATTTTTATTTGATCATAAGTGTAAACCAATCGGCTTGCCAAAGCTTAAAAAAATTTTAGAAAGAAAAAAATTATCATATGACATTAACACGGGAAAAAATACGAAATGAAATCCTGAGGATATTTTCCGAAGAATTCGAAATAGAAAACCCTGGTTTGGATGACAATTTAAGAGAAGTGCATGAATTTGACAGTATTGATGCAATTGAACTTTTAGGGGAGATTGAAACTATATTAGATTCGGAACTTACCCATGATGAGAAAAAACAGGCCATGGATATTAGAACAATAAATCAGATATGCGATTATGTTGAGTCCATGGCAAAGGCTCACTC
>RCNC010002727.1_pt1 | contig 11690 bp, 15 predicted proteins | sample 2041301 | NCBI WGS metagenome assembly RCNC01 (sample SAMN09708231, study PRJNA481090) | Marine sediment metagenome, whole genome shotgun sequencing project. | biome: marine sediment; feature: ocean; material: sediment; isolation source: Sewage treatment plant 13A marine sediment (STP13A) ... | reverse complement strand
CAATTATTTCTTTTCCGAAGCCCAAAAAGTGAGGCTTCATACCTGGCCTAATTACGAACTCACCTGCCCAAACAACATTAACCGCGCCTTGCCCCAGAAGGTTGATGCTCCTTGATCCTTAAGGCGTTCGATTTCTAGCTGGATTTGCTCGTGATTGGCTTGCATGGCTTGCTCGAGTTTCTTGCAGTAGAGTGGAATGTCTTCGCTAGAAATCGTGGATGGGACATGAAGCGGTTGCCCAAATGAGGAGACCACGATGGTGAAGGGTTTAGGAATTTTGTGTTGGTCCCAACTTTTATGAGCTACTCCTTGCTCCATAGCTATGTAATCCCAGGGAATGATAGGCACCTTAGACATTTTAGCCATCGTGATGATTCCGGGTTTCACTTCATGTATCGGACCTCTCGGACCATCTGAGGTAATTACAGCGGGATGTGGCCCCTTGAGGTATTTGATCATTTGACGCAGGGCTTGGGTACCACCTGCAGAAGACGAACCTCGGGTTGGGAAAAAACCGAAATGTTCCAAGGTCTGTGCAATGAGTTCGCCATCCTTGCTCTGGCTGATCATCGGACTGAGATGGCGGTTTTTCAGTTCCCAACCGCCACCAAAAATACTCTGGTGCCACATAGATAGGATATAGTTGGAAGAAGTTTCTAACGCCTCTTCTGGGACTGTGGGATTTAGACAAATATGTTTGGAAGTGAGACCGAGGATACGGATGGCGGCAACAACCACCTTCACAGCGAACCATGTTTTGAAGGATTGTTTCCATTTAGAACGAGGAAGAAGTTTAGAAGTCATACGGATAGTTTCATGCCATTTCTTATTAACTGCGTTGAGGTGAAAACACGTCGACTTTCGGAAGCTCATCCACCGCTTCCCCCAGGCGCAGCATTTTATCAGAATCTAAAGGATTGGGTCCCTGATAATTTAAACGAGATTTATTTAGCCTGGTAGTCCAGCCTGTTTTTAACAAACTGACAAAGTGTTCAATTTGGAGAAACCAAAAAACCCTGGATTTAGCGGTATCCATTGATAGTGATTTCTCCAAAGCAGACGCGCAGGCCTCACGTTCCAGAGTCTCAGAAGTGCCGTTCTCTGCCTCCCACCTCGGTCTTTTCAGTGTCTTCTTTGGAGAAAGCCGATATTTGGAATTGATCTTCCAGGGGCGGGAAAGTGTCCAAACCGGCCTTTAACGTCGCGCATGAAGGAAGGACCCGGTGTATTTTTCGAGCGAATTTGATGTGATTGCTATATGAGGATCTCGCAATTCTCGGAACATCCGGGGCAGAGAACCATTATTCCTGATATTGGAATTAACGGCTCTCTGAACTTCTGCATGTTTTCCCATTTGCTTTCACATCGGGTTCTGCAAGTTTCAGCCTGCTCTCCAGACAGGCGCCGCCTTATGCGGCGAGTCGGCAATTTTCAGCAAGAGGTACGAAAAATCTGGCAGCAAAGTCGACGGCCGATGGCAGGTCGAAGATCTCGCGTGTCTCGGGTGATTCAGCCACCCATTCACGGGCTACTGACTCGTTGGCGAGAAACATCATTTCCATGCAAAGCGACTCGGCGCAGACGGTGTCTGATGCCGCCGCACCCCAGTTGATGCCAAACCACACATCTAGCGTGCCGTCGCTGAATTCTGTGCCACTTTGCTCGATGTGAATTTTTCCACCGGTTGAGCGGCATTGTGAATCGATTACGGTTGGAGTATTGAACATAGGACTGACCGCTAGTGCATCTAGCGCGCACATGCAGTGAACCTTCACGCCGTTAACATGAACCTTGTGCTCACGTTCTTCCGAGGTAAAAGGATAGGCGCCGGCCGGATTACCATCTGCGTCGAGCACGATCAGCTTGCTGCCGACAATGTTGTTAAGCGCCTGCTCCGCGTCACCAACAAGTTCGCTGACCTCGTGTCGCGTGAGTGCGCGACCCTTTTGTGCATAGCTGTTGATCAGCTTGCAATACAGAGCGGCGTCATCACCGCTTAGGGATTTCAGTCCCGAGCTCAACGGGAGAATTGAATCAAGCCGTTTCAGTGCTGTGTTGACTTTAGCGTTCACTATTATCTTGCCCCATTTTTGTATGACTATTCTCCTCAGTATGCCCTTTCTCTATCCTGGAAAATTGACTTACGTCATCGAGCATGCCGACAGCTGCAAACGTCCGTCTGTCACTTCTGATTCTAAACAAGTTGGAGTTCGCTGTGTGCCGTTCTCCGCCTCCCACTATGCAAAACGCAGAGTCTCCTTTAGAGGAAACAGACGCTCAGATTATATTTGCCGGAGGTAGTAAAGTGCCGAAGACTGCCTCTGGCCTTTGTATCTTGAATGTCAGCTATCGGCAAAGCAGATTATTGGTGTCGAGGTCTCAGGGCACATGAATCATCCAAAGTTAGCTATTTGACCCAAGACAACTTCCACTAAGACCATCAGTAGTAATGTTATATTTTGAATTGAAGAGGAAGTAACATGACGCCGATTACTATTGAATTTATGGTTAAAAATGGCGACGAATCTTTCAAGGAAGACAGTGTCAGCTTCGCGACTCCAGAAGAGTTATTCGAATACATAGCTCCGGGCGGAGGTTGTGAGCGCATGCCTTCTGACCTCGGAGAGATTCGAATGATTTTCCTGCCCCCAAAGCATCCGAATATTACGAATCCAGTCGCGGATATGCGTGCCACCCTGCAACTCGGGATCGTTCTAATTACGGCGCCTTTGTCCACAATCGTGCAAGTCGCGCAGGAAATTATCGACAAGGTTGGGCGTGCCGAAGTATCCGAGGCCTTTCTGGCTGCAACTCACGCCAGATACTGAGAGAACAGATTCAGTTTGCAGTCATTTTGCGCCATGCTTTCGATGGTCAGTGGGATACACACTTTATAATTGGCATGGATTCAGCCAAAGGGAAGTCTCCTCGAATCTCAGATAGACGGAATTGACTGATGATCCGCCCTAGAATGAGTCGGGTGTAAGACGCGATAGTGACGGAACCAGTCGGAGCCTGGTTCGTACCGGAATCCTGATTTCCAGTGGTAATGGAAAATTAGACCGATTCAATCAGGTATTTTGGACCAAACTCTTACCAGTATCCCTCAATCCAGATAAGACAAGAAGTCGAAGTCAAGACGGAAAAGCAGACCCTCAAATTTCATTCACCGGAGTTGGGAAAGTGCTCACAGCGGGCACCCGTAGCATGAAAGTGGGAGACAATCTTCGGCCAAATCCAGGCATTCGCGTCGTGTGATACGATTGCATTTCTGCACTTTTATTTTGCAAAAAAGAATGAAAATTAGCATGGTGATGGATATAGAGGTGAAATCTTCTGGTTTGCCAGGATTGCATCCAGGGGGTAAAGCTATGAAAATTTCCATACTTGTAATCATGCTAGTTATTTCAATGCTACCTGCTTTTGTTAATTCAGCCGATGCACCCGTTCCAAAGCAAATTATGGAAAAAATAAAAACTAAAGCAGCAACCAATTTCCCGAAAGATAAATCTGCACAGAAGAAAGCTATTAAAGCCCAGGCCACCGCTTATAATCGTGTCCAAAGCTACAATAATAATAAAGTTCCGCTAGTGGTATTAGATACAATTAGATTGAATACAACACAGTATTATCCTTTCGATTATTCGGCCCAACTTTTCTTTATTAATCAACAAGTCAATTCATACTTGAAGCTAGGCATAATTTCTGAGCGCTTGTTTCCGCCTAAAATTGTAGAGTGCGAAAAATTAAAATGGAAACTCACAGTAGCAGGAAGGCCTGCCATTTATCGTGGAACAGTGGAGCCTGGCACTGCTGACGTGATATATGTTGAGGTGAGAAGCAGTCGAGGATTGATTGGTCAAAATTATGGGTTTCCCAATCCAGGTGGCACCTGGGAGATCATGGTTTGGGGTGACAGCAACATAAGAAAAGGGCATAGGGAAAAATTTTACTGCGAGAAATATTGAACAAGAACTCCCGATTGTCTTTATATCGAAACAAATGGATATTTTATCGATTTATTTCAGAATCGAATGACTACTTTGGGGCGTTAACGGCAGCTCGTCGTTATTATTCGGGTGTCCGCTGCGTGCCGTTCAGGGAAGTTTCTGGCGGTGCATCGAACGGTGGCTATCTGGCAATGAGCTGTTTGGTTTGAGATTAGAAACTTTTGCTCTGAATCAATCAATGTCTCATTTTAGCAAATCAAAAATCTCCTTACACAAAGATGACACCTCTTCTTTAGCAGCATCATCTGTCATCTCCAATACCGAGCGACCAGTTTTCAAAGCTTCAGGATACGCCATGCGATATCCAAGACTAGAATCTAGCGCAGATACTGTAATTGCTGTATGCGCAGTTTCGTCCAGGATGGATTCCGACTTGATATAGTTTTGATATCGATTCCACAAAATTCGGTATTGCAACTGTGGCCTGGACTGCCTTTCCTTTTCAATCTCGTTGAGCAGATCCACAGTAGCCCATTTATCCGAAGAATCGGGCTTTAAAGGGATGATTAATAAATTACTCAACATCAAGATAGTTCGCGTGATACCTGTTTCATCAGGTGGGCCATCCAATACAAGATATTGATGGGACGAATTCAGCGATTTTACTAACTCAATGAGTTCTTTTTGGCTACTGGCACACGCAATTGATGGACCTTGCTTTTTGTTCTCAGCTTCGCGCAAGGCATGCCACGACCTGGATGATCCATTAGGCAGATCGCAATCTATCAGGGCAGTCTTTGCGCTATTCGATATTACAGCAGCCAAATTCGTAGCTATCGTGGAACGCCCTGAACCGGATTTGGGCTGAACAATTCCTATTATCTTTGCCATAAAATACCAAGAAATAAAAATATGCTAGGATCGAACTACTCCCCAAACACCGAATTGATGATGGGTACTCTCTTGTCTTCGTTTCGATATCTGACGTAACCACGCCACACTGTATTCGGACAAACCACGGCCCGAGTGGAGAGGGGTAGAACTCAAAAGGGTACCACAATTAGGAACCAGGGTTTATGAGAAAGGCGGAAATTTCGGTCCCTTCCTGGAGAAAGCCGAAACTAATTTTTACACCTATAGCTTAGTAACCAATCGAACAAACTCGTGAGACTTCAGACTTGAGAAGAAAATATTAACGCAGAGTAGTGCCTCGCTGGCTCAGGCCCAGAGATGACTCGGATATTATAGAAATCCCTGGCTGGTAGGTATCCTGAAATCTCTGTTGTGTGCCGTTCTCCACCTTCCGCGATGCGATTCTCAGTGTCTCTTTTGAAGAGAATTGATCCCAACCCTCCTGACGCTGATCACCTGAGTATCGGGCGATTCCCGCGACGATAATCTCGCTCTGCCTCAGGTACTACTCAATTGAGATAGCCCTGTCTCTCGCGTTGCGCACGCTCACGGCGTGTCAGAGTCGAGGCTCTTGTGTCGGTATATGATTTTGTGTGGGTGAGATGCCAGGAAGTGGATGCTGGCGAATCCCGAACCGGACAAACGCTTCAATAAAGGGCTCAACTGCCCAGTGTAAAAGCTGTAACATCGATATCCGGCTCGATCAGCTTGAGCAGTCGATCACACTCGCCGTTGCCGACAAGGTCCCCGTATCGTGTTTCATATTCTACGATGAGATTTTTCGCCAGACCCAGCTTGCCAACCTCGATGGCCTGCCTCGCGTAAAACGTGACCCGGGAAATTTCCGGCAGAAGGAACTGAGGGTTGATTTTCTGGCACTTCTCGATGTAGGTGATTACTCGATCCTGGCGTTTTTCCCGATCGAGCTTGTAAATAATCAATCGTCCGAGGCAGAGCAAAGTTCTGGACGGGCCCCATTGTTCGACGTGTTGATACAGCGCTTCAAATTCCTGCGTCCGGGTTTGCAGGTAATCATATTCATCCATCAGCATGTAAACCGCATCGCTGTCTCGATGACTCCCCACCATCCGGTAGACCCTGCCCATCAAACGGTCGTGCTCCTGCACCGACGGTTTCGGGGATTGTTGTTCATTCACCTCTTTCTTTTTGCCGAACAAAAAACACCCCAAACTGGTCATTCTATTGTTAACGTGAAAACACCGGGATTGCGGTATCGGAGGATCGCAGGCCGCTTGATTAATATAGAACAAAAAATACGCCCCAGGGGGCAAAAGTGTCTTTTCTACACATGTGTCACCTGGTTAGTTTTGACTGGTATTATCACTACTCTAATATGATTTATGCAAACAAATCGAGGGCAGGTCTAACATTCCAGCACAAATCATTTCCAGAATCATCGTTGTAAGTGCCAGCGTCTGGTGTGTGCTGCTCTCAGCCTCCCACGATTCGCTTTTCAGTGTCTCCTATGGAGGATAGCCGACACTCAGACTCAGGTAGCCCGGGTCGGCTTAGTGTCCGTAACGGACACCTGAAGCACGAAAGTGAGAGACGATCCAGGGCCAAGAACCGCCCCTCAGTCAATCAAGAGAAAGGCTCCTGGAAGGAAAGACAAATTACAGATACGGATTATAGTGCGGGCGAGGAGTCGAATCGTGGAGTTACTGATTACCTGTCGGCTCTCCAGAATTTTATGTCGAAAATCCGATTGAATGTCGCTTTTCGACTCCTGAAAATTCCAGTGTCGAAAGATTCTCGTGCGAGGCTAGCGTCGTCCTGGTGGACTGTGCGCCATTGAGATCGGTCCAGCAATGTCGTTCGAAGTCATATAATTTACAGCGCCGCATTAAGTCGTATAACCAGCTAAAGCTAAACCTGGATACGATGGCGCGCTCGCCTAATAATTCGGACAACCTGGCTTGTGCTGCCGGCAGCTGATACGAGGGTATCGCGGGATGAATGTGATGGGCCGCATGGTCAAACACGTTGTGTACCGGTATCGAAAACCACTTGGGGAAGACAACTTGAACACTGACATAAGCCTGTTGACCATCTCCTTCCTGAGGCCGTTTTCCTTTAAACCAGGGAACCCTGCAATGATTGTGTTGCACAAACACCGTAAACGCGTAAAGCGACTGAAAAATGTAAAAAGGCACCAGAAATCCATAGAAAACAGCTTCGAGCGTGCTCGTTGATGAGTACAGTGGTGCCAATATAAGCAAAACAAGAAAAGATGCGAGATAGATCATCAACCAGGCAAACTGTTTCCAGGCATTGAGCTGCACCTTCGGGGGCATGTGAGGCCGGGGAAAGAATTTTGCCTGCCACCAGCGTTCGAAAATGTAGTACAGACCAAAGAAGCAGATACTTGGGGCACGGTACATGCGGTACTTAAATCTGCCGAAAGAGGACAGTGAATCATACTCTTCCCGGGAAAGAGGCACATAAGAATCGGGGTGATCTTCGTTGGTTTTTCGATGATGGAGGAAATGATGATCGTGTAGCCACAAGGCGTAGTTGAACAAGCCGGGGGTAAATCCGATGATGGAGATATACTTATTGAGTTTTCTCGATTTGGTTAACGAGTTGTGGGCGGCATCATGAGCCAGCGTCGAGAGGTTGGCCATTTTAATGCCTGCAACAATGCCCCCAACGAGCTTCAGGATCCAACTAGACGAGGCCAGCACTAAGGCTATAGCCAATAGGTACATTGAAACATCTATAATAAAGAGCAGCACCCCTTTGGCCGTACTCGGCTTGATAAAGACAGCGAGTTCCTGTTGAAGTTGTTTTCGGCTGGGGATAGCTTGCATAATCTGAACATCGTCTCCGTAGCTGAAACTAACAAATTTGCTAGTACATATGCAAGCATATTTGCATGAATGTTAAGCACCGAGCCCCTTCAAGTTTCAACAAAATTCTGGCATGCGACGGAATTCCGAGAGCGCCATGGGACACACACTCTTTGGTTTTTCTCAAGATCGAGGCTTAGGCGTATCACAATCCCTGTTTTTATGGCTGGATAGCCTGGTCTATTCTTGTGGACCGAGTGGAGTTGAGACGGAAGCGTGTGTCCCTTCAGGCCTCGCCATTTAAGGTTGTCGTGGCGTAATTCTCCATAGGAGAGGCCCAAATTAAAAATCCCAGAGGAAATCTGCGGCCAACAGCAGGAGCTCGATCAGGCTTCCCGGAAGTGTCAGCTACAGCCATTCCTCCAGAAACTCGCGAGACATCTGGAAAGCCTCGTCGGTGGCCTTCTGGTTATATCGGACGATAAACCCGGTTTCTATAGTGTCGACTCCAACGATATCAAACCCGTGGTAGGCGTCAGCGAATACTTTCATGTTGAGACTGTAACTTGTCCAGATACTGCTCGCATAGCACCGCAGGGGTCCACTGGTCCATATCTCCAGTCAAAATCAAGCTCGGAGTGTTGATTGGTTCGGGTTCACTGCACAACGGATAGAATGCTATCGCGGTTTGAAATGGTTGCATCGCCAGACCCGCGGAGGTGGACTGCTTGATCGTCTCTAGAACCGTCCAGCCACCATGCGACATTCCCATCACCGCGATGCGGGCCGGGGCTCTGCTCCTGCAGGTCTTGCGAGATACCCAGTTAGCGAAACGCTGGGTTCCGTTTTAACTTTCACCGGTATCCCCAGTTTCTTGGCCCGCTTGACCTGGAAAGGGCTAGGCGTATAGGTAAAGGAAACACTCTCGAACTCAACGACTTCCGCGTCCGCAAAAATGGGATCAGAGCTGAATGCTGTTTCGGTGAATACCATCGCCGTAGCTATGCTTGTTGTAATGACCAAGCGCAACATTTTATTCGTAATTGTAATGCTATCGACTCCTGTTGCAGCGCAATCGTCCCCAGGCTTCCGCTATGGGTCGTTACCGGCTGCTCGCCGTAATTAGCTGAAAGTCCTCTGTATGCAGTTTTCGGAATCATGACGTGATAATTTGAGTCTTCGCTATCGGGAAGCTTAGCTGCGATGTCAATGCGACGGACTATATTGAAACCCTGCTAATTACGACCAAACCATCGGATACCGAAGCCAACATTATAGTGCGGCGTTTTAGCGAAGTATTATGCTGCCGTTGGGGGTGTCAATAGTTGCCGACAGGTAGGGTGTCTGATCATCGGGAAGTGACTCGATGTGAATCAGATGGCCGGCCTCGATGGCATCGAGCCGATCGTTGAGCCAACGCGGGTGGTTGTGGTGGATAGTCAGATCCTGCAGCACACAGTCACGATCAGGCATGCCTTGTGAGGGATGTGGCGAACTGTGCCACTGTATGCAATAGGGCAGCATGCCATCGCCGAGCAGGCGTCCGTCGTCGGGCAATGCGAATTCCCAACTCAGATTATCTCGACTTAGTTTGGTCGGCGTGCCGATATCGAAATCAGCCTGATTCGCCAATGACGCCAGATCCGTGGTGTTAATGACCCAGGTGATGAGACGAGGCTGTTGTTTAACAGCGGCGCGCATATGTGGCGTATCGAGGCCGAACCAGCGGGGATGCCGCGGCGTCTGCCCTTCAGGGTCGATGGCGATGACTTCAAGATAAGCATCATTGCCGAGCTGCATCACCAGGTTGTGCGTCGCCATGCTCTGGTGCTGTCCGCCAGCTGGAATCTCCACGCCGAAGGTTTGTTGTACGTAATCCGCACCCTGCTGCAGGTTGTCCGCGGCGATGACAATGTGATCAAGAGAATTCATCCTTTTATGGTAGTTCACAAAGCTACCGGTTAACAGTATTCCGCGGTAGAATTTCCATCCCCAGTTCGCAGTGAGGTGATGCGCATGAATATTTTGACGAATCGAATTGAGTACCAGGTCGGGGACAACAGTCACCAGGGTTACCTGGCCTATGACAATGAGATCAGTGCGCAGCGCCCTGGTATCATCATCGTTCACGAATGGTGGGGACTGGATGACTACATAGTGCGTCGCGCGCACATGCTGGCAGAGCTCGGTTATGTCGCGCTGGCGATTGATATGTATGGAGACGGACGTGTCGCCGAGACTCCGGACGAAGCCGGTAGCCTGATGAACGGAGTCTTGAACGACATGGCCACTGGCACCGCCGCGCTTGAGGCGGGTTACCAGTTACTGGGCAACCAGGTTGGCGTCGATACCGCTCGCACTGCCGCGATTGGCTATTGTTTCGGCGGCGCAATGGCCTTGCACATGGCACGAATAGGATTACCCCTGTCTGCAGTAGTCAGCTTTCATGGCTCTCTCGGTTCCTTTCACAGCGCCGAGCCGGGTAGCATAAAGCCCTCAATTCTGGCCTGTCATGGAGCGGCGGATTCGATGGTGACGATGGATGATCTGGAAGGTTTCAAACAGGAAATGGGGCAGGCCGAGGCGGATTTTGAGGTGTTGCTGCTGGCCGATGCAAAACACGGTTTCAGCAATCCACAGGCGGATGTCAATGCGCAGAAATACGGTATCGATCTGGGCTATCAACAACAGGCAGATGCGAAATCCTGGGCTGCAATGCAGGCCCTGTTCGCGAGAGTATTTTAATGGCTATTGAAATGGATTTAAGCGATGTGCGCCGCGAATACGAGTCGCATGGTCTCTTCCGTCGCGATATGGACCCCGATCCCTTTGTGCAGTTCGGGCGCTGGTTGCAACGCGCGCGCGATCTGGAATTGCTCGATGCAACTGCGATGACGCTGGCCACCGCCGATAGCGAGGGCAGACCATCCGCGCGGGTTGTGTTGCTGAAGCACTTTGATGACGATGGTTTTTGTTGGTACACGGACTCACGCAGCCAAAAGGGCCGCGAGCTCGCCACTAACCCGCTGGCAGCGCTGCTGTTTCACTGGCGTGATCTGAGTCGGCAGGTGCGCTTGCACGGCACGGTTGCCCTGTTACCCGCCGAGGAAGCAGATCAGTATTTTTTGATGCGTCCGGAGGGTAGTCGTTTCAGCGCTGCCGCCTCGCATCAGTCAGCGGTGATCGAGGGGCGCTCCAGTCTCGAAGATGAAGTATTGCGTCTACGTGCGGCCTATCCCGACGGGGATGTGCCCCGCCCTGAGGGTTGGCTGGGCTATCGACTCGTGCCCGAGTACTTCGAATTCTGGCAGGGTCAGGATAACCGGCTGCACGATCGTATCGTATACCAGCCTGATGCTGGCGGCTGGGTCATGCAGCGAATCTCTCCCTAGTGCTCGGCGCTGCGCTGGTTGCCTTCGGGCATTTTCTGGCCTTTTTTGCGCTCACCGCCGCGCTGGTGCTGGAACTGGCGCTGATCAAGGAATCGATGAGTGTCGAGGTCGCAAAGCGGATTCGGCGCGCTGATCGGGTTGCCGGCCTGTTTGCCGGTTTGCTGTTACTGTTTGGAACCCTGCGCGTGATCTATTTCGAAAAGGGTGCTGAATATTATGCGGATAACCTGTTTTTTCAAATCAAAATCGGCCTGTTTCTGCTGGCGGCGGCGATCTCGGTGTATCCAACTATTTGTTTTTCCCGCTGGAAAACCGAGCTTGAACAGGGGATTGCGCCTGTATTGAGTGCCGACAAGGTGATAAGCCTGCGGCGGGCATTGCACTGGGAGCTGATGCTGGTTGGCGGCATCTTGTTATGTGCCTCGTTGATGGCGCGAGGTTTCGGCAGTTGATGTTTCTGATAACTGGATTACAGGTGAACTGATGAACTTCACGCAACGTTTACGTCAAAACGATTTTCTGCTCGGCACCATGTTGACGCTGCCGTCACCGGAAGTGGCTGAAATGATTGCCAGCTGCGGATCCGACTGGCTGTTCATGGATGGTGAGCACGGCAGCCTCTCGAC
>RCNC010002726.1_pt1 | contig 11690 bp, 10 predicted proteins | sample 2041301 | NCBI WGS metagenome assembly RCNC01 (sample SAMN09708231, study PRJNA481090) | Marine sediment metagenome, whole genome shotgun sequencing project. | biome: marine sediment; feature: ocean; material: sediment; isolation source: Sewage treatment plant 13A marine sediment (STP13A) ... | reverse complement strand
AACTCGTAATAGCCCATTTCCTTGAAACAAATCGATTTCAAAGGAGCTTCAGGTATAAACGATTGACGATTTTCGATTGAAGATTGAATATTTAAGGAATTATTCCAATTTTATTAATGAAAAGACAGAAGACGATACTACAAATCTTCAATTGTCAATTTGGTTTTTAGCCGCCCAGATAGGCCTTCTTGACTTCGGGATTTGCAAGCAGCATTTCAGAGCTTCCCTCCAGAACCAGATTGCCGCTTTCGAGCACATAGCCGCGCTGCGCAAATTGAAGCGCCATCCGGGCATTCTGCTCCACAAGTAGAATGGTGGTTCCTTCCTCGTTGAGTTGTTTAAGCGCATTAAAGACATTCAGCATTAGTAAAGGTGCAAGACCCATTGAAGGCTCGTCCAGGAGCATAATCCTTCTTCCGCTCATAAACGCCCTCCCGATGGCAAGCATCTGTTGCTCTCCGCCGCTCAGTGTTCCTGATTTTTGAGTTTTGCGCTCTTCAAGGCGTGGGAAAATACTGAATACTCTCTTGAGGTCCTCCTGGATCTTTTCTTTGTCTTTTCTGGCAAAGGTCGCCAGGCTGAGATTTTCCATTATCGTCAGGTTGCCGAAAAGTCGCCTCCCTTCGGGAACATGAGAAATTCCGAATTTGCTCACCACCTTGTCCGCAGGGTATTGAAGCAGGTCATTGCCCATGAACGTCATTGTTGTCCCTTCTTCCACCGGAACCAATCTTGAAATTGCTCTCAGCGTTGTACTCTTGCCGGCCCCATTGGCACCGATGATGCACACAATCTCACCGTCATCGATCTGAAAATCAATGCCGTGGAGCGCGCGAATATTACCGTATGAAACTTGAAGGTTTTCCACTGATAACAACATTAGAGCACCACCTCTTTGCCCAGATAAGCATCAATCACTTTGGGGTCGTTTTGAATTACTTCCGGTGTGCCCTCGGCAATAACCCGGCCAAAGTCAAGGGTCTGGATGATATCGCACAACTCCATAACCATCTTCAGCCTGTGTTCGATGAGAAAAATGGCCAGGCCCAGTTCTCGGTGCACATGCCTGATGATCTCCATCATCTGAATCAATTCTTCCGGATTCATTCCGGCGGTGGGTTCATCCAGAAACAGTATTTTGGGTTCTATGGCCAGAGCCCGGGCCATCTCAACCCTTCGTTGATCACCGTAAGGCAGATTAATTACGACCTGATCTGCAATATGGTCGATGCCGACTATCTTCAAAAGGTCGTGGGCTTTCGCCTCGATTTTTGCTTCTTCCCTTTGCCGCTTGGGTGTGCCGAAAAAGGCCCCGATCAGACCATAGGTTATCTTAGAGTAACACGCCATCTTTACGTGCTCAAGAACGGTCATATGCCGCCAGAGCTGTAAGTTTTGGAAGGTTCTGGCGATGCCCATGTGAGCTATCCGGTGAGGCTCGAGGCCGGTAATTTTTTTACTTTCCAGATAGATGTCTCCTTCAGTGGGTTTATAGATACCGGTGATAAGGTTGAATATCGTGGTTTTGCCTGCTCCGTTGGGTCCGATGAGACCTCTGATCTGGCCGGATTCTACGTTTAGATCGTAGCTGTTGACGGCTCGCAAACCCCCAAAGTCGTGGCTCATTTTATCAACACGAAGCAGTGGCATTCTATCCTTCTTTCTCCTGCTTATCTTTTGGTTTTATAATTTTCTTAACATCAAATTCTTTAAAAGCGATGAGGCCCGTTGGACGATAAATCATCACCAAAATGAGCAAAAGGGGAATAATAATCCACTTAAAGATCTCCAGCGGACGAAGGGCTTCACTGAGCATGCTTAAGCTTACTGCACCCACAATCGAGCCGTAAACGGAATTCAACCCGCCAAAGTATACCATTGCCAAAACCTCAGCAAGTTTCTGAAGACCGAACGTCCCTGGATTTACATACCTTAGTACATGGGCAAAAAGCCCTCCGGCCACGCCGGCCCAGAAAGCCGCAAACAAAAATGCTACGATTTTTGTTTGTTTGGTGTTAACGGTCATGGCATTGGCTGCCATTTCATCGTCGCGGATTGCATTCAGCGCTTTTCCCAGGGTTGAACGAACAAAATTGTTGATGATCCACACGCAGGCAACGGTCCACAAGAAAACCGTGGGGAGATTGGCATAGTCCGGTTGGCTGCTTAAACCCCGTGGGCCGCCAACGACCTCTAAATTCTCTATCATGCTTTTAACGATAAACATAAATGCCAGAGATATGATCGCCAGATAGTCACCCCTTGTCCTGAAGGAGGGAATCGCGATTGCGAGTGCGCCTATGGCTGCGACTAAACCGCCAACGATCAACGCAACAGGAAACAGATACGGCCCTAATGCCGCGGGGAGAACTGCAGGCCCGAAAAGCTTGTCCTTAGCGAACAAAAACACCGTAAACACCGAGGCTGCATAAGCCCCCAATGCCATAAAGGCGGGATGGGAGCAGGAAAATTCTCCCATGTATCCGTTAACCACGTTTAAGCTCAACGTCACCATAATGGCGATCATGGTCAATTTTAGCGTCAGAACCCGGTAGGCACTGATATCAGACCATAGATGCAAAATCGTATACAGAAATCCAAGATGAATACCTACCGAAATTATCGTGGGAAATTTGAAAAGCCAGGCGACCAATCGATTTGTAACCGGCGCACTCAGCCGGGCTACGGCGCCTATAGGCAACGCATATATCAGCAGCACGAATATCATTACGCTGGGAATCAACAAGGGCTTTTTGAGCATGATAACAAAGCCGAAAAGTACCGGAATTTTGGGCAGCCTGACAACATCGGCCAACGCGTCACCCAAATAATGTTCGAGCACTACCGCGATCAGTGCGCCAAGCAGCCAACCCAGTAAAGGTACCTGTGAAAACGAATTCCGGAACTTTGTAAAAATCATCTTTTCTTTTTTAGACTAACGCGCCGGTTATTTTGTTCATGAACAACCATAGTTGGTCGTAAACAAAATGAAAGTTTTTATTTTTTAGCATTTCACCTGGCCCCTTGACCCCGTGGCCCCTTGAATCCTCTTAGGATCACCAACTCTTTTGGAGATGATCCTTATTTTAATACACACCTATAGTCTCAAACGTGCGCTGTAAGGCTCTCCAAAAAACCCGTGAGGCCTGAACGTTAGAATAATGAGAATGATTGAATAGGCGATAAAATCACGGAGGGTCGAAGGAAATATCATGACCACAAATATTTCAATAAAGCCCAGCAAAAATCCGGCCATACAAGCCCCTAAAATAGAACCTCTTCCCCCTAAGATGGCCGCCACAAAAGCCTTCCAACCGAACACAATGCCCATGTATGGATCGAGAACCGGGTAGGCAACCCCGAAAAGTATTCCTGCAGCAGCAGCCAGAGCTGAACCAATGGCAAACGTCATGGCGGCAATGGTGTTTATGGACACACCCATCAGAGGAACGACCACATAATCAAAGGCCATTGCACGCATGGCCATGCCCCACTTGGTCCGTCTCACAAACTGGTGCAAGGCCATCATAAGCATCAGAGAGACGGCCACAATCATAATCTTCTTGTTGGTGACATAAACGCCGCCAATATTATATGTCGTGGATTTGATCAGAGATGGAAATCGGACTCTTTTGGCGCCCAAGAGAGCCAGGTTTCCGGTCTCGAGAATGATACCGATCATCAACCCGGTGATTGCCGCCGAAGCTCTCGGTGCTTCCCGCAAAGGTCGATACCCCAGCCTTTCGACCAGCATGCCCATAAAAGAGGTCAGGAACATGGAAATGATAATGGTCAACACCAAGATTAACCAGCCGGGCAGGGTAACCAAACCCATAGCGGACAACGCCGTAAACCCGGTAACAACACCAAAACCGATGTAAGCCCCGACCATGAAGATATCACCGTGCGCAAAATTAAAAAGCATCAATATTCCATATACCATGGAATACCCCAATGCGATTAAGGCATAGAAGCTGCCCCATTGCAAAGCGTTGACCAGATTCTGAAAGAAAAATGTCATCGAGCTTACTCCGCGGTCATCCAAAAAAGCGGGCTCAGGGCTCTAAAGCCCTGGCCCGCCTTAGAAATACTGTTTTTCATTTTCTGTGGGTATAGGTTCTATCGGTTTTGAAACGTCTGAATGAACCCTTCACCCAATGCGTTGCTCTTACGGGCAAACAGATTTATAAAACTCGTATTCACCTTTATCGCTGATCCTCACGATAACGGCACACTTTATGGGATCGCCATCTTCGGTAAATGTCATCTTGCCGGTAATACCGTTAAATTCTTTAATCTTGGCCATAGCATCCCGAACACTCTTGCGGTCCTTTTCTATGTTGCCTGTAATTTTGCCCATAGATTGGATGGCCGTCTGAACAATGGCCAAGGCATCCCAGGTCAAAGCACCAACATCATCCGGCACATATCCGTATTTTTTGTTATAGCGATCAATAAAAGTCTTGGTTGCCCCCTTTGCACCTGCAGCAGCGTAGTGGGTGCTGAAAAAGAGCCCGTAGCAGTCTTTACCACAAAGCTGCACCGTCTCCGCCGAACCCCAGCTGTCGCTCCCCACAATCGGTTTATTCCACCCCAGCTCATGTGCTTGCTGGACGATGAGAGCCACTTCATTATAATATTGCGGCGTAAACAACACTTCGGCGCCCGATTTTATGATCTTTGTCAACTGAGAGCTAAAATCAGCATCCTTGGTGGTAAAACTTTCAAACGCCACCACAGAACCGGCACCGTTTAATTTTTCCCAGGCTTCTTTAAAGTACTCGGCCAACCCCTTTGGATAATCACTGGCCACATCGTATAGAACTGCGGCTTTGGTGAATCCGAATTCCTCTTTAATGAAATTGGCCAGTACCGGCCCCTGGAAAGGATCAAGGAAACAGCCTCGGAAAACAAAGGGTCGGTCCTTGGTGGTGTCCGGATTTGTTGACCAGGGGGTAATCATTGGCGTTTTATAGTTGTCTGCAACCCCTCCTGCAGGTATGGCCTGCTTGGAGGATTGAGGTCCGACAATAACCAGCACTTCATCCTCGGTAATCATTTTGGTATTGACCTTTACTGCCGATTCCGCTTTTGATTCATTGTCCTCGATAACCAACTCTACCGGATACTTCTTTCCCCCGACCTCGAGTCCGCCGGCAGCTTTGATATCCTCAAGCCACATCTGGGCGGCAAACTTTGTCCCCTCGCCCACTTTGGGGATGTCCCCGGTCATCGGAGCGTTGATACCGATTTTGATTACTTTGGGTCCGTCACCTTTTGGGCCACAAGAGAAAAAAGTCAAACCTACAACAATACAAGATGCAATTACAATAAATAACAATCCTTTTCGCATTGCCACCTCCTTTTTCGATATTCGTTAACCTGTTGATTTAATATTAATAACGAGACTCAATCCCTTTGATTGATCTGGCTGAATAACATAATGGAGATTCTTTTTCAATAAAAATAATAAACTGGTATCCGGCACTTTTGATTTATGAATTTCATTTCTTTTGTTTTAGGTCACCGATCATTTCCTTAAGAATTGACATTACATTTCGTCCTCTTTCACGTGCAATTCGATGTGCGTCTTCAACAAGCCTGGCAGCCTGTTGCTTCAACTCCTCCATTGCAGGAACGGGAACATTCATCCTCTGATACTGCCAAGTCAACAGGCGAACGGCCAGACGTTTCTCCTGTTGTCTAATAAAGCCCATTAATGTCCTCCCTTTAACGACCTATGACCTACCTTAATCTTTAAGTAGAGATATGATATTCTCATCAATTTTCATTCAAGGTTCAGGTATTGCATATCCAAAGAATAGCCTCTTCCAATATTATTTTGGGCCTTTGTTTCGTATATTTGAGCCGGAAATCAGCCTGACTCAGGTGTTCGATGTCGTCAATAAGCTCATTTTTCGTAAATTTCTCTGACTTTATCAACATCTTGTAAACAGGATAAGGATTGTCTGGAATTTCAAGATCCGTAACCGGTTTACGTTTTTTATTTTCACGCTTCTTTTTTTTTCGTTGGGTGTCCCCATCCATATCTCCTAAAAGCATGTCATCCCAATCTTCAATCTGATCCAGAAGTTCTTTATTATATGACTGAACCGATGCCATAATGTTGTTTTTAAACTGAGCGTACTGCATTTCAGGATACCAGGAACTGCCATGAGGACTTTCCGCAAAATCCCTGATCACCAAAAGCTTTCTGATCTGATTGGTCATTGAGACCAGAATTTGAAGGGGATGAAATTTTTCCATCAAAAGTGATTTTAAAAAAAAGAGCGATTTAGCAAAATCTCGATCTGCTATCGCATTCGTCAATTCATATATGGGGTCCTTTTTTGTGCGTTTTAGAACAAACGCGACATCCTCTACCGTGATCCGTTTTCGATCTCCGACATAGCTAATCAGTTTTTCAAGATTATCGGAAAAAGTTCCAATATCAAAACCGGTCATTTCAGACACTGTCCGGTATGCTCCCTTTTCCATTGTCTTCTCATACCGGTCAAGCAAGACTTCCATCCTTTCAGAAAGGACAGCTTCTTGTGCAATTTTGTCCGCCCTTCGATCTCCTTTTGGCACCGAGCAGTCAATAATCATGCCGATATTTTTTATGATCTTAAAAAGCTTTCGGCGTTTATCAACCATATCAGTGGTAATGACCAAATGATTATTTTGGGGAAATCCTTTTTCAATGGCTTGCGGCAAAATATCGACACTATATTTTTCAGAGGGTATAAAAAGGTTGTTTTCCTTGCAATATTTTATGACCTTATCAAGCCATTCATGATCACTCGACTTGTCTGAATCGAGTTTCAAGGTCTTTATTCTATTTGTCTCGCTGATATCATTAAACGACAGATTTAAAATACCCAGAAGACTCAATAGTAACGTTGCCGCTTCCTTAATGTTTTGGGTATCATAGGCTTCTTTTGCTTTTTGTAACAGCCGTCCTTCATCCTGTTTTGAGTAGAATATTTTGGAGTCGCAAATGGCAACCACTTTTGTCTCAGCTAAAAGTGAATAGGTGTTTATCCGTTCGACAACCTCTTCGATATGACCATTCGCGCCGTCAATGACTTCGTAATTAAAACTCCGATTCTTTTTGGGCAACAAAACATCCAGCAGGGCTTCCAGCGCGCTTTTGTACAGCAGCGCTTCACCATAAATCAAATACACCGGAGCAAAACCTTTGGCCTTTTGATTTTCCTTAAGGTTTTGCAAATAATCATTCAGTTCTTTATATTGAATTTCAGGCATTGTATTTACCGGCCTGCCACACTTTATTGGAAATGGTGTAAACTAAGGGTGTGAAACTTGAGTATTTTATTCTACGGCATTTTCTTAAAGAGAAGATGAAATATAAAAATGGTGATTCCAACAGTAATTGCACTATCTGCGACATTAAAAGCAGGCCAGTGGTGGTTGCGGACGTAAAAGTCCAGAAAGTCAACGACCTTTCCAAATCTAATTCTGTCAATCAGATTACCAATGGCGCCACCGAGGATTAAGGCAAACCCCGAGGCAAGAAAAGGATGTGTTCTGTACGTGTTTTTATAGAAGTAAAAAATGAAGCAAACGGCAAATGATGCGAGGAAAAGAAAAAGGAAATTACGCAAACTCGAATCCTGGTGGGCCATAAACCCGAAAGCACCACCGGGATTATGAATATGCGTGATGTTGAAAAATCCAGGTATAATGGTAATGGAATGATAAAGTGGAAGATTTTTTAAAATTATGATCTTCGTAATCTGGTCAAGTATAATTACTAAACCGGAAATAACGGCAAGTTTTGTATATTTGCCAAACTTGGAATCTGATCCGTCTGAAGCAATAAAACTCGAGCACACTTTTAAATTATTCCTTTATTAAATTGTCGGTCTTCATTTCTCATAGCCCGGATATTTCAAGTGTGCGAGGCGTTTGTTTGCAATGTAAATAAAGAACTGTGTTCATTGCTAATAAAAAAATCTCTCGAAAATTTTCATGAAATATTCAGGATAGCGCATCCTGACACCGACTGCAAATCGTCGGTTGTTCAGAATCGGCTCCAACGGAAATATCATGTATCCAGCACCGTTCGCATTTTTCACCCGATGTAGGTTCAACCCGTATTGACAAACCTTCAATATCAAGACTTTTATATATTTCGTCGGGCTTTTCTCCTTTCATCAGCGAAGCTTCCGAAACGATAAATATCGTTCTTAAGTCATCCTTATGCTTTTCAAGAATATCGTATAGGTCACCATCTGTATAAATGGTAGTAGATGCATCCAGAGAATGCCCAATGAGTTTTTTTACTCGTGCCTCCTCAAGTGCTTTTGTAACTTCACCCCGAACTTCAATAATTTTCTTCCATTCTTCTGCCAATTGTTCATCCTTCCATACCTCATTAACCACCGGCAATGATGCCATATGAACACTTTCTGAATTCATTTTGCGGCCAGGCATGAAATTCCAGATTTCTTCTGCAGTAAATGCAAGTATCGGCGCCATTATTCGGGCCAGGGAGTCCAGTATATTGTATATAACGGTTTGCGCACTCCTTCTTTCTTTGGATTGAGATGGTGACGTGTACAGCCGGTCTTTGAGGATATCAAGATAAAAAGCAGAAAGATCGACGATACAGTAGTTATAAAGGGCATGGTAAATAATGTGGAATTCGTAAGTATCGTAAGCTCTGCGTACCCTTTGAATCAAATCCTGAAGCCTGTGCAGCGCAAATCGGTCCAGTTCAGGCATCTTATCATAAGAGACCGCATCCTTTTCTGGATCAAAATCATATAGATTACCTATAAGGAATCGGCTGGTATTTCTTATTCTTCTGTAGGCATCGCTCAACTGCTTTAATATATTATCAGAAATACGAATATCATCCCTGTAATCAGATGCAGATACCCATAGACGGAGGATTTCAGCGCCATGCTTTTTAATTACCTCTTCCGGTGCCACGACATTGCCAAGAGACTTGGACATTTTTTTGCCTTCGGCATCGACGACAAATCCATGCGTCAAAACAGATTTGTAAGGGGCACTTCCCCTTGTTCCCACTGCCGTCAGGAGTGAACTGTGAAACCATCCTCTATGCTGGTCACTGCCTTCCAGATAGAGATCTGCGGGCCATTTAAGGTTCGAACGTTGTTCCAGTACCGCTGCATGGCTGACGCCGGAATCAAACCATACATCCAGAATATCATCTTCTTTAATGAACGCTTTGTTGCCGCATGTTTTACATACGGCATCTTCAGGAAGCAGTTCTTCTACATTTTTTTCAAACCATATATCGGCGCCATTTTCCTCAAACAATGTGTAGATATGGTCGATGATATCCGAATTGAGATACATCTCGTTGCATTTTTCGCAATAAAAAATAGCGATGGGAACGCCCCATGCCCTCTGTCTTGAAACGCACCAGTCCGGACGATTTTCAATCATTCCGTAGATTCGTTCTTTTCCCCAATGTGGAATCCATGTCACCTTGTCGATTTCTTTTAGGGCATTTTTTCTCAACCCTGTTTTGTCCATGGATATAAACCACTGGGGCGTGGCCCTAAAAATGACCGGCTTCTTGCACCGCCAACAATGGGGATAGGAATGCTCCATTTTTTCATGGGCAATCAAAGCACCATTTTTATGAAGATGGGCAACGATATTCGAATTGGCTTCGAAGACAAACTGACCACTAAAAAGGTCGGCTTCCTGGGTAAAGCAACCGTTTTCATCTACCGGAGAGTACGCATCCAAATCATATAAAAGCCCTACTTCATAATCTTCACGCCCGTGACCGGGAGCGGTATGAACGCAGCCTGTTCCGGCCTCGATCGTTACATGAGATCCAATAATGATCAATGATTCACGGTCATATAACGGGTGGCGGCATTTCTTTCGTTCAAGTGCGTCAGCCTTAATCTCGGCGAGTATGGAGAAGTCTGAAAACCCAAAAGTTTTCATGCAATCTCCTACCAGTTCCTTTGCCAGAATAAGTACTTCACCATTTTTTGTATCGACAGCTGCATAAATAATATCCGGATGAATGGCAATGGCCAGGTTCGCCGGGATAGTCCAGGGCGTTGTTGTCCAAATAACCACAAATACCTTCTTATCAGCCAGGCCGTTAATTTCATGACTTAAATCATCCTGAAGCAAAAATTTAACAAAAATAGACGGCGATGATTCATCATGATATTCAATCTCTGCCTCAGCAAGGGCCGTTTTACAGCTACAACACCAATGTATCGGTTTTTTACTCCGAAAAAGACTACCTTCCAGTGCAAAGTTGTTACACTCACGGGCAATCGTGGCTTCGTAAGCGTAATTCATGGTCAAATATGGATTTTCCCATTCACCCATGACCCCCAATCGTTTAAATTCTTCCCGCTGTATATCAATAAATTTTTCAGCATAAGCCCGGCACAGCTTGCGAATCTCACCTTGAGACATTTTTAATTTCCTTGGACCCAGCTCTTTTTCAACATTGTGTTCAACGGGAAGTCCGTGACAATCCCAGCCCGGAACATAAACAGCATCAAAACCAGCCATCTGGCGGGAACGAACAATAAAGTCCTTTAAAATCTTATTGAGCGCCGTGCCGATATGAATATGGCCGTTTGCATAGGGTGGGCCGTCGTGCAAAATAAATGACTCACGACCTTTGGAAGCTTGTCTGATTGTTTCATATAATCGACGCTCATCCCACAACTTCAACTGCTCGGGCTCGCGCTTTGCCAGACTGGCTTTCATAGGAAATTTTGTATTGGGAAGGTTGAGTGTTTTTTTATAGTCCATATAACCTCCAAAACCAGCTTGGTTTTTAAATGTTGAAAGGTACTTTTAAAACAGTTTTCTGTCAAGGGAATACACACGCACACATCAAGTCCGCCGGAAGGTTTACACTACATCTGCTTTTACAAACATTAGGGATTACACTGAAAAGCCCGAACAGGGTGTTGTCCGGGCTTTTAATGTAAACCGAGGTTGTTAGAATGTAAATATCGGCCTTAATATATCCCAAAATCCTTCAATACTTCATTGATGCCGAGTTTTTTAACTTTCAGTCTTAAAAACTCTGAAATCGTTGGTTGATACACCTTCACTTTAAGATACATACGGGCTTCCGAAGGTGTCCTCCCCCCCTTTGTATTGTTGCATGACCTACAGGAAGAAACACAGTTTTCAAATGTGGTTTTGCCGCCTCTGGATCTTGGTATAATATGATCAATGGTAAGTCTTCCATAATGGCTTCCACAATATGCACACTTGAATCCATCTCTTGTTAGGACATTTTTTTTACTAAAAGGCACTCTGTTTATGTAAAGCGTCCTTATAAGTTTCATCAAACGCATGACCGCAGGAATTTTAATGACAATGCCTTCTGCAGTTCTAATTATTTTTTCAGAATGTTTTAAGACCCGTACCTTTCCTTTTGTGATAAGGCACATTGCCCGCTTCCAGTTAACCACATTTAGAAAGGTATAGTCAGCATTCAGAAGGACACATTGAGGCATGCTTTTCTCCGGTAATCCTTTTTTCCAAAATCTCTATACCTGATTTTAAAGTCAAAATCAACTATAAGATATAAAACACCCGTTCACAAATATCCGTACGTTATTCAAACCTAAATTGAACGTTTCAAATTGCGCCGGCGTGTTATAAATTTTATATATTTAGGAGTTTTTATTGTT
>RCNC010002725.1_pt1 | contig 11691 bp, 7 predicted proteins | sample 2041301 | NCBI WGS metagenome assembly RCNC01 (sample SAMN09708231, study PRJNA481090) | Marine sediment metagenome, whole genome shotgun sequencing project. | biome: marine sediment; feature: ocean; material: sediment; isolation source: Sewage treatment plant 13A marine sediment (STP13A) ... | reverse complement strand
AAACCCCAGCGTGAGTCCAGCTTCAGCCGGCTCCATGCCGTCATGACCTCAGGCTGAGGAGCTTTTGAGACGTTCTGTATATCCCGCCCCTACCGTTCGGTGGACAAAACCCGAACCGTTGGTTTGGCGGTGTTGCCACCGCCGTTGTCCCAGCGAATGGGACCGCTGGCGCCCCCAAATCCCGAAAGCGCGGTCAGCTGACGCTGCAAGTCGGCACGGCCTCCAGCGTGTCGCCGAAGTGCCTCGATCACGAGGTTGGCGGCATCGAAGCCATACACCATAGCCGCGGTTGGTTTGGCGCCGTGCCAACGCACGCTGGAACGCACCAGCTTGAGATAGGGGCCGCACTGTTGCCGTGACTGAAAGGGCTCCACCTCGATCACCGCACCGTCGTAACCCGGTGGGAACTCGACGAGGCGCAGACCCGGGATCCAGGGCAGGAAAACGGTGCAGTCGACTCCGACCGACTGCAAGGCTGCCAACAGCCGCCGGACGGCATCCGGTCGGAGCCGCATCACGAGGGCTTCAGGTGCGAAGCTGCGGATGCGAACCGCCAGGCTTTCCGGGTCGTGGAGACTCGGGTCCACCGCGAGCTCGAAGGTTGGCGAATTCTGTGCCCCTTCCATTGCTGCCTTCATCTCCCCGGCAAAGATCCGCCCATCGTGATCGGCCGACACCACGATCCCGACCCGCTTCAGGTTCCGCGGCCCGAGCCCCTTCTCCACCAGCTCCTCGGCCTGGGCCCGATCGTCGGGCGGCAGGCGGAAAATCCACGGCACCCGCGTGTGGGTGAGCGATGGATCCGACGATACCGGCGCAATCAGCGGCAGGTGGGCCTTGGTTGCGACCTGCTGGGCGACGTGGGTGGTCTCGCCGTCGGGACCGCCAATGAGGGCCCACACCCGGTCGTCGAAGGCCATCCGCACGACCTCCTTGGATCCGGCGCCCCAGGGGTCAGCCGCCCACCGGCGGACCAATCGCAGCGGCTTGCCATCGATTCCACCGGCCGCGTTGGCCTGCTCCACCGCGAGCGACACCCCCCGGACAAGGTCCCGGCCCACCGGATGGTCGTCGTCATCAGGCGCGAAGACACCGATGCGATACTCGGATTCGTTTTGCGCCCCTTCGAGGGTCTCGGTGCCGGTGAAGATCACGTCATCGTCGAGCATCCTCTTGTAGGGCTCCTCCGCACCGTTGCCGACGGTCAGGAGGAGCGCCCCGACGAAGAGGCTCGCGATGCGGGTTACTCGCGAAAGGTCCAAGCCCCGTCCTCCACCACGGCGAGCAGCGCCGGGCTGCGATTCGAGCAGATCGCGTCGTAGACCTTCTCTCCGGTCACGCCGTGCCAGGTCTTGACGGCGAACATCTCGTCGCGGATCAGCGCGCGATTGAGCCCGCCGCGCTCGATCGCTTCGATGAGCTGCGTCATACCGTCGTAGGCATGGGCCGCGTAGGCCTCGGGGGACTCGCCGAATCGGACAGTGAAACGTTCGACAAACTCGAGGTGCTTCGGGTCTCGGCTCTGCGGGTCGTAGGGGTAGGCCGCGGCAACACTCCCCGCCCCCTCGCCCGCGATCTCCAGAAACTCGGCCGTCACCATGCGATCGGAGCCGATGAAAAGTTGCTCCATCCCCATCGCGCGCATCTGAGCCAGAATCAGTGCCGACTCCTCGGAATCTCCCCACGTGATCACGACCTCGGGGTCGAGCGCCTTGATGCGTTCGAGCTGAGACGTGAAGTCGGTATCGCCGAGCTGGTAATTGAGCTCGGCGAGGAACGGGTGACCGAGGCGGGTGGCGGCATCGCGGAACTCGTCAATACTCATGCGCCCGTAGCGGTTGTTGGCGCGAAGGGCCGCGATCCGGGTCAACTCCAGCTCACCAAAAACGTAGTCTGCCAGCAGATAGCTCATCTGGCGGTCGTCGGTGATGTTGCGACAGACCCAGGGGATGGCGGTTTCGATGAAGGTCGGGTCGGTGTCGCCGGTGTTCATCATCGGCACCTCGGCCTTGAGGGCTACCCTTATCGCGATGTGAGAGTTGGCGCCGTCGATGGTCCCCAGGATCGCCCACACATTCTCCTTGTAGGCGAGGTCAACGATTTCGTTTCCGCTCGCCCCCCACAGACCGTTGTCGTTGCGGACGACCAGCTCGTACGGCGTCTTGGTTCCACGGTAGCCGCCACGCGCGTTGGCAAACTCGATCGCCAGCTGCGCTCCCTGCAACATCTTGCGTCCTAACGGCTCCTCGTGCGAAGCGCCGCCGGTCGCCACCGAGACTGTGGCCTCGATCGGACCGAGAAAACCGATCTTGACGCTCGCCACCTGATCTGGCTCGGGGATGTTGCGGCCGTAACCGCGGTACTCGTTGGGCTCGAGGAAGAAGGTCTTGTACGGCTCGGTGAACTTCCCGTAGGGCAGAAGTTCTTCGGGGGTGTCGCCGTAGACCTGCGGCTCGGATTCCGGTGTCGGCGTCGGAGCAACCTCATCGCCCGCCGAGATAGAGAACGCACAGAGGAGGAGAACCACCGCAAGCCCGCATATCTCACCAGCTTTCGTCGCGAGGGCGAAAAGCTGTAGTGAGATGTGGTGTTTGCGACCTGAGGGCCGCGGAGTCGTACTTGATGGTACGTCGAGCAGCCCGATGGGAGCAAACAGCGCAGATTGCTGCAGATTTTCGGCCGCAGCAGGAAATTGGTGAGATATGCGGGCTAGCACCGCGAGATGCGCCCTGGTCATTTTGAGGCCTCCTCTCGAGCGGCCGGCCCGGTCTTCAACAATCCCTCGAAGAACCCCTTCCCGACGCCTCGCGCCAGCCCGTGGCCGGTGCCGATCCACACATCGTCGCCCTGGATCTCAACCGCGATCACGAAGTGGTTGGGCAACGAGAGATCGGTGGCCACCGCGGCCCGCTCCTCATTGCCAACACTGATGTGAGCTGTCCACGACTCAGCATCCTCGGTGTCACGTCGATAGCTCACCCAGGTGTCGGTCGCGAAGTCGCTGAGCACCGCGAGGCCGTAATCGGTGGCGTTGTAGCACGAGGTCCCGCTGCGCCCCTTGGTGAAGTTGATGAAGTTGCTGGCAAGCCCACTGTCGTGGTCCATCCAGCCACGCCAGTGGCGGCCGTCGTAGCGGCTCAGCCCGAAGTACGTCGAGGCCCACAGCACCTCGTCCACGTAGGAGGCCGAGGTGGTGATGATGTGGATCAGACCGTCGTCGCGGTAGAGGTCGATCTCCATCTCGCGGTCTGGGTCGCGGTGGGCGTTCCAACGGCGGGTCTTCACATCCCATTCGAGGATTCCGCCACCCCAAACGGCGGCGTAGACCTTGCCGTCACCGGCATCCACGTTGTAGCACCAGATCTCCTCCATCGGAGCGTTCTTCTCGGTGTAAATCTCCCACTCGCCGGTGACTGTATTCAAGGCACTGAGCCCAGCCGTCGTCGCCACCCACACGGTGTCGTCGAGCGCCGCCACCCCGTAAACCACGTCGTTGACCAGCCCGCTGTTGAACTGATTGAAGTGATCGAAGCGGCCGCCCGAGAACCGGGCAAGACCACCGCCAAAAAGACCGACCCACACATCGCCGGTCTTCTCGCTGATGGCAATCGCGCTCACGACCCGCCACGGCAGACCGTCCTTCTCCCTCCACGACCGCCACTTCCCCTTCTCATAGAGGGCCAACCCGTCCTCAGTGCCCACCCATAGACGTTCGCCGTCGGCAGTGATGGCGAAGATGTGGTCATTCGGCAGCCCGCCTTCCTCGGCGTAAAAGGTCTCCCACTGGGTGTAGACGTAAGGCTCCCCGACGGCGTCGGGTCCGTCGGCCCAAACCGATACCGCAGCACCGATCGCGATCGCGACGACCACACCGATCAGCCGGGTATTACAGAGTTTTGAGGTACTCGATGAGATCATTGAGCTGATCCTTGGTCATGTCGTTGGTAACCCCGTGCTCGTCATGCGGGTTGAAACGAGTCCAGATTTCTTCGAGAGTCTCCGCTCGCCCGTCGTGGAGGTAGGGAGCCGACTCGTAGATGTTGTTGAGGTGCGGGACGTCGAAGACGTCGTGGGTGTCGAACTCTGACGCGGTGCCTACCGACACGAGCTCCCGGTTGGTGAAATAGGGCGCCGGGTGGCAGCCGCTACAACGACCATCAATCGGGATCGGCGCACCGGAGTTCGTGGTGGCACGTTCAAAGAGCGCCTGGCCGCGACGCTGTGCCGGGGTCAGCGCATCGCCGACACGATAGCGGTTGGGGTTTCGGGGAATCGTGCGGATGTAGCTTTCGAGCGCCACCACCTGATCCGGTGTGAAGGGATCGATGCGGGTGAAGAAGACCGCCAACCGCGGACCGCACTGGCGTGAGATGGTCTTGTTTTTTCCGGTCCACTTGAAGGGGGCGGTGTCGAGGATTCCACGCAGGGTGCGGTTGTCCACCGGGTTCAGGCCGATCCCATCGGGCTCGATGTCGTAGGTGATGTTGTCGATACCACCATCGGGATGGCACGAGTGGCACGAGAACTGGCGGCCGTAGGTAACCTCGGCCGAGTGGAAGATTCGCTCACCTTTTCTGGTCAGAGTGATCTCCTCTGGACCGCCAAGATCGATCGTCGCCAGCTTCCGCCTCTGAGCCACGTCGATCACCGCAACGGTGTCGTCGAGTGCTTCCGCCACATAGACAAAACGGCCGTCCGGAGAGACCGCCAGCCCACGCGGGCTCTTCCCCACGGGAATGCGGCGCTCCACGAACTCGGTGGTGACTCCGAGGTGGTTGGGCAGCAGATTGCGCCGATCCTCGTCACTCGCCGCTTCGAGCACCGCCCGCATGCGCCGGATGTCCACCACCGCCACTTCGTCGACCCCACCGCCGGAAACGAAGGCGAGTCGGCCGTCGGGGGTGATGGCCACATCCGTGGGGTCTGAGAAATAATTGTCGGGCTCGTCGAGCAGGAGCTGATCAACCCGGCCGTCACGCCACATGACGCCGATCCCGTTGGTCATCACCCAGCCCTGCAGGACCCGGGTCATGGGCACCAGATTCTTGGTTCGGATCAGGGTCACCAGTGCAAAATCGCCGCCGGGGGCCACATCCACGCCCTGCAATAGATTGGCCTGGGGAATCATCACCCGGTCCGAGATCACCGAGCGCTCGGTCCCAACGACCGTGACCTCAGAGCGCGAAGGGGTCCGGAAGGGCACGAAGTGGGAGAGGTTGTTGGTGACGTAAATCTCGCCACCATCGGGCGACCGGCTCACGCCCCACGCTCCGCGTCCAGCCGACAGCCTTTTGACCTCGCGACGCCGCTCCAGATCAACCACCGAGATATCCGCCGATCCGGCGTTGGCGACGTAAAGTATCCGGCCCATCTCATCGGTGACCACGCCGTGCGGTTCGTCGCCGACCACGATCGTGTCGACCACCGCCATTGCCGAGAGATCGATGACCGACACCGTGTCGTCGCCACGGTTGCTGACATAAGCCGTGCCACCATCGGGCGACAGGCAGACCCCGTGCGGGAGATTGCCCACCTCGGTCTTGCCCATGACCGTTCGTGACTCGGTATCAACCACCGCGAGTTCGTCCGATGCTTCACAGACGACGTAGAGCTGTCGACCGTCCGGGCTGACCGCGAGATTGAACGGCGTCTTGTACTCGACATTGGCGACCTGGCCTATGTCGGCCCGCGAGTGGTCGACCTGCGCCAAGTATTTCTCATACTCGAAATCGGCGCCATGGATACCTGGGGTGTGGCAGCGCTCGCAGGTGGCGCGTTTTGGCAGTGTGAGGCCGACGGCGTGAGACGCCATCGGGTTGCCGGCCGCCGCCTGCGTGGCGTGGCGGCTGCCGGGTCCATGGCAGCTCTCGCACTGGACGCCACGAGTTGGCGGAATACTGCCACCGGTGGCATGGCATCCCAAGCAGGCCTCACTCCGCCTGGGGTCGCCGTCCACCCCCTCCGCCACAGCCATCGCCCGTGCAGCCTCGGTTCCGAGGACCGCATACGCTTCTGCATGGCGGGTCAATCGCCACTTGCTCGCCACATACCCCATGGATTCTCCGCGGTGGCAGGATGCACAGACCATGACACCGACGACCTGCGGATCGTCGTCCGCCGTTTCCAATCGACCAGTGCCTTCACGCATCTCGCCCCCAAAACCCGGGTGGGCGAGTCGCTTTAATGCCTCGTCGTAATTGAAGGGCTTCACCTCGAGCACCGCCGTGTGCGAGCCCTTCTCCTTGTGGCAGACCAGGCAGGTGCGGCGGTCGGGCTTTCGCAGCCCAGCCGCCTTCGCCGCTTCGGAATCAAACATGATCTCGGCGGGCATGTACTCGCTTCCCGGGCCGTGGCAGCGTTCGCACTGGACCCCATCCTCGAAGTGAAAGGTCGGATCGAGCTGCCACGCCTCGACATCCGAGGCGGTGGCGTGGCAGCCGAGGCAGACCGGGTTGGAAAACGGGCTCTCGTTGATCCCGGAAATGCGGGCGATTTCCGCCGCTTCGGGCAGGGCGAGGGTAGCGTAGGCGCGGGCGTGCGGTGACCGGTACCAACTGTCGAACTGGTCACGCTGCCCGCCGCCGTGGCATTCACCGCAGACCTCGGCGCCGACGAAGACCTTTTCGGCGGCGCCCGCAGCGACCGCCGTCACTCCGCAAATCGCCAGGAGGAACGCGTGCCGGATCACTTCTTCTTCACCTCCGGCTCCGTTACGGTGACGACCTGGTTGACCTTGATGTTGTCGAGGGTCGAGGTGCGCCCGCTCGGCCAACGCACCTCGATACGATCCACCTTCTTGCTTTTTCCGACCCCAAAATGGGCGCGCGGATCGCTCTGGCTGAGGTAGCCGGAGCTCGAGCGGATGTCACGGACCTGGGTCGTGCCCCCGGATTTCACGCGGATCCGGGCGCCGATGCCGTCGCGATTGCCGGCCGTTCCGACCGTGCGGACCATGATCCAGTTGCCCCGGTTGCCGCCGTCGTTGCGATACAGACGGGCGGGGCCGTTGAGGTTGAGCACCAGCAGGTCGAGGTCGCCGTCGCCGTCGAAGTCACCGGCGGCAGACCCTCGGCCAACCGCCTTGAGCTTGAACGCAGACCCACTCGCGGCCGAGACATCGACAAACGGCCGGCCGCCCGCGCCGCGGAAGAGCGTGTCTTCCTCGGGCTCGAGGTGGTGGGCGTCACCGTTGGCGATGAAGACGTCAAGCACGCCATCGTGGTCATAGTCGAGGAAGTTCCCCGACCAGCTGGTGTACTGGCCGAGCACCACGGCGATACCCATCTCGGCGCTCTTTTCCTCGAAGAGTCCCTTGCCGGTGTTGCGGTAGAGACAGCCGTACCCCATGTCGGGAACCAGCAGATCGATCAGACCATCGCCGTCGTAGTCGCCGAACTCCGGCCCCATAGCCGAGGTTGCCTCGCCGTTCTGGCCGAAGGCGGTGCCGGTGCGGAGGGCGATTTCCTCGAAGGTCCCGTTGCCGCGGTTGCGGTAGAGGTAGTTCTCCATGCCATCGTTGGCCACGTAGAGGTCCTCGTCGCCGTCATCGTCGATGTCGCAGGCGGACAACCCCATGGCGCGCCCCCTGGTCGAGTAGACACCGGCCGCACGGGTCACGTCTTCGAAGGTCCCGTCACCGTTGTTGCGGTAGAGAATGTCCTTCTGGCCCTGGTAGGAAAGCGGTCCCGGAAATGCCTCGGCGGCGTAGAAATTTCGGTATTCGGGGTCGAAGACCAGATAACCGCCGACATACAGATCAAGCAGCCCGTCCCGATCGAAGTCGAAGAACGAGGCACCGAGGCTCCACAACTCGCTGCCGACTCCGGCTTTCGCGGTGACGTCTGTGAACGTGCCATCGCCGTTGTTGAGGTAGAGGCTGTCGCGGCCGTAGTTGGTGACGAAGAGGTCCCGATCGCCGTCATTGTCGTAGTCGGCGGCAACCGCGGCCATGCCGAACCCGGTGTCTCCCACACCCGCCTTTTCGGTGACGTCGGTGAAGGTGGCATCGCCGTTGTTGCGATAGAGCGAGTTTTTCAGCTTGCCCGCGAGGTGGCGACCTCGCGCCGAGCTCACCGTCTCGAGATAGCGGCCGTTGACCAGGTAGATGTCGAGATCGCCGTCATTGTCGTAATCGAAGAAAACGCAGCCTGCGCCCGAGCTCTCAACGATATTCGACAGCTCGTTGTCGCCGATGGAGTGGACAAAGCCGATCCCCGCGCTGGCCGTCACATCGACGAATTGCGGCAGCGTCGGCTGGTCGGCGGCAATCGCCGTTATCGCCGACACGAGAAAGGCACACGCGATCCAAGGTGCTCTCATTCTTCACTCCCCTCGGTCTGGCCGAGTTGGACGGCCGGTTTGACGAAGGCATCGGCCATTTTGTTGGGGACCACCATCTCGCGGTCCTCGTGACAGCCAATGCAGCCGCGCCACTCGCGAGGCATCACCCAGGTCCACGAATCCTGCTCCGCCACGGTCCCACCCTTTTCGTCGAGGAGCGCGAACCGCAGCGGCACGCCGGAGGGCACTTCGATGTGAAACGAGCCGTCGTTTTCGACCGGTGCCTCGCCAAGAATGTTCTCTTTTAATCCGGACCCTGTCGTCGTCGAATTTTTCGTGAACGGCACGGCCTCTATGACCCGAATGGTCGCGGCGCCACCCTCCCGCAGGTGCTCGAGGCCTGGACGATCGGTCACATGAGAGCTGACACAGTAGAAGACGCCGGTTTTTTTGGAGAGGTCGACGACCGAGGACCGCCCCTGAACCCTCGGGTGGGGCGCGAGCTCCTGGGCGTCGAGGATGTCGAATCCCGTTTTCCCGTACACCACCTCGAGGCGTTCGCCAGTCGCCGGATTGATCCGGAAAAGACCGTACGATGCATCCCCGGCCACGGGGCGATACGAGGCCAGCACACCGCCATCGGCAAGCGGCAACGGATCGAGGTAGGCGCCATCTCCAGCTTCCGCAAACAACGTCCGGCTGTGGAGCGGGCGGCGGAGAGTGACATAGGCGAGATCACCTCCGCCGAGCGGAGAATCTCCGCTTGCCTCGACGAAATAGACTTTCCCGGCGCGGCCCACCCGGGCCGAGTGCGGGTATGGCGGACCGTCGTGGTTGTCGTGCAGGGCCATGAGGTCGGTGCCATCGTTGTTGATCGCCATCAGAGAGCGCCGCGAACCACCGTTCTCACCCGCCATTCCCCGCCATGCTGCGAAAAGAAGGCGGCCGTTGGCGAGGACATCCGGCGCAAGCACGGGGTACGGGTAATACGAGATGCGCCAAGGGTTTCGACCATCGAGATCCGAGGTATAGAGGGCTGCGGCTGGCTTGCCAGTCCGTTGGTCGATCCAACCGTGACCGGTGGCGAGGTAGGCGATGCGCTGGGTCGGTGCATCGTCGTTGAGGTGAAAGAGCGACCCCACCCACAATGGGGAGGTCGCGTCACCGGGATCGTTCGTGATTCGGCCAACACCTCCGCCGTCGGCGTCCATCCGCCAGATCTGGAGCGTTTCTTCGCGCGAGCGCCGGCCGGCAAAGAGGATCTGGCGGCCATCGAAGGAAATGGCAGGGCCGCAGGCGGCGAGGAAACCATCTGTCAGCGATCGCTCGCTCCCATCCTGTGTGAGACGAACGATCTGGCTTCGCTCTGGGCAGAGAACGGTGGCTTCGGTGGCTGGAGAGTTTGCAGTGGCCGCCGGCTGCCGCACGACAACAAGGTCCTGAGCCACCACAGAGCCAGCGAAGAGAAGCGCTGACGCCAGCAACGAGCCGCCTCGTATGTAGGTGGCGGGAACCGCGGCGATCATCGTCCGGATGGCCGCGCGATGACCGCGGTCGCGTCGAGCTCGACCAGCAGATCGTCACGGCAGATGTCCTCGATGGTGCACACCAGAGGGAGGCTCTCGAGTCCGCGCTGCCGGAGAATCCGGTGCATCCGCTCCACGTCCTCAGGGAATTTAATGAAGGCTGAGGCCTGGCAGATATCGTCAAAGACCGCGCCACCGGAGGCCAGCAGAGACTCGATGTTGTCGATCGTCCGTTTCGCCTGGCTGTCGAAGTCACCGGCATGGACCGTGTTGCCCTGCTCGTCGATGGAGGCCGTCCCCGAGACCAGGAAGTAGCGGCAACGGTCGGTGGTGACGCTGAGCCCGCGCGAAAATGAGGATCCGTAATCCGGGGCTTCATTCTGGAGCGGGTTGCGGAGCCTCTCGACGGAGAGTTCCCTGCCTTCCAACGGGCGCGTCGCGAGCAGGTCGAATGTGCAACGATGCCCACGTGCATTGCGTCCCCGGATGCCGGTACTGGCCGGAATCACGCTTTCAGGTGAACCGTTCAAGAGGCCGAAACTCTTGAAGACATCGTTCCGGGCCCGATTGAAGTCGTCATACCAGCTCAGGATATCGTCAAGGTAAAACCAGGTCCGGCGAACATCGGCGAATGACCAGTCGTGCTCCCGTAGCATCTCCCCGGCAAGCAGCAGAGCCTCACGAGTCTCATTCGAGGGCTGGGTCCGCACTTCGGCCGGCACCAGTCGCGCCGGATCCGAGAGGGCCAAATAACTGGCTTCGTCACCCACGATACGGCGGCCGCACGGCGCACCCTCCCAGTAAATTGTCTCCACTGAATCGATGGTTGATGGACGGGCCGCGATCACGTGGATACCGGCGACCCCATTTCCAGTGCACGGCGCCCCTTCGATGTAGGTCGGTGGAACCAACGCGTTTTCGGTGTCCTCTCCGAGTACGGCGGCTCGAACTTTGACCACTGAAGCGGCGGTCGAGACTTCACCAAAGACCCGTTCGCTGAGAATGACCAGATTGGCCACGTCCAGCCTTTGCCCGATCTCCTCGTAGGCGCTGCGGACATCTCCCTCGCCGTCGGAACCGTCACCGTCGGCCGACCAGGTGATGAACGAGAGATCTCCAGGATCCGAGTGCATCCAGAGCAACGCTACCTACCTTCGGAAAGTAAAACCGGCATCGCCGGTCGAATTGACGGAGTCAGCCGAAATCTGCGAATGCCCTGCCTCATGGCTCGGCGACCACAATGGTCAACACCCATGGCGAGGAGCGCAAAACCGAATGATTTCGGCGACGACTGGCACGCTTGGAACGGCCTGTATCACCGGATCATGCTAGCCCAACTTCACCCGCTCTGCCAGGAACCGATGACAATATCTCTCAATGCCCACCGAAACCTCTTTCGTGGGCACCAAACGATTGATACCGTATTATGAAATCCAACGAAAGGGCCTCTGAAGGGTTGCGAGAATAGGCGAGCTGTCCAAACTCTCAGGCGGTTCATGGGTGCCACGTATCACATTGTCACTCTAGGGGATGCAAAGGCATGAAGTGACGCGCGGCACCCATCTGATTCTCTCTCCTTTTGCAGCTACTGTTGGACGGAGGGATCCGGAACTTGATCCGGTGGAGGGTCCTGCGCGTATTCCATTCCCAGGCGTCGCAAAACGAGCGCAACCAGTGGATACGCGAACCAACCGAGTTCCCACGCGAGTGGACTGACGAAGGCGAGCGCGAGTGTCAGTGTCGCGGTAAGCGGCTCGGCAAGAACCCGTAGTTGCAGCGCTGCAATTTCGCGATTATCTATCTCGTCGGTCAGCAGTCGCCGGCCGTGACTGGCGTACCACCAAGCGGCCGCCGCGACAAAACCGAGCAGGGCAGCGGCGGCACT
>RCNC010002723.1_pt1 | contig 11693 bp, 13 predicted proteins | sample 2041301 | NCBI WGS metagenome assembly RCNC01 (sample SAMN09708231, study PRJNA481090) | Marine sediment metagenome, whole genome shotgun sequencing project. | biome: marine sediment; feature: ocean; material: sediment; isolation source: Sewage treatment plant 13A marine sediment (STP13A) ... | reverse complement strand
TCGTTGTTTCCCATCCAGATCGGGCCCAGGCCGAGGATGGTGACCTGCCAGGTGTACCAGTACTGGAGGCCGTAAAAGCCCAGAATTTCATTAAAAACGCAATTCCTATAAGTGTCCCACCGTTTGTCGCCGTCACCATACGGGGTGGGAGTGAGCAGGGTCGCGAACACTTTTTCCTCTTTTAAAAACTCCAGGAAATCCGCGTACCAGACCCGCTCATGATCGTCGTGCTTGAGCTTCTCCTTGCCCTTGTTTTCAAAAAACGCGACGGTCTTCAGCATGATCTCCCGGGATCGCGGATCGAGGTGTTCAAAGTTTTCATTTTTAGGGTGCAGCAGCATGTTGGGGCTCCTTGTTTTTATGGTCGTTAGTAATTGGTTAGCAGTGTTGCGCAAAAAGCAAATCTTTTCAACCTCAAGATCTAAAAATTGCAGGGAATTAATATCTTTTTCCTTTTTTTGGTGTTATTTAAAAATAAATCTAAACAAAATGCGACTTAACCAGGTGGAATGTTTTGATGCTGGTATTCAATGCGGTGGCTGGGGACACATCGATTTAGAGCTAAAAATGGAAGATCGAAAATAATGGAAAAATCAAATATTAAGGAGGGATCTCGATGAATGCCGTGACAGACATGTTGGGTTGCCAACACCCTATTATACTGGGAGCCATGGGTGTTATCTGTAACCCTGAATTGGTGGCAGCTGTTTCAGAGGCCGGTGGATACGGTTTGCTGGCCACAGCTTTTGTCCAGGATGTTGATGTATTGCGGGGGCAGATCCAGGAAACAAAAAAGCTGACCGGCCATCCTTTTGGTGCAAACATTTTTGCAATGAACCCCTTGGTACATAAATTTATCGATATATTAGCCGAGGAAGGGGTTCACGCTGTTACTGTTTCCGGTGGTTCACCCAGGGAAATCATTCCCAGGCTCCATGAGAAAAACATTAAGGCCATTGTGGTTGTTCCTACTGCAGACGTTGCACGTAAAGCCGAGACATTAGGTGCAGATGCAATTGTGGCCGAAGGATCCGAATCAGGTGGTATGCAAGGATTCAAAGGCGCATCTACCCTGGTCCTGGTGCCGGCTGTAGCGGACCTGGTACAAATACCCGTAATTGCAGCCGGAGGAATTGGTGATTCGCGGGGATACAAGGCCGCTTTCGCACTTGGGGCTCAAGGTGTCCAGATTGGTACGCGGTTCATTGCCACGAAAGAATGTATTGCGCACAAAAATTATAAAAACTCTATCGTTAAAGCACAAGAAACAGGAACCGGGCTTATCGATCTTGGGCGATTTCGAATCAGGGCACTTCAAACCAAACTCGTTGAAGGTCTGATTCAGGGAACGGGGGATACTGATAAAGCCTTTTCCGGTCAGGCGGTTGAAGAATCCTGGCTCAAAGGAGACCTCGAGGCCGGCGTGTTGCCTGCAGGAGAAGTTTCGGGTTTGATTTCAAACGTCCCTACAGTAGGAAAGTTGATTGATGAAATGGTAAAAGGGTGAAAAACACGCTTGGCGATAGGTAATAAAAATCGGAATAGTTTCGTTGACCGTGTGTTTCCAGCTATTAAAAAATAAGCCATAATCTGCAGCTGTACGACAAAATATTGCTGCCTGAGCTGGCAGTTTGATACCTGGATCTTTCATTACCCGCCAAACCGTGACCCACGGTTATCCCTTTCCAATAGTTTCAGGATCAGTGCCGCAGCAGGGGTAATCCCCTTTAATTGTTTATAAAATCAGTTCTTTTCAAAAAAACCATGTGCTGCGTTGAAGGTGAATATTTTTTTATTTCAACAATTAGCTTGCTTTCGGCTTAAATAGGCTTATTATACGTTAACTCAACCCGGCCTCGGCCATCAGTGGATGGCGGGGCAATTTTTTTCTGCAGGAAAATTCTGTACCCTTATGAAGTATCCTCCAGATTTAAGATTTTGAATAAAAAATTGAAAGGAGGATATTATCATGACCAATGGTACTGTAAAATGGTTTAATGACCAAAAAGGCTTTGGTTTCATCGAGCAGGAAGACGGACCGGATGTGTTTGTTCATCATTCAGCCATCAACGCAAGCGGCTTTAAAAGCCTGAGCGAAGGCGACCGGGTGACTTTTGATATCGAGCAAGGCCAAAAAGGCCCAGCCGCCGCCAATGTCACTATAAACTAAAGTTCTATATTCAGCTAAAGGGGGCATACCACCCGATAAGTGTGGATGCCCCTGGCAGCGCCTACCGTAAAATCCCCAGAATTCAAATCAAAAGATAGCAGTCTCCAGTATTGTTCCGTGGGTTCCAAAATCTTCCAGATAAAGTTTTTGTATTGCGTTATCAGTCGCCCCCTTCAACAGCGTACTATTTGTACGCCTTACTCAGGAGGGCTCCTTCTATCCTTGTCAAAAATATTATCTGAAAGCCGATACATTGTCCGCCCAAATGGGTTGGGCGTCAAATTTTTGCTTGACCTTTCCCGGGTGGCTTTCAATATTATAAGGATGACCCCTTTCTTATAATTTTAAATTATTCAATTATTTAAAATAAATTTTAGCTTTATTTCAAAATTACATTAACGCTTATTTCCTATTCTTTAATCGAGCTGAACCATCATAGTAACACGATATTATAACTTATCTCATCTAATCAACTCTGATTTCATAGCACCTATATCTTTATTGACAATTCAATCTGGTATTGTTATTTTAATTTATTCCATATTTTAAATTAAAATAATTGCTATTTTAAAAGTTGAAATATAACTATGAAGAGAGACTTGCAGGGAAGCTATGTGACCATTTCCACGGTGGGGGAAACGGCTAGGGCCTTCATTCCGTCTCCTTTGCCTCCAATACCGCCAATAGAGTGGTCATTTGAGCTTCGCGAAAAGTTTGATCAAGCCCTTCTGGCTCTGGGTCGGTTGGATAGTGTCTCCGTACTTTTGCCGGATACATCTTTATTCCTTTTTATGTATGTGAGAAAAGAGGCAGTTCTTTCGTCGATGATTGAAGGAACGCAGTCATCGCTGTCGGACCTGCTTATGTTTGAGTTCGAGCATCAGCCCGGTGTTCCATTGGATGATGTTCAGGAGGTCAGCAATTATGTGGCTGCACTCTATTTAGGATTGAATCGTTTGAATGAAGATTTCCCTTTATCGTTGCGTCTGATTCGTGAAATCCATGGTGTCTTATTATCAAAAGGAAGAGGTGCTGAAAAAGAACCGGGTGAATTCAGGCGGAGCCAGAATTGGATTGGCGGAAGCAGACCCGGAAATGCGATATTTGTTCCGCCACCCCCTGAACAGGTTTTGGAGTGCATGGGAAAACTGGAACTGTTTCTTCATGACTTGCCTGACAAGACACCGGTTATCGTCAAGGCGGCCCTGGCACATGTCCAGTTTGAGACCATTCACCCGTTTCTGGATGGAAACGGCAGGCTTGGGCGTCTGCTCATCACTTTAATTTTTTGTAGTCATCATATTCTCAAGGAGCCAATGCTCTATCTCAGTTTGTATTTCAAGACCCACAGGGATCGCTATTACCAGCTACTCAACAGCGTTCGATTGACCGGAGACTGGGAGAGCTGGTTGGAGTTTTTTGCCGATGCAGTTATTGAGACAGCTACTCAGGCCGTGGATACAGCACAACAGCTGATGAGGTTGGCGTCTGACGACGGAACCCGGGTTAACCAGCTGAAACGGATTTCCGGTTCGGCAAATTTGGTTCACAAAGCCATGTTGGAGCGACCGATGGCCCCACCGAATTGGGTAAGGCAAAAGACTCAGCTTTCCCAGGCAACTGTTAATGCCTGCCTACGAGAGCTGGTAACGCTCGGTATCGTGAAGGAAGTTACCGGACAGAAACGAAACCGTCTATATAGCTATACTCAGTATATCAGCATCATGAATCAGGGAACAGAATTGCCACGATGAGTCATTAACCTTGACTTCTGCCTTTTGATACAAAGATCGCATGGCACCCGTGGATGAAGATTATAAGGGGATTTGCAGGATTAAATGAACAGAGAAAATGAGTGCATACCGGATGCGGCGGTCTTGCTGAAACTGGCCAGGATGCGGATGCCGTTTGGCAAGTATAAGGAGCGGCGTTTGATCGACTTACCTGAGCCTTATGTGGTCTGGTTTGCCCAAAAAGGATTTCCGGCCGGACAACTGGGTGATATGTTGCGCATGGTGTATGAGATTAAAGTAAACGGTCTGGAATATCTTTTTAAACCGTTGCGGAATCTGTAGACGAATCATTGGAATCATGGAATTGATAAGACCGAGGTGCTAATAGACATGACGAAGCGGCGCAAAAACGTAAAGCCCAAAAAGCCACACCCTGAACAGGATCACTTTTTGATGCGAATAAAAAAGGGTGAACGCTTGTATAAATTCTATTATTTTCGTCCTATGGCCGGGCGCCACTATCATTTTGAATACCGAATTTTGAGCAAAGAAAAAATTAATGGAATGCTGGAAATGGTTAGCTATAATTTCAAAATTGAAAATGGTGTTCCAAAGAAAACATCGATCACCAAAGTTCCCAAAATTTCAAAAGAACAATTGGATCAAATTGTTCAAAATGTTATCGGAAAAACAAATACCGATTCCGATGAGTTTGAGGAACTGGATCTTTCCGAGTTTTCGTCCATAGATGAACAAATTGAATTTCTAAAGGGTCATGACAGGGTAGATTCAATGTATATTACCTAACCCGGAAAAGCTCAGCCGGTCGCAGCGCAGCGGAGATCCCGCTCGCGGGGTTATAGCGAAGCGTAAATCCCTATTTATTGGGATAATGAAGAATGAAGATTTATGGTATCGCTCGCGCAGCGCAGGCGCTTGCGCCGCGTGTCGCTCTGTCATTTCTTATAAAATCAATAGAATTGCATAACTATTCGACCAATAGAAAACGCCATTCAACCGCTCGGAGCGGTATACTCTTTTGCGCGCTTTAAGCCGGAGCGATGGGCACAAAAAAATATTGACATTGGACATACCAAAGATTATACTTTTGTCGCTACAAGGAGGTATACCGAATGCCAAATATTAAAACCGCAATATCTATCGAAAAACCAATATTTGATCAGGTGAATGATCTCGCCAAAAATTTGAATATTTCGCGGAGTCGTCTGTTCGTTATAGCAGCTCAGGAATATATACAGCGTCATACCAACATTGAACTTCTTCAAGCGATCAATGAAGCCTACGATGATCTTCCTGATGACGACCTAAAAATCGTTGATAAAATGCGTCCACGACATTTGAAAATGGTAAAAGACCAATGGTAATCAATCAAGGTGACGTATATTGGATAGATTTCGACGAGCCCTCCGGATCAGAACCTGGTTATCGACACCCACATGTTGTAATACAAAATAATATTTTTAATCGTAGTCGGATCAATACGGTTGTTGTATGTTCACTAACTTCAAATCTCAAAAGATCAAAATCGCCAGGCAATGTATCTCTCAAAAAAGGTGAAGCTGATTTACCCAAAAAAAGCGTTGTAAACATATCTCAAATCTTCACTGTAAATAAAAGCGACCTTTCAGAAAAAATCGGAACACTTTCTAAACAACGAATTGCTCAAATCTTAGAAGGCATCCGGCTTCTCACAGAACCAAGAGAAATAGATTGAGGAACATTACGCCCATTAAATTATAAGTTTCTCCTGAATTAATCAGTCACCCGGCTAAACCCCATTGTTGCATAAATTATAACAACCATTCTGTGCCTGCCCCTCCCCTCTCTTTTTAAATGCCTTCTTGGAAGGAGCCGATAAACCTGCTAAAAGAGCGTGCATGAAAAAACCGATGCTCAGACTTGTTGGTGGATGGGCCGTATTCCTCTCTGCTTTCTGTTTCTATCTTTCGACGGTGGTGATCCGATGGTCCCAGGCCGAGGTATCGCTTGCCCCGTCATACTTTGTATTTGCCAGATTTCTGCTGGGGTTACTGGTGGTCTGTGCCATCATGGTTTACCGCCGTCAACGTCCACGTCCCCGCAGCTATCACCTGCTGCTGGGTAGAACTGTATTCAACTGTGTGGCGGTGTATTGTTTTTATACGGCCGTAGATTTAACCACCGTGGCCGAAGCCAATATTCTGAACATGACCTATCCAATATTCGTGGCGCTGACCTCATGGGTGGTGCTCCGCCACCAGCACGATCCTGTGGCTCTGGTCATGGTAGCGATAGCTTTCGCTGGAATATGGCTTATCCTGGCTCCCGGGATGATTGACTTTAAACTCGTCAGCCTCTGGGGGCTGGCTTCAGGTTTTACAGCCGCTTTATCCATGACCTATTTAAATGTCAGTCGGCAGTACCACGACACCAATACGATTTTATTTTTTATGTTCGGTCTGGGCTCGCTTGTGATCTTCGCCATCTTTCACGAAAATTTCTTCCGGCCGAATTTACAGGAATTTTATTACCTCGGGCTTTGCGCTGCAACCGGTGTAGCTGGACAGTTTCTTCTCACCCTTGGGTTCCGCTATGTCACCGCGCTGGATGGAAGCATCATTTCTTCGATGCGAATTTTACTGGCAGCCGTACTCGGCCCCTTGGTGGCCGGCGACCCTGCTCTAAATTCGACAGGATGGGTGGGTGCGCTGCTTTTATTCGGTGTCAATGCCGTGCTGGCGGTACGTCGCAGTCGGCAGGAGTAGAAGTGGTTGTAAACCCCATTCTAAACCTTTACTCGCCGGTCAGTTCCTGCTATTCTGTAACGAATCTGAAATCTCAAAATATATACCGGCTGCAATAAACAGATGAAACCAGAGATGACTTCCTGTACCCACAATACACTCGCATTATTACCCGCAAAGAAAAGTCGGCTGCAGTGTCGCCACTGCCACCTGACCATCACATCCGCAGAACTGGGGGACAGCTTTTGCCCGGAATGCTATGATATGCATGGCGAGAAACGCTATGATTTTGATGAGATGGATGCTGAAAAACCAGGCACGGCACGATACCGGTGCGATGAATGCGGTGTGATCATAGAAAGTGAATAGCTCACTTCAAACCGGATATCGTGTTAATCATGTTAACCAACACATTTATACACATCCAGGGAATCGGCCCAATAACCGAACAACGGCTCTGGAGTTCCGGTATCAGGGATTGGGACTCTATTTCCGGGGATCTCCCAACTCCCATTCCCGTTGGACGAAAATTTTTCTTAGAAAAAGGCATCGAGGAATCCCGACGGCATCTCGCTAACTTTAACCCGGCGTATTTTTCCAAGCTTATCCCGTCGAATCAGTGCTGGCGGATGTTTCCGGATTTCAGAAATTCAATGGTCTATCTTGATATAGAAACCACCGGCCTGGATCGCTATTTCAACGATATTACCACCATTGCCCTTTTCGACGGTGAATCTATCCAAACCTATGTGCAGGGGCAAAACCTGGATGATTTCATCGAGGACATTCAAAGATACAAAGTTATTGTCAGCTACAACGGCAAAAGTTTTGATATCCCTTTCATTGAGCACCATTTCAATACCCGACTCGACCATGCCCATATCGATTTGCGCTACATATTGTCCGGTCTCGGGTTCAAAGGCGGTTTAAAGGGATGCGAAAAAAAGCTGGGAATGGATAGGGGTGATTTGAGTGATATAGATGGTTTCTTGGCTGTGCTGTTGTGGCAGGAATATCAGCAAACCGGCAGCCACAAGGTACTCGACACCTTGCTGGCATACAATATTCAGGACACGATCAATTTGGAAAATCTGATGGTAACCGCCTACAATATGAATTTAAGAGATACGCCCTTTTATGAATCCCATTGTATTCGGGAATCAACGCCACCATCCAATCCATTCAGCGTTGATCTTACGACGGTAGATAGAATCAAAAACAGTTCTCAATATTGGTCATCGCAGCAATGGTAATGACATTCGAGACGGCTTGTCCCCCCTAAACCGTCTTTAGCGGTATAAATTTCTCGATTCCGGAATTTTTAGAAAATTAAAATAACTTCTAATGGGGGGGTACTGAACTTCTTCAATCTGATCGAAACCTACCCCTATCCTATATACTCCTTAAGATTTGCCACAAATATTCCGATAAAAATTAGAACCGTAGCCCCAGCAGAACCAGAAAAATTCATAAGAAGCCTTATGGCATATTCTAAGGTAAAACTTGGCACCCCCAATGAAAGCTTTTTCAAGTAAAAAAATCAGTCGTCGATCATTCCTCAAAAACGGTTTTCGCCTATCGGTGCTTGCTTTTTTGGGAATCGGCTATGAAAAACGAAATAATTTAAAGATCGAGCACGTGCGCCTTGGTTTCCCAAATCTCCCACCTTCATTTCACGGCTTTCGAATCATACAAATATCAGACCTGCACGCGAGCTTCTGGGTGGGCAGGGACTACCTGATGGAGGTGGTGAGAGAAATAAACAAACTGAAAAAGGACCTCGTGGTGATCAGCGGTGACATTATAACGGGCTCGGTTAACAACTTCTGGAAGCGATGGATGCCGGCAATTAAAAGCGACTATCTTTCAATGGTTGTCGATGTTCTGGGAAATTTAGACAGCGGCGACAAAATAGCGGTGCTGGGAAATCACGACCAGGGGGACGGCAAGAAGACCGAGCTGCGCCTGGTGAACGAATTGGAAAGAGTTGGCATTCAGGTGTTGCGTAACAGCTCAAAAAAGCTAAGCCGCGGCTTGTCAAGTCTGTATGTCGCCGGAACAGACGACCATTGGGTTTCCTGCGACCTGGAAAAGTCTTTAAACGGAGTCCCGCACAACGAATTTAAAATACTGCTTTGCCACAACCCCGACGTGCGGGCGGACATAAAAAATGAAACAAAAATAGACCTAACGCTTTGCGGGCACACACATGGTGGGCAGGTGGCAATTCCGTTCATCTCGCACCACTTTCTTCCGATCAAAGACCCATTTCGCTATCAGGCAGGGCTGATCAAAGAGCCTTACGGGTACACCTATGTCAACCGCGGGATCGGAACGCTTGTGTTTCCCTTTCGGATCGGGGCTCCACCAGAGATTACCTGTTTTACACTACAAAATTATGGCTCTGTGCAAAAGGACAGGAAAAAAGAAAATACTATTTTTATTTAGCTTTATTCCGGATCGGGCCACCAGCGCCCCATGTTCGCACTATAATGGCTTTATAGCTTTTATATAGGCAGAAACGACATAGTCCCCGGCGTTTTTACTTTGCCCCGGAACCCACTCTGAAATGAGCTTGCGGCTTTCCTCTTTGGGGATAACCTCAATATCCTGAAAACCGGCTTGATCCAGCATCTTCATCGTATCATCAATCGTAGCGGCACCACCGACACAGGCGGATAACAGCGCCAGATCCCGCTTTATTTCGTCCGGCAGGGGTGCGGTAGCGACAACGTCGGAAATGGCCAGGCGACCGCCGGGTTTGAGCACCCGAAAGGCATCGCCATATACTTTTTGCTTGTCGGGTGAAAGATTAATCACGCAATTGGACATGATGATATCCGCACTGTTATCGGCCACCGGCAGGTGTTCGATTTCACCCAATCGAAACTCGACCGTATCTGTCCCGATTTTTTGCGCATTCCTTCTGGCTTTGCTCACCATATCCGGCGTCATGTCAACTCCGATGACCTTACCGGTGTCACCCACCTGCCTGGCCGCCAGAAAGCAGTCAAATCCGCCGCCGCTGCCCAGATCCAGAACCGTCTCTCCGGGTTTAAGTGAAGCCAGGGCAACCGGGTTGCCGCAACCCAGCCCCATATTCGCACCCTCAGGAACACTGTCGATATCTGTTTTTGAATAGCCCATGAGGGTGGACAATTGCTGAGAGGTGATTTCAGGACTGCCGCAGCAGGATGCTGCCGAATCATTTCCCGTGGTTGTGCCGGACTGACCACAACAGGATGTCTCCGGTGCCGTGATAGAAGACACGCTGCCACTCCTGGCGACCTTGGCGTAACGCTCACGAACCGTCTGTCGAATTTCTTCTTTGTCTCTGATTTGCATTTTTTCCTCCTTGGTGGTTGATAATATTTTACAGTTCGAAAACAATCGAATTAATCAAGTAAAAAAAATCAAAATAGATAGAATTTCTTCAATTCCTGAATCCCTGAATTAGATGCATGCCCAATTTTCATACAATCGTCTCATATTCAAGGAGTTAACATCATTTTTCAGCAATAGGTTATGAGGTCTGAATCTATGAGAAAAAGCCTTGTAAGTCAGCAAAAATATCCGGGTCGATCCAACACTCGATTCTCTGGCCCCGCCTTTCCATGCGAACGAGGCCTGCCTGGCGAAGTTCCTTCATATGATGCGAGATCGTTGAGGCCACGATGTTGAGATCCTTGCCGAGCTCTCCGACACAGGCACATCCCGCCGACCCGGAGTCGGCGCTGATGCTGGTCACCGTTCCCGGCTTGCAGCAGGTGACCAGTCGCATAAAAAGCCTCAACCGGTTCGGATTTGAGAGGGCCTTGAAAATTTCAGCGAATTTTTCAATATTTTTATTTTGATAATTCGACATGTATCGAATATATGTGACCCATCCGTTTGTGTCAAGATATATTTTCCAAAGCCTGCTGGATTTCCTCTCTGACCGGAGCCTCTTCCCGTGATCGCTGAACTTCCAAAGTGGCTTTGGCCCGGGCGCCACCCAGGCGACCCAACGACCAGGCACTCATGCCGCGCACAATCGGGTAGGGACTGTTATTAAGGCTCTGAACCAGGAGCGGCACATTGTCCGAATCGCCTAGGTTACCCAGGGCGCGGGCAGCATTCATCTGCCACTTGGCCGCGTTTTTACGAGAAATGTAAAAAGCCAGCGGCCAAATCTTATTGACATAATGATCGTCGTCCATAGTCAGCAGCGTGTCCAGGGAAAAATTTCGGGCCCGCTGTGACAGTGGTTCGTTTTGCGGCAGCTCCTGGTTCAACCAGAGCTGATTGCGCGGACAAACTTCCTGACAGCGGTCGCAACCATAGACCCAGGTCCCCATCGGTTCTCTCAGTTCCAGGGGGGTTATGTCTTTGGTGTAGTACGAATTGTAGGCGATGCAGCGCAGGGGGTTCATCTTTTTGGGTGCGTACAGGGCACCGGTCGGGCAGGCGGCGATGCAGGCATTTTTGCACCATTTGGGACAACCCTCCTCGATGCTGGGTTCGTCCGGTTCCAGATCGGCGTCCAGAACGAGGGGAATGCTTTCCAGCCAGGAGGCACCGCGCATGCTCTTGCGAGCGTATACGAAACAGTTCTTGCCATAGGTAACGATCCCGGATCGGGCGGCGGCCATCCGGGCCGGCAGTTCTTCATCGAACCAGACGCGAATTCCCCGGGATTTCAGGAACCTCATAAAATCCAGGATCTTCTGATGCTCGGCCGCGTGCTCAATGCGCTCATCCACCTGATAACAACGCCCCATGATCCCCACCATTTGAGGCGGAAAGGCCCGCCGGTGGTAATTTCGGATCAACACGACCATTGATTTGGCCCATTCGTGCTTTTGGCCGACACCTGCACCGCGAAGTGTATTGAATCGTTCGGTCTGCACCCAGCCATACATTTCCGGCGGACGGGAATCGATTTCCCGGATGTAAATATCCAATGGTTCCACGCCGGTAAAACCGACGTCTTCAAACTCGAGTTCCCGGGCTTTTGCCCTGATCGCTTCTTTTAGTGACATCGTATTTCAGGCTTGAATATCATTA
>RCNC010002722.1_pt1 | contig 11699 bp, 11 predicted proteins | sample 2041301 | NCBI WGS metagenome assembly RCNC01 (sample SAMN09708231, study PRJNA481090) | Marine sediment metagenome, whole genome shotgun sequencing project. | biome: marine sediment; feature: ocean; material: sediment; isolation source: Sewage treatment plant 13A marine sediment (STP13A) ... | reverse complement strand
ATCGACGATGTATTTACTGACAAGGAAAAAGAGATCCTTTTCCGTCAGAGTAAAAAATAATCCTTTGGGCATACCAGAATGGGAGTTCGTAAAAATTTTACATCCCGGAAGCAAATAAATCCTATTTTAGCATTACCACTGCCAAACTTGCGGTTTTGAAGAGGATTCTCAGAAAGTTCATATTGTATGCCAATGTGGTATTTGCTGTTTTCCTTATCCTTTCCTTTCTGTCATCTCATCTCAGTCCGGAAAAGATCTGGTTCCCGGCCTTTCTTGGCCTGGCTTATCCATATTTTTTACTGGTCAATGTAATATTCCTTCTCGGCTGGATTATCCTGAAAAGAAAGGAGCTCCTGATTTCCCTGCTGGCCATACTCCTGGGATGGGGTACCTTTTCAGATTATCTTAGCATACGCCCTTTCCGGTTTATGAAAAAGGGGCAATATGTAAATATGGTAAGGGAGCAAAGAAAAGCCGACCACCAGGTTAAATTCCTATCATATAATGTGCGGGCATTCAATCATTACCGGTGGGAAGAAAGTCCATCTACACCCACAGATATCCTCAGCTTCCTGAGGGACCAGGACCCGGATATACTTTGCATTCAGGAATTTTACACCAGCAGGGAGGGATTCAGTGAAAAGGAGATCTTCCGCAAGCTCGATCATTTGCCACACCGCCATATTGAATATACTGTCAGTAACCGGAGACGTGGTTTTGGCATTGCCACTTTCAGTCACTACCCTATCATCCGTTCAGGCAGTATCCCTCTTGAAGACAGGGTCAGTACCTGCATTTATTCTGACATTCTTATGGACCATGACACCTTCAGGGTATATAATTGCCATTTGCAATCCATCTATCTTGATAGTGAGCGTTATCAAGTCCTGGATAGTCTGAAGTTCCGGTATGACGACAAGCAGATCGCAGAAATTAAGGATATTTCATTCCGTCTCCGGGATGCATTTATCAAACGGGCAGCCCAGGCCGACATCATCGCAGCCCATATCTCCGATTGCCCATACCCTGTCACCATCTGCGGTGATTTTAACGATACCCCGGTTTCTTATACCTATCGCACCATAAAGGATGGCCTGCAGGATGCTTTCTCAGGGGGCGGATGGGGACTGGGCCGAACCTACAATGGCGAATTCCCTTCATTCCGGATAGATTATATCCTTCACAGCGAATCCATGGAAACATTGTTCTTTTCGCGGGAGAAAGTTTTGCTTTCAGACCACTTCCCAATCGTCAGTTACCTGAAAATGAATAAAGAATGATCACCTTTCCTGCTTGAAGGGCAATTTTGCCAGTTCTGCATTTCCCCCGGATAGTATCAGTCCCACTTTCTTCCCGGCCACATCAATCTTGTTTTCGACAATGGCAGCAAAAGGAACTGCCCCCGAGGGCTCAACTACAATCTTCATCCTCTCCCAGATCATTCTCATCGCTGCCACAATGGCATCCTCAGAAACCGTAATTATCTCATCCACCTTGTCAAGGATTACACGGAAAGTCAACTCACCCAAAGAGGTTAGGAGTCCATCCGCAATGGTCTGGGGATTCACAGAGGGTACAAATTTCCCGGAAGTGAATGAACGGTAAGCATCATCAGCACCTTCAGGTTCAATGGCAATGACCCGGGTTGATGGCAGCATTCCTTTGGTACTGATGGCGGTCCCGCTGACCAGTCCACCACCACCAACCGGTGCCATGACAATATCCAGCTCACCAGTTTCTTCTATCAATTCCTTGGCCGCCGTTCCCTGCCCGCAAATAATATTGAAATGATCATAAGGAGGCACGAAAGTTACTCCTGTTTTATCTACTACCTCCCGCATGGTTGTCTCTCGTGATTCAAGGGTAGGTTCACACCATGTGATGATACCCCCATATCCCCTGACAGCTGTCTTTTTGATCTCGGGAGCCGTGCGGGGCATTACAATATGGGCCTGTATACCCCGCATCCTGGCGGCCAGTGCCAGGGCGGCTGCATGGTTCCCCGAAGAATGAGTGCCTACTCCCTTTCTCGCATTTTCTTCAGTCAAGGAGAGCACCGCATTGGTGGCACCCCTGAATTTAAATGCCCCGACCTTCTGAAAGTTCTCGCATTTGAAAAAAAGAGAGGAGCTGAAAATGTCATTGATACTGGATGAAGTAAGTACAGGTGTTTGGTGTACAAATTTATGTATGCGCTCATGTGCCGCAATAACATCACTAAATTGGGGAAGATCGCTTGGCATGGTTGGTGAAATGATTTTATGGGTTTTTATTTTGCCGGAGTTTTTTCAAACTCACGCTTCATAGCCAATATAGCCTGCGTAATTTGATAATAGGTGGCATCCAGCAAAAATTCCTTTTTAAAACTACAAAATTCCATGAACTCATATAGTTCAAACCCGGCATACCCGGTAATATGGGAAACTATATCCGGACTGTATTTAAAATCGATCTGCCTTTCAAATTCCTCCTCTTCAAGCAGTTTACGTAGTTTTCGTTTAGACTTCCCTTCCTTGCTCAGGAGATTGTACAATGCGGTAACCGGACTCATGATGGGAAAAATCAGCATATCCAGGGTATCTGCTCCCTCGTCAATCTCTTGCAATACCGAGGGATGGATTGTATATTCAGATTCAGGAAGATTCACCGTAATAAAGCGTTGTTTGAACTGTTCATACGAACCCAGGGGATTGACCCTGATGGCTTCAATGGAATAAATAATAGGCTGGAGCAGAAGATCATGTAAAATCGGGCTCCTCAGGATACTGTATCCAATGGTAAGCTTGCTGGCAGAAAATCCAATGGCCGTTAATTGCAGCTGTTCCCCGGGAGAGGTCCGGATGTAAAAATAACCAAGGGTATCACTGATGGTTGCCGTCCGACGTGTAGTATTGATAATATGGGCGAATACTACTGGCTTCCTGGTCAGGGAATCAATCACCCGGGCCTTGAAATAAACAGTGGTATCTTCGAGGGACTCATACACCTGTGCGTGGACAGGCTTTTCAGAGATCACCAGCATAAAAAGCATGAACCCGGCAAGGTAACATACCAGGCATAAATGAAGCTTGGGAAAACGGATTGTCATATTTGTTCCGGATGCTGTTTTAAAACCTGTTCTGTATATTGAAATAAAGGTAATTTAATAGTATTATTAAGACAAAGTCAATGAAATCTTTTAACAAAAAATAACTTTTGAACCTGATAAAACCAATACCATGAAAAAGAATGACCCTGCCAGCAGGATACAGGATCTCCACCAATTTGGAGAATTTGGGGGAGTGAACCCCTCCATCACAGACTCCTCAACCTACACCTTTCTTGCTGCAGATACCATGGAGGATACATTCCACGGGGAAACCCAGGGTTGTTTCCTCTACTCCAGGCATTGGAACCCGAGCAACAAATACCTGGCAGATGCCCTGGCTGCCCTTGAAGAAACTGAATCGGGCTGGATTACAGCATCCGGCATGGCCGCCATTACATGCACCATTCTTGAACTATGCAACTGCGGAGATCATATTGTAACCAGTGTGACCACCTATGGCGGGACCTTTGCCTTCCTGAAAAATTACCTGCCTAAATTCAATATTGAGGTAAGCTTTGTCAATATCGCTGATCTGGAAAGTGTGGAAAAGGCCATACAACCGAATACCCGGCTGATTTATACTGAGTCCGTGACGAATCCTTTGCTGCAGATATCGGACATACCCGCCCTCTCAGATATTTGCCGGAGTCATGACATAAAGCTGATAGTGGACAATACCTTCAGTCCCATGATCATATCCCCTGCCAGGCTGGGCGCTGACATCATCGTATACAGCATGACCAAATTTATCAATGGCAAGAATGATTGCGTTGCGGGTGCTATTTGCTCGGGGACTGATTTCATCAACGGCCTTTCAGATGTTAATAAAGGCACAGCCATGCTCCTGGGACCCGTTCTCGATCCACTGCGATCATCAAGCATACTGAAAAATCTCCATACCCTGCATATCAGGATGAAACAGCATAGCAAAAATGCCATGTATCTTGCCCGGAGATTCCATGAACTTGGATTGAAGGTGATTTACCCGGGACTTGAAAGCCATCCCCAGCATGAATTGATGAAGAATCTGATGAATGAAGAATTTGGTTTTGGTGGGATGCTGGCCATTGATTTTGGGGATCAAGTAACATCCAACAGGATCATGCAGAAGATGCAGGATAAGGATATTGGATACCTGGCCGTCAGCCTGGGATACTTTAAAACCCTCTTCTCCTGCTCAGGCACCAGCACCTCATCCGAGGTTCCGGCAGAAATACAAAAAGAGATTGGCCTCTCACCCGGACTCACCAGGTTTTCTGTGGGACTGGACAACGATATTGAAAGAACATATGAGAAGATCCATATCTGCCTGAAAGAACTCAAGATCATCTCTTGATACCATTGATGTTTTTATCCTTATCCTGATGCTATTTAGAATAATTTTAAATAACTTTGTGGGCACATAAAATCAAAAACAGAAAACCATGGCATATACACTTCAACCCGGGGATAAGGCCCCTGATTTTACCCTGCCGTCCACAGATGGTAAAACATACAACCTTTCAGATTTCGCTGAGAAATACCTGGTTGTCTTTTTCACCTGCAATCACTGTCCCTATGTCATCGGCTCTGATGAAGTTACCCGGAAAACGGCTGATGAATTTGCATCCAGGGGGGTGCAATTTATTGGCATTAACGCTAATAGTGCCAAAACTTATCCATCGGACAGTTTCGACAATATGGCCAGGAGGATGCAGCAATATTCCTTCCCCTGGCATTATCTGTACGATGAAAGCCAGGATGTGGCAAAAGCATACGGTGCCCTCAGGACACCGCATTTCTATGTTTTCAATGAAGCGCGGGAACTGGTCTATACCGGCCGCGCAGTTGACAGTCCCCGGGATGCATCCGGGATCAACGTAAATGACCTGGAGAGAACACTTTCCGAACTAACCGAAGGCAAAGAGATCTCTGTCCCTATTACCAATCCCATAGGATGTAGCATTAAGTGGGAAGGTATGGATTCACACTGGATGCCTGAAGGTGCAGTAGACCTGGTCTGATGATCCTTCTTTAATGCCATTTGTATGGTTTTATTGAAAATGTCAACCTGTTTTTTGGAAAGAAATTTCAGTTCTGATATTTTTACAGTAAAATCTATACAACATGGCAAAAGATCCGTTTACCCGACGAAATTTTATTAAGACCACTGCCACTACAACACTTGGTGTCACCCTGGCGAGTACTACCCTGGCATTAAATCAGGATGAGAAGAAAAAACCCGTGAGGGTGGCTGTAATTGGTACTGGCAACAGGGGTACCAGCCTGTTGAGGAATTTGCTGGCCATGGACGATGTTGAAATAGCCGCCCTTTGTGACCTGGATTGGGACCGGCTCGACAATGCCCGCAAGCTATGTGTGGAGGCCGGACAGAAGGAACCGAAGAGATATATCAAAGATGAAGAAAGTTATAAGCTTTTACTGGAAAAGGAGAACCTGGATGCGGTCATCATAGCCACTTACTGGGATTCACATACAGCCATAGCGCTAGAAGCAATGCATCACGGAGTTTATCCCGCAGTAGAGGTTCCGATTGCCCTATCTCTTGATGAATGCTGGGATCTTGTTAATACCTCAGAAAAAACTGGCATTCCATGCATGATGCTGGAAAACTGGAGTTTTCGCAGGGACAACCTTGCCATTCTTAATATGATCAGGCAGGGTATGTTCGGTGAAATAGTTCATTGTCATTGTGCCCATTCCCATGATTGTATCGACCATTGGTTCTTCGATAAAGATGATGGTCATCAACGCTGGCCCGGAGAATATTTATTAAATTATAACCGTGACCAATATCCCACTCACAGCCTGGGACCTGTATTGAGTTGGATGGATATTAATTGTGGTGATGTTATCACTGAAATACATTCAGTAGCCACTGCATCCAAAGGAATAAATGCCTACTTTAAAAGAAGATTCGGTGAAAATCACCCCAATGCCAAATTGAAATTTAAACAGGGAGATATTGTTACTTCAACCCTGAAAACCAGGAATGGAAAAACCATCATTGTAAATTATGATATGCAATTGCCCAGGCCTTACGATAACCGATGGCTGATACAGGGTACACTTGGAGTTTACAATGAACAACGTAATGCTTTATACATTGCAGAGACCAGCCCCCAATACCATCAATGGGAAGCTTTTAAACCATATGAGGAAAAATACCTGCATGATTGGTGGAAGGAAGGATCGAAAACAGAAAGTGGCCATGGTGGGGTTGACTACCTGGAACTATCATTATTTATTGACGCAGTCAGAAATAATACACAAACTCCCATAGATGTATACGATTCTGTAACCATGAGTGCCGTTGTAGCACTTTCAGGTATTTCCATAGAGAAAAACAGTCCCATAGAATTTCCAGACTTTACAAAAGGCAAATGGGAAAGCCGTAAGCCTCATTTTGCAGTTAAATAGTATCCTAATTAACCACCATCTTACTGGTATAGACCTGTCCTGAAATAAAAGTGCGGACCATATAAATCCCGGCTGGAAGATCCCCGGCTGGAATTTCACGTACATGGTTTCCGGACGGCAATGTTTCCTTACCGAGGGATATGATTTCCTGGCCAGTCAGGTTAAAGATCCGCATATCCACCGACGCTTCTTTCTGAAGGGTTAACCGAATGCTGGCATTTTCATCAACCGGATTGGGGTATACGCCTGACACCGGTGACCCTTTGGCTCCATCCAGGTCTCCTGTGCCGGTAGTGCTGAACAAGTCTTCAATAACGGATACGGCATTATCCAGATCATTGTAAACAACTGTACTGCCCTTATGCCTGATCTTCCCTTCCCGGTCAATGACGATAACGCGGTCATAAGTGGTTGAATAGTTTGACTCCATATCTCCAGCTTTGAGTAATAGGGGATAGGTAATCTTGGTAGTTGACTGAAAGGCTGTAACAGTTGTCACCGAAGAGCTTGAATTCCAGGTGTCCAGTCCCAGGGCCTGAAAATCGTCCCTGTCCCCATATACCTCCTGCACTTTGGTTTCGGTATCATTCCCGATAAGTTTGCAATTCGAACAACCATTCCCGAAAAGGAACAGAAAAACCACCTTACCATTGTAATCCGACAGATTAACTGTATCCCCGGTCAGGCTCTGATAACTAAATTCAGGTGCGTCGTCCCCAACATCCTGACCCAGTAAACAGGCAACTGAAATTGCAATTGCAGATGTCAGGCTTATAAGTTTTTTCATGATTGTCATATTTATTCCTCCATTATTTTAAAATTTACTAATCCATCGAAGTTCCACTCCCTGGAAATCAAGAACTTCATAACATATACCTGAAGTACAGGCCGGTCCCCCTCTCCGCTGCCCCGCAAACAAAGCAAGGGTATGATGCGGGTTAAATTTATACCTGGTATTCAATCCTATCCAGTGTCTGGCCTGCCTTTCTATCTCAAAAGTGTTTATATTATCTGTTTGGTAGGGATCTGTGCTTACTTCCCAGGTAACACTCAATGAAAGTTTTGAACCCCTGGAAACTCCAGCTATCAGGACTCCATTATGCACGGAACCCCCAATCAGTCCATCCCTCTCAAAATACTGGTATTCCAACTGAATCAGCGAACTCCATTGTTGAAGGAAGGGTGTTTCATATATTCCTCCTGTGGCATAGCGGTTGGGTTCTTCCTTGAAAGGATCCATTGCATAATCGATGAACCACTTAATGCTTGAGGACTCTCCAATCGGAACATACAACTCAGCAAAATATTCCTGGAATACATAAACTTCATGGGCCTCATTTCTGGCTCTTGATGTGTTAAGGGTAAGCATTTGTCCATCTTTAAACCGGTAATAAACCTCAACCTGGTATCCCCTTTCATTGGTCAACTGGGCTACATGCGTTGAACGGTTTAATACCTTGAAAGAGTGTTCCTTTACCAAGGTTGGCGGATCATTGAAACCGGATCCCAGGAAAAAATTGTTGTAATTCTTCCATTCCAGGCTGCCCCCGAAATTCATACCTGAATAAACCAGGCTGGCATAGAAGGCATGCCTTGACCCGTCTCCGGAAAAAAGTGGCTGTCCTAGTCCAAACTCAGTAGCAAACTCTGTATTGTAGGAAAAATCAAGTGGCAGGTTTCCTGTGATATTGACAGATCCGAAATGATGATGCTCACCCGAAACGGAATTAAGCAGGTAATTTGCCGTAAGGCTTTGTCCCCAATCAGCATATCCGGTACTTACCGCATAAACATTATCCTTTCTTCTTTCATCAAAATCAACGGTAGGCGGTAATACATTAATCAATGGCTTACCGTAAAGGGCTTTCAGGTGGAATTTTTCTCCCTGATAAGCTCCGGAGGCGCCCAGCATATCGCGGTAGAATCCATGCCTCACGCGGTATCCCTGGGATTCAAAAACGGTGCCCGGGATATCATATGCCCTTAACAGCAGTCCGTTCCCCAGCATATCATAAAAATGTCCGGCAGTGAATTGCAGGGTCTTGGTTGAATATCGCAGCTGCACCTGGGACAGGCTAACGTACCTGCGTTCCTGAAATTCATTGATAAAATACTCCCCCCTGGCAAAGGCCTTGAATCCCTTATATCGGTATTGTAGGTTCAACTGGTTATAGTTGGATACCAGCCAGGGAGGTTCCGTATTGGGAACATTCCCGACCTGTACCTCCATGATGTTGTTCCCACTGAACTGGCTATGTCCTGCTATCGACATGAATAATAATACAATTGTTAATGAATATTTCAATTTCACCGCAAACTTTAAGGTCCCTTGCTGCCCAGGTGTTTATCTATTTCGTCACGTATGGCAAGCTCATCGCCAGCATTGAATCCCTCATGTATATACAGGATCTTGTAGTCGCTGTTTATGATGAACAATGTAGGGACGGCAGTCACATTCAACTCTCCCATCAATTCCCCGCTTGAATCAAGCAATATTGGATACCTGATACCCATAGAACGCGCAAAAGGTTTTACCTTGGAGAGGTTCCTGGGACTGTCAACACTGATCCCGATAAAACTTACACCCTTATCTTTATATGCTTCACTCAGGTCTACCAGCCGCGGCATGGAACGAATACATGGCTGGCACCAGGTGGCCCAGAAATCCACTACCGTAAGGGATTTACCGCTGATCTGTGAAAGACTGACTGTCTTGTTTTCCGTATTCTTCAGACTGAAATCATAAACTTTCCCCTGTGGATATACCGGCAAAGAAAACAGGAGAAGCATTGTTAATGAAACTATTCTTATCCTCATTTTCTTTCTGTTAGCAATATTTTCACTTCTAATCATGATCATCTGCGAATGTATATAAATAGGGAGTGAAAAAATGTCGGCAGGATGACACTCCATATTTGCCGGTTCATATAAGATTTTTGATATCAGCAACATAAATGGTCCGCCTGGTAAAATCTATCAGTCCCTCGCTCCGCAGTTCATTCAACAGGGTGGTTACCGTTTGCCTGGTGGTCCCAACCAGGTTAGCAATATCTTTATGGGTCAGGAAGTTATCTACCTTGTATTCCAGTCCGTTATTCTCCCCCTTCTCCGTAACATACTCCCTGATAAAATCAATTATCCGTGTCCTTACATCCTTGAAAACCAATGAATCAATCTTTCTCTCCAGCTTATTGATCCGGAGTCCGATCAACTTGAAGATCTTCAAGCCAAAAGACACATCATCCTTCATAAGCTGCTGCATCTCCTCAAGGGTAAGCTTGCAAACAGCCGTACTGTCTGTCACCACCTGGGCACAATCCTGCCTTGTATCTTCTCCCAGCAAGGCAAGTTCACCAAAGACCTCTCCCCTTGCCAGCACTGATTTAACCACCTCATCGCCCTCCTCTGTATAATAAAGCAGTTTTACCTTCCCTTCAGTCACCAGGTAGATACTGCTGGCTGGATCTTCAGAGAAATATATAAATTCTCCTTTTTTATAATCCCTGAATTGATGGGTCTGCTTGTACTCCTTAAATTTATTTGGACAAAAAATGGAAAACAGATTGACGTTCTCAAAAAACCATAAATTCCCCATAGTTCATATCAATTTATGCAAAATTAAGAATTGAAGATGATAAATTCTTTATACGGGAGTGATTTAACATCCCTTTATGACAGCAGTTTGCCCAGGTCAGGCAAATCCAGTGTAAAGCTATCTGCCAGGACCAGATGCGCCAGGTCTACGATTGGCAGTTCTGTTTCATTCAGTATGTCAGAGTCCGAGGTGGCGATGATGCCACTGCACTGCCGGATCAGGACAGCATCAGGATCCTTATCAATCTTCGCATTTCCAGGGATCAATTCCGTCTCCAGTAATGCCCTTAGCCTTCCCGCTAATTCGGCACTGTGAGATATTGGTTTATCAAGCAAGAATTGCACATTGGAAGGTCCCATTTTTTTAAGGTAATTCATCGTCAGGTCTATGGCTTTTGTGAATACGGGTTCCTTATGAAGCTTCCCGTATACTTCACCGGCATCCCGAAGGAACCTGTCATTGCTGATAAAGACAATCCTTCCCAGCAGGTAGTTGGAGATGGTGAAAAATACATTATACGCATCAATCCAGATGGATCGGGAATCAATTTTATCGATTGTTTTTTGAATTCTCAGTTGAATATCCTCATGGCTGAATAAACCACGGCTCAATAAAATTCGCTGGAAAGTATTTAACAGGTATCTATCCCCAATGATTTTTAAGATGGTTTTCCTGGGATAACGCTGGTTCATTAAATATTCAAAATCCCGGGCCGCTCTAATAAACTCATCGTTGATAACATCATTCCTCATTCGGGGACAGGTTCTGGCTTATGAGGGTTCATCAAATCCCTTCCCCGGTAAATCCGCGGAAATATTTCATGAACTGGACCCTTTCAAACGCAGCTGGGTTATCGCTGCTCGCCTGGCTCATTTTACCCTTGAACTGGTCGACGGAGGTAAAATCATGTTTATCCATCCAGCTTTCCAGCTGGTGGAGCATTTCAGCTATCTTTTCCCCACCATGCTTGTAAATGGCGGATACTACCTGCACAGCACTGGCACCGGCAAGGATCTGTTTGATTACCGCCGGGGCATCATGGATCCCAGTTGAAGCAGCCAGGTCACAATCAACACGTTTGGCCATGATGGCAATCCATCTCAGGGAAAGGGACAGGTCCCCTGGTGTGCTCAGGACATTGCCTGAGGTGATTTGGAAATTATCTATATCTATATCCGGACTGTAGAAACGGTTAAACAGAACCAGCCCTTTGATGCCCGTACTACCCAAACGAGTGATCATGGTGGCCAGGTTGGAGAAATAATAGCTGATCTTAAGCGAAACTGGGATATTGACCTTACTACAGACCTCTTCGACTATATCAAAATAAACCTTTTCATTCTCCTCGGCGGATCTTTTCATGTCGGAAGGAAGGATAAACAGGTTCAGTTCGAGTCCATCAGCCCCGGCATTTTCAAGGTCTTTTGGGAACCAGGTCCACTGCTGTGCCGTCATACAGTTTATGCTGGCCAAAATCGGGATGGATACCTGCTTTTTTGTTTGCCTGATCAATTCAAGATAGTCCGTGGTGGTTTCTTTAGGAGCTTCCTCGTACTGGTAAAAATCAACTGTTTCGGGATAGAGGAATTCGCCAGA
>RCNC010002721.1_pt1 | contig 11706 bp, 9 predicted proteins | sample 2041301 | NCBI WGS metagenome assembly RCNC01 (sample SAMN09708231, study PRJNA481090) | Marine sediment metagenome, whole genome shotgun sequencing project. | biome: marine sediment; feature: ocean; material: sediment; isolation source: Sewage treatment plant 13A marine sediment (STP13A) ... | reverse complement strand
GAGGCCAAACTCCCCATCGCCCCCTGGTCACCGAAGGCCGCCACCCGGAGAACCCCTGTGCCCACCTCGGCCGAAAAACGGACCCCGCCACCTGGAGAGAAATCTCCGGATGTCAGCCCCCGAAGGACCTCAGCCTCTTCCAGCAGGGTGCCCATCTCGGAAGGGAGAGCTCCCATCCGAAGGACCAGGGCGGCCCCCGCTTCCCAGGAATCCATGTTGCGGTGGAGTGCCTGACTCTCTCGGTTTTCCATTACCTGGGGGTTCCCGGCCTCCCGCCGGAGTTCGCTCCTGATCCGGGCTACCATGGACGTCGCCTGCTCCCGGGAGCCCAGGATTCGAATGACCAGCGCAGCGGAATGGCCGGCATCGGATGCTTCCAGTGCGAGAGCATCCACGAGCTCCACGCTTGCGAGGGGGAGGGAGGACAGGGCCATATCCCGGGCTACAGGCAGGAGTGCCTGCGCATCGGGGCCCCTGAAAACCAGCGTGGCATCCGCCTCCGGGATGGGAAAAAGGCGCGCCGAAACCGACGTGATCAGGCCCAAAGAGCCCCAACTCCCCAGGCACAGGCGCGTCACGTCGAAGCCGGCCACATTCTTCACCACTTTCCCTCCCCAGCGGAGGATCCTTCCGTCCCCGGCAACCAGGGTCAGCCCCAGAACGTGGTCTCGGGCCGTTCCGTAGAGATGCCGCAGGGAGCCTCCAGCCCCCGTGGCCAAAGCCCCCCCCAGGGATCCTTCCCAGCCCCCGGGTGGGTTCAGGGGAAGCCATTGCCCATTGGGTTCGGTGACTCCCCGGAGGGCCGAGAGGGTGAGGCCGGCCCCAGCCGTGAAAGTGAGGTCCGGGGGATTGTATTCGTGGATTTCCTTCATCCTACGGGTGCTCACCACCAGCTGGACCTCTGCAGGGCCACCGCCCTCCAACCAAAGGCCCTGCCCTGCCGGGAGAACCCTCCACCCTTCCTCGCTCGCCCTAGCGAGGAGCGCCGCCAACTCCTCTTCGGTGGCAGGGGCCAGGACCGCAGCCGGCAACCCCTGTTCTCCGGGACCGGTCCGAAAACGCTCCAACTCCGATTCGGGCAAAAGGGTATCCGGGGCCACCATCGATTCCAGAGTAGTTCGTATTGAAGAAGTCATGCTTGAGCCTCCGGAACCACCTTCCCGGGGTTGCACTTCCCCCGTGGGTCGAACACGCTTTTGACCCCCCGAAGCACCGCCATCTCCTCCTCCGAAAAGACCAGGTGCATGTACTTCCGCTTATCGGCCCCTACTCCGTGTTCGCCGGTAATCGTCCCTCCGGCATCCACACAAACGCCCATGATCTCCCGGGAGGCGGCCTCTACCCTCCGGCCCTCCTCCTCATCCCTCCGGTCGAAAACGATGTTGGGGTGGAGGTTGCCATCGCCGGCATGGAACACGTTGGCCACCTGGATATCGTACCGTTTGGCGATCTCCGAGATTTGGGCCAACACATCCGGGAGCTTGCTCCGAGGAACGGTGGCATCCTGGACGAGGAGGTCCGGGGCCAAGCGCCCCATGGCACCGAAGGCTTTCTTTCTGCCCTTCCAAAGGGCCATGCGTTCTTCCCCCGTCTCGGCTCTACGGACCTCCCGGGCTCCGTGGTCTTCACAACACTTTTTAGCCTTTTCGGCGTCAGCCTCCAACCCCGCCTCGATGCCATCGAACTCCAGAACAAGGGCCGCTCCCGCATCCGTCGGGTACCCGGCCGCAAAGATGCTGGCTTCCACCGCCTTGATGGTATTCCGATCCACGATCTCAAGGGCAGCAGGAAGAAGCCCTTCGGAGATTATGGAGGTCACGGCCCGGCCGGCGTCCTCCAGCGTTTCAAAAATGGCGAGGAGGGTCTTCGTGGCCTCCGGCACCGGTACCAACGCTACCTCCACCTCCGTGGCCAGCCCAAAACAGCCCTCGGATCCCACAAAAAGGCCTACCAGATCGAAGGTTGGGGCCTCCCGCCCCTGGCCTCCCAGCCAGAGGGTGTCTCCGTCGGGCAGAACGACCCGGAGACCCGTGATGTATCGGCTGGTGACTCCGTACTTCAGGCAATGTGGGCCCCCGGAGTTTTCGGCCACGTTTCCCCCGATGGTACAGGCCGTCTGAGATGAGGGGTCCGGCGCGTAGTGGAGGCCAAAGGGTGCGGCGGCAGCGGTCAGGTCGGTATTCAACACGCCGGATTGAACGATGGCCCGACGGTTCGCAGGATCGACCTCCAGGATCTGGTTCATCCGGGATGTACCTACCACGACCCCACCCATAACAGCCAAGGCCCCTCCTGAAAGCCCCGTGCCAGCGCCCCTGGGGACCATGGGCACCCCATACCGGTGAAGAACGCGGGCCACCTGGGCGACCTCCCGGGTGTCGGCAGGAAGGACCACGGCCTGTGGGGCGCGGTTAAAGGCAGTCTGGGCGTCGGCCTCATAAACCAGCAGGTGATCCGGGTCACTGATTACCCATTCCGGGCCGACGGCGGACGCCAACGCCGGGAGGACTGGGGAGGGAAGCTTGTTCACCAAGTACCGCCTGGGATTCGAGAGGATTTCGGGTTCACGTCCTGAGGATACCATTCGGCCCGCCGGAGTAGCAACCAGGGAAGGCGACCAGGGTGCCTCCCATTCCAAATCAGGTTGGTTGGCCCTCACCGTCCAGGTGATAAAGGGCCGCCTCGACGGCGCTCAAGGCGGCCTTCTGGAGCTTCTCGGGGATTTCTCCCCCGTAGATGAGCTCCGCAAGCTCCCGGGGATCGGCATGGGGATGGCCGGTCCGGGTTTCCTCCACCTGTCTCAGCCTTTCCAGGCGATGCCGGCGATACCGGTTCAGAGCCACCAGCGGCTCCTGGATTGGTGGTCCGTGGGTGGGGTAAAGAATGGAGGAATCCAGCTCCCGGATCTTCTCCAAGGATGCCAGATAGTCCTTGACGCAGCCAAGGTACTCTCCGACCCAGGTCGTATTCCCTCGACCCAGGAGAAGATCCCCAACAAAAACCGCATCGGCTTCCGGCCACTGGATCGCCAGGTGATCCCGGCTGTGCCCCGGGGTCTCCACTACCACCAGGTCCCCTTGGTCGGTGGGCACCCGGTCTCCATCCGACAGGGGATGGACGGAAACGGAAGACCCCTCCGGCTTTTTGAAGCCGACCGGGGCCATGAGGGCGCCCCCGGTTTTCTCCACTAAGGCCGAGGCTCCTCCAGCATGGTCCGAGTGCCCGTGGGTGAGGAGAATCCGGATCTCCTCGGCTGGCTTGAGGGCGTGACAAAGGGCCCGGATGTGGTGATCCACGTCCGGGCCCGGATCGATCAGTACAACCCGTTGCCGTCCCACCAGGAAGGACCGGGTTCCATCCAGTGTAAAGGGGCCGCCGTTACCTGCTTTGACTACCCGGGGCTTCAGCGTTCCCTCGCCTCAGCGGCGCTCGGCGACGAACTGTTCGGCCAACTTGTCGGCGACCAGGGTGATGGCTTCTTCATCTTCCGGCGTGAAAGCACCGGGCTCCATGGAGTCGAGGTCGATGACGCCAAAGATGTCATCACCGGCCCGGACCAGGATCACGAGCTCGGAAGCCATGTCAGGGCTGTCCACGATGTAGTAGTCGATCTGACTGACATCCGGGACATTCTGGGTGGTGCCTGAGCCCACGGCCGTCCCCGTGACACCCTCTCCGACGGGGATCTTGGCGTACTCGGTCCTGGGACCCACATAGTTGTGGAGCCAAAGCTCATTGGCCTCAGCATCATGGAGGAAGCCGCCCACCCAATCAAAGCGATCATCCATCTCCTTCACGCCCCGAACTGCATAACGGAACAAAGCGTCGGAGAGGTATCCCTCGTCTCTCATTTCCTGGAGTTCTGTCACCAACTCGGTCGTATCGATCATTCCGGTCCTATCCTTTTGTGGCCCATCGTCTTCGTCCGCATCGTAGCGTAGCCCTTCAACTAACAATAGTCCGGGCAACGAATCAAGTGTCCGTGGCTCTCTTTCGTCCCCCAGACTAGTAGGGGGTGAAATCGGTGGTGGGCTCCAAGCGGCGAATAAACGCGGCCATGAGCTCCGCCGTCTTCTGCAGATCCCCCAAACTCACGATCTCATTTGGGGAGTGCATATACCGGTTGGGGACCGAGATCAGGCCCGTGGGGACACCCATCCTGACGAGGTGGATCCCGTCGGCATCGGTCCTGGTGGCCCGGGGTGCGGCCTGGAGAGAGCAGGGAATGCCTTCCGCCTCGGCAGCCTCGAACAGCCGCTTGAACACCACCGGGTGATTGGAGGAGCCCCGACTCAGGACAGGGCCTCCACCGATGGTATGGTCGCCCAATTCCTTCTTTTCGATGTCCGGCACGTCGGTGGAGAACGTCACATCCACCACCAGGGCCACATCCGGCTCCAGAGCAAAAGCGCTGGAACGGGCGCCGCCCCCGGAGTAGGCGATCTCTTCCTGAACCGTGGCCACCGCGAAGGTAGCTGCCTCAGGAGGATCTTTGGACAGAAGGCGAAGTGCCTCCAAAACCACATAGGCGCCGATCCGATTGTCGACGGCCCGGCTGGCGATTCTGTCCCCGGCCAGACGGATCATTCCGGCATCCAAAACCATGGGGTCCCCAACTCGAATGCCAAGCTCCCCAACCTCTTTACCGTCAGAACACCCCAAATCCACCCAGAGGTCTTTGGTTTTGGTGGCCTTCTCCCGCTCCTCGGACTTGAGGAGATGAATGGGTTTCTTGCCAATCACCCCTGGGACCTGCCCGTCCTCGGCCAGAACCAGAACCCTCTGGCCCACCAACACCTGGGAGTCCCAACCCCCTATCTCGTCGAAGAAGAGAAAGCCCTTTTCGTCGATGTGGGTTACCTGAAGTCCGATCTCATCGATGTGCCCGGCCAGCATGACCCGAGGCTTTCCGATAGGATTTAAGCTGGCTACCGAATTCCCCGTCAAATCAGTTCGAACCTCGTCGGCGAAACCCTCCGCCTCCTGCCTCCAGACCCGAGCCGGGCCCATTTCGAACCCTGACGGGCCAGGGGAATTCAGAAGCTTTTCCAGAAAGTCGATATGGTCGGACATGGCGAGACCCTACGGCATGGCGGAATCCGTTCCGCGCCCAGTTTCCTGTGTTGTGGAGGGGGGGAAAGTAGGAAGGATGGTTCCCGCGCACCAGAATGTCAGGCGCCTTCGGATTCATCCCCTTCGATGGCAATGTCATTCCCGTCGATGACAATTTCCCCGGAGGGATTGGGCTGGCCGTCCGGCCATTCCTCCGGGGCGCCCCAATTCTGGGCACCGGCCCCAGCCATACCCCCCATGTGGGTGATACGAATGGCTCCCGATTTCAAGCGTCCCTCCAGGCCCTTCCGAATCCGCTTCATGATGACCTTTCGGGTAGGAGGAAGGAGGAAGGAGAAGCCCACTATATCCGTGAGAATTCCCGGGGTCAGGAGAAGGGCCCCTCCCACCAGTATGGCTGCTCCGTCCATTAGAGCACCGCTGGGGAGTCTACCTTTGGTCAGTTCTGACCTTAGCTTCCACATGGTCCGGAGACCCTCCAGACGGGCCAGGGCGGCACCGACGACCCCGGTCAGAACAACGAGGCCGATAGTGGGCAAAACCCCCACCATCTGCCCCACCTGGACGAGAATGAACAACTCCAGGAGAGGGACCCCGACAAAGAGCAGAAAAAGGCGGCCTAAAAGAGACATGGGGAAAGATACCCGCCCTGGAACAAGAAGGATCCGGCGGGGTCTCGGAGTACCAAGTACGACGCCACCTCGTGGCCCAAAGAGACGGAGACATGGAAAAGACCTATTTCCGAAGTGGCCTGGGCCTAAAAGCCGAAGTGAGACCCATCATCGACGCGGAATACCAGTCGGGAATGGTGGAGTTGATTCGGTCCAAAGGGTACACGACCACCTTCGATGACCTTACCGTGCGGCTGGCCCAGGAATTCGGGTTTTGTTACGGGGTGGACCGGGCCGTCGATTACGCCTACGAGAGTCGGCACAAGTTCCCCGAAAAGAAGATCTTCCTCATGGGGGAGATCATTCACAACCCCCATGTGAACCATCGGCTTCAGGACATGGGGATCGAATTCATCTACCCTGACAAGGACGGTCATTTCGATTTTGACCACGTGACCACGGAAGACGTGGTGATCATCCCTGCCTTCGGGGTGACGATGAACGACTTCACTCGTCTGAAGAACATCGGATGTGTGCTGGTGGACACTACCTGCGGCTCGGTGCTGGTGGTCTGGAAAAGAGTGGATAACTACGCCAAGGACGGATTCACAGCGGTAATCCACGGCAAGTACACGCACGAGGAGTCGCGGGCCACGGCTTCCCAGGTGATTAAACACCCCGGGGGCAAATACCTCATCGTCCGGGACATGGCGGAGGCCGACCTGGTCTGCGATTACATCGCCAAGCGGCCGGGTCACCTTTCTCGGGAGGAGTTCTACGCCCACTTCAGCAAAAAGGCCACCGAGGGATTTGATCCCGATCGGGCGCTGGAGAAGATCGGCATCGCCAACCAAACCACCATGCTGGCCAACGAATCCCTGGCCATCGGAGCCAAGATCCGGGAAGCTTTTGTGGAGGCCTTCGGCGAAGACCACGCCGAGGAACACTATCGTTCCTTTGACACGATCTGCTCCGCCACCCAGGAACGGCAGGACGCCGTGGTGGAAATGATGAGGAACCCTCCGGACGTCATGCTGGTAATCGGGGGCTACAATTCATCCAACACCAACCACCTGGCTCACATGTGCCGGGAACACACCCGGACCTTCCACATCGAGGACGCCGTCTGCATAGATCTGGAAACCGGCTCCATTCGGCACAAACCGATCCTGGACCCGGACGCTCCGGAGGTGGAGGTTCAGGACTGGCTGCCGGAGGGGCCACTGGAGTTGGGAATCACGGCGGGGGCGTCCACACCCAACAACAAAGTCGGGGAGGCGGTCCTGAGAGTCCTGAAGGTAAGGGGAACCGATCCCCCGGAAGGGCTTCTGGCCCCATCCTGAGAAGGTGGGGGCACCAACGGGGAAAAGTCTCAGACACAAAAAAAGGGGGCCGGGCTGACTGCCCGGCCCCCTTTTCTCAGCTGTCCGGCCCTTCAGCACTCTCCCGCATTCGGACCGCTGGCAATCCCTTTTCCGAGACGTTTCAGGAGGTCTCTCAGGGTGTCCTGATCCCCCGGGTCGATACCATCTACCAGCCCGCGGACGAACTCCACGTGTCCCGGGAACACCCCCTCGATGGTGGCCCGCCCCTTGGTAGTGAGGTGGGCCCGCACCACCCGGCGGTCGTCACCGGACCGTTCCCGGACCACCAGGTCCTGAGCCTCGAGGCGATCCATGACATAAGTGACGTTCCCCCCCGTCACCAGAAGCTTCTCGGCAAGGTCACCTAGGGATAAGGGCCCGACATTGTAGAGTGCCTCCAACACCCCGAACTGGGGTGCAGTGAGGTCGTATTCCGCCACTTTACAGGCCACGGCCCTGGAGAAGGTGACATAGCACCGGGCCAAAGCGATCCAAACCCGAAGAGCCTTTTCTTCCTCATCGGACCAGGTCCGGGAAGCCGGCTCGTCAGCCCATTGATCCGTCATCGGTTCCTCCCGCAAGTCCTTACCCCCTGATTGAAAAACCACGGGTCCATTGCCCGGGGGTGGCCCCGGCTAACATTGCAAGAACCCCTGGGCGGCCTCTCGGTTCCCACCTCGGGAAAAATAAATGAGCCCGGGGTTTTCCTGACCCCGGACCCATCTTTCCATCTCAATCTCTTTCGGCGAAACCCGCTGTCCGCAGCCTCAGATGTGAATGGCCCGTCCAAGAGAGGCCAGCGCACCCTCTGCAACCCCCTCCGAAAGCGTCGGGTGTGGGTGCATGGCTTTTTCCAGCTCCTCCACCGTGGCCTCCAGATGGCGCCCCACCACGAACTCGGCGATGAGTTCCGTGGCGTGAGACCCGACGATGTGGGCGCCGAGGATTTCGGAGTACTGCTTATCTCTGATCACCTTGACGAAGCCCTCGGTCTCCCCGGCTGCGACCGCCCGCCCAATTCCCGCCCAGGGGAACTTCCCTACCTCGATCTCGTGCCCAGCTTCGATGGCCTGCTTTTCCGTGAGGCCAACCGACGCCACCTCGGGGTGAGCATAGGTACAGGAGGGGATGTTGGAGTAGTTCACCGTCCCGTGGCCGTGGCCGGCCAGGTGCTCTACACAAACGACTCCTTCGTGAGACGCTTTATGAGCAAGGAGGGGAGGACCGGCGACGTCGCCTATCGCGTAGATCCCTTCCACGCTGGTTGCCAAACGCTCATCGACCTTCACGAACCCCCCATGCTCCGTGAGGGCCACGCCCACATCCTCCAACCCCAGGTCTTCAATGTTCGGTATCCGTCCGACGGCGGAGAGAACCCGATCTACTTCCAGGATCTCTTCGTTTCCGTCTTTGTCCTTAAGGGTGAGGCGGACGCCATTGTCGGTATGCTCCGATGCCTGAACCGCCGTTGTGGTCCGGATCTTCATTTTCCGCTTCTTATAACTCCGGGCCACCGCCTGGGAGCAATCTTCGTCCTCCAGAGGCAACACACGATCCAGCATCTCGATGATGTGTACTTCGGAACCATAAGCAGAATAGACATCCGCGAACTCCATACCCACCGCACCGGCACCCACAACAGCCAGGCTCTGAGGGGCGTCTTTCTGGTACAGAGCCCCGGTGGAGGACCAGATCCGGTCCTCGTCGATCTTCAACATGGGAAGGTCCCGAGGCCTGGAGCCGGTGGCGATAATGATGTTGGCAGCCTCGTAGGGGGTCTTCCCTCCTTCGGCGTCCTCCACCTCCACCGCGTTCTTGGCAATCAGACGGCCGAATCCCTGGATGTGCGTGACCTCGTTTTTCTTGAAGAGGTGACCGACTCCCCGGTTGAGTTGATCGGCTACCTTCCGGCTTCGCTCCTGGGCCGGTCCCAGGGAAATGGAGGCGGACTCAATGGTCACCCCATGCCCCTGAGCCCTCTTCATCTCCTGCACGAAGAGGGCGCTTGAAAGGAGAGCCTTGGTGGGAATGCAACCCACATTTAGGCACACGCCGCCCAATTTCTCCGTTTCGACACAGGCCACCCTCATGCCCAGCTGGGCTCCCCTGATTGCCGCCACGTAACCACCGGGGCCACTCCCGATGATGATCAGATCAAACTTGTTTCCGTTCTCCGACACGCTTCACCTCATCAAGTGGAATTCATCGAACATCCGCCGGTTTTGGAAAGGTATCTTCACAAACCATCAAACGGAACCCGGGTGTTCTGGCCGTTCCCCTCGTTATTTCTTTGCTCTGAAAGGGCTTCCGACATATTCTCCCAAGGTACCCTTCAGGCCTCCAAAGACACCCCCTTTCCACCCAGGAGTAATGGTATGTGGGAGTATATCATCCCGGTCGCCGTCATCGGCGGCGGGATCATGATCTACAACAGCCTCGTGAAAATGAGAGTCCAGGTAGATGGGGCGTGGGCAGACATCGACGTTCAGCTGAAGCGTCGCCACGACCTGATCCCCAACATCGTGGAAACGGTGAAGGGCTACGCCAGCCATGAGAAGGGTACCCTGGAGGCCGTGGTTAACGCCCGGTCGGCCGCAATGTCGGCTCAGGGGCCGGCAAAGCAGGGGGAGGCAGAAAACATGCTGACGGGCGCGCTGAAGAGCCTTTTTGCACTTTCAGAGGCCTACCCTGACCTCAAGGCTGCCGACAACTTCAAGGACCTACAGCAGACTCTGAAGGAGTTGGAGACGGGGATTCAGCAAGCCCGACGCTACTACAATGCCGTCGTCAGGGACTACAACACCAAGATCGGCCAGGTCCCTTCCAACATCCTTGCCAAGGCTTTCAACTTCTCCAGCAAGGACTTCTTCGAAATCGACGAAGGGGAAGGAGAGGTCCCCTCGGTCAGCTTCGACTGATGGGGAAAAGGCCCTTTCTTCGCTGTTCCACCCTCATCTTTTCCCTGGGGATCTGCCTTTTGGCGGGCCCCCTCGGTCCACTGGCGGGCCAGCGAAGCCTGGAGATCCAAAACTTCCGGGTGACGGTCAAGGTACACGAAGACGCATCCATCCAGGTCATGGAGTCCATTACCGTTCGATTCAACGGGGAGTGGAACGGTTTCTATCGCACCATACCCGTGGAATACGAGAACCCTCAGGGCTTCAGCTATCGGCTCTTTCTCGACGTGGAAGACATCCGAGACGAGGCGGGGACCGAACTCCGGACCGAGATAAGCCGGGAACGGGGTTATCGAAAGATCAAAATCTGGGTACCCGATGCCCGGGACGTCACCCGGACCCTCACCCTCCGGTACACCGTACCCAACGCCCTCCGGTTCTTTGAGGATCACGACGAACTCTACTGGAATATCACCGGAACCGAATGGGACATCCCGATCCAGAAGGCCTCGGCCCTCATTGAACTTCCCGACGGTGCTTCCGGCCTCAGGGCTACAGCATTCACGGGGGCATACACCTCCCAGGCCGGGGACGCCCGGATCGACGAACTCGAGGACGGTTTCTATTTCGAAACCAACGGAGGACTGAGTTTTCGAGAGGGGATAACGGCCGTGGTAGGCTGGGATCCGGGTGTCGTTACCCGCCCCGGGACCCTGCGGAGTATCGACTATTTCCTCCGGTCCAACTGGCTCCTCTTTCTGCCCCTTTTCAGCTTTCTGGGGATGTTCTGGATCTGGCGCAGGTGGGGTAAGGACCCGGATCGCCGGACGGTGAAACCCGAGTACGAACCCCCTGATGGAATGACGCCGGCAGAGGTCGGGACCTTGGTGGACAATCGGCCGGACACTCGGGACATCACCGCCACACTGGTCGATTTGGCGGTGAGGGGACACCTGAGGATCGAGGAGATGGAGACAGAGGCCCTTTTCGGGCTGGTCAAGGAAACGGACTACCGATTTATCCGGCTCACCGACCTGGAGGAATGGGCTTCTCTCAAGAACCACGAGAAATTGATGCTGGAGGGGATATTCGGGAGTGGCGGGTACCTCCCGGAGGTCACAGTGAGCGAGCTGAAGAACGATTTCTACGAGACCATGTCGAAGATCAAGACGGACCTCTTCCGGGCCTTGAAGGCCGGAAAGTTCTATCGGCACCGTCCTGATAAGGTTCTTGGGTCCTTTGTGGCCATCGGAATCGTAGCCATAGGGCTCTCCATCCCCGGGTTCCAGCTTCTGGCGGAGGTTTTCATGACCTCCAAGCTCTCGGCAGTCGTGGCCGGGATCCTCTTCGGTCTTCCCATCCTGGGTTTCGGGATTCTCATGCCCGCGAGGACCGTGGCTGGGACCCGGATGTTGGAAAAGATCCTGGGTTTCCAGGAATTCCTGGATCGGGTCGAGTCCGACCGGTACCGCAAGATGATCACCTCACCAGAGGTTTTTGAGGCCTATTTGCCCTATGCCATGGCCCTGGGCGTGGAGGGAAAGTGGGCCCGGGCCTTCGAGGACATCTATACCGAACCCCCCCAATGGTACGTGGGACACAACCCCGGAATGTTCCGGACGGGGCTCTTCGTGAACAACCTGTCCAGCATGGCATCCGACGCCGGAACGGCCATGGTATCCCAACCCAGGAGTTCGGGAGGATCAGGATTCAGTGGCGGCGGATTCAGCGGTGGGGGTGGTTTCAGCGGGGGTGGTTTCG
>RCNC010002720.1_pt1 | contig 11706 bp, 13 predicted proteins | sample 2041301 | NCBI WGS metagenome assembly RCNC01 (sample SAMN09708231, study PRJNA481090) | Marine sediment metagenome, whole genome shotgun sequencing project. | biome: marine sediment; feature: ocean; material: sediment; isolation source: Sewage treatment plant 13A marine sediment (STP13A) ... | reverse complement strand
ACAACTCATCAAAGATATGGCATCAGGCAATCAACTTTGGGGAGCTCCCCGGATTCACGGTGAGCTTTTAAAGCTGGGCATTGACGTTTCCGAACGAACCATCTCCAGTATACTCAAAAAAACCAGACCCACAAAGCCTCCGTCTCAGACCTGGCGTACTTTTATAAAGAATCACATGGATAGTACTTTCTCCATAGATTTTTTCACAGTACCAACAGCTACTTTCAAGATCCGGTGACGCACCAATTAACTCGTTTTTCAAAGAACGGTCGCTTCTATCCCTGAATCGGGCAATTCAATACGTATTTGGCGTCAACATTCAGCATTCTGCTGCCATCTGTTGTCGTACTACCATCCTTTTCTGGCAATTCTGTTGCCAAACTTTCATCGGAGGTGATTTTTGCGAGCTACAAGATGATAGCAACTCAATAATTGAATCATTAATCCGTTTGTTTTTGATATTGACAGGGAAGAATTAGTTAGCTAAATTGATTTAGCAAAGCTGAATCGGTTTAGCATGGTCAATCAATGTGTTATGATTACCCAGCTTTGCGGACTAAAACCATTAAGGAAATATCGATTCAGATGTTATAAATAATTAGTATTTTAGAAATAATTGGAGTGTTTAATGACATGGACGATATAGTTTTTGAGAAAAAACTCACCTATCAGGATTTATTAAAACTGAAACGCTGGAATACACCAACTGTCTATAACGGATGGGAGCAGATTACCGGGCGTGATAGAACCAAAGGCAATTTTAATCTGGAAGAGGTGAATGATTTTATGCCTCAGATGGGATCAATGATTGGCTATGCAGTCACCGTGGTTGTCGAGCCCAGTAACCCTGAACATACAAAGAACTTACTTGCCTGGGAGGAATACAGGGAATATATCGCATACTTTCCTGATCCCAAAATTGTTGTTGTCCAGGATTTGGACAAACCGCGTTGTGATGGTTCGTTCTGGGGTGAGGTGAATTCCAACGTCCACAGGGCATTAGGATGTGTTGGAACCATAACTGACGGGGCTATCCGTGATCTTGATGAGATGAGTAATGCCGGATTCAAGGCGCTGGCAGCACGCATGTGCGTGGGGCATGCCTTCAGTACTCCAGTAGAGTGGGGAACTGAAGTTGAGGTCTTCAGTTGCAAGATACAACCCGGTGATCTCATACATGCAGATAAGCATGGTTTTCTGGTTGTACCTGAAGAGGACCAGGTGGGGCTATATGAAGCGTCATGTTTCATGGATGCCAATGAATGTAACACGGTTATTCAAGCAGCCCGCATGAGTTCAGGTAAAACAAAGCGTGAAATTTTGCAGGATATCAATAGGGCCGCAAAGCAGTTTCAGGATGCTGCTGAGGCCTACGGTAACGGGCGAGAGACCATCGCCCGAAAAGATTCCAACCTCTAATGATTGTGGATTACCATGGACCTCCAGCCAGACCAGGCGTGATTAATGTCTAGCAGGCTGCTCATGAAGTATTAATGGCCCTTAAAAAAAATATGACTATAAAGATTGATGAAATAGCTGAAATTGCCGGTGTCTCGAAAACTACTGTCAGCCTCGTTATTAATGGGCGAGGGGAGGCATATCGTATCAGCAAAAAAACACAGAAAAGGATACTCGGTATTGTCGAAGACAATAATTACGTCCCCGACCAGTATGCCAGGAGTTTCCGGTTAAAAAAGACCCAAACCATAGGGCTTATTATTCCCGACCTTACAAATTTCTTCTTCTCCAAAATGGCCTATGAAATTGAGTCATTGTCACGGAGACTTGATCATCAGATCCTGATCGCCTGTTCTGATGATGACGAAGATACCGAGCTTAAAGTAATTAGTAATCTGCATGCTCGGCGCATTGATGGTTTAATTATCGCCAGTGTCACGAGAAAAGAAAAAATAACCAAGGATGTTTTGAACTTGAATATACCTGTCGTTTATATTGATCGGCGTATTGAAAGTGAAAATATTTCTTGGATATCAAGTGACAACTACCAGGGAGCATATGATTTAATAGACCATTTGTGCGGCCGCGGTCTTAAAAAAATATGTTTTCTCGGTGGAGTAGAGAGCATATCCACGAGCAAGAATCGGCTGCGGGGCTATCAAGATGCTCTTGGGGCAAACGGCATCTCCTATGATCCGTCGCTGGTTTACCAGTCCAATTACACAACATCGTCGGGATACGAAATGACGGAGCATGCACTTGCCACTAGCAGGGGTAAGGTGGAAGGGCTGTTCACTTCATCCCTGACTCTGCTCGAGGGTACTTTGAAGTACCTGAGGGAGAATGGTGAACGAGCTCCGGAAAATTTGCAGATCGGCACGTACGATGACCACCCGTTTCTAGATTATCTGTCAGTTACCATACCATCAGTCAGGCAGGATATCAGACAGATGGCACGGGTGGCCGTAGAGATGATACGTGATATGCTCGCAGGTAAAGAAGTTATCAAGCATGAAGTTGTAAAACCGGAGCTGGTTATCAGGTGAACAGGATCGTTTGCAGGTGCAATTCTGAAAACGATAACGTTGAACAATACTCATAAAAGGAGGGGAGAACAGGGATAGTTACCACGAGATCTACCGCATAATCGCAGTTAGTTGTCGCCGTACTACATTAAGATGTAACAAGACGTGGTTTGAACAAAACAATCAATTATGGCTATCTAATAGGAGGGTATTATGAGGATTAAGCTTTTGGCAATTGCCGCAGGTCTGTTATTGACAGTATCAAGTTCATTTGCAGCAGACAACGTCACTCTGACCTTTTCTTCCGTCAGTGTTCCCGGGGATGCTCATACACGGGCTATGCAGATGTTCAAGATGACTTTGAAGAAGTTGTCTGGCGGTACAATGGATGTAGACGTCTATCACTCGGGTCAGCTTTTTTCACAGGAAGCCGAAATAGCAGCGGTCAGAAGGGGAACCATCGATATGGCTTATACTGCTGCGGGATGGAATGCCGAGTTTGTACCCTACCTGTCAATGCTTGGTGCGGTCTATACCTTCAGCGGCTACGATCACATGACGAAAGTGCTCAATGGAGAAATTGGCAAAAAAATATTTGAAGATGTTGCCAAAGCGACAGGAGCGCGACCACTCGGTGCTTTTTATCTTGGCACCCGTCAGTTAAATCTTGTTGAAAAGGTCGGTGAAGTTCGCCATCCGGACGATATGAAGGGTGTTAAACTGAGAACACCTGGCAGTCCAACCTGGATTGCACTTGGAAAAGCCCTTGGTGGAAATCCGACACCGATGTCATTCTCCGAGGTGTACATGGGACTCAAGACCGGTGCTGTAGAAGGTCAGGATAATCCTTTACCAACCGATAAAAACGCAAAGTTCTATGAAGTCACCAAATACATTGTTCTTACTGATCACCTCGCAGATTCTGTCTGGCCGACCATCAATGAGAATACGTGGAAATCGCTGTCAGATCAGCAAAAGACATGGGTCGTGGAATCGATTGAGGCTGCTCGAGCATCATGTGATGAACAAAATCTTGGCAACGAAGCAAAATTAAAAGATTTCTTTACGAGCAAGGGACTTGTCATCATTGAGGATCCGGATAAAGCGGCATTTCAAAAGTATGCAAAGAATTCATACTTGACGGATAGTAAAGATATCTCGAAAGATTGGGACTTGAAACTCTATGATGAGATTCAGGCAGTAAAATAAGAGATAGTCCAGTAATCATGGGCAGACGGCACTCGTCGCCTGTCCATGATTAGGAGCTGGTGTCGTTTCGTCAGCAGATAAAAACCGTATCTTTTTAGATAGCTACCGTATCCGGAAGACAGGACTAAAAATATGGGGAATCGAGAACACTCTCTCAAAGCGGTTTATTCCTTTTGCCTGGATGTTGTAGAGGAATATATCCCAATGACTGCCTTTCTGGTCTTGTTTGGTTCTTTTATTCTCCAGATATTCTGTAGATATTTTCTCGTTCCGTTGACCTGGCCACTGGAGCTGACCCTTCTCTGTTTTATCTGGGTTGCTCTGCTTGGCGGGCTTTATGCAAAACGGACAGATTCACATGTGGCGTTCAGCATGGTCTATGATGCGGTAGGCCCTGGGGTGCAGTTGTTCATGAGACTGGCAGGGAACGCGATGCTGTTCACTGCATTCTGCCTTGCCCTCTATCCTTCATACGACTATGTCATGTTTATGGGATTCAAAAAGTCTAATGTCCTGAAAATTCCAATGGATCTCGCTTTTTTCCCGTTTCTCGTCTATCTGGTGTTCATGCTAGGAAGAGTCGGCAGAGATATACTGGATGATATCATTGTTCTCTTTAGCCGGGGAGGGGACAAATGAATATCCCACTGACCGTTTTTATCGTGAGTTTTGTTCTTGTTTTCATCCTGAGGATTCCGATTGCCGCAGGTATGCTCATGTCATCTATCTTCTATTTCTCTTTAGCCAAAGGCCCTATGGCTGATGTCAGCATGGTGGCTACGCAATTATTAACAAGCCTGAATTCAAGCTTTATTCTTATCGCTGTTCCGCTGTTCGTTTTCATGGCTGAAATCATGAATTCAGGCAAGATAACAGACATGATTTTTTCATTTGCATCGAGCATTGTTGGCCGGAGGAAGGGGGGGCTCGGGCACGTCAATGTCGTGGCGTCTATTATCTTTTCGGGAATGACAGGTTCTGCTTTGGCTGATGCCTCAGGATTAGGGATGATGGAAATCAAAGCTATGAAGGAACGTGGCTACGACGATGGATTCAGTTGCGCGATTACCGCGGCATCGGCTACGATCGGTCCGGTTTTTCCACCAAGCATTCCAATGATTTTTTATTCGATGTTGTCCGGTGCTTCTGTTGGTGCATTGTTCATGGGCGGAATGATTCCCGGGATCCTGGTCGGTGTCGCACTAATGGTTTATATCGCCTACATTGCCCATAAAAGGGACTACCCGAGAGGTGAGAAGGTGCTTTTGAGAGATCTCCTGGCAATTACGGCAAAAGCGGCCCCCGCCCTTTTTTCCGTTGTTGTTCTTCTCGGTGGAATTTACTCCGGCATTGTCACTCCTACAGAAGCTGGCGCACTTGCTTCACTGTACGCGATTCTCATATCCGTTTTTGTGTACCGGGCCATGGGCTACCAAGATTTCATCCGGGTTGTCTTGGCAACGGTGAAGACGACAGGGGTGTTGTCGTTATTGGTCGGGGCCGCATACGTGTTTTCTTATATTGTTGCCATTGAGCATATTCCAGATACCGTTGCAGTATTTTTACTTGGAGTAACAGACAATAAGTACCTGCTATTGCTGATAATTAATATTGTCTTCCTAATTCTGGGAATGTTTGTCGATACCATGTGCATTATTCTGGTATTCATTCCGATCGTTCTTCCCCTTGTCCTGGAACTTGGGATTGATCCAGTTCATTTCGGGGTGGTTATAACACTCAACATGATGATTGGTCTTTCGACTCCTCCATTTGGAATGCTCCTGTTTGTTGTCTCAGGGATCTCGGGGACTCCACTAAAGCGGGTGATAAAAGAGATCATGCCAATGCTCATGGTGCTTTTCTTTGTTCTGATTATCGTAACCTACATACCTCCAATAGTGACTTTTATTCCTTCACTGATGGGAATGTAGAGAGATGGCTTAGTCTAAATAAACAATACCCAAAACCTGAAGGTCTCATAACCATGGATAGATTATATCTCGGAATTGATGTCGGTACCGGTGGAGTTCGTGTAGGAGCATTTGATGTACGGGGCACCCTGGCGGCGAGAGGTGAGTGCTCCATAAAAACCTGGTACCCTGAAACGAATTTTGTTGAACAATCATCAGAGGATATCTGGCAAGCAACTGGACAGGCGATCAGATCGTGCCTGACGCAGGGCAACATCGCACCGGTGGCAATTGAAGGTGTTGCCTTTGATGCGACTTGTTCTCTGGTATCTCTTGGCGATGGGTTTGAGCCTGTTACTGTTTCTCCAACAGGAAGACAGGAACAGAACGTTATTGTTTGGATGGATCATCGTGCAGCAGATGAAACTGAAGAAATCAATCACCGGAACAATGAGGTGCTCAATTACGTTGGAGGTAAAATATCTCCTGAAATGGAACCTCCCAAGCTGATGTGGCTAAAGAGAAATCTTGTGGACACCTGGAAACGTGCCAGTAAATTCATGGACCTTGCCGATTATCTTGTCTATCGGGCTACAGGAAATGACCACCGGTCTCTTTGTACAACGGTATGTAAATGGACGTATCTCGGCCATGAATCAGGTGGCAGATATTCCCCTTCTTTTTTCAAGGAAAACGATCTGGAGGATTTATTTGAAAATAATCGTGTACCGCTCTCTGCATATCCAGTAGGAAGTTGTGCGGGAGAACTCACGAGAGAGGCCGCAGTAGAACTTGGACTTGCTCCCGGGGCTGCCGTCGGGGTTGGTATCATCGACGCTCACGCCGGCGGCATTGGTTCGCTGGGGGCAGCCCTAAACAGTAGCGCTGCTGAGTCTTTAGACCAGGCGATTGCCCTGATAGGGGGTACATCCTCCTGCCACATGGCCGTATCAGAATTACCACGGTTTATTGACGGTGTATGGGGACCCTATTATGGGGCAATGTTCCCCGGGATGTGGCTCAATGAAGGTGGGCAATCAGCCACAGGTTCTCTGATTGATTTGATGATCCAGAATAATAGCTCTTATGAACGTCTTGTCAGGGCTGCTACGGCAGAATCAACGACTGTTTATGGGTATCTCAATCGTATTCTGCAGGAAAAGATCAGCGAGTATGGGCTGGAAGTACTCAGTGACAAGCATGTGCTGCCCTATTTTCACGGAAATCGTTCACCTCGGGCAGATGCTTCTGCACTTGGAATGCTCTGCGGTTGTACTCTAAGCCAGGATATTAATGAAGTTGCCTTATGGTATGGAGCAACTCTGCAGGCAATCGCCTACGGAACAAAACATATCATTGAGGCAATGAATGAGAAGGGATATGCGATTGACCAGATTTACCTGTCGGGCGGTCACTTGAAAAATACGTCTTTTATCAAGGAGCATGCTGATATTACAGGATGTGTTGTCGTTACTCCCAAAGAACCTGAAGCTGTTCTATTGGGAGGGGCGCTGCTTGGTGCAGTCGCAGCAGGAGAGTTTACTGATATCTATAGTGGTATGAAGGCGATGTGCCGTTCAGGAGCTGTCGTCAGGCCAGATCAAACCACCAGTCTATTTCATGAGAGAAAATTTGAAATATTTAAAGACATGTATGATTTCCAGAAACACTCAGAAGAAAAAATGAACAATCTAAAAAGGTGAAAAGCATGATATCCCCTGGAAAAAAGATCTATGTAATCTCAAACGGTGATTTCCGTGATTCAGCTTGCCAGACATGCTGGCCAAAACAGAAAGATACGATTGATCGTGTAAGTAAAGCCTTTGATACGCTGGGGTATGATGTCGAAGTATTGCCCGAGTACAACGAAAGCAGCAAACATGGATTCATAACATGGCCGGGTCTTGTCGCCCTCCTCAATCACTCAGCGACTTTAAGCAGGTTATGTGTTGATCATTCCCGACTCTGGAGTGAAAGTTTTAATGACGATCGGACGTTCATGGATCGTGCTCAGGTGTTTCAAAGCCAGGGGTGATCACCTGGGCTCGTTTTTATGAGAGCTTTGGGGAGATAGATATGGATTGCGGGACGGGTGAAGTCCTTCCTCTTGATGAAAAAGAAGTGCAGGACCGGCTCGACAAAACGACTGCAGAGTGGCCGATAGCAAACGTACATATTGCTGGATATGATCGGGAACAATGCATGTCTAACCATATGTCCAACCATATAACTATAGGCTACGGGGATATTCTCCAGGAGCTCATCGCAACCTGTATCCACCTCGGTATTCCGACAAGGGTTGCCGGTGATGTTAAAGACACACTGAAATAGCAGATAATAAGGAGATTGTCATGGGGCCATATAAAGGAATTATTCCACCACTTGTCACGCCACTTGCAGGAAGAGACAAGTTGGACAGGGAAGGGTTTGAACGACTGATCGAGCGGGTCATCGCCGGGGGAGTTCACGGCCTTTTTGTCCTGGGAACCACAGGTGAAGCTCAAAGTCTGAGCTACGCGCTGCGTCGGGAAGTGATCAGGCTGGCTTGTAAATTAACGGCAGGACGAGTTCCGGTTTTTGTCGGGATAACCGACACATCCTCGGTTGAATCTGTAAAAATGGCAGAGGCCGCTCATTCTGAAGGGGCTGAGGCCTTGGTATTAACAGCACCATACTATTTCCCAGCAGGACAAACAGAATTGTTTGCCTATATAAAGGATATGTTACCGCGTTTGCGGCTGCCGTTGATGCTCTATAATTTTCCAGGTATGACAAAAATCTGGTTTGAAATAGAAACACTTAAATATTTGGCTGAATTGGACGGAATTGCTGGGATTAAAGACTCCAGTGGCGACATCACATATTATAAAGAAATCTGTAAACTCAAGAAAATACGACCAGACTGGTCAATATTTATCGGCCCAGAAGCACTGATGTCCCTGTCTCTCGATCTTGGCGGTGATGGAGGAGTGTCAGGAGGTGCAAACGTCTATCCGAAACTATTCGTTGATTGTTATGAAGCAAAGATAGCAGGGGATAACGCGCGTGTTGAAGAGCTTTCGAGTAAAATTGAAGAATTTCAGGAAATATATACCGTTGGCAAATATGCTTCCAGACACATCAAGGCTACAAAATGCTGTCTTTCAGTCCTTGGTGTTTGTGATGACTACCTGGAGCAGCCCTTCCACCGATTTAGGCCCGAACATCGAGCCATGATTGAAGAAATGTTGGAACGATTCAATATTGAATAAGAGGGATCAGTTCAAACTATTCTACTATCTGCCTGTTAAAGATATATCTTCTTATCATCGGTCGCGGGTAGGAAATTAAAAAGGGGAGGCAATTATGAAACGGACCGGGGATAGAGAGCCAATAAATAGATTCTCAGAACAATGGTTAGTTCTTCACCGGTCTTCGATATTTTAGATAAAGCTAATAAATGTATTAATCTTAATTTAATACCATGAAAATTGACTTCACAGAAGGTATATGGCTCAACAAACTTGGTATTTTAAAGGTATCGGATACTCAGGTAGAAATTCATACTGAGCCTGGTACTGATTTCTGGCAGCGCACACACTATGGATTTCGAAATGACAATGCTCCTGCCCTTGTGATAGAGAGCCAAATTGATTTTACCTTTACCGTAAGAGTTTCTTTTACTTATAAAAACCGATTCGATCAGTGCGGTGTGATAATTTATTCCGACAGCAATAACTGGTTTAAAGCTTCTGTTGAGCATGAAAACGAAAACGTCTCACGTCTGGGCAGTGTTGTCACAAACTATGGTTATTCTGACTGGGCTACCACTGATATTACACCTACCAACATGATGTGGTTTCGACTGCACCGCCGAGGATCTGACTTCCTGATAGAATCATCTGTTGATGGAAAATTGTTTCAGCAGATGAGGATATTCCACCTACATTTTCTGGATATTAAGAGCGCTGAAAAAACAACAGGCGCATTAGCTCACCAGGGAATTTACCCGGTCCAATTCGGTCTGTATGCCTGCAGTCCCCAAGAATCATCTTTTAAAGCCACTTTTGATCACTGTGAGATTGAGAACTGCCAATGGAGTCGTCATTAAAAGAGGTTCACTTTCAACGATTCTGATCCTTCACCTGTTAAATTTGTAAAGAGTTCTTAGGCCTCTGTGTATTGACAATATCGTATAATCGTGTGCTTGTTACAAATAAGGGAAACATCTCTTTTGCCAACAGAGTTGAACGAGGGCCCAAGGCAATAATCAAGGATGGAACGTATAGAAAAATTTGGCAAAAATATAATCGTGCTCACGTTGTTAAAGCACGCTTGGATAACAGAAAAATACTGTTCCTCAAGGATTCAAATGCACTGCCCGACCTGCCTTATGATCAGAAAGAATATTGGTATCAGCCAAGAGAATTACAATAACCTGAACCGAGACCTATGGTTTTCCTGAGGTAGCGAGGTCCCTCTTTTGTATCTCTGAATATGCACAACACAGGTGTTGTTACAGATAAACTGACCTTACCTCCTTGAATCATCCCAGTTTCATGCAATGAATTAAAGATTGTCATATCAAAGTTTAATCAGAATAGCCTCATTCTGAGATTTAAACTTCTTCAGGTCTACCTTCAGTATTGTCATTGCAATTCTCAAATATGGTCAGGAGAGAAGGTAAGCACTGGTAGCCTTAATTCTATTGAAGACCGGATAAAGTTGAGCTTCTTCCTGATAGTCTTCCGCTGAAGCAAATTGCGACATGGATTACCTTCGATTTGGCAATATTAAATTCAATGATCAGTAGTTGGGAGAACATTATCAGGAATAAGATTAAGGTAGAGGAAACAGCAATGTAGTTTAGATTAGATTTGGCAGTATCAATTTTTGAATCTCATGTCCCCGAAACGTTCTGTCCACTGGCAATTAACTCTCAGCAATCCTGAAATCCACCTGTCCTTAGCAATTATTCGTACTTTCGGAAATCATTTACAAATTTACCTGAGCCTACCAAGCTGTAATCATGTTAAAAACGCTTGAAAATTTTGTTTTGTTCATTTGGTCTAAGTTCAAAATCACCTCGAATCTCGCTGCCGAGAACCTTGCGTTTCGCCAACAATTGGTCGTAAAGAAACGGGTAAACAAGCGGCCTAAAATTCGAATGGCCGGATCGGCTCTTCTGGGTTGTGCTTTCCCGCATTTGGACTCCTTGGCGCAAATCTCTCGTCATTGTAAGGCCCGATACTGTTGTTCAATGGCATCGCAAGGGTTTCAAACTTTTCTGGAAATTCAAATCCAAAGGCCTGGGAAAGTCTCAAGTCAGTCGTGAAATCCGTAATCTTGTCAGGAGGATGGCTGCAGCCAATCCAAGCTGGGGGTTCGCCCAGGACTCATGGGGAATTGCTCAGGCTGGGTTTCGAGGTTTTCGAACGAACCGTATCGAACCTGATGCCCCGGCGTCCGCCGAATTCAAAGCCTTCTCAGACCTGGCGGACTTTCCTGAAAAACAATCTTTGTTCGTGTTTCGAATATTATCATAATGACAGAACGCATTTGAGCCTTGGAAAAGATAGCCCCACGGTCGGCCGATCCAACCCAGACCTGTCGGCAAATGCAAGATAATCGATTTGCCGAGCATCGGTGGATTACATATTGAAGAATTTCATCAGTTTTGTAGCTTGCATCAATACCAAGCTTGATACCCATCTCACCAATGTAGTGCTCCTTATTTCCTCCCAAGTCAGTGAATACTGCAACAACATCTACAGATGACTTGATAATAAGATTATGCCGGGTGCTCTCAATTGCGTTGATTTCAAGAGCCCCAAGCTTGACTTCTCCTTCAGCCGCCCCCACCATTAAAGCAGCAAAGAGTTCCATCGCACATCTTCGATTTGTGTCGGGCGAATGGTTATTCGAGTCAGGTTGAATATAGACAGGAAGAATTTATAACCACAATATTCATGCTCGGGTAAGGATGAACGCTGCACATCTTTTATCTGGAGGCTCTTATTGGTTTGATCCAGCACCTTATTGTGTACGTTGAACCCAGAGACAAGCTGCCAGCCCACCAGAATCTTGTAATACATCCAACCGTTTCCGTTCTTCGTTCCGATAGT
>RCNC010002719.1_pt1 | contig 11709 bp, 9 predicted proteins | sample 2041301 | NCBI WGS metagenome assembly RCNC01 (sample SAMN09708231, study PRJNA481090) | Marine sediment metagenome, whole genome shotgun sequencing project. | biome: marine sediment; feature: ocean; material: sediment; isolation source: Sewage treatment plant 13A marine sediment (STP13A) ... | reverse complement strand
CGCTTCCGCTTCGATTTCGACCAGGTGGGCCGGTCTTGCCAGAGCGCTGATCTCGGCCAGGATCGTCACCGGCAGCAACAGATTCTCCAAGGCCGTGAAATCCGGCAACAGGAAATGGAATTGGAAGACAAAACCCACGCCGCGGGAGCGCCACTGGGTCAGGGAGCGGTTGTCCCTGAAGTTCAGGGGCTGCCCCCCGTGCAGGACCTTGCCGCTGGTGGGCGTATCGAGGCCACCGAGAATATTCAGCAGGGTGCTCTTGCCCGAACCGCTGCGCCCGGTGACCGCCACGGCCTCGCCGCGCGCCAGGGAAAAATCACAGTTTCTGAGCACCTGAACCGCACCACCGGCGCGGGGAAAGCTTTTGTTCAGTTTCTGCGCTTCAAGCAGCGTTGGCATAGGCAGGTGTCCTTTGGGTCGCGCCAGGTATCAGACCTGCTACGTGTAGCGAATGATGTCCATGGGTTTCAAGTTCGAAGCTTCCCAGCTGGGCCATAGCCCGGCGGCCAGGGACATCACCAGGGTGACCACTGCGATGGAAATGAAGTCGGTCCACTGCAATAGAACCGGTACGGTTTCGACGAAGTACACGTCGCCCGGCAATTTGATGCCAAATTTTTCCAACACCACGATTCCAAGCAGCCCCAGTAAACTGCCAAAAAAGCCTCCCACCAGCCCCAGCCAGACCCCATTGAAGAGGAAAACCCCCATGACCTGACTGCGCTTGGCCCCCATGGCCAGCAGGATGCCGATCTCTCGCCGACGCTCACCGACCATCATGGTCAATATGCCGATGATGTTGAAACCGGCAATGAGAATGATCATGCCCAGCAACAGGATCATGATGACCTTTTCGAGCTTGATCCAGGTGAAAAGATTGGCGTTGAGGGCCATCCAGTCGGTCGCGTAGTATGTTCGGCCCAGCTTGTCCTCGATGCGGTCGCTCACGATGTCGGCCCGCATCACATCAGCGACCTTCACCCCCAGCACGGAGGCACCGCCGGGCTGGTAGCCGAGCATCTCAGCGGCCGCTTCGATACCGGTGTAGACAAAACGGCTGTCGAATTCGTACATGCCGGATTCGAAATAGCCGGTGACCACAAATTCCCGGCTGACGGCCGCGATGTTGTCCAAATCCAACTCGCCATTGACCGAGGTCAGGATCACCGTGTCGCCAATGGCCGCAAAAAGGATATTCGCCAGGTCAGCGCCCAGAATGACCCGCGGAACCCCCGGCCGATTCAGACTGCCGATCACCTCGGGGTTGGGCCGCACGTTCTCGTTCATCGGCAACACCGTATTGACCAGGTCCGGTTCGATGCCCCAGATCACGCCCGCCTGCGGTCGCGGCGGGCCGTATGATCGGGCCGCCGTGATCAGGATTTCCTGCCGGATGAACGGCGTCACCCCCACCACTTCGGGATCCGCGGCGATCGAGTCGATTACCGCACCGACCTCGGACAGGCCTTCGGCTTCGCTGGTCCAAACCGAAATCATGGGCATGTTCTCCACGAACACCCGTTGCATCTCGGCGTGAAAACCATTCATCACCGCCAGGGTGATGTTCAGCACCATCACACCCAGGGCAATGCCAATGATGGCCGTGACACTGCCGCGGCTGAGGAAGCGACTGTTGCGGCGACTGCGCAGGTAACGGCGGGCGATGTGGCCGGCAAATTTCATCCCAATATCATCCTTGCTGCTCGGGCCGCATGTGGGGAAAGAGCAATACGTCACGGATGTTGTTGGTATCGACCAGCAGCATCACCAATCGGTCGATGCCCATGCCCATGCCACCGGTGGGCGGCATGCCCTGCTCCATGGCCGCCAGGAAATCCTCGTCGATGGGTTGGGCTTCGTCGTCGCCCGCGTCCATCAGCGCCTTTTGGTCCTCGAAGCGTCGGCGCTGTTCACGCGGGTCATTCAATTCGCTGAAGCTGTTGGCAACTTCGAAGCCGGCAATGAACAGTTCAAAACGTTCGACCAGACCTTCGGTCTCGCGGTGGGCCTTGGCCAGCGGCGACAGCTCCTTGGGGTGGTCCATCACGAAGGTGGGCTGGATCAATTCCGGCTCGACCAGAACGCTGAACATTTCGTCCAGGATCTTGTCGCGGCCCATGCCCTTCTTGATTTCGGCGCCGTGCTTCTTGGCCAGCACGCCGAGGTCCTCGGTCGCGACCTGCATCAAGTCCTGGCCGGTCTTTTGGGCCAGGGCATCCATGAAGCGCAAGCGGATGAAGGGCTGGTTGAAGTCCATCTCGTATTCGCCGTACTTCAAGCGGCCTTCATCGCCAAAACGGATCGCCAGGCGGCGCAGCATGCGCTCGGTCAGGTCCATCATGTCATGGTAGTCCCAGTAGGCGGCGTAACACTCGAGCATGGTGAACTCGGGGTTGTGGGTGCGGTCCATGCCCTCGTTGCGGAAGTCCTTGGCGATTTCGTAGACCCGCTCAAGGCCACCGACTATCAACCGCTTGAGATACAGCTCATCGGCGATGCGCATGTACAGCGCCATGTCCAGCGCGTTGTGATGGGTGGTGAACGGACGGGCCGTCGCCCCGCCATACAGGGGCTGCAACACCGGCGTTTCCACTTCCAAAAACTCGTCCTCGGCAAAGAAGGCCCGGATGTCCGTGATAATGGCGCTGCGCAGCTTGAACCGCTCGCGGCTATCCAGATTCATCGCCAGATCCAGGTGCCGGCGGCGGCTCTTGTTCTCCAGGCTCATGTCGTGGAATTTTTCCGGCAACGGCTGGATGGCCTTGGCCAGGAATGTGAAGTCCTCCACCTTGACGGTCAACTCGTCGGTGCGCGTGCGGAACAGGGTGCCTTCGACTCCGATCCAGTCGCCGATGTCGATCAACTTCTGGATCAGGGCAAAACGCTCTTCACCCAGATCGTCCTTGCGGAAGTAGGCCTGCATAATGCCCCATTCATCCTGGATGGGCACGAACAGGGTTTTTCCAGTGCCGCGTTTGGCCATGATCCGGCCCGGGAAGCGCACCTTGGTTTCATCGGCCACGAGTTTTTCCTCGCCCGCTCGCGCCTGCTCGCTGGTGTGGGTGCGGTCGTAACTGTAGGGATACAGTTCCACCGATTTGCCCAGTTCTTCCATCTTCTCCAGCCGCATTTCGATCAGGCGGTGGGGACTTTCTTCGGCAGCATTCTGTTCTGCCGGGTTCTGCTCGTTCTTTGCCAAGACAATTCCCTTTCTCAGGACCCCGCATGATGAGGGACCTCGAGTTATGAGGTTTTTTTCCGCGCACCCATCCAGCGCAGGTAGGCTTCGGTGAACTGCTCGATATCACCATCAAGCACCGCCGTCGTATTGCCTGTCTCATGATCAGTGCGGTGGTCTTTCACCTTGGTGTAGGGCTGCAGCACATAACTGCGGATCTGGCTGCCCCACGCGTTTTCCATTTTTTCGGCTTCGATGGCGTCGCGCTCTCTTTGGCGCTCTTCCATCACCTTCATGTACAGCTTGGCCCGCAGCATGGTCATGGCACTTTCGCGGTTGCGGAGCTGGCTGCGTTCGTTCTGGCACTGGACCACAATGCCCGACGGTTCGTGGGTGATCCGGATCGCGCTGTCTGTCTTGTTGACGTGCTGGCCACCGGCGCCCGAGGCCCGGTAGGTATCGATGCGCAGATCCTGCGTATCGATTTCCACTTCAACATCATCGCTGACCAGCGGGTAGACATAGACCGAGGCAAATGAGGTGTGGCGCCGGCTCTGGGAATCGAAAGGCGAGATGCGCACCAGGCGGTGCACGCCCGACTCGCTTTTCAGGTAGCCGTAGGCAAAAGGCGTGTCGATTTCGATGACCGCCGTCTTGATGCCCGCTTCGTCACCCGCCTGCAGGTCCAGGGTTTTGGATTTCCAATCGTTGCGCTCGATGTGCCGCGTGTACATACGGTACAGCATCTGGGCCCAGTCCTGGCTTTCGGTGCCCCCGGCCCCGGGATGAATTTCAAGCACCGCGCCGCGCTCGTCATCCTCGCCGCTGAGCAGGAACTGCGAGTCCAGTTTCTCAATGGCCCGCTCCAGGGCAGTCACACCCTGTTCGACTTCCCCGCTGGCGTCGTCTTCGCCTTCTTCCTTCATCATCTCGGCCATGAGCTCGGATTCTTCGACTTTGGTGGCCACTTCATCCAGAGGCACAAGCCACTGCTTGAGCGACTGCACTTTGCGCAATATTCCAGTGGCCTGTTCCTGATCATTCCAAAATTCGGGTGCGGCCTGCAGACCCTCCAGTCGGGTCAGCTCAGCCTGCAAGGCAGGCGCGTCAAAGACCCTCCTTGAGGGTTTCAAGTCGGTCTTGGCAGGTATTGATGCGGTCGAGCAGTTCTTTCACGGCTGGGTCTCTCTTCCCGGTTTCCCACGAGGCCAGATCCGCAAGGTGCGGGCCTCGAGTTCGTCGAGCGTTCCGTCGTTGACGATGATTTCATCGGCCCGGGCCCAATGAGCTTCCAGATTCTCCTGCGCCTCAAGGCGCCGGCGGGCGTCCTGGGCACTCAGCGCCCCGCCCGATCGCGCCACCAGGCGCTGCAAACGCTGTTCGACCGGCGCGACCACCGCCACGACCAGGTCAACTGCCGGTGGCGATGGCAACAGAAAGTACACGGCGGCTTCGAACACGGCAAGCTCATGCTCGCCCGCAGCCGCCAGAATGTCCAGTTTTTCGGTGGCCAGGACCGACAATGGCCCGTGCATGATGGCATTGAGGCCGGCCAGGGCCTCCGGATCGGCAAAAACCAGGGCTCCCAGCGCCGCGCGGTCCACTTCGCCATCCTGCACATAGCCGGGTCCGATTTCGCTAACGATCCGGGCCTGGATCTCCGGCCGGGACAGCAGTTCGTGGCCCAGGCGGTCGCCGTCAATCACCACGGCACCTGCTCGCCGGAGAATTTCGCTGACGGCCGACTTGCCGGCACCCGCTGGTCCGGTCAAGGCCCAGACTGCCATGGCCGCCGAACTCATCCGTGGGCCTCCGCCCAGTTCGCGCCCGAATGCATGTCCACCAGCAGCGGCACTTTCAACTCCATGGCCCCCTCCATGCCCACCCGCACCAGTTCTTTGGTCTCTGCCAACTCGGCCTCAGGCACCTCAAGCACCAGCTCATCATGCACCTGCAGCAGCAGCAGGGCGCCCGATCCCGTATTGGCCAACGCCCCGCTGATGCGCAACATCGCCAGTTTGATCAGGTCGGCAGCCGTGCCCTGGATGGGCGTATTGACCGCCACCCGCTCCTGAAAACTGCGGGTCCTGTTGTTGGGCGAATCAATCTCCGGCAACAGGCGGCGGCGCCCCGACAGGGTTTCCACATAGCCATCGCGGTGGGCCTGCGCGTGGGTGTTTTCGATGAAGGTCTTGACGCCGGGATAGGTCTCGAAATAGGTCTCGATGAAGGCCGAAGCCTCTTTCACCTTCACCCCGATCTGCCGCGCCAGGGCCCGAGCGCCCATGCCGTAGATCACGCCAAAGTTGATGGCCTTGGCCCGCGAGCGCATGTCCGCGTCGACGGCGTCCTCGGCCACACCCGCGATCAGTGCCGCAGTGCGCCGATGCACATCCGCCCCTTCCCGGAAAGCCGCCAGCAGGCCAGGGTCGTCCGCCAGATGGGCCAACAACCGCAGCTCGACCTGGGAATAGTCCGCCGACAGGAAGACGTTGTCCTCATGGCGGGGCACAAACGCGCGGCGGATCTCGCGGCCGAGCGCCGTGCGGATCGGAATGTTCTGCAGATTGGGATCGGAACTGGACAGCCTGCCGGTGGCCGCCACAGCCTGATTGTAAGAAGTGTGGATCAGGCCCGTCTCCGGATGCACGAGCTCCGGCAAGGTTTCCACGTAGGTGTTTTGCAGCTTGGCCACCTGGCGGTATTCCAGAATCAGCGCCGGCAATTCGTGCTCGTCTGCGAGATTCGTCAGCACCGAGACGTCCGTGCTCCAGCCGGTGCTGGTTTTCTTGGTCGGCTTCAGCCCCATCTTCTCGAACAGGATCACCTGCAGTTGTTTCGGGCTGTTTATGTTGAAGTCTTCCCCGGCCGCAGCGATGATGCGTTCCCGCAGGTCCTTCATCTCCCGATCAAAACGTTCGCGCAATTCGCCCAGGAATTCCCGGTTCAGCCCGATGCCGTTGCGTTCCATCTGCAGCAGCACCGCCGCGACCGGCATTTCGATGTCGGTGAACAGTTTTTTCAGCCCTGCCTTGCGCAATAGGGCGCCCAGGATTTCGTGCAGGCGCAGGGTGTAGTCGGCATCCTCGGCGGCATACAGCGCCAGCCGATCGGCATCCACCGCCAGGATGTCTTTTTTTCGGTCACCTTTGGCGAACAAATCGCTGAACGGCATCATCTGGTGATCCAGGAACTCGCCCACCAGATGATCCAGGCCATGGCTGGTGCGGCCCGGATCCAGGATGTACGAAGCCAGCATGGTGTCGAAACGGGGACCGCCGAGGTCCAGGCCGTGCCGCCCCAGAATCCACTCGTCGAACTTGAGGTTCTGCCCCACCTTCAGGGCCTCGCCGGCCAGGACGGGCGCGAGCACGGCCTGCACCTGCGCCAGTCGGCTGTGTTCCTGTCCGATGGGAAACAGCGTGCCACCGGCCGCTCCTTCGGGGTCCGGATCGCGCCACAACACCGGCACATAGGCTGGGGCCACCGGCTCACCGCTGCGGTCGCGACCGGCAAGGCAAACGCCCACGAGGCGGCAACGGTCCTGCCGCAAACCATCGGTTTCCGTATCGACACCCAGGGGCGCGGCCGGGTCCAGATTAGCCAGCCAGTCGCGCAGGGTTTCGTCACTGTCGAGCACAACGTACCCGCGGTCGGCCCGAGCCTTCGCCCAGTCCACAGCGGGCGGAGCCTCCACCGGAGCGGCCTTTTTCTTCACCTTTTTGGCCGGCTCAGCGGTCTTGGTTGCTGCTTCGGCCACAGGCTGGGCCGTGCCATTTTCGCCGCGCGCCTTGGCCAGTTTTTCCACCAAGCCGATCACACGCCGGAGGCCAAGCTCCTGCAACAGCCCCGTGACTTCGGCTCCGGTCGGCAGGGTGGTCACCATGGACTCCCAGTCCAGCTCGACCTCCACGTCGTCCTTGATGACAAACAGATCCCGGGAGAGAAAAACCTGGTCCTTGTTTTCACCCAGCACCCGTTTCAGGCGGGGCGTCAGCTTGCTCTGCTCCAGCTTCTCATACAGGCCTTCGAGGTTGCCAAATTCGAGCACCAGCTTGCGGGCGGTCTTGTCCCCCACGCCCGGAGCGCCGGGAATATTGTCGGACGCGTCGCCGGCCAGGGCAAAGACCTGAATCAGGTCCGTCGGCTCCATCTTGTATTCGCGCCGCACGTCTTGGTCGGTGAAAGCAGCCACGTCTTCGCCCTTGCGCCCCGGCTTCAACATCCCCGCGCGCTCGTCCAGCAACTGCATGAAATCCTTGTCGCCGGTGTAGAACCAGACCTTGTCCACCACACCGGCCGAACGTTTGGCCATGGTGGCCATCAGGTCGTCCGCTTCGTAATAGTCCTTCTCCACCACGGCGATGCCCCAGGCGTTCAGCAATTCACGCAAGCGTGGCAGTTGTGCGGCCAACTCTTCGGGCATGGGCTTGCGATTGGCCTTGTACTTGGGGTACATGTCGTGCCGAAAGACCTTGCCCTTCTTGTCGAACACCACCGCGATCTTCTCAGGGTCATAAGCCTCGATCAAGCGTAGGATCGAATTGAAGAAGCCGAAGGCCACGCTGGTGGTCTCGCCACTGGGTGAGGTCAGCGGCCGGCTGGCAAAAGCGTAGTGGGAACGATAAAAAAGGGCAGCGCCATCAATCAGGATCAGGGACACGGGTCTCACCATTCTGGTCAGGGAAATAGAGTTTGTGGGTCACGATGTAGCGGGCCACCGCCGCGGGGATTCCCCCGGCCACCAGTTGCTTAGCCGATGCCGGGCCAGCCCTCAACATAGCACGGACCGCGGTCGACGACACCGGTTGGTCAAAATCCGGCTCAGGCAGAACCCGCTGGGCCAGCAGGCCCTTTGACTTCACTACCGCCGGTGACAATTCGTGGCCGTCCCGGCCCAGCACCACGATTTTGGCCAGCCTTTGCAAGGCTTCAGGTTGATGCCAACGGTCGAAACTGGCCAGATTGTCCGCCCCGATCACCAGCAGCCAGTCATCGCAGGCCCAATCATCGCCGGCATAGACATCCTGCAGAGCCCGCATGGTATCGACCGTGTAGCAGCTTTCACCGCGGTCGATTTCCCAGGTATCGATTTGCAGGTCGGGGGAATCGGGAAAGGCCAGACGCACCATCGCCAGGCGATGGGCAACCGAGGCTGCAGCCTGGTTTTTGTGGGGAGACAGCCAAGCGGGCACCACATGCACCATATCGGCCAGGCCTTTGCTCAGGACGTGGCGAGCCATGGCCACATGACCTTCATGCACAGGATCGAATGAGCCCCCGAGAAACGCCCGGATCATCGTCATCCTCCCGGTCTGGGCTCGACCTCTTCAGGTCTCAATAGTCTTGCTCGTCCTCAAAGTCGGCTTCTTCCTCATCCAAATCGCGCAAGGCGGACGCCGCGCTATCATGATATTCGTTCTCGTCACCGAGACTGATCAGTCTTTCATACATGTCGGCCGCCGTGTCCGGATCGTCCAACCGCTCGGCCACCTGGGCCCGCCGCCACATCACTTCCGGGATCAGTGAACTGCCCGCTTCATCGATCATCACATCGTCCAGCACGATCGCAATGGCCGAGTAGCGTCTGAGCTGGCCGTAGATCTTAACCTGCTCGAGGCGTTTGCGAACCATCAGGTCGCTGATTTCCTGCATGTAGGCCACAACTTCAGGCATGTACGTGCTGCCTGGATATGTCTGGCTGAACGTCAGGAAATGCATCCGCGCTTCATAGGCGCCGGTCAGATCGCGCTCCACCCGTCCGACCTGCAACAGGTAAGCCTTGCCTTCTTCGAAGAGGGCGTCTTCGACAAAGGGACTGGTCGGATAATCCTTGCGCATGATCTGGAATTCCACCGAGGCCAGCGGATACTCCTGCATTTCCATGTAGGTCATGGCCTTGCGGTACTGGGCTTCGGCGGCCAGGCTGTCCAGCGGACTGTGGCGCACGAAGCTTTCGAAGGCGCCGATGGCCTGCAGATCCTTACCCTGTTCGGCGAAGAAGACGCCCCGCTCGTAGGAGCCGGCCGGATGAGGGTTTTTGGCGGCACAACCAGCGCTCAATACGCCGGCAGCCAACAACAGGGCCAGCAGCGCTGCGCTCAGCAGGCGCCGGTAGGCAGAAACGGTGACAGACAATCCACTGCGATCGCTCACGTAATCCTCCAGGGGCCGGTTGCGCAACCCGCCCGAGACAAATTTGCAGGTCAGTCGCCGGTGTTGGCGAAGTAGATGGCCACCAGACCGGCCAGGGTGCCCAGCACCACGATTTCTTCCATGCGACTTTTCCAGCCGGACTCTGAGGTTTCGGCTGTCGTGAATTCGTATTCGTCCGTATCAACGTCGGCGAAGTTGTCGCTGTCAAACCGGTCACCGAACTTGCGCTCGATCCGGTCACTGAGCAGCAGGCGCCCCGAAGATTCTTCGGAAATTTCCACCAAAACCGAAACCGCCATTTCGCGGGCCACCCAACGGCGCCAAATGCCCAGCGTACGCCCCACGTCCGGATAGGACAGTTTGATGCTTTGCACGCTATAACCAAAAACGTAGTCCACGGCGCCCTGCCGGGTCGAGTCTTCTTCGGCCACAAACAATTCGTAACCCTTGCTCGCCAAAACCTCAGCCGCCACGGCCTGAAAGATGTCATTGCGGGCGTCATCACGCAGGGCAGTCAAGCGCACCGCAGCCGGCGCCGCGGGCATCACTGTTGCCGCGGCATGCACGACTTCGGCCATCAACGCTTCGGTCAGCCAGAGGTTTGTCCGCACGGTATCACTGTCGGTCGAGGCCGGCAGGCCAGAGGTCGGTTCGGCTTGCGCGCCGGGTGTTTGGCCCACCACGCCCAATGCCGATACGCCCAGCACCAACATCACCCATGTGAGCAGAGAACCTTGTTTCACCCGCGGCATGTTCGCCCTTCCTGAAAATCGTTCCAAGTCTGTATACCTTTTCCTGCTGCGGCCGGGCCGATTTTGCTCAACCGTCAGAGGTTTGTTTGACCGGCGTAGCCCAAACATCATAAGCCGTCACGGCACGGAACTCCGCTGGCAGCCATTGTCCAGGTCGCAGGCGTTCGCCCTGCCCCACCTCGCCAAGTGGCAAAACCACCATGCCGTCCAGGTCATAACCGAAATGATAGCTCCGGCCGACGGCAAACGAAACTCCAGATTGCACTACACCAGCCAAAGCTTCGCGTTCCCCCTCATCCAGTCAGGTGGCTTCCAACAGCGAGTCGAGCACCTCGGCCAGACCATAGGTGTCATCGGGGCCCGGTTGCACAATGCTGTCGACGACCACGTCATAAACCTGGCCCAATCGAGTTTCCTGGCGGCGCAGACTGATGTCCGTCTGCAGGTCCATGATCAGGGCCGAGCGGTCCAGGACCACTTCGGTGGGCACCTGATCGGGCATCGTCGCCGAGGGCGTGCCGATTTCCGGCGAATAGTGGTGTGCGCCCAGGTGATCAAACTCGACCGCGGCCAGGAAATCCGCCAGCTCCGAAACATCCTCGTCCTCTTCGCCCGGGAAGCCGAGCAAGGCGGTGGATCGCAGAACCAGATCCGGACGACCTTCGCGCAGGGCCTGGAAGAAGCCCGGCGAAGACTTATCGCCGCCGGGCCGTTTCATGGCCTTCAAAATACGTCGCGAAGCGTGCTGGATCGGCAAGTCGAGATAAGGCGCCACTTTTTCAAGATCCAGCAGGCGCCGCAAGTCATCCACCGAGACCATGCCCGAGTACAGATAGAGCAGGCGGATGCTGCGCAGTCCAGCCACATCGTTGAGGCTGCTGACCAGGTCGTAGAGCTTCTCGCCCGTGTCCCGGCCATAGTCGCTGGTATTCTGGGAAACCAATTGGATCTCCGTGACGCCTCGCGCCACCAGGCCTTCGACCTCCTGCACCAACTCGGCCGTGGGCCGGCTGTTCTGTTTGCCGCGGATCATCGGAATGCGGCAGAAGGTGCAGGCACAGTTGCAGCCCTCGGCAATCTTGACGAACGCCACGTGGGGCGGCGTCAGCAGCGGCCGGTCCAGCATGCCGGTGTAGTGCACCGCCATGGGGTCATCAATGAGGGGCTCGCTGGGGAAATTTCTGACCGGCGCGCCTGCCATCTCGAAAGGATTGGCCGGTGCCGGAGTATCGGGTTCGGCCGGCGCCGCGCCCTCACAGGCGGCCACCACCTGGTCGAACTGTCCCACGCCCGCGACAATATCAACTTCCGGGAAACGTTCCTGGATCATCGTGCCGTGTTCCTGCGACCAACAACCGCAAACCACCAGGATGCGGTCTTCCTTCGCCTCGCACAATTCGCGCAAGGCGGTTTCGCTGTCGGTGCGCGCCGCGTCAATGAAGCCGCAACTGTTCAAGACCCAGATATCGGCCACATCCGGATCGTCCACCGGTTGCACGCCTTTGACGGCGAACCGCCCGAGCAGGGCCTCGGAGTCGACCAGATTCTTGTCGCACCCCAGGGTGGCACAAAACACCTTCTTCATCAGGCTTGTCCCTCATTCATTTCAGGCAGGTCCTCGGG
>RCNC010002718.1_pt1 | contig 11713 bp, 6 predicted proteins | sample 2041301 | NCBI WGS metagenome assembly RCNC01 (sample SAMN09708231, study PRJNA481090) | Marine sediment metagenome, whole genome shotgun sequencing project. | biome: marine sediment; feature: ocean; material: sediment; isolation source: Sewage treatment plant 13A marine sediment (STP13A) ... | reverse complement strand
AGAGCAAGAGAAAGAGGAGCTCGTCGATTCCGCCCCCGAGGATGAGGTGGTGGCCGACGATTCGGTGTCCGAAGCCGAAGCCGAACCCGAATCCACGCCTGAATCCACGCCCGAAGGTGGCGAGGAAGGCGCCGACTCCCTCTTTTTCGATCTGCCCGACGAAGAGTTCGTCGAGACGGCGGCTGATCCTGAAGCCGAGGCAACGGAAGTCGATGCCGGTCCCCTGTCCGAAGAGGACGAACTGCTCGAGGCGGTCGACATCCAGCTTTCGCCCGAGGATCAGGCCGAGATCGAGCGCCGGGGCCGGATGAAGTGGTTCGTCATCCACGCCAACACCGGGCACGAGAACAAGGTCAAGCGCAATATCGAAATGGCCATCAAGTCGAACCACATGGAGGAGTCGTTCGGCGAAGTGCTGGTCGCGACCCAGGAAGTGACCGAGATGAAGAACGGCAAGCGCTCCACCGTGAAGCGCAAGTTCTTCCCCAGTTACATCCTGGTCGAGATGATCATGAACAAGGAGACCCAGCACTTCATCAACAGTATCCCCGGTGTGACCCGTTTTATCGGGGGCACCGTGCTGCAGCCGCAGCCGATCACGCGGGAAGAGGTCGACCGGATCCTCGGTCGCATCTCCGCTCCCGACGAGGTCAGGGAAACGCTGGAGATCCCCTTCGAGGTGGGAGACAGCGTACAGGTCACCGACGGTCCGTTCACCGAGTGGACCGGCGTGATCAACGAGATCAATCATGACAAGGGCAAGCTCAAGGTGATGATCTCGATTTTCGGTTCGGAAACCCCGGTGGAGCTGGACTTCCTGCAAGTGAAGCCCCTCTGATCCGCCGTTTGTTTCTGTGACATCGGGTTTGTCTGGAACCTGGCGTCGCGCCCGGGGCCGTCCCTCTCGACGGCAACGGAATGTCCCATAGATGAGGCCGATCCGCGGCGATCACCGAAAGCAGGTTTGGACTCCCTGCCGCTGGTGACACCGCTGGTGAGGTCGCCCCTCAGTTGAAGGAGAAAAGTCGACATGGCAAAAAAAGTCATGACGCAGATCAAGTTGCAGGTCAAGGCCGGGAAGGCCAATCCCGCCCCTCCGGTGGGTCCGGCTCTCGGTCAGCATGGTCTGAACATCATGGAATTCTGCAACGCCTTCAATGAGCGGACCAAGGAGCAGATGGGCCTGGTGATCCCTGTGGTCATCACTGTCTTCAAGGATCGAAGCTTCAGCTTCATCACCAAGACACCCCCTGCTTCGGTTCTGATCAAGAAGGCCCTCGGCCTGGATTCAGGAAGTCCCGAACCCGGCAGGATCTCCGCCGGCACGATCAAGCGCTCACAGCTGCGCGAGATCGCCGAGTTGAAAGCGGAGGACCTCAATGCCGGTTCGCCCGAGGCCGCGATGCTCATCATCGCCGGCACCGCGCGAAGCATGGGACTGGAAGTAGTCTAGACCGATTTAGGTAGCGAAGGCTGCGAAGGCACGGCGCCGGGTTCCCGCGGGAATCGGCCGGCACCGGAGAACAGGGTTACCGGGTTGCGCAAGCAGCAGAAGGAACCCGATCGAACAATCACAGTCGACTGGAGAACAACCCAATGAAGCACGGAAAAGCCTACAACAAGTCCCAGGAAATGTTCGAAAGGCAGAAGGAATATTCCGTTTCCGAAGCCATCGAACTTTTGGGACTCTTCCCCAAGGCGAAATTCGACGAGACGGTTGAGATGGCGGTCCGCCTGGGCGTCAATCCGAAACATGCCGACCAGATGGTACGCGGCACCGTGGTGCTGCCCAATGGAACCGGCAAGTCCGTCCGGGTTCTCGTGATCACGCGAGGTCCCAAGGAGCAGGAAGCCCTCGATGCCGGGGCCGATATGGTCGGCGCCGACGAGTACCTGCCCAAGATCAAGGACGGTTGGACGGACGTCGATGTCATCATCGCCACCCCCGACATGATGGGTGAGCTGGGCAAGCTGGGCCGGATCCTCGGTCCCCGCGGCCTGATGCCCAACCCGAAGGTCGGGACTGTCACCATGGACATCACCAAAGCCGTTTCCGAAGCGAAGGCCGGACGGATCGAATACCGGGTCGACAAGGCCGGTATCATCCATGCCCCGGTCGGAAAACGCTCCTTCGAGGCGGCCCAGCTCGTGGAAAACGCGTCGGTTCTGTTCAAGGAACTGATTCGCGTCAAGCCCGCGGCGGTGAAGGGAACCTACGTCAGGTCGGTATTTCTCTCCGGCTCGATGACCCCGTCCATTCGCATCGACAACGCCAGCTTCGCGTAAAACCGGGGCCGGGAAGATTCCTGCCTGATGCCTTGAAGTTGGGTCCGGCAAATAGATAGCAAGGAGTTGCCTGATGGCACGTCCAGAAAAAGTAGCCGAGGTTGAGGCCATCGCCCAACGGATCCAGTCCGCCCAGAGTATGGTTCTGGCGGATTTCACGGGTCTGTCGGTTTTGCAGATGACCGAATTCCGTCGGACATGCCGCGCCAAATCGGTGGAATGTCGGGTGGTCAAGAACCGCCTGGCCATTATCGCCGCCGACAACGCGGACATGGCGATCATGAAGGACCATCTCACCGGTCCCACCGCCATCATGTTCGGTCCGGAAAGCCAGGTTGATCCCGCCAAGATCGTGGTCGATTTCGCCAAGGACAACGAGGCGATGGAGATCAAGGGCGGGTTCCTGGATGGCGAGTACCTCGACATGAGTCAAGTCGTGGCCCTGTCCAAGGTCCCGAGCAAGGACGAATTGATCGCCAAGATGATGGGCAGTATCAATTCCCCGCTCACCGGCGTGGTCATGGTCATGAATGGTGTCATGAGCGGGCTGGCCCGCGCCATTGACGCCGTCGCCAAGCAGAAAGCCGAAGCGGCAAACTGATTGATCCGGGACTGACCGCCGGATCACCGGCAGTCCGTCGCAAATCCAGACAAACCGCCGGATCTTTTGATTCGGTTTGCAAGGAGAATAGAGACAATGAGCGAAGTCAATCTGAGTGAAAACGCCGCCAAGGTTCTCGACCTGATCGAGGGCATGAGCATTCTGGAGGCCGCCGACCTGGTCAAGGCCATGGAAGACAAGTTCGGTGTCAGCGCCGCCGCCCCCGTGGCCGTGGCCGCCGTTGCCGGCGCCGCCGAGGACGCCGAAGAGGTCAAGGATGAGTTCAACGTCATGCTGACCGGTGTCGGCGACAAGAAGATCCAGGTGATCAAGGTCGTCCGCGCCATCACCGGCCTGGGCCTGAAGGAAGCCAAGGACCTGGTGGAGAGCGCTCCGGCGGCCGTCAAGGAAGCCGTCACCAAGGATGAAGCCGAAGAGATGAAGGCCAAGCTGGAAGAAGTCGGCGCCATCATCGACCTGAAGTAGCTTCGGAACCGTTTCTGGCGGGAACTCGTCCCTGCGCCTGCGTAGCGGATGAGGTTCCCGCCGGGCGGATTTTCAGCCTGGGCCCAGGCTCCGGCTCGTTCGTATTGGCCGTAGTGAAAGACCGAAATGATTCCGTTGTTTTGCGGATGCCCGCTCGTGCATCCTGTCCTTCTTCTTCCTAGGAAGTGGTCCTGTGAAAAAAATTTCCGTCGACAAGTTCACCGGACGCGTAAATTACTCCAAGATCCAGCGCGAAGAGAACATGCCCAATCTGCTGGCCGTGCAGCTGGATTCCTACCATGAATTCCTGCAATCGGGCATCCAGCCGGAAGACCGCAACGCCCAGGGTATGGAAGCCATATTCCAGACGATATTCCCCATCGAATCCACCCGTGGCAATCTTGTCATGGAGTACATGAGTTACAAGACCGGGGAACCCAAATACGGGATCGAGGAATGCCAGGAGCGCGGACTCACTTTCAGTGTGCCGCTGAAGGTCAGGTTGCGGCTGGTGGTCAAGGACGAACCCGAAGGTGCTTCGGATCAGGAAATGATGATCCGGGACATCCAGGAGCAGGAAGTCTATCTGGGCGAACTGCCCATGATTACCGACAAGGGCACTTTCCTGATCAACGGTGCCGAGAGGGTCATCGTCTCGCAGCTGCACCGCTCGCCGGGCGTGTTTTTCAGTGACGAGATCCACCCCAACGGCCGGCGGCTGTTCCGCTCGCGGATCATCCCCTACCGGGGTTCCTGGGTGGAGTTCACCACGGACATCAACAACATCCTGTACGTGCATATCGACCGCAAGCGCAAGCAGCCGGCCACGATCCTGCTGCGTGCTCTCGGCTTCCAGACCAATGAGGAGATCATCGAACTGTTCCACACCGTGGAAAAGGCGAGGATCACCAAGCCGGGAACCAAAACATACAAGGAACTCGAGGAAACCCTTGAGGGCCGCGTGCTGGCCGGGGACGTGTTCCGGGCAGACGAGGAAGAGCCTTTCGCCCAGGCGGGGGCCATCATCGATGCCCTGCTGAGGGAATCGTTGCTGACCAGCGGCCTGAAGGTGATCAAACTGGTGGCCGAGGGTGAAGTGACCCTCAACCAGCCCAGCCTTATCCTGAACACCCTGCGCAAGGATCCCACCAGCAACCAGGACGAAGGCCTGCGTCGGCTCTACAGCCTGCTGCGGCCGGGCGATCCTCCCAACGAGGAAGTGGCGCGCGCCCTGTTCGAGCGCCTTTTCTTCAACGAGAAGCGTTATGATCTGGCCGAGGTCGGCCGGTACAAGATGAACCGCCGGCTCGAGCTGGACGTGGATCCCAAGACCACGACCCTGACCCCTGCCGATTTTCTGGCCATCATCCAGGAGATGATCGGACTGTTCCTGGGGCACAGTGACATCGACGACATCGACCATTTCGGCAACCGTCGGATCCGCTCGGTGGGCGAGTTGCTGGCCAACCAGTTCTCCGTGGGGCTGAGCCGCATGTCGCGAATCCTCAAGGAACGGATGAACCTGGCTGACAAGGAAAAGCCCATTAGCCCGGCCGACCTGGTCAACGCCCGCACCGTTTCTGCCGTGATCCAGTCGTTCTTCGGCAGCAGCCAGCTGAGCCAGTTCATGGATCAGACCAACCCCTTGAGCGAGCTGACGCACAAGAGGCGTCTGTCCGCCCTGGGACCGGGCGGCCTGCATCGCGACCGCGCCGGCTTCGAGGTGCGGGACGTCCACTACACCCACTACGGCCGGATGTGTCCGATCGAGACCCCGGAAGGTCCGAACATCGGCCTGATCGCCAGCCTGGCGACGCACGCTCGGATCAACAGCTTCGGCTTCATCGAGTCGCCCTACCGGCAGGTCGACAAGGGCGTGGTGAGCAACAAGACCGACTACCTGACCGCCGACCAGGAAGACACCGTGACCATCGCCCAGGCCAACGCGCCGCTGGACAACAAGGGGAACTTCAAGGCCAAAAAGGTGCTGGCCAGGTTCAAGGGCGAATATCCCATGGCCACCCCCACCGAAATCGACTACATGGACGTTTCGCCCAAGCAGATTGTTTCGGCCGCGGCCTCGTTGATTCCCTTCCTGGAGCACGATGACGCCAACCGGGCCCTGATGGGTTGCAATATGCAGCGCCAGGCGGTGCCCCTGCTGCGGTCAGATTCCCCGATCGTGGGCACGGGCATGGAGAAGAAGGTGGCCATCGATTCCGGTGCGGTGGTGGTGGCCGAGGCCGACGGCACCATCGAGTCCGCAACGGCCGACTCCATCGCGATCCGTTACGACGATCCGGACAAGGTGACCAGTGGGAACTTTTTCGACCAGGGCGGCCTGGTGGATTACCCCTTGCGCAAATTCAAACGCTCCAACCAGGACACCTGCTACAACCAGAAACCCCTGGTGGTGCCCGGCCAGAAGGTCACGGCCGGTCAGCCCATCGCCGACGGCCCCTGCACCCAGAACGGCGAGCTGGCCCTGGGCAAGAACCTCCTGGTGGCCTTCATGCCCTGGGGCGGCTACAACTTCGAGGATGCCATCCTGGTTTCCGAGAGGCTGGTCAAGGATGACTCTTTCACCTCGCTGCACATCGAGGAATTTGATCTGCAGGTGCGGGACACCAAACGCGGCATCGAGGAAGTCACCTGCGAGATTCCCAACATCGGCGAGGACGCCCTGAAGGATCTCGATGAGGACGGCATCATCTATCCCGGCGCCCGGGTCCGGGCCGGCGACATCATGGTCGGTAAGGTCACGCCCAAGGGTGAGACCGAGCTGAGTCCTGAAGAGAAGCTCCTGCGGGCGATCTTCGGTGAAAAGGCCGGCGATGTGAAGGATGCCTCACTCAAGGCTCCTCCGGGCATGGACGGCATCGTGGTCGATGTGAGCGTGTTCAGCCGCCAGGATCGCACCTCCCGCTCGAAGAAGGAGGAGAAGCGTCAGCTGGATGCCCTCAGGCGCCGGCGCGACCGCAGCCGCGAGAAGATAAACGGCATCGCGAACGAGCGTCTGGCCGAGCTTTTCGCCGGTGAGACCGCCCATCACATCATCGACGCCAACACCGGCGAGGTCCTGCTCAAGTCCGGTCGCAAGTTCACCAAGGCCGTGCTTGAGAGCCTGGATTTCACCGCCGTTCACTGGGGGTTGCCCCTGGTGAAGGAAGCCAATCAGGACGCCAAGATCCGCGCCGTCTTCGAGGCTGCGGCCCGGGAGAGGGAACGGATCGAGGTCGAGTACGAAAAGAACTGTGAACGGGCCCTGCGCGGTGACGAACTGCCGCCCGGTGTGGTCAAGCTGGTCAAGGTCTACGTCGCGCGCCGGCGCAAGCTGAGCGTGGGCGACAAGATGGCCGGACGCCACGGCAACAAGGGCGTCGTATCCAAGATCATGGCCGAAGAGGACATGCCCTACCTGGCCGACGGTACGCCGGTGGACATCGTCCTGAATCCCCTGGGCGTTCCCAGCCGGATGAACCTGGGCCAGATCCTGGAGACCCACCTCGGTTATTCCGCCCTGAAAAACGGGGTCAAGGTCATGACGCCGGTGTTCGATGGGGCGACGATCGAGGAAATCAAGGAATCGCTTGTCGAGCAGGATCTGGATCCCAGCGGCAAGAGTGTTCTTTACGACGGCCGGACCGGCCAGTCCTTCGACAAGGACGTGACGGTCGGGGTCATCTACGTGTTGAAACTGCACCATCTGGTCGAGGAAAAGATTCACGCCCGATCCATCGGCCCGTACAGCCTCGTGACCCAGCAACCGCTGGGTGGCAAGGCGCAGTTCGGTGGCCAGCGATTCGGTGAAATGGAAGTCTGGGCCCTGGAAGCCTACGGCGCGGCGAACTGCCTCCAGGAGATGCTGACGGTCAAGTCCGACGATGTGACGGGCCGTTCGCGGATCTACGAGGCGATCGTCAAGGGCGAGAATCCGCCCGAGCCGGGAATTCCGGAGTCTTTCAACGTTCTGATGAGGGAGCTCCAGAGCCTGTGTCTGGACGTGAACCTGGAAGACGCCGTCTAGAATACCTTGATCCGGCGGACCCGCCCCCAGGCGGTGCCCCCAGGAGGATAATAAATGCTCGGCCAGACTTTTCGTGAAGAAGCCAAAAAGAAATCCGAACACACCGCCATCATGATCCAGCTCGCATCGCCGGATGTCATCCGCGAGTGGAGCTACGGTGAGGTGACGAAACCCGAGACCATCAACTACCGGACCTTCAAACCGGAAAAGGACGGTCTGTTCTGCGAACGGATCTTCGGTCCGGTCAAGGACTGGGAATGCAACTGCGGCAAGTACAAGCGCATTCGCTTCCGTGGGATGGTCTGTGACAAGTGCGGCGTGGAAGTTACCCAGAGCAAGGTCCGGCGCGAACGCCTGGGCCATATCGAGCTGGCCGTGCCCATCGCCCATATCTGGTTTTTCAAGGGTCTGCCCAGCCGCATCGGGCAGATGCTGGCCATGAAGGTCAAGGATCTCGAAAGGATCCTCTATTACGAGTCGAGCGTGATCATCGACGCGGGCAATACCGAATTGCAGGTCGGCGACGTGATCAGCGACGAGGAATGGTGGGATCTGAAGGAGGAGCACCCCGAGTGGGAGTGCCAGATGGAGATGGGCGCCGATGCGGTGCGAAAGCTCCTGGCGAACCTGAACCTCGAGGAGCTGAACCAGGAACTTCGGGCCCAGGTCAAAGTCGAGACCTCGGTGCAGCGCAAGAAGGCCACCCTGAAGCGCCTGAAAATCATGGATTCATTCCTGCAGAGCAACAACCAGCCCGAGTGGATGATCCTGGACGTGGTGCCGGTGCTGCCCCCGGACCTGCGCCCGCTGGTTCCCTTGGACGGCGGCCGTTTCGCCACCAGTGACCTGAACGATCTTTACCGCAGGGTGATCAACCGCAACAACCGGTTGAAGAAACTGATCGAAATCAAGGCTCCCGGCGTGATCCTGCGCAACGAGAAACGCATGCTGCAGGAAGCGGTGGACGCCCTGTTCGACAACGGTCGCCGTTCGCGTGCGGTCAAGGGTCAGGGCAATCGTCCGCTGAAGTCGCTCAGCGACATGATCAAGGGCAAGAAGGGTCGTTTCCGGCAGAACCTGCTGGGCAAGCGGGTCGACTATTCCGGCCGTAGCGTCATCGTCGTCGGGCCCGAACTGAAGCTCTACCAGTGCGGTCTACCCAAGAGCATGGCCCTGGAGCTGTTCAAACCCTTCATCATCCGCATGCTGGAGGAAAAGGGTTACGTCCAGACCGTCAAGAGCGCCAAGAAGCTGGTCGAGCAGGAGCGCCCCGAGGTCTGGGACATCCTCGAAGAGATTATCAAGGACCACCCGGTCCTGCTGAACCGCGCCCCGACTCTTCACCGTCTGGGTATCCAGGCTTTCGAACCGGTGTTGATCGAAGGCAAGGCGATCCGCATTCATCCCCTGGTCTGCACCGCCTTCAACGCTGACTTCGACGGTGATCAGATGGCCGTGCACGTACCCCTGGGTTACGAGGCCCAGCTCGAAGCGCGGCTGCTGATGCTGTCTCCGTTGAATATCCTGTCCCCGGCCAGTGGCGAGCCCGTGGCTTCCCCGAGCCAGGACATGGTGCTCGGTTGCCACTACCTGACCCTGGAGCGACCCGGCGCCAAGGGTGAGGGCAAGTTCTTCAGTGACCTGGCCGACGCCTACAGTGCCTACGAGGCGGGCATCATCGCCAAGCACGCCATGGTGAAGATCCGCGTCGGCGGAGACGAGGGCACTCTGGAGACCACCATCGGTCGCATCATGTTCAACGAGATCCTCGCCGAGGGTCTGGACTTCGTGAACAAGCCCCTGAACAAGAAGGATCTGTCCAAGATCGTGGGCGAGGTTCACGCCAAGAAGGGCATGACCGCCTGCATGGACTTCCTGGACCGTTTGAAGGAACTGGGTTTCCATCACGCCACCGAGGGCGGGATTTCCATCGGGATCGACGACATCATCATCCCGCCGGAAAAGAAGGACATCATCACCGCCGCCCAGAAGATCGTCGACGGTTACGTGCGCGATCACCGGGACGGTGTGATCACCAACCGGGAGCGTTACAACAAGGTGATCGACAAGTGGACCCAGGTGACCAACGAGGTCCGGGACCGGATGTTCGACCACCTGAGCACCGACGATCAGGGTTTCAACCCGGTCTTCATGATGAACGCGTCGGGAGCCCGGGGTTCCGCCGATCAGATCAAGCAGCTGGCGGGTATGCGTGGCCTGATGGCCAAGCCCCAGAAGAAGATCACCGGTGGTTTCGGTGAAATCATCGAGCAGCCCATCATCGCGAACTTCCGCGAGGGGCTGACCATGCTCGAGTACTTCATCTCCACTCACGGCGCCCGTAAGGGTCTGGCCGATACGGCGCTCAAGACCGCCGACGCCGGTTACCTCACGCGCCGGCTGGTTGACGTTGCCCAGGACATCGTGGTCAACGAACACGACTGCGGCACGTTGCGTGGTGTGGAGATCTCCTCGCTCAAGGAGGGGGAGAAGACCATCGAGTCCCTGTCCGAGCGGATCATCGGTCGGACCAGCGCCGAGGACATCATCGACGGCACGGGCAATGTCATCGCCGAGGCCGGCATGGTGATCGACCGGGAACTGGCGACCAGGATCGAGGATTCGGGTATCCAGAGCGTGCTGATGCGCTCGGTCCTTTCCTGCGAGACCCGCCACGGCATCTGCGCCCTGTGTTACGGCTACAACCTGTCCGAGCACAAGCTGGTGGACATCGGCGAACCGGTCGGCGTCATGGCCGCCCAGTCCATCGGTGAGCCCGGCACGCAGCTGACCCTGCGGACCTTCCATATCGGTGGTACGGCCAGCCGTATCGTCGAGCAGACGACCAAGCAGGCTGCTGCTGCCGGAAAGATCATGTTCAACAAGGAGGTCCAGCTGGTCAAGAACTCCGAGGGCCAGATGGTCTCCATCGGCCGCAAGGGCGAGATCTCGCTGGTGCTGGACTCCGGTATCACGCGAAGCCAGATGAACTTGCCCTACGGCTCCATCGTGCTGGTCAAGGACAAGGTGAAGGTGCAGCTGAACGACCCGATCTTCGAGTGGGACCCGTTCGCCGACTTCATTCTGAGTGAGGGCGCGGGTATCGTGGCCTACAGCGGCATCGTCGAAGGTCTGACCCTGAGCGTGGACCTGGACGAGAAGACGCGGATGAAGCAACCGGTGATCGTCGAGAGTGCCGACAAGAGCGTGCATCCCTCGATCCAGATCGTCAACGCCAAGACCGGCCGCAAGATGGCCGAGTACATCCTGCCCACCGGTGCCTTCCTGCTGGTCGAGGACGGCCAGAAGGTGCCCGCCGGTACCCAGCTGGCCAAGATCCCCCGTGAAGTGGCCCAGTCCGGTGATATCACCGGTGGTCTGCCCCGGGTGGCCGAGCTTTTCGAGGCCCGCAAGCCCCGCGAGTCGGCGACCGTCACGGAGATCGACGGCGTGGTCGAGTTCCGCGGCACCACCCGCGGCCAGCGCAAGGTGGCCGTGGTCGGCGAGGGCGACGTGGAGAAGGAGTACACCATTCCCCACGGTAAGCACATCCGGACCTACGAGGGTGAACATGTCCTGGCCGGCGACCGCCTGACCGAGGGTCCGGTCAACCCCATGGACATCCTGGCCATCAAGGGTGTGGGCGAGGTGCAGAAGTACCTGGTCAACGCCGTGCAGGAGGTCTACCGCCTGCAGGGGGTGAAGATCAACGACAAGCACATCGAGATCATCGTCTCGCGGATGCTGCGCAAGGTCATGATCATCTCCCCAGGGGACACGGACTACCTTGAGGACGAGCAGGTCACCAAGATGGAGGTCGAGGAGCTCAACCGTAACATCCATATGAAAAACATGGATTTGCGGGCCAAGGGCGAAGCCGAACTGGAGCCGGCCACTTTCGAGCCGCTGCTTCTGGGCATTACCAAGGCCAGTCTGACGACCGACAGCTTCATATCGGCGGCCAGTTTCCAGGAAACGACCCGGGTGCTGACCGACGCTGCGGCCCGCGGCAAGCGCGACGAATTGCGCAGCCTCAAGGAGAACGTGATCATGGGTCACCTGATCTCCGCCGGTACGGGGCTGAACGAATTCAAGCACCTGGCTGTGGAAGAGCCTGCAGAAGAGGATGACCGTATTGTAGAGGGCATCCAGGAACACGAGATCTCTGCAGCTCTGGCGGCGGAGATCGCGGCCGAGATGGAAGCCGAAGCGGAGGCCGCCGCAGGGGAGTAGGCTGGTAAGCCACGACCCCCTTATACACAAAGAATCCGGGTAATCCGCAGGCCCGCCCGAAGGGCGGACCGAGGACATCC
>RCNC010002717.1_pt1 | contig 11714 bp, 6 predicted proteins | sample 2041301 | NCBI WGS metagenome assembly RCNC01 (sample SAMN09708231, study PRJNA481090) | Marine sediment metagenome, whole genome shotgun sequencing project. | biome: marine sediment; feature: ocean; material: sediment; isolation source: Sewage treatment plant 13A marine sediment (STP13A) ... | reverse complement strand
GCCCACGGAGGGCGGAGAAACTTCTTGGTCCGGCCGCCCCCACCCCCGCCGCCCCGGGCCCGGGTCTTGAAGGACTCCTCGACCATCTTTCGGAAGCCTGCAGGAACCTCATCCGTCCCGGTCAGGGCAGCCCGGCCAGCCGATTCCCCTTCCACCTCGCGCCGAAGGAGGAATTCGATCCGTTTCAGGTTCTCCTGAATCTGGGCCTGAAGTGCCTCGATCTGCGGAAGGTCTTCATAGACCCTCTCATCCCGGAGTTCGTCGAGGGCGCCTATGGCCTCCGCCAGCTCCGGAATCTCCCGGCCGGTTCCACGCAGGCGTTCCTGAAGGGCCCTGGCCTCAGCCAATCGTTGTGCGAACTCTCTGGTGTATTGGCGGATCTCCTCCTCCGTGAAGGGGACAGGATTCCCTCGGGTGGCGCCGCCGAAGGGTGAGCCCTGGACTCTTTCGCTGCCCTCCCGGGCTTCCTGGGGATCACCCTGCTGTCCTCCGCCCCGGCCTTTCTGACCCTGCTCACCTTGCTGGCCCTGGCCCTGTTGGCCTTGCTGGCCCTTGCCCTGCTCACCCTGCTGCCCCTGCTGCCCTTCCTGACCTTGTTGACCCTGCTGTCCCTCCGGTCCCTCACCCTGTTGGCCTTGGCCTTCCTGCCCCTCCTGGCCCGGTTCCGTCGGGTTCGCGGCTCCCCGGTTCTCCAGCCTCCGGCCGAGGGATTCAGCACCCCGGGCCAGCTCCCGGGCCTCATCTAGCGCCTCCTGGAGATTCCGATCGGGCATCGCCTCATCGAATGCCCCAAGGGCGCCCTCAACCGCTTCCCGGAGGCCCTCGATATCAGATGAAATCTGGTCTTCCCAATCCAGCGCGAACTCACGCTCCCGCTGTTCGACTACACCCTTCGTGTACAGCAGCTTTTCTTCCAGCTTACCGTCCTGGATCGCCTTTACGGCCTCTCCCAGCTCCGCCGCTGCTTCCCGGCTTTCCTGTCTGGCAGACTGTTGCATCCGAACGAGGTCATCTCTAAGAGCCCGGGTCTCCCCAACCATGTCGTCTTTTTGTTCCTGGATCCTCTGGACCCCTTCCCTCCTGGCAGACACGTCATCCGGTAGCTGCTCGACCTCCCGTCGAACCTCCTCCTGACTCTGTGCCAGGCGGTTTACCCTGTCGAGGGCGTTCTCCATCCCCTCTTCGATTCGCTCCTCCTGGTTCCTCTGGAGGCGGCGTTGGGCCTCCTCCAGGTCATCCAGAGCCGAATTGGCGTCGGCCAGTCCCCGATCCTGACCAGCTCCAGCCGCTGACTGCCGCATGGTCTGGGCCGCCTGTCTCAGGTCCCGGGCCGTTTCCGCCAGCTGGGGGTCCCCTGTTTTTCTTGAAAGCTCCTCCAGCTGCCGGGCCGTCTCTTCGGCCTCATCTGCCAGCTCCCGTTGGCTCTCGCCTCCCGATCCCCCGGCGCCTCCCTGCTGGGCCTCTGCCCTCCGTCGCTGGCGCTCCAGCTCCTGCTGCTGTCGCCTCGCGAGTTCCTTGAGCTTCTCCATGAGCTCGTCCACCTGCTCGTCGGCCTGCTGACGCTCTCCTTGTTGGACGGTCTCGTACTGATTCTGAAGCTTGTCCAGTTCCAACTCGAAGAGGTCGGCTAACTCCTCCGCGTTGGCACCACCGCCACCGCCGCCGCCACCGCCACCCCCCTGCTGCTGTCCAACGGTTCGTTCGTACGTCTCTTCCGCCTTCTGCAGAAACCTCAGACTCCGCTGCTCCGGCCCGAGAGCGAGCCTGACATTTTGTTCCCGAAGGAAAGCCTCCGCCGCTTCCATATCAGCAATAGCGACGGGAAGCATCTCCGCAATTTCCTGAAGGTGTGGATCCGACTGGGAAACACCCCGGGCGTTCATCTGCTCCAAAAGGCTGGCCACCTCTGATCTGACACGCCCCTGAGCCAGGGCGACACTCACCGTGTTCTCCCTGAATTCGTCTGCTGTGAAACCCGCCCGGTCCCGGAGCAGGTTGAAGCTGGCAGCGACCACTTCCCGCTGGAGCTCGGACAGACTCCCTCCATCCTGGCCGGCCGGCTCCCCCATCCCCCCACCTTGTTGCTGCTGTTGCTGCTGTTCCGCCTGACGGAAATCCCTTCTGAAGGGACGAACATTGATGAAGTAGATATCGCTGAGGGCTTCCTCTGCCCGGCCGTTCCTATTGTCCCGGGCCACCGCGTAGTAGGAGATCACATCCCCAGGCTCCAATTCCCACTCCTCCAGGAAGAGCGTATGCCCGGAGGTCACTTCGTTCAGGGGCGAGGCTCCACCACGGTACAATGACAGGGTGTCCTCAGCCTCACCGTTCACCGAGTAGACCAGGCTTAGGGTCTCGATTCCATAGTCGTCATCAGCCTTGACCTCGACAAAAACCTCCTCGATGGCGTTGGCTTGGGAGTCCCGCCCTGGATCGGAGATGATCACAGCAGGAGCCAGGTCCGCCAGCACATCCACGGTATAGTCGGGAGAGGCGGCCACCATCTGCCCATCCGACCTGGCCAACTCGATTCGGTATACGCCCTCTTCCCGGACCTGGATATCTCCGGTGAATGTTCCGTCCGGCATGGGTGTGAGTTCGATGGAAAGAGAGTCGTCCATAACAAGGAGGCCCCGAGGGGTGGCCATTGTGGACTGGACCAAAACCTCCACAGTGGTCCCGGCAAGGGCCGCAATGTCCCCGCCTCCCTCGATGACCCGCGGGCTCAGCCCCGTGTAGGCGGGGAAAACATAGGTGTGGGTCATTTCATCGACGTAGGGAAGTTCTGCCACCTCGATGGTGAATGAACCCGACCTCACACCGTTCGCCTCCACGAAGTATTCCGTGTTCTCCACCAAATTCAGGAGGAGGAGGTCGAAGCGCCCGCTATCCGCCGGCAGCATCGAGAGCCGTTGGTAGCTGTCATTTTCAGCGAACCGGGAGAACACCGAAACGTCATCTGAATCGAACCCTCTGAGTTCGGCCGAAACGAGCTGATCAGAGCCCTGAGCCACCGTCACGTTTCCGGGTTCGACAAAAATACTGTAGGGGCTCACCTCAGCGGCTTCCGTGGTGGGAAGCACGAGGGCCCTCATCCCATAGCGGATCCCGCTAGGGCCAAAGAAAAGAAAAAGAACCACCGCGGCGGTGATGGCCGTCAGGGCTCCGGAACTCCGGTAAAGACCGCCTCGATCGATCCGTCGTCCATAGTCCACGGTCCTTGCCTTATCGACCGCTCTTTCAACCAACCGGTCGAGGAGAGCCGGGGAAGCGGTTTCACCGGAAGAAGAGCCATCCGTCGACTCGACCTCCACTGCCCCCAGAATGGCCGATTCCAATGAAGGCTCCCGCTCCTCCAGGTAAAGGGCCACCTGCTGGTCCGTGATTCGTCGAACCAGGGGCCGGACAAGGAAGAACAGTGTGAGAAGGAGGACGATACTCCAGACCGCGATCCGGAGACCGGTCACGGCGCCCGGCGAAAACCGGGTTGCTTCCAATCCATAGGCTGACAGGAGAAAGGCCAGAAAGCTGGCCCCGAGCACAATACTCGACCCTCGGAGAAACATCCTCAGCCGCCACCTCATTCGGACGCTCCGAACGATGGAAAGCACACGAATCTTCCTAGGTGAGCTACGCTCCGGCATGAGAACCTCTCCTCCCCGCAACCTTCGAGATCCGGTTGGAGATCACGCTCTCCAATCCGAGTAAAACAAACGCCACCAGCAACAGAAAACGCCACAATGACTGACGACGTTCCTGATCCTCCGATCGGAAGCGATCGGCCCGGGCTCCCTGGCCAACCACCGAATCCGGGGCCTCTCCCCGATATGTCAGAGAGCCGACAACCTCCTCCACATCGAGAGGCTCCAAATCACCCTCGGCCAAATCCACATTGACCGCCACCGCCAAAGGCCGACCTCCCGAAGCTCCAGGAGTACGGATGTCGTAGATTCCCTGCTCCTCCAGGTGGAGGAAGTGGGGACCTGCACCCGGAGGAAGGGTCCGGCTTTCCCCCGACGGAGTCAGGGCAACTCTCTCCTCAGACCCGGCCAGAGCTTCGCTCACCTCTCCCAGCCCTGCCGTTGCCATGGCCGTGGCATCCGTAACATCCAACACCTGACCGGCTGTGAAGGAGGACACCGCTTCCGATCTTCCCGACGCATAGCGAACCAACTGATGGATGAAGGGAAGGAACACGGGCTTCTGAACAAAGTCGTTCCAGAAGGCATCCAGGGTAGACGTCCACACGAGGACCCTTCCCTCCCCAACCCTTTTCTCAGCGAGGGCCACCGATCCGTCGTCATACCGGGCCAGGACCTGGGCCTCCCCCCCCTCGGGCACTTGCAGATCCCGGGCTCGGAAGAACCGGGCTCCGGTGAAATCTCCGGCCCGGGGGCCTCGGAAAATCTCGAAGACAGGATGATCGTAGGCGAGGTGGCCCAACCGGCCTCCACGACCGTCGGCCCTGTCCAGGGGTTGTGTGAAGGCCCCGGGAAGGAGATCCGCCAACTCGGCCGGCCACTGGATCCGTTCGCCGAGGACCACCAGGAGACCCCCACCTCCTTCAACAAAAGACCGGAGCCTCTCTGCCGAGTTCCCGCCAGGTACCGGCCGGTCGTTCACCACCACTACCGCCGCTTGATCCAGGTCCGCTTCTGAAATCCCGCCCCCTGACCTGACGGTCACACCGAAGGCGTTCTCTTCGGAGATCGCCAGCGCTTCCCTGAGGAAGAGGCTGGACGCTGCGCCCCGTCCGGTGTCATCCAGAACCAGGACAGGCAAATTCCGCCCCGGGCTGAGGACGAAGAAGTGGGAGTCATCGGGGGCCAGGTAATCGGGTTCAGCCACTCGCACGACTCCCCGGGTATAGTCCTGAGCCAGGTTAAAGGGTTCAAAAACCGCTCCGCTGGCCCCATTTGCAGGAAGAATGACTTCCTGCCGCTGTAGCTCACGGCCCTCCAGCTCCAGAACCACCTCCACCGTGTCTTCCGTCTCACCCCCGACTCGGGTAAGGCGGGCGGCCGCTGTCACCCGGTCCCGGCCATCCATCCCCTGACGCGAAAGGGTCACCCTGGCAATCGCCCGGTTCGACGGGACACCGACTCCCAGAAGGACTGGGGTCACGACACTCCCCGGCGGGAGCCTTACGCCTTCGTCACCTGTCCACCCGGCTCTTTGAAAATCCCCCACCATCACAAGCTCCCTGCCCGGGAGATCCGACTCCTCCAAGATGGTCTGAGCCAACTTCAGCCCGGGCCCATAGGAGGTGGACTCGTCACTCACCGTCAGGGTGTCCAATGCGGACTCGAGTCGGGTCCGGTCTCCGCTGGACCGGACAATAACCGACGCGTTCCGCCCGAACACTGCGAGACTCGCCCGGTCGAGAGGCCCCAGATTCCGGAACACGTCCCGAGACGCCTCCAACGCCTGCTCCCACCGATCACCCACCCCCATGCTGAAGGAGCGGTCCAGCAACACGACGACCTCCCGGGGCCCACCACCGGATGCGGTGACCGCCGCCGCCCCGGTAAAGAACGGCCGGGAAAACGCCGCCACGATGAGAGCCACGGCCAGGGCCCTCAACAAGAAAAGGAGCCAGTGATGGAGTCTGCGTTTGCTCTCTGCCTGGAAGGGGACTCGATCCAGGAACATGAGGGAGGGGAACTCGACCTCCTTTGCCTTCTGCCTCCTGGTAAGGTGCACCAGGATTGGAATCACCAGGGCGGCGAGGCCCAGAAGGAAAGCCGGAACGAGGAAGCCGAGGGGCATCAGCGAGCCCTACTCCTCTTCTCACGATGGAGAAGAAGGTGGAACAGGGCGTGGTCCAAAGGCTTCGACGTGTCCAGGACGGCGTAGTCCACCTGGTTGGCGGTGAACCGATCCTTGAGTTCGGCCAGGTGGGCCTTCAGAAGTCCACGGTAATCCTCCCGCACCTTCCCAGGGATCAGGGGAATATCTTCCATGGTTTCCATGTCTCTGAAGTTCGCCGCTTCCTCAAAGGGAAACTCCAGTTCCGCCGGATCCAGAACATGGAATACTATGACATCGTGACCTGGGCTTCGAAGCAGCCTGACGGCCTCCAGGACATCATCGGTTTCGTGGTAGAAGTCTGAGATGAGAACAAGGATGCCTTTTCTCCTCAAACTCTCCACTGCCTTCAACAACGGTCGCTTCAACTCACCTACCCCGTTTGCTTCGGCTTTGGCCAGGGTGTGAAGGCAAAGGTCCAGATTCCGGGCCGAGGGTGGGATATAGTCCACGATATCATCGTCAAAGGTGATGAGCCCCACCCGGTCCCGTTGATGCCTGGAGAAATAGGTCAAACAGGCAGCAAGGTAGCGTGCATAGTCCAGCTTGGTGACCGAATGGCTCCCATAATTCATGGATCGGGAGACATCCAGGAGAACGCTGAAATTGGCGTTGGTCTCCGCCTCGAAGAGCTTGATATAGTGACGATCCGTCCTTCCGTAGAGCCGCCAGTCGATCAGCCGGATGTCGTCTCCCGGCATGTAGGGACGATGCTCCGCAAAGTCCACGGACAAACCTAGATAGACCGAACGGTGGAGGCCGTTCAGAAAACCATCCACCACTGTCCGGGCCAGAAGCTCGAGATTATCGATTCTGGCCAGGACCTCCGGAAGTAGGAGGTGTGCTCCTGTTTCTGCCTTACCGAAGCGGGTGGTCACGACCTACATCCCCGATGAGGGCACGGGGACAAATTCCAGCAACTGATCGACCAGCTCTCCCGTCGTCACTCCTTCACTCTCGGCATGGAAATTGGTAAGGATCCGGTGACGGAGGACCGGATGAGCCAGGGCCCTGATGTCGTCGAATCCGGGAGTATACCGCCCGGCCGTAAGGGCTCTGGCTTTCGCTCCCAGAATCAGGTACTGGGCCGCCCGAACACTGGCTCCGTAAGCAACCCACTTCTTCACGAAATCGGGAGAGTCACCATTGGGGCTCGGCCGACTGGCCCGAGTCAAAGCCACGGCGTACTGAAGCACCGGTTCCGGGGCAGCCATCCGCCGAACAAGTCGCTGAAAGGCCACCAGGTCCGGTCCGGTGACTGCACGGTTAAACTGGGGATCCTGGATTCCCGTGGTCTGCCGTACCACCTGGAGTTCTTCATCCTCCGTCAGGTGGTCCAGGAGAATCTTGAACATGAAGCGATCGAGCTGAGCTTCCGGCAGGGGGTAGGTCCCCTCCAACTCGATGGGGTTTTGGGTTGCGAAAACGTAGAAGGGTTGCTCCAGGACATAGGTGGTGCCCTGAACCGTGACCGTATGCTCCTGCATGGCTTCCAGTAGGGCGGCCTGGGTTTTGGGGGGAGTCCGGTTGATTTCATCCGCCAACACGATGTTGGCGAAGATGGGACCGGGCTCGAACTTCAGGTGGCGGGTCCCGGTTTCGGCATCCTCCTGGATGATATCGGTCCCCGTGATGTCCGATGGCATCAGGTCCGGGGTGAACTGAATTCTGGAGAAGTTCAGATCCAGAACCTCGGCTACCGTATGAATCAGAAGAGTCTTGGCCAGGCCCGGAACTCCGAGAAGAAGGCTGTTCCCACCCACAAAAAGGGTAAGGAGCACCTGATCCACCACCTCATCCTGCCCGATGATGAGCTTTCGAATCTCCCGAATGATGGTCTCCCGCCCCTCCCTCATCCGGTCCACCAGGGCAACGTCGTCTTCATGCTCCAGGGTGGTGGTTCTGTCCAGATCCTCCGTCATGTCAGCCTCTTCGTTGATGTTTGCCACTCTGCCGCGATCCTTGGCCGGGGACCTTCGCCGAAAACCTCCACGGGTCTCCTGCGGGCCCGGGGGCCTGGTGTCAGTGGGTGTGAGCGTAGATCAGATAGTTGACCCCGAACTTGTACGCTTCATTCGACAAATCGATGGGGTAGTACCCCCGGTCGGAAAACTCCCAGTACTCCTGGAAGTCCTGGTTCCAATTGATCATGACCATAAGGCGCCCGGCCTCCGGGTCGTTGTCCTCGAAAATCCCCAGATATTGAGGAGCATTCCACCCGTAGGGGGCCGCCATGGTCAGGGGTTCCGGGATGTAGAAGAAGGAATTGAAGATCTCATGATCATCCGGGACGATCTGGATTCTATATTCCGGCAAGGCCCGTAACATTTGTTGGCGGAAGTTCTGGTACTCGTAGCCGCGGTCCTGACGGGTATCGTCCACGATCAGAAAACCGCCCTTCAGGAGGTAGGCCCGGAGGTTCTCAACCTCAGCGTCCGAAGGTGTCCAGTAGCCCACCTCGATGATGGTCGCCACCGGATAGTTGAAGAGTTCGGGGTCAGCCAGTGTCAGGACCCGCCCCGCATTCCCCTCACTGTAGGTGTCGATGAAAGTGGTGGCTTCCACAATCTTGCTGAAGTTGATCTCAGCATCGGGCCAATCATGTGCCCAGGTCGGCCCCCTTCCCCTTCCCCTTCTCCCGTAGCTGTTCCCAAAGCTCCGAAGGTCGGTACCCGATTCCCCGTAACGCACCCGGACGTAGGTAAACTGCCCGTTGTAGTCGGGCCCCTCCCCCTCTTGGGGCGCCTCCAGAGAACCACCCACCCCTACGATGCCTGAAGAGTCGGCGACCCGGTCCGCCCACACGGAGAGGCCCGCTACCCCGGAAACACCGACCAGGAAAAGAAGCGCGACCAGGCCAACGGCTTTTCTGCTCATATCTGTCCTTCCCTCATATCTCCCCCGTTCGAAGCCTCACTTCCACTTCCAACCTCACCTCCGCCTCGAAGCTCGAGGAGCAACTCCAGGGCCACCTCAAAACTCGGAGCGATCTCCAGGGCCCTCAAAACCTGGGTTCTGGCCCCGGCCTTGTCCCCGGCGGCGGCCATGGCTGCGGCGAGCTTATAGTGGGCATCCGCTCGGTCGGTTGGTCCCAAAGCCAGAACCGCCTTCCGCTCCCGAACGGCCCCTTCCAGATCTCCCATTCCTTCGTAGAGCCCGGCGAGGCTGACGTGAGCCTCGGAGTCGAAGGGGACGATTTCCACGACCTTCTCCAGGGCTCCAGCCGCGGCATCTCTGTCCTCCAGTTCCTGCCAGATCCCAGCCGCCTCGAGATGGACCTGAAAAAGCGCCTCATTCAGGTAGCCCATCTGTTGAAGGGCCCGGGCCGACCGCTCGTTCTCACCCTTTCCCCGATGAATCTCCGACAGATATCTGTAGGGGCCGTTGGGGCCACCGTATTCGGGGAACAGGCTCAGTGCCGCACGAAACTCGCCCTCGGCCTCCTCAAACTGGTCCGCTTCGTACAATGCCTGGCCAAAGGATAGGCGGGCCTGGAAGCTCCCGGGGTTCTGGATGGAAAGCCGACGAAGTGCGTCCAGATCGTGGCCGGAGGTCGGTGCCGCTGAAAAGACCAGAGGCTGGCCCGCGCCGGATACCGCAGCCATCTGTGACCCCCATCGATCCCGGACAAAATCGTCGAAAACCTCGTCGAAATCTCCTGGAGACTGCCCCAGAACCTCCTGAAAAACCTCCTCATTGGAGCGGCCCCTCCGGTAGCCCTCCAGCATGGCCAGGATTCCATCCACACCCCAATCCCTCTCGATCAGATCGAACACCAGGGAGGCCTGGTAGTAGCTGAAAACGACCTGTTCCGGGAATTCCGGTCGAATGAAGCCCTCGTTCAGTCGGCTCACGGGGTGCAGTTTCCCCGAGTCATAGGCCTGTAGCCAAGCCGGCGTAGCCTTGTACCCCCATGCAATCCTGGCTTTGTGCTGCTCGTGAACGGCCAGGCCCTCCGTGAACCATCGGGGGACCCTGTGATCGCTCATGGCCAGATGGAACGCGTGGGCGATCTCATGCCACATGGTCGAGGCCCAGTTGAAGTCCCCGGCATCCAGGGCAGAGGGGGAGTCCATGACCAGAGTGCTTCCAAAACTCACGCCCAGAGCACCCAGGCCTGTGAGGCCGAGGGTCCGGACAGAGAAGTCCGAATGGTTTGGATAGATCTCGAGACGAATCGGAACCGGGGGAATCGTACCGTAGCGATCCTCGAGGGCTGAAAACGCCTCCTCTGCAAACCCGGCGGCGTAGGGCCCTCAGAAGTTCCGCCTCCCTTTCGTGAACGAAGATCCTGAAATGGTCGGTGGTCACTTCCTGGAAATGGACGAAGGTGTCGAGGAGGTCCAGGGAGTTCTTGTACCAAGGGTTGTAGGGATCCCCTTCGAAGGCCGTTTCCAGGTTGGTCCGACCCTCCTCCACCGCGCCGGTTCGGAGCTGATTCATCCCCAGGACCCCGTAGCTCCGCCAGGACGTGGAATCCAGAGCAACGGCCTCCTGAGCCAGATCGACGGCGGTCTGGTACTGCCGTTGAGTAACCGCAGCCTCGGCAACCATTGTATAAAGGTCCGGATAATTCGGATTGAGGCTCAGAACCCGGCCCCGCACCTCCTCGTATGCGGACTGATCTCCGGCCAGGAAATGGGCGGCAGCCAACACGGACAGGGCCTGGAGATGGATTGGATTCGTGTTCAGGGCCCTCTCGGCTTCCTGACGAGCCTGATCGTAGTTCTCGGTTTTGATGAACAGGGAGGCCAAGAAAGCCCGGGCGGGGACATTATTTGGATTCACCTCCAGGGCCTCTCTCACCAGACCCACGGACCCTCCCACCCCTTCGAAGTCCAAAATCCTGGCCTGACCGAGAAGGGCCCGGGGGTTCCGGGGATTCCTCTCCAACACGGGCCTGAAAGACTCCCGAGCATCCGTGGCTCTGTATTTTTCCAGGAAGAGCTCACCGGCCAAAAGGTCCGGGCGCGGATCCCCCGAGGAAACCTCCGCCGCTTCGTCGAAAGCCAGAAGGGCATCCTGAAAGAGAGCAGAATTCGTGATGCCCAAGTATTTCACGGCGGTACCCACCGCCATGAGGGATTCCGCCGACAGCCTCGTCCTGGATTGGTTGTAGAGGTCGATGAAAGAGTCGAAGATGGCCAGGGCCTCGGCCCGTTTTCCCTGATTCCACCGGAGGATCCCCATGTTCAAGCGGGCGACATCTCGGTCGGACGCCCCCTTGTCAGCCGCTCTCTGAAATGCAGACTCCGCTTCCTGCAGCCGGCCTACGGAATAAAGAGCCTCTCCAAGGACGTTCGCCAACTCCGAACCCGCCGCCCCAGATCCCCCTTCATCCGCGATCTCGATGGCTTCGTTGTACAGCCCCACCTCCATGAGGCCCCGGGCATAGCTCCGGACAACGGAGGGTGAAGCATCGGAAGCCTCCGCCAGAGCCTGAAGGGCCCGAAGACCCTCCTCGTAGTCCCCCCTTCGCAGGCGATCCTGGGCTTCGGCGGCAGCTGGATTCTGCCCCAGAGCCATCGAGGGGAGGACGGGAAGAATCCCACCCGCCATGAGGAAAAGGAGCAGGACTCTCATCCTCCACCACCTTTCTCACGGATCTCCCGGGTCTTCAGGGCCAACTCCACAAGAAGGGCCTCCAGCTCCTCCTCGTAACGGCTCTCCTCCATCTGCCCCTTCAGGCCCCTCAGCTCCTGAACCCGGCGTTCCAACTCTGCCTTTTCCCCAATCAACCGAATGAGTACCGGATCCATGATGCTGTCCGTCACCGGGACCGGGCCAGAAACCATCGGGGCGAACCCGATCCAGAATCGACTGGCGACGGCCCCATCTTCCGCACCCTCTCCCAGCTCCAGCGAACCCTCCCCGTCCCCATCGTCCTCCAGGAGGGCGTGTTCGGT
>RCNC010002715.1_pt1 | contig 11716 bp, 14 predicted proteins | sample 2041301 | NCBI WGS metagenome assembly RCNC01 (sample SAMN09708231, study PRJNA481090) | Marine sediment metagenome, whole genome shotgun sequencing project. | biome: marine sediment; feature: ocean; material: sediment; isolation source: Sewage treatment plant 13A marine sediment (STP13A) ... | reverse complement strand
GCTATCAATATGAAAAAATCACGTGTACCTACAACCCGTTTCGGTCGACTGACAAGGTTAGGTCTCACTGTGGGTGAGTTGGCGATCGGTGGTGCCGTAGAGAGTGTACGCCGGTTGTCCAGTACAAAACGCGATGACGCTTACAATGTATTTCTGACCGCTACCAACGCCAAAAAGCTTGCCAGCCGTCTGGCGGGTATGCGTGGCGCTGCCATGAAGATGGGACAAATACTATCCATGGAAAGTGCTGACTTCCTGCCCAGGGAATTTGCCGATGCCCTGGCCATTCTGCGTGACTCAGCTGACACCATGCCTCTCAAGCAAATTCGACGATTGATAGGACGCGAATATGGCAAGGGCTGGGAGAAGCGCTTCATTGATTTCAATTACGAACCCATCGCCGCAGCCTCAATAGGTCAGGTGCACCGGGTATTTACCGAAGACGGGCGTGATCTGGCACTGAAGATTCAGTATCCGGGCGTAGCAAAAAGCATCAACAGTGATGTTGATAACATGGCAATGCTAATGCGCTTGATTAATCTGCTACCGGTAGAAATCGATATTTCCGGAATAGTCAAAGAGACCAAGCGCCAGCTTCACCAGGAAGCAGACTATATCGTCGAAGCTCAATACCTGAAAGCCTACCGCGCACTGGTACAGGATGAACCACGCTTTGTAGTTCCGAAAGTGTACGACGACATGACGACGACACGTATCCTGGCCATGGACTATGTCGAGGGCGTACCACTGGAATCTCTCGCCGGTGAAGGGGTGACACAGGAATTGAAGGACAGTGTCGGCAGCCTGCTCCAGCACCTGATGTTTCGTGAGTTGTTTGAATTCCGTACCATGCAATCAGACCCGAATTTTGCCAATTACCTGTACCAACCAAAAGAGGATCGTATCGTCTTGCTGGACTTTGGATCTACGGTGACTTTCGAAGAGGAGTTCACTCATCGGTATGCAGGCATTGCCCGTGCCATGATCGATGGGGACGACACCGCCCTGCGACATCTGGCCGAAAAAATGGGCTATATTTCCCCGAATAACAGTGATGAATATGTGACACGTATCCTGGATATGATCCGCCTGGTTTCCGAGCCTGTTATCCATGGTGGTGTTTACGATTTTGGTAGCTCTGACGTATTTGCGCGTGGCCGTGATGCCGGTCTTGAGATGATGTTCAATGGTATGAGTGAGTATCGTGCCCCACCACCCGAGACTATATTCCTGCACCGCAAACTGGTTGGCTGCTTCATGTTGTGCTCTCGTATCGGTGCACGTGCGAATGTGCGGGAGCTTATTGAACCCTTCTTACCGCCAGGCCGGATTACCTGAAGGAAAGGACCGACCGATCATCCCAACGCACAATTAAAGTCGAAACTTGGTGATGTCATCACTATCACTATTGAAACAGCCAATGGCGAAGTACAGGACTTCCCGGAAAATATTGATATACCGAGTTTTGACAGCCTGGGTTTCCTACTATCGAATCAGCTATGTTTCCTTTAAAACAGAGTAAATGGGACCGGATTCGGTCAAGGTGCTTTGATAGAGCACTATTCTCCCAATTTCCAGACGGATGTCTATTTGCTGGTCAAAGGTCGTTTTGATCTGTTTGGCCCTTTTTAGTCGCCCGACTGTCACGTGCGACCGAAACTCTCTTTGGTCCATGCTTTGCTTGTTGTTTTTTAAAAACTTCAATGTAATTTGAAAGAGACTGTCCAGGGATCTGTCAGGATCACCGGTCAGAGCGATGATTCTACCGGTGGGCTCCGGAAAGCGCGTCAGCATGGATAGCCTGTGACAGAAATGTTTCTCCTTTCCATAAGTTTCATCAAACAGGTCAATCAGGATACCGACCTCGGCTACAGGTACATTACCCAGGAATGCGAGGGTCATATGTCGGTTGATTTCAGGTACCCAACGTATATCTCTCCATGACTCTTTCAGGGGTCTCAGTAAGCCATTAATGTGTTGTTGAGCCTGGATATCAACGGGAATTCCGATAAATACCCTTTGCATACCGGGCGGATTCACGTATCCATGACCAGCACGCCGGCACCCTTGATAAGCACTTCTTCTGCCGCTGCCACTGGTCTCTCAACCTCGCTCAGCACCAGCGGCTTTTCGGTTATCGGTTTACACTCGTGAAGTATCTGCGCATACATGAATCTGCTCTCCCGGGTATCCGCTATCCTACTTCAATTGAAAAGCCCGCTGCAGTTGGCCCTGTATCTTGTCCATACTCTGACCAATCACATCTTTGGGAATCTCTTTGACTACAATGCGCGCCAGTCCGTCGCTCAAGGTCTTGCGTATAACCCCCAAAACGGCCGGTGCCGCCAGAATGACCAATTGACTAAACCCACCCTTCAAATAGGTGCTTTCAAGCAGTTCGGTTATCTCTTTTACAAATTTCCGGCGACCTTCTTCCTTCACACCGGTATCCGGCTCCATTCCGTGCCGGCCCGGACCGGTGCGGTTATACGCTCTGCCGGGCGCATCAGATATCAGGTCACGCGTATGTGCCGCACCCTCTTCATTAGTTAGTGTTTTTTCCAATGTGAGTTCTCCCGAAAGCTGCTTGCTTGAGTAAATCTGCGCCTCAGCCTGGTTGGCGACTAAAATCCAGGTTGTAGTCATATATTGATGCTCCTTTCTATGGCCATAAAACACCTCTCATTCAAGAGGTGCTGACAGGGCTAACTGTCTAGGAATTATCGATGGTTTTTCTGACTTTCTCGATCAGATCAAGCGGAAAAACGATAGTCGAGGTCCTGTCACCGGCAATCTCTGTCAAGGTCTGCAGGTAACGCAACTGTATAGCATTTGGCTCAGCGCTGAGTATTTTGGCTGCTTCCATCAATTCGGTAGCAGCCTGTTTTTCACCGGTGGCATGGATGACCTTGGCACGTCGCTGACGTTCTGCCTCGGCCTGTGCAGCGATGGCGCGGATCATGCTCTCATCGAGATCCACATGCTTGATCTCCACATTTGACACTTTGATACCCCAGGCATCGGTCTGGCGATCCAGTACGGCCTGAATGTCCTTGTTCAGGGTATCCCGCTCTGCCAGCATTTCATCCAGTTCGTGCTGGCCCAGCACCGAACGCAGTGTTGTCTGCGACAGTTGGCTAACGGCATCGAGGTATTTCTCCACCTGGATAATGGCTTTGTCCGGTTCAATCACACGGAAATAGACCACCGCATTGACGTGTACGGAGACGTTGTCCCTGGAGATAACATCCTGTGTGGGCACATCCATCACGATGACCCGCAGGTCCACCCGTTCCATCTGCTGGATAATGGGAATAACAACAATCAATCCCGGGCCTTTGACCTTCCAGAACCGCCCGAGCTGAAAAATGACAGCGCGTTCGTACTCACGCAGAATCTTGATAGCACTGAAGATAATGCTCAACAGGACAAACGCGATGATGCCAAAGATATATTCAAACATGTCTCTTCTCCCTCATCAGTTCATACATAGGAATCACTCATCGGCAAGGCGTACCTTGAGCGTCAGTCCATCAATACCGGTCACCACGATGGCCTGCCCTTTACGCAACGGTGACACAGCGAGTGCATTCCAGCGTTCACTGTGTACGAATACATTTCCGTGCTGCTCAAAATCTGCCAGGACCGTGCCTTGTGCACCGATGAGCTCTTCACGCCCGGTTACCACCGGTCTTTGCCTGGCTTTCACAGCAATACCAATGATGGCCATCAAGCCCAGCGAACTGACCAGTGCAATCGCACCGATCAATGGCCGCGATACCACGAATCCGGGCACGTCGGTATCAATCAGGATGATCGAGCCAATCACAATGGAAATGACACCGCCTATGCCCAATGCACCAAAACTGGGTACTACTGCCTCACCGATCATCAGGATAATTCCGAGAAACAGCAGGGCAAAGCCCGCATAATTGACCGGTAACATCTGGAATGCGTACAGTGCGATCAATAGACAGATGGCCCCAATCACACCGGGGAGGACTGCACCGGGGTTGTAACCTTCAAGAATGAGACCGTAAACGCCTATCAATAATAATAAGTAAGCGATCGTAGGGCTGGTTATCACCCCCAGAAACTCGCTTTTCCAGTCCGGCTCAATCTGCTCGATCAGTAGCGATGTTGTATCCAGTACCCGGTCCCTGCCTTGTACGTCAACAGTTGTTCCGTGTATTTGCTTCAACAGGTCATTCACATCATTCGCGATCAGGTCGATCACACCAGTTTTAAGTGCCACTTCTGCGGTAATACTGGCTGCTTCACGCACCGCCAGTTCAGCCCAATCGGCATTGCGTCCGCGCCTGGTTGCCAGGCCACGTATATAGGCCACTGCGTCGTTTATCGCCTTGCGACTCATGGTGTCAGCAGGGCCACTCGCTGTGGCTGAGTCCTGCTCATCTTCAGCAGGCCCCTCCGCCTGACCCGGTTGCTTGCCACCTATAATGGAAACCGGTGTAGCCGCTCCTACATTGGTCGCCGGACTCATGGCGGCGATGTGACTGGCATAAAGAATATAGGTGCCCGCACTGGCCGCACGCGCGCCCTCGGGAGTAACGTAAGTCGCCACCGGTACCGGTGAATTGAGGATGGCCTTGACGATGTCCCGCGTAGATGCGTCCAGGCCACCCGGGGTATCCAGACGGATAATCACAATCTCGGCGTTGCTGACCGCAGCTTTTTCCAGTGAATCGACTACATATTCTGCTGTGGCTGGTCCAATCGGACCTTGCACATCCAACATGACCGCACGCCGCTCAACGACTCCGGTTGAAGTATCGGCCTGGGGGGGTGGTAACGGTTGTTGTTCTTCCAGTGTATTGCCAGACGCAGGCAAAAAGGTGGCCATCAGGACGTAAATCCATGGCTTCTTCAAAAAAATCAAACAACGTAAAAATATACCCGTCATTGACAGCTCCTTCTTCCGCCGGGGCGTTACAAAAGAATCTGTACTACTTTAATTTAAGCAGGTAGAGCGCATAAATTCTATCAATTCATGAAATTTAAGGATAAATAACAGGACTTTAATGACATGGATCAATAGACCACCCCTTTAAGTGGCACCGATCATCACGAGGTGGTTTTCAATGGCATTCAGGGGCTTTGCGGGGCTATCATTAATGCTATCAAAAACTTTTATAGCGCCGAACGCAACAATCCGGATAAAAGCAATCATTAATAAGTTAATAAGAACAACTTTCTTTTCGGTATTTGCCATTGTTTGCATGGCCCTGCTGGCATCGTGCCAGCGTGACCAGGAACACTCTGCCGAGTTATTTGTATTTGGCACTATCGTCGAAATCAAACTTTGGGGTGCCACGGCCGAGCAAGCCAGTGATGCATTTTCTGAACTGCAAATAATGTTTCAGGGTATGCACCGCGACTGGCACGCCTGGGAACCGGGTCGGTTGACAGACATCAACAAAGCCTTCGAACAGGGGCAATCGGCAACGGCTGACGCGGACATCGTTGAAATGATCAGACGCTCACAGGATCTGGAGCTTGCCACGGGTGGTCGCTTTAACCCGGCCATTGGTGCATTGATCAGACTGTGGGGCTTCCACACCTCCGATTACCCGATTGTAGGCCCGGCCCCCTCCGAGGCTCAGATCGATGAAATACTCGATCTCAAACCCTCCAGTCTTGACATCAGCATTGATGGCATGGAGTTACATTCACAAAACCCTGCCGTGCAACTGGATTTTGGGGGCATCGCCAAGGGTTATGCGGTAGATCTCACCATCAAACGACTACGTCAAATGGGTATCGACAACGCAATTGTAAATGCCGGGGGTGATCTGCGCGCCATAGGAAGTCATGGCGACCGACCCTGGCGTGTCGCCGTGAGAAAGCCTGGTGGCGGCAGCATTGGCACTATACAAGTGCGTGGCGATGAATCCATTTTCACCTCCGGCAACTATGAGCGCTTTCGGCAGGATGTGACCGAACGTTACCCGCACATTATCGATCCAGGTAATGGTTGGCCGGCGAAAGACATCGCATCTGTGACCGTTATCACCGATGAAGGCTTGCTGGCAGATGCCGCCGCAACGGCATTCGTGGTGGCGGGCCTTAAGGACTGGCCACAAGTGGCAAGAGCCCTCGATCTGAACCAGGTGGCAGTGGTAGATGAAAACGGCACGGTCTACCTGACAGTGGAAATGGAGCAAAGAATTGAATTTATCGGTGATTCGGAGCGGGTCATCATCGAAACTGCAGAAACAAGATGAAGGAATTGGATTTCGAGGAATTCCCGTTTTTCTGTTAGACTCAATACACTGACAAGTACTTAGGCCCACCTTGGGTTTAGACTCCAGGATTATCGTCAAAAAGAGGACACACCATGAGCGTAGTAAGAACAACTGAAATATCCGCTTCTTCCGGAAAAAGCTTTGAAGATGCGATTCGAAAAGGCATCAAGCGTTTTTCGAAAACCATCAATAACGTGGAAGGCTGTTGGATCAAGGAACAGAAAGTAAAAGTCAAGGATGGTGAAGTTTCAGAGTACCGGGTCACAATGAAAGTGAGTTTTGTTTTAAACGATTAATTTGTTAAGTAAAAAGGAGACTAGAAATGGCAGGTAAATTTGAATGTTATACAGACAAAGCAGGTGAGTACCGTTTCCGGCTGAAAGCTAGCAATGGCAACAACATTCTTTCCAGCGAAGGTTATAAATCGAAATCTGGCTGTGCGAATGGTATTGCGTCGGTTCAGAAAAATTGTACAGATCCTGACCGGTTTATTAAAAAGGAAACTGATAGTGGAAAATTCCGCTTTAACCTGACAGCCAAGAACCACCAGGTCATTGGAACCAGCCAGAATTACAAAACGGAATCCGGCTGCGACAATGGTATCAAGAGTGTTGGCAAATCAGCACCTGACGCCAAGATTGTAGAAGAGTAAACTCGTCTAAAATCGCAGCGATATTTCGGATGCAGCCCGGTGTCGATCGTGTCTGCAGTCCGTGCGTGCAGTACCACATGAACAGGATACGTAAATGAACTTAGCAGACTTATTGAATAGCGTCGGTGGAACAAAGAGCCTGGGAAATATCGCTGGCAGTCTGGGTCTTGACAGCGCTCAAACCAGCCAGTTGGTTGGCGCACTGGCACCGGCATTGATGGGTGCCTTGCAGAAACAGACAAAATCGGAAGACGGTTTGTCCAGCTTGAAAAATGCTTTGCAGAACGGCAAGCACCAGGAGTATCTCGACAACCCGGATCTTATTTCGTCAGCGGAGACCGTCGCAGATGGAAACAACATCCTGGGTCATCTTCTTGGCAGTAAAGATGCCAGTCGCAACGTTGCCGCGCAGGCAGCTGCATCAACTGGTATTGATATCAGCATGATCAAAAAGGCTTTGCCAATGATCGCCGGATTAGCCATGGGTGCCATAAGCAAAAACAGCGCAGGTGGAAAATCACTTGATGACTCTTCCAGCGATATGTTTGGAGGTTTTGGCCTGGACGACGCGCTAGATCTTGCCAAAAAGTTTTTCTAGTCATTTCGATAGCATTAACCAATCCCGACAGGGGTTGGTGTTTGCTTATGACTGGTTTAGCTGACTTTCAACCCACTGCTCAATTTGACCACCCATCATGGCACCCGATTGCCTGGCGATTTCCTTGCCATCCTTGAATAAAACCATGGTCGGAATACTGCGAATATCAAATTGCCCGGCAATATCCTGCTCATCTTCCGTGTTCAACTTGGCCAGCCTGACATTTGGCTCTAAAGCTACCGCAGCTTTCTCAAAAGCAGGGGCCATCATTTTGCAGGGCCCACACCAGGGTGCCCAGAAATCCACCAACACCGGTATTTCACTGTTGGCGATCTGTTTATGAAAGTTCTTTGAGGTGAGATCAACCGGTTTGGATGCAAAGATGTTCTTGCTGCATTTGCCGCATTTGGGATTGTCGCTCAGTCGCTCTGCGGGAATTCGATTAACCGCCCCGCAATATGGGCACACCACTTTTTTGGAAAAACTCATAGTTCTGTCCTTGTTATCTTCAGGTAGATAGTCACTAATATATATTAAGCTATTCTAATATATGAACCAAATAGAATGTAATCAATGATTCATTTGGCATTTATTATTTTAAGCAACTATGCTTCACCGCAATAGCAGACACAGAGAAGCCAGCCCTTGTCATTATTCAACGAGCTCAAACGTCAATGTCAGATAGACTAACGGTCAAAGCGAACACCACCCTAATCCCGTTCCTTACCGCCCAGCTTAAGGGTTGGTCGCGGAGCACGATAAAGCAGCGCCTTAAACGCGGTTGCATCAGCGTTAACGGCGAGCAGGTTACCCGACATGACCACGAACTGCAGGCGGGCGACCGGGTGGTTATCGAAGCCTCCGCCAAAGGCACTTCCGGCGTGCGGTCGCAGCTCGACATCCTGTATAAGGATCGGGACCTGATCGCCATCAATAAACCCGCCGGCTTGTTGTCAGTTGCCTCTCCCAAAGGCAAGGAGCCCCATGCGCTGGGCATACTGCGTGACCAGCTGTCGCGTCGTAACAATTTGATAAAACTGTGGCCGGTGCACAGAATTGATCGAGATACCTCCGGCGTATTGCTCTTCGCTACCTCCCGGGAGATGCGGGAAGCGGTGATGAAGGGCTGGAAGACTGCGGAAAAAACCTACCTTGCAATCGTGGAGGGTTGCCCAAAGCCCACCGAGGGCACCATTGATCAACCGCTACGCCTCGACCGGGTAATCTACCAGATGCATGTCGGACCGCACCCGGATGCCTCGCGTGCGGTGACCCATTTCACCACCGAACGTCGCGTTGGTCAGCGAACTCTGTTGCGGGTAGAGCTGGAAACCGGCCGCCAGCATCAAATACGAGCTCACCTGGCATGGCTAGGACACCCGGTTATAGGCGACCAACGATACGGCACGGCTGGGACGCGAATGGGCCTGCACGCCTTGCGGCTGAGTATCACCAAACCGGAAACGAATATGCCGCTGGTATTTGAGGCTCCCACACCGGCAGATTTTTGGGCGGTATTGCGCTAGTGATGGGGGCCATATACTTCTACTGAAAAAGCGTTAGTCACTCGGTGAGAGAACGCGAAATGAGCTCCTTCATAATTTCGCTGGTGCCGGCATAAATCTTCTGGACACGGGCATCGGCAAACATCCTGGCAATCGGGTATTCCATCATGTAACCATATCCACCATGCAATTGCAGACACTCGTCAACGATCTCGTTCTGAATTTCAGTAGACCACAGCTTGGCCATTGAGGCCTCTGCTGCTGTTAATCTGCCTTCCATTTTTTTGGCAATACATTTTTCAATGAAAGCGCGTGTGACCTCCAGCTTTGTTTTGGCCTCGGCCAATTTAAACCGGGTATTCTGAAACTGCATCAACGTTTGCCCGAAGGCCTTGCGCTCGTTTACATAACGGATGGTTTCCTGCATGGCCAACTCACATGCACCAAGGCTGCCCAGAGACACAATCAATCTTTCCCAGGCAAGCTCATTCATCAATTGCCCAAAACCCTGGCCTTCGACACCGCCCATCAGGTCTTCCGCCCCAACCCGCATGTCCTCAAAAAACAACTCCGATGTGTCCTGTGCGTGGAGACCCAGTTTGTCCAAATTGGTACCTCTGCGGAAGCCCTCCAAACTATCCGTCTCCACCCCGAACAAGGAAATACCCTTCGCACCAGCCGTGCTGTCAGTTTTGGTAACTATGACAAAGAAGTTCCCCACCTGGCCGTTTGAAATAAAGGTTTTTGAACCGTTGATGACGTATTCATCACCCTGTCTATCAGCACGGGTGCGTATCGCCTGCAAGTCAGAGCCTGTGCCGGATTCTGTCATACAAATACCACCTATCAATTCGCCCGTGGCCAGCCGTGGTAACCAGCGTTGCTTTTGATCTTCGGTGCCGAAGGCAAGGATATAGTGAATGGCGATATTGTGGACGTGCAAACCAAAGCCGCTATCACCGGATTTACCCAGCTCGGAAAAAATGATCGCTTCATGTGTGTAATCACCTCCCATACCGCCATATTCTTCCGGTATGGATGCCGCGAGAAGACCATATTCACCGGCCTTTTGCCACAATTCCAGGCTCACTTGCTTTTGTTTGATGTATTCATCGACATTTGGGAGCAATTCTGCTGCAAAAAACTTTTCAGCCGCATCAGCAAGCATACTGAGCTCTTCATTCATCCACGCTGCATCATTAAAAATCATCATAATTCTCTCCGGTCTTTCTTGAAATATTCCAGTCATTCAATACGGTTTCCAGGTCCAAGCCTGGTTCATGCGGAGCAGATACGACTTCCGGTTGGGTCCGGCTGAACCGGGGAGCCGGTGCCGGCTGGGTCATACCTCCCACCTCGATATAGGTTCCTCTTTCGATATTATGCGGATGCAATGGTGCCTCGTTGATATCCAGTACCGGTGCGAAACAGACATCTGTGCCCTCCATCAATTCACACCACTCTTGCCTGCTTCGGCTCTTGAACACGGCCTCCAGCTTGATTTTCAGGTCCGGCCAGCGCTGAGGGTCGTGCTGGTCGGAAAACTCTGCTGCATCCAGACCCACTTTCTCAATCAGCAAGGCATAGAACCTGGGTTCAATTGATCCAATGGAGACATATTTTCCATCGCTGGTTTCATAAACATCGTAGTAGTGGGCGCCACCGTCCAGCATGTTGCTACCGCGCTCGTTGGTCCACATGCCCTGTGCCTTCAAGGAATGGATCAAGGCCATCAGCAGAGCAGAGCCGTCTGTCATGGCGGCATCAATCACCTGGCCCTTTGCGGATTTTTGAGTTTCCAACAGGGCACACACCATACCAAATGCCAGAAACATGGCTCCACCACCAAAATCACCTGCCACATTCAAAGGTGGTACGGGTTTTTCGCCACTGCGTCCGATGGCATGTAATAAACCGGTCAGCGAAATATAGTTAATGTCGTGCCCGGCAGCCTGTGACAACGGTCCGGTTTGTCCCCAGCCTGTCATACGCCCGTATACCAGGCGCGGGTTGACGGCCATACACTCTGCCGGCCCCAGACCAAGGTTCTCCATCACACCAGGACGGAATCCTTCGAAGACCGCGTCGGCCCTTTCGAGCAAACGCAGGAACAGGTCGCGACCTCGTTCCGATTTAAGATCCAACACAATGGATCGCTTGCCACGGCGTGTACAATCGGTTGCAGGAACAAGAATGGGTGGGATTGCGCGGTCGATACAGACCACGTCTGCGCCCATGTCCGCCAGCATCATGCCGCAATACGGACCCGGACCAATTGCAGATACTTCTATGATTTTTAGACCCTTTAGCGGCCCCACGGGCACCTCCTAAAAGAATTGATACCAACCTATCTTACGGACTCATCCAGATTACCACTTACAGCCCACTCAGCGCATGATCGAGTTTTTCAAGTAACAAATCGGCATTGGTCTTTGAAAACACCAAGGGTGGCCGGATTTTAATCACATTGTCCTGTGGGCCGGTGACACTGAGTAACACGCCATTTTCACGGAGGAACTCACGGATTCGCATGGCCTCCTCCTTACCGGGTTCAAGCGTTTCTCGGTCACGGACAATTTCCAGGCCATAAAACAGACCTTTGCCACGTATGAAAGCGACTCTTTTGATAACTCGAAAGGCCTTCTTCAAGATTCAAACGAACTCGGCCGTCGGTACAACCAGAACCACTCCCAAC